>Ga0074044_10004738_pt1 | contig 11207 bp, 7 predicted proteins | sample BogForMeECP23OM1_FD_94443 | JGI IMG/M metagenome (GOLD analysis project Ga0074044, IMG submission 94443) | Bog forest soil microbial communities from Calvert Island, British Columbia, Canada - Bog Forest MetaG ECP23OM1 | ecosystem: Environmental > Terrestrial > Soil > Wetlands ...
CGCACCGGGCGCGTCGAAGAACAGTGTCCAGTCGATCGCGTGCTCACGCGGTACGGCGCGGAATCCCAGGAGATCGGGAAAAAGTGGAACGGGATCGGTCTGTGAGTTCAATCGGTAGCGGTGGCGGATCTGAGAGTGGCCGTAGCGATAGGCTGCGTCGGCAAACTCGAGTGGTATAAATCCACTGCGCCCAGGGCGAAACCAAAGCGGGCCTTCTCGAAGCACCTGATCTGCAAGCGCCCGCCCGACGAGCGTCGGCAGAAACTCGTTAAGGATGATCCACTGATAGTGCCATCGTAACTGCCGAGCTGCTTGGTCGAACACCCGGTCGTTCACTACTCCGGTGAGCCGCGCTTCGTCGACAAACGCGTTGTGAACCTTGAGCATGGCGAGATGCAGCTGGGATACCAGCATATGCGAATCGTTGCGTGGGTCGCCGATAATCGCGATGCCCTCTGCGTTTCGCTGCAGGTCTGCTCCGTCCAGCCCAAGGAGGAACTTTGCTGGATCGTCGCGTTGGTAGAGGAATGGATGGCCGGTCGGTCCGTCGCCGTAGAGGCTTTCAAGATTGAGCTGCGGGCTGCGCGCATTGTGCAACCCCGCAGTATTGGTGTGGCTTTGCAAAATGGACCGGTCAGCCGTAATGTTGTGAGCCACAAATTGGCCGAAGATGGGCCAACCGGCCGCAGTGTCACCTAGGGAATCGGGAGCGTCTTCGATGTCTCCGCAATCGCAGATACCGCCTGCGCGGCCGAGAGCATGCAGGAATTGCTCATCGGCCTCAAACGATGGTAGCTCGGGGAACATCCGAGCGTAACTTACGGGGCTAAGAGGTGCATCGATTGCCATTTTGGCTCGCGTCGGCGACAGGCAGTGATTTCGAACCGAGGTGACGGGTTGATTCATGAGATCATCCATTCTAACGTCGCGTCGACCTCGTCTCTTGAGTTTTCCCAACGGTAGCAGCCGTGATCGGCAAAACCTGAGAAATACCAACGCCAAGCTCATTTTGCAACGTGCCGATTTGGAGACTGGGTCGCGCTCGCGGAGACTCGAAGGCATCGTGCGATTACGGCGCCGCACGTTACTGCACCACTGTCTTGCGTAAATCAGCGTATTCCGCTTTGGCTGTCTTATATATGGGCAGATCGAGGTCAGCTTCTTTCCAAAGCGTCAAGAAATCTTCGTACGATGTTCGCGCTGCGTTCCCATCGCCCATAAGTGCCTGCGAACGCGCCAACTCTAGGATCGAAAGAGCACCAGTTACGAAACCCTTAGCGACCCCGGGATGATCGAGAACTTTTCGAAACTCGGCCGCTGCAAGTCTTCCTTCTTTGAGTTGTAGATAAGCAAGACCTCGAAGGTACGCTGGATACACAGTGTCGAAGCTGTCGCTGAAGGCTAGATCGTATGGCGCCACGGGCCGCAGAATTTCAATTGCAGCCGCAGCATCATTTTCGGCCAGCTTTATCGCAGCTCGCGTGGCAGGCAAGTTAAAAGTTTGAATCGTGAAATCGTTGGGGAGGAGTTGATTCAACTTCTCCACTAGTTCGTGGGCCTGCTTTGTATTTCCTGTACGCGCGAATATTAATGCAGCCACCATCAAGAGATTGGGATCCTGGCTCTTCTTTACCACCTCCGTTGCCAATGTCTCGCTCTGTCGCAGATGACCGATCTCGGCCTCCCTCAAACCATCGACGCTCTCAAAAGCCACAGCGTCCGACAAGAGCCCTGCTTTGATGGAGGAGTCTACAGACATCTGCGCCAAGCGATGAGCGTCGCGGGAACGGCCATAGAAACCCGCAACTTCCGATTCAAAAAAGAGGACCCGGCGGCCTCTGACCGGATCCTGCGATGCCCAGTCCCACTCTTTCTGCATTCCGTGATTGTCATTTTGAAGAAACACCAGCAGCGCATGATCCGAGTGCATTCGACCGGAGTCTATCCCACGTGAGATCGCCTGATTGTACGTCTCTCTCGCTTCGTCGAGTCGCCGTGCATATATTTCGGCTGACAGCAGGTGCATTAGAGTGGGGTCGCTTGGAAGTAGCCTCGCCGCCTCGCGGGCTTGAACTAACCGCTCGTCAGCTTGTCCCAAGCGTTCGAGGTACGAGGAGAAATTAATTCGAGCGATAACGTCTCGGGGAAAGGCGTCCACCCATTCCCGTGCCACACGGCATCCTTTATCCCACTCGTGTCGAACTCCGTAATATACGGTTTCAACTTGAAACCGCGCAGGAACCGTTAGCGGGTCTCGTAATTCGAAAGCCCTGGAGCTATCCGCCACAGCTGGTGCATTCTTACCAAGCCACAGATTCCCGCTCGCCTCAGCTGCGTATGCCAGACCGAAGTTTGGATCCTTCTCGATGGCGCGTCCGTAGAAGGCGACGGCTCCTGGGACATCCCCGCTGAGCTGTTTCCTGTAGCCTAGGATGAGGAACTGTAGAGCGTCCGGTGAAGAGCTAGTCGCTTTCTCAAGAGGTTGATTAAATCTGCGTAGGGAGTCTCTCGATTCGCCCAACTTTACCCGCAGTTGGAAGGCAGACAAACCGAGGATTCGAACAATGTCTTCGCGAGTTTCAGCTTCATGAGCCACTTGCTCCAGAGTTTTGCCGGATTGGCAGTCAATTACACTCAACGCGATCCGGAAACGGTTACCCGCGTCGCTAATGGAAGGAGAAATGACGGCGCGGCTATTCGTCTTCCGGCAGACCTGCAACGCAACCTCGGGCGTGATCCGAGTGTCTTCACTCGGCCGAAGCAGCTGAAGAGTCTCACGCACTTTATCGCGTTGTAGGAGATTCAGATATGGAGTTTGTTCAAAAGCGACTTGCAGAGCGATGTTCAGGCCGTCTCCCAAAGCCGGATCGCTGGTTTGATTGTTCGGGTCGGCAAGAATTAGGGTGTCGGCGGCAGAAAGCGTAGTTCTACTGTGGAGACGCCAGTAAAATAAGCTGGCGGCAAACACAATCAAAACCGTAGCAACGATGGCTAGCCACCTTAGCTTCAATCGCGGACGATGATCCCTCTGGACGAGCAGGAGGTCCTTGCGCATCTCGGCCGCGGATTGGTATCGGCGCGCGCGATCTTTCTCAAGGGCTTTGCCGATGGTCGTGTTCAGTCGCCGCGGAACCTCAGAGCGCAAAACCGATGCTGAAGATGGCGTTTGGTGGAGAATCGCCTCATGAACAAGGGCAACAGATTCTCCATGAAAAGCTCTAGACCCAGTAGCCATCTCATAGAGAACCAATCCGAAGGAAAAGAGGTCGGTACGGCAGTCCAGTTTTTCTTTTCGGATCTGCTCCGGGGACATGTACGCGATGGTTCCCAAGGCGGTTCCGGTTGCGGTCAGACCGCCGGGATCGGGGAAAGATAACTTTTGTGCGGGCTTGTCGTGGGGATTTCTCGAGGAAGGGGATGCTTCGGCTTCCGTCCTGACCACTTGTTCTTCCGAAGAAGCCAATTTGGCCAGTCCGAAATCGAGGATTTTTACCGGACCATCCTTTGTCAAGAAGATGTTGGCCGGTTTGACGTCGCGATGAATGATGCCCTTGGCATGAGCCGCCTGAAGTGCATTGCAGACTTGGATGGCAATATCCGATAACGTGGTCAGCGCCAATGGAACATCCGGCCGAGCCAGGCGCGTGGAGAGAGATTCCCCTTCGAGCAATTCCATGATGATGAACGGCCTGCCCTCGTACTGTTCAATCCCGTAGATCGTGCAAATGTTGGGATGGTTGAGCGCTGATGCGATCTGGGCTTCTCGTTCAAACCGCTGAATCGCCCCCTGATGTTCCGCTATCTCCTCGGGAAGAAATTTGAGGGCAACGGGGCGGCCAAGTTTCAGATCCTCAGCCCTGTACACCACCCCCATTCCTCCCCCTCCCAAGACTTCCAAAACCCGATAATGAGAAATGCGTTTGCCGGTAACTCCATTTGGCGGAAGGGCTGGTGAGGTTTGCGGATCCTCTACTGTTGAGATGTCTCCCGTGCTCTCCTGCCATTCGACCGGAACAATGAGCCGATATCCTCGGCGAGGGAGGGTCTCAATACACGTAGGATTCTCAGCACTGTCTCCGACGGCTTTCCGTAATATTGCCATCGCGACGTTGATGCTACGGTCAAAATCGACAATAGTGTCATTCGGCCAGAGCAGCTTCTTGATCTCATCTCGGGTCACGATTTTGCCCCCGTGCTCGATCAGAAGTCGAAGAATTTGGAATGGCTGCTCTCTGAGCAGAACCTTCTGAGGCGGAGAGCCATCAACGTTTGGGTCATTCGAGACAAGTTCACCGCTCCGGAGGTTCACCTCGAACCTTCCGAATCGCACCCGTTCTGAGATGGGGATGGCCATAAACGGCCTTAGGCCGGGTATCCATAATAATGCCCTAATGCACTGAATTGCACGGGGTTACGCTTGCCCGCTGCAGCCGAACATTCGCCCTAGCAATAAGAATAATAAAAAAATAATACCGCGATGCATTGCCGCAAGCGACGAAGAATGAAACTCTTAGCGACCAAAGCAGTCTTACGGGTCGCGCCTTCCTCCCAAGTGACGAGGTCGCGACCTCAGGTGAAAGCATAAGCTCTGGCAAAGAAACGGGCAGCCGACATGAAACCCTGGGAAACAGAAGTGTTTCACCATTCCGTGGCGCGCCTCCTGAAAATGCTGTCGACTTGTGCCCTTCTACTTGCCACATGTCTGGCTCTGAACGGCTGCCAGTCGCACCGAGCGGACAGACTGCCTGCCATCGAGTTCACCAAAATCCCCGCCGCGGCGCAGGGTGGGAAAGAGAAGACCGACGCTATCGCAGGGCGCGTTGTTGGTGCGCGACAGGGCCAGCAGATTGTAATCTACGCGCGCAGCGGCGCATGGTGGGTCCAGCCCACCGCAGCAAGCCCTTTTACCCCAATTCGAGCTGACTCCACATGGAGCACCGAAACGCATCTCGGATATGAATATGCGGCGCTATTAGTCGATTCAGGCTATGTCCCGCCACCAACTATGGACTTGCCACCTTCCAAGGGGGGGGGCAGTCGTAGTGACAGCCGTCGTAAAAGGTGTTGGCCCGACGATCCTCGCGCCCACGAAGCCGCTGAAATTCAGTGGCTACGACTGGGATGTCCGCACTATTGCAAGTGATCGGGGAGGTTTTAGCCATCCCTATAGCGGCGACAATGCCTGGACCGATGGCACAGGAGCACTCCATCTGCGCATTTCGAAAATTTCCGACGATTGGTCGTGCGCAGAAGTCGTGCTAAATCGTACCCTAGGGTACGGAACCTACGTGTTCGTGGTTCGAGACATCTCCCACTTGGAACCAGCTGCCGTGTTGAGCATGACTACCTTCGATGAATGGGGTGGGGAACAGCATTATCGCGAAATGGATGTTGAGGTTAGTCGCTGGGGGGACGGCTCGAGCAAGAGCAATGCGGAGTACGTCGTCGAGCCCTATTATCGGCCAGGAAATGTATATCAATTTGTTGCTCCATCAGGAACTCTGACGTACTCGATGCGCTGGGAAGCGGGTAATGCCAGATTCAGGACTGTCCGCGGGAATTCGCCGGGTTTGGGAGCAGCGGTGATTTCCGAGCATGAATTCACGTCGGGAATACCCTTGCCTGGGGAGGAAAGGTTGCAACTATTTTTCTATGTCGTGGCCAGCGACAAGAGCCCGCTTCAACACGATAACGAGGTCGTACTCGAGAAATTCGTGTACCTCCCGTAGTTGTTTTGTTTCACGGCGTTGGTTACTGGAATTTGCCAATGCTGCACTGGCCATAGTGTGTTGTACAGGTTTGGCCTTTGCGATTGGTCCAGATCGAACATTGTCGCAATACGTCCACGACTCTTGGGCGGTTGAGAGGGGCTTCCCAAACGAAACGATAACTTCCATCGCTCAGACCAGCGACGGCTACCTATGGATTGGGACTGACAAGAGTTTGATCCGCTTCGACGGCTTGAATTTTCAAAAGTTCCAGCAGGCTATTCCGGCGCCGTTCTCAATCGGCGCGGTGCAATCATTGATCTCAGACGGCCAAGGTAATCTTTGGATCTTATTGCCGACTACAAAGCTCTTGCGCTACCACGATGGGATGTGCGAGGTGGTCCTCGGCGAAGCTGAAAATGGAGTCACGGCGATAGGCACAGGTGCAGGCCATGCGATTTTGATTTCGTCGCTCGCGATGGGCACGCTTAGCTACAACGGTACAGACTTTGTTGGCGTGTCACCCTCTGATCCGCTGGCGAAAGCGGAGGCATCTAACCACATCACAACTCCTTCACGGTGGTCCACTCCAGCCTGGTCCACAGGCCTCAAACCTCATCATCTGGCGAGACCGGTGTCGGCAGTGATTTCGATCGGATCAACGGATGACGGCAGAGTCTGGCTGAGTACAGAAAAACGTGGGCTCTTCTACTTGAAGGGAGGACGAATGTCCTCGGCGGGAAATCGAGCCGGTGCGAGAATCAGCTCAATACTGCCGATTGAGAACTCCGAACTGTGGGTAGGTACCAGCAAAGGCCTACTCCGATGGAATGGAACCGAACTTACGCGCGCCGGTGTGCCCCCGGCTCTCCAGCACTTGGAGGTGCTTTGCCTCATGCGAGACCGGGACGCGAACATTTGGGTGGGCACGAGCCGCGAACTGGTGCGGGTTAGCTCTGCCAGTAACAATCCGCACGTTAGTGCAATTCTTTCAAACTTTGGGCCGGTGAGCGCATTGTTTGAAGACCGGGAGGGAAACATCTGGATCGGGGGGCCACGTGGTTTGCAACGCCTGCGCCATAGTCTCTTCGTCACCTACTCGATCGATGGCCCGCGATCGCAAAGCACTGGGGCGGTGTCCGTGGATTCCGAGGATCGCACGTGGGTCGCTCCCATCGATGGAGGCTTACGTTGGCTGAGGGGAGAAAAACAAGGGTCGGTCACGGTCGCTGGACTCGATCACGATATTGTCTATTCGATCGCTGACGGCGAAAAGAATGAGTTGTGGCTGGGGAGGCAGCGGGGTGGTCTCACGCGTTTGCGCTATGTCCATGGATCCCTCGTAGCCAAGACGTACACCAAAGCGGATGGTATGGCTCAGGACAGCGTGTACGCGGTGTATCGAAGTCGAAACGGCACTATCTGGTCAGGAACTCTAAGCGGTGGTGTCAGCGCCCTCCGCAACGGCCAGTTCACCACATACACGACAGCGAGTGGTCTAGCGTCCAACACTGTTTCTTCAATTGCAGAGCAGGCGGATGGAACGATGTGGTTCGGCACACCCAACGGTCTAAGTGAGCTATCGAAGGATGTTTGGCGAACCTATTCGGTCCGCGACGGGTTGGGATCTCCGGATGTGAACTGTCTGCTAGTGGACTCAACAGGCGTTTTGTGGATTGGAACCGCCAATGGTCTGGCATTGCTAACGGCGGGAAAGATCCTCATGCCCCACAAAAGGCTGGACTCACTACACGAACCAATCTTCGGCATCACTGAAGGCAAGAACGGTCAACTCTGGATCGCAACTGCGAGTCACATCCTGCAGGTCAGCGCCAGCGGTCTAGCAAACGACACACTCAAGGAGTCGGAAGTCCGGGAATATGCGCTTTCTGATGGACTGCGGGGAACCGAGGGAGTGAAGCGTTACCGATCAGTGATCACGGACGCGAAGGGGCAAGTTTGGTTTTCCACGAATCGTGGTCTGTCAGTAGTGGACTTAACGCGGGGGGCAGGCAACTCTCCTCCGGCCCTAGTTCACATCGTAGGAGTCTCAGCCGATGGCAATCCATTCGACCTGGAAGAACCTCTACGGATTCCGCCAGCAAAAGCAAGGATCACGTTCCGATTTGTGGGGTTGAGTTTAAAAAACTCCGAGCAAGTCCGTTACCGCTACCAGCTCGACGGCTTTGAACAAGGATGGAGTGAACCCACCTCTAACCGTGAAGTGACATTCGGGAATCTGCGCCCAAGAAGCTATCGATTTCGTGTGATGGCCTGCAACAGCGACGGCATTTGGAATGGTCCAGAGGCTACGATTGGATTTGACGTACAACCCACGCTGGCACAAACCTGGTGGTTTCGAGCAGCATTACTTTTGTTCACCGGGCTCGCAACTCTGGCGATTTATCGGTTGCGAGTGCATCAGCTCACGGGGCTTCTCCACCTCCGCTTCGAAGAGAGACTTGCAGAGCGCACGCGAATCGCGCAGGAATTGCATGACACCCTCCTGCAAAGTTTTCAAGGTTTGACACTTCGTCTCCAGGCGGCAAACCAAATACTTCTCTCCAATCCGTCGGAAGCAAAGAAAGCGCTTGAAGGGACGCTGGATCGCGCCGACCAGGCATTGAGTGAGAGTAGAAAGGCTATTCAGGGAATTCGTTCCGATTCTTTTTCACACCGTGATATAGAGCGTGCACTTGGTGTGCTGATGAATGAGTTGGCCGCGGAATCGCACCTCATGAAAGGAACACGACCTACAACCTCGGTAATCGTGGAGGGACAACCAACAAGTGTGAACCCGTGGGCTTGTGAAGAGATCTGCAAGATCGCGCGAGAAGCTCTACGGAACGCATTCATGCATGGGAATGCGCAACATGTTGAGTCCGAGGTCGCATTTTCAAAACACTTTCTTCGCATTCGATTTCGCGACGACGGTGTTGGCATTGATCCGAACGTATTAAAAGAGGGGGTTCGCGCAGGCCACTGGGGCCTAACCGGAATGCGCGAGCGGGCCAAACGCCTTCGCGGGCACATAAGTATGTGGAGTAAACCCAATGCCGGCACAGAAGTGGAAATGACGATTCCCGCGTCCACTGCATTTGAGTCTGGGCCTTCGTGGATTCTGTTCAACAAGACAGGCGCAAGGACACGGTTCGACGTATGACGAATGCACTAGACCGGATTCGCATTCTGATCGTGGATGATCATCCACTGTTGCGGGAAGGGATTGTCTCACTGGTTGAGAAGCAGGCCGACATGCTGATCGTCGCCGAGGCTTCCAACGGAAAGGAAGCAGTTCAACTTTTCCAACAGCACATCCCCGATATTACGCTGATGGACCTTCGCCTGCCTGGGATGGATGGGATCGACGCCATGACCTCGATCGTGGCCCAGTTCCCAAACGCCAAAATCATTGTTCTAACCACCTTCAGCGGCGACACACAAATCTTGCGCGCGTTGAAGGCCGGAGCGCGAGGTTATTTGTTGAAGGAACTAATGCGAAAGGAATTGCTGGAAGCCATCCGGACTGTGCAGGCCGGTCGAAAACGAATTCCCCCTGAGATTGCGGCGCAGATTGCGGAACATGCGAGTGACACTACCCTCACACGACGCGAGATTGAAGTCCTTCAACTGGTTGCGTGCGGAAATCCTAACAAATTAGTGGCAGATAAGCTGGCAGTCACAGAGGACACTATCAAGATGCACGTCAAAAGCATCTTGTCCAAATTGGGTGCAAACGATCGCACACACGCCGTAACCATCGCCGTCAAGCGTGGAATTATGGAGCTCTAGATATCCGATAAGAAAATACCCGAAAGAGTAGCAGCAGCGTTGCCCGTATTAGTGTTTCTAATCTGAGCCGTCGAGCATAGTCTCGCAGCGAAGGATTATTTTACGTGCAGCGCCTCTTTTCCATGTTCCCGAACGGGTGGCCTGGCGCGGGTCTGCTGGTTTTGCGCCTCGTGGCCGGCGGCTTCCTATTGACGCAGGGCATTGCCGGGTTCGTGCCGGGCGCCGGCTGGGTAGCCATCGCGCCAGCATGCATGAGCGTAGCTGCAGCGCTGCTTATGCTGATAGGGCTTTGGACACCTGTGGGCTGTCTGTCAGCCGTGGTAGCAGAATCATGGATGTTACTCGTTGCCGGTAGCGCGCCGCAGCCGGCAATTCTGCTTCTTTCGATAAGCGTGGCAGTCGCGATGCTCGGTCCGGGCTCTTGGTCGATCGACGCGGTCCTTTTTGGCCGACGCCGGCTGGACCTGACGGACCAATGAGGGCGCCGACATCTTCGAGTTTGAAAGATCAAGGTCCGCTCGATCACAGTTTCCGCAAGGATTGTCGTCGCCATCAGTCTTCGGTCAATGAATAGAAGCCTATGCGCCCCGAAATCCTTTCCTCTTCAACGCGCCACCACATTCACCGGCGAGATGGCGCGGCCTCTATCTCCGAGCACGTAGCAATGTTTCTTATTCCAACGAGTAGATTGCGTCCTGTCCTTTAGAGGAGAACAAAAAACGCTACATCGGGGGATGCGCTTTCACCTTCGAGATAGCAAGATGAGAGCAGGTTGGGTATAGCAAGTGTAAACCCAGAGAGAGCCGATTGGCCTCGATGAAAGGCTCGACTCAGACGTTAACTCACCTGGACGGTGCTTCCATGCGACCCATAGAAACGATTGTGTATGTTGTCAGCGATGATCCTGCGAGAGCTAAGAGCCTCAAACAATATTTCCTGTCACACAGAATTGGTGTCGTCTCATTCGGGTCGGCTGCCGGATTTGTGGCTGCCGAATACATGGCGACGGCAAGGGATGAGCGAATCGCTTGCCTGATACTTGACTTGGATTTCCCTGATCTCAGTGGACTTGAAACTCAAACGAAGCTAGCTGGCAGCGATGCGCCGCCCATCATCTTCATCACCGAGCATGGTGACGCTATTTCCGGGGTTCGCGCCATGAAAAACGGGGCCATCGACTTCATGATCGAGCCGCTCGATTATAGCCAGTTGATGACGGCTGTTGAGCTCGCTTTTGCCATAGACCGCAGAAATCGCGACGAGCGATTTGAACGCATAGCGTTGCTAGCGTGCTGGAAGTCGCTTACACCCCGAGAAGCAGAAGTGTTTCGCTACACAACAGCGGGCTTTTTGAACAAGCAGGCCGCCGCAGAGCTCGGTATTGTAGAGAACACGTACCAGGTACATCGTGGTCGGGTAATGCGAAAGATGAAAGCGGGCTCATTAGCAGACCTTGTTCGGATGTCGACTAAACTCGAGCCAATCGTTAATGAGACACACGAGGGGCGATCCGCAGCCCAAGTCCGATGCTCAGAACCTGAAGACCGAGCCAGTATGGTTTCGCTACGAAATCACCTTTATCCATTTCAATTGGGTCAAATGGAGAGCTCGGCGATGGAAGGGCATCGTTACAAGGTTTTACCTTGATTAACCTCACACCATCTTTGATACGCGTTAGATTGAGCTGTCAAAACACACTAAAAGGAG
>Ga0074044_10004739_pt1 | contig 11207 bp, 12 predicted proteins | sample BogForMeECP23OM1_FD_94443 | JGI IMG/M metagenome (GOLD analysis project Ga0074044, IMG submission 94443) | Bog forest soil microbial communities from Calvert Island, British Columbia, Canada - Bog Forest MetaG ECP23OM1 | ecosystem: Environmental > Terrestrial > Soil > Wetlands ...
CCGGTTATTCTTATAACATCTTGTTTTTACGGACGTCCCCAAGGGGATCGGTCACTATTCTCATCATCGTCGCCCACACCTTCGCCAAGGTAGCTCAACGATCGTTCCGCAGCTACTTGCTGGCAGTGCCAAGCGGAATACTGAGTGTCGCAAAGAATGCGTAACCTTGCACTCGGTTCTGTGCCCAATACTCCCAGTAACCACGTAGGTTGAGATAGGCGGACTGGCCGTGGTACTGAACACGTTCCCCACCTCGGGGCCGACCGACGCGACCCGCGATTCGAATGAGCCGACTCTGTCGCCACTGCCGCTGTCTCCGGTCAACTGGCAATACACGTAGCCGACGACGCCGACCTCCCAGTTGTCGTTCAGGAACTGCGAGACCGCCCAGTCAAGGTGTGAATCGACTCCGTTCTTGTAATTGGTGTGCGTATTCTCCCAGTTGTACGTGAAGCCCAACACTCCCGAAGACTCCAATCCCGTTTTCTTGTTGAGATAGGTGTAACCACCGCCGGCGTCGATCGCGCTGTGGCCGATGCCGAGGTTGGACAGACGGCTTTTCTGGTACGCGCCTGTCGGGATGTCGCCGGTGAGGTTGTCCTCCACTCTTCCACGCTCGATATTCGAACCACAACACACGGCGACCTTCTTGTCGCCTGCATCAGAGGAGGCGTCTCAAATTGCCGAGGGAATATCGGTCTTCTTGAAATCTTCTCCTTTGAAAAGTAGTCTCTCCCCAGTTGTTCTGGCAAGCGCATAGGCGAAGCAGTCCCCAAAGTTAAGCCCGGCGCGATGCCGACCCTTGCCGAAATCCGCGTAGGCCTGGCGGGCAATGTGCGCCTGCTCCTCGGTTACCGGTTCAATGACAATACCTGCGCGACGAAAGAAGGCGTCGAACTGCCTGCTGCCAGTTGCTCTGGTTTGAGCCTCGACGACGATCCCCGCTTCGACAAAGTTGGCGGCCGAGATTCGGCAGGCGTCAGCGTCGGTGATAGCGCGTGCGTATATTTCGGCATCGCTTTCGCTGAACAAGATCGCGAGCAAAGCCGATGTGTCGACTATCATCGTGGAATGCCGCGCTCATCGTAAAGCAGGGCCCCGTGATCAATGGGTTTGCCCTTCAGGGTATTCGCACAGCGTCGCCCGATCGCGAGAAGCTCCGCAACGGTGGCGTCGGGTTGCCGCCGGCGCCGGATGCGTTCCAGCCTTTCGCGCAGCGCTTCAGTGACGGCGTGGGTCATGGTTTCACCGGTTTCCTTAGCCAGCGCGTGAGCGAGCTTATGCGTTTCTGGGTCTTTGATGTTCAAGGCCATTGGATACCCTTGGTAGACAGTCTTCAACCTTTCTTTATTATCATACGAATGCTACCTGTTGGCAAAGGGTCACGGCCGCCTGTCACGTGGGTGCCAAGGACGGAGCCGGATCATCCGGACTCCGTGCTCCCAGAGAGCGTGAGCGAGCAATGGGCATCCTCATCCATTCGGTGGGTCCGAGTTCGAGCCGCACGGGCCAGCCCGTATTCCTGTGGCCGTTGCACTGGCCCTGCTCCTTATTGGCGTTCCCAAGGGAATCAGTCACTATTCCCGCCATAGTCGCCCGCACGTTGGCCAAGGTTGCCTAGCTGCGCCGCGCTCTGCGCATATGCAAACGTCAGTTGCGAATAGCGGGTGGGGCGTCTCCGGTCGAAGCGCACGCCCCCGTCGTTTCATGTCGAATCGCCTCGCCATTCGTTCGCAATCTGTGATGCACCAGCCCACCTTCGCGCTCTGGGTCAAATCAATAGTTCGTGATATTGACCGCAGGCGGGTTCGGGTACTTCTTGACCGACTCCAGGTACTCCTGAACCGGTTTGAACGCAAACGATAACGGCCACAGGTTGATGCCGCCGACGTTCAGATCCTCGTGTGGATCCGACTCGATGTTATAGACCAGCGGGTAGTACAGCGATGAGTGGGCAATGAATATATCGCCGAGCATCTGCTGGCCCGTCCCGGTGAGGTGCATGTCCTTGAAGTAGATGCGCCATTGCTTCCAGCGCACGGCCAACAGATCCGGGCCGGCGAACGTGAGGAGCGACTCGCGTGCCCCCTCCTCGCTCTTACCCAGGAGCACCGCTGTCTGGTCCACGCCGTCAATCGGACGATCCGTGGGCAGCTTGGCCCCGAGGACAGCCGCAAACGTCGGCAGGAAGTCCATGATCGAGAACATCGCGTAGGAGGTCGAATTCGGCGCGATGTGCCCGGGCCAGCGGATGAAGCAGAAGGTCCTTATCGAACCCTCCGTTGCCTCACCCAGCTGGCCACGGAATGGGCCGGCGTTGCCCATGTCGGGGGAACCCAGGTTGCCGAATGTCTGGCCAGACCAGCCCCACGGCCCGTTGTCGGACGCGAACACCACGATGGTGTTGTCGTCAAGCTTCAGCTCCTTGAGCGCGTCGAGCACCTGCCCTACGTGATAGTCGCCTTCCATCATCTTGTCGCCGTATTGCCCGATGCGCGACTTGCCGGCGAATTGCTTGGACGGGTAATTTGGCGCGTGTCCCATCGAGAAAGGGAGATAAAGGAAGAACGGTTTGCCCGCCGCCGCCTGCTGCTTAATGAACGCGATGGAGCGGTCGGTCAGCTCGTTGTCGATCTCCGCGCGTACCTCGGGCGTAAAGGGCTTCACTTTCTCGAGCGGCCCACCCGCCTTCTGGGCCATGATCCACGGTCCCTTCTCGATCAGAACTTTCTCGGGCGCATTTATCGAGTGCGTCTGCATGATGAGCGCGACCGTCACCGCGTCGTCCCACGAGGTGTCCGGTGGGATGCCATAGAACTCATCGAAACCGTGCGCAGTCGGCAGGCTCTGCGGCTCTATGCCGAGGTGCCACTTGCCGAAGATGGCCGTCGCGTAGCCCGCCTCTTTGAACAACTGCCCCATCGTGTAGGCCTTGCCCGAGAGCGTATTGGGTGTGCCTGGTAAGGTGGCAAGCGATAGTCCGTTGCGGATCGAGTATTGCCCAGTCATGAGTGCCGAGCGCGACGGTGTGCATGAGGGCTCGACGAGAAATTGCGTCAGGCGAAGCCCCTCGAGGGCGAGCTGATCGGTGCGTGGGGTGGGCATTCCCCGCAGCTTTCCCCCGCCATAGGGGCCCATATCGCCGTAGCCCACGTTGTCGGCGAGGATGAACACGACGTTGGGCTTCGTCTGCTGCGCCATTGCCGACCCCACGAACAGGGCCAGCCCGGCAATCAAAATGGAACCGAGTGTCCTAACGTGATTCATGGCACTGCTCCTTTCCAAACCGGGCTTCGTTAGAATCCTGGGAAGGTTACAAAATGAATTTGACTTCGTTGGTCTACATCAAGTCGCCGCCTGATCGTCTGTTTCGCGGCTGAAGCGGTACCTCTCAGTGACTTGAAAATCCCTTTAAGGAAACGAGTCGGGCAATGTCTAAAAACGGGCACGAATGCGGATCCCAACCACGGTGGTCGTGCTCACATTCGTGAGGCCCGGTCCGGACGGACTCAGTGCCTTCTTGAGTGCCGGATCGATGATCTGGAGGTCGGCGGAAACCGCGAGCCACTTCGTTACGGCAAAGTTGTAATACATCTCCAGCGTGTTCTCGTTGTCGAGGCCGAGGTTCAGGTGCTGGCGCAGGAACGGAACGAATTCGTCGCTGAAATGGGTCTGTGCAACTCCCACGCCGAAACTGTCGTCGGGGCGGCCCGGCACCACTCCCTTGCCACCGATCCCCCCCATCAGGGCGTACTTGATGGGGTTCGGGTTTCCGTCTGTGACGCCAGCCGAGAAGAACGCGCCGATTCCACGCTTGGGATCGCCCGCGGGCTGCCAGAAGTATTGATCGAAGGAATAGTATGCAGACCAGCTGCTATTGAGGCGGTTGGGAGGCTCGCCGGGCGGTAGATTCGGGAAGAAATGAGCGAGGATTTCCGCGAGAACCTGGCCCGCATCCCCGAGTCGGGGAAACTGCCCTTCTATGAGCAAGGCGGCAAGGTTCGACGGTTCCTGTTGGAGCGAAAAGACTTCCTCGTTCCTCCACGAGAACCCGAGGATCTGATGGCCGACGAGCCCGAACGGCCTGATGGTCATCTGCCCACTGCCGGTCACCAGTACGCCGTTGCTGAACGCATGTGCCAGGTCGTTGCTCGTCGGCGTCCCGTTCGGGTCCAGCGCGATGACCGACAGGACAATGTCCTTCGTCGGCAAGCCGATGATGCCGCCGCCGAACGCTGAGACCGGAACCTGTTCCAGGATGACGGGAAAATCGAACGCCATATTCAGGAACTGGGTGTGGTAGTCGCCGTAGAACTCCTGTTCGCTTGAAGCACCCAAGGTATTGAACTTGCCGGCAACTAGGCCGAACTGTTCGCTGAGGAACTGCATGAATGTGGCATTCATGAGCGCCGTGGTGCGGTCGTTGGGTCCGGGTATCAGGGTGGAGGTGTTGACCGGCACGATGGCGTTGGATTTGCCAGACAGGTCGCTCCCAAAGCCGGTAGTGGCAGAGAAGTTGAAGAAACCGCCAGGCCACAGGCCCAGCTTCTGTGTGTCCACGTTGAGCGTGTAGTCCAGGTTACCCCATGCAGCACTGCCCGTGCTGATGCCACCGCCAACAACGTCCAGGGGGGTGTAGAGCAGGTCCACGTCGAGCACGACCCCCTTCTTTCCGAGCTCATCGCGCAGCCCTCCCCAGTCGCCGGTAAGCCGGGGCCGCGACCAGATGTCCCCGCCCCAAGTCGGGGGCACATCGACCGGCTGCGCGCTTGCCGGGTCCCAGGCGACCAGGAGGGAAAGTCCGAGGAGGACTATCGTCGCTTTGAAGGTCTTTTTGGTACACGCAGTACGCATCGAACGATCTTTCCTCAGCGACGCACGATTATCGCGCCTCTAATGCGCCGTACTGTTGCTGCCGGTCCATCGGCTTGGAAACCGAGGGTCGCGAACGCCGACTAAGCCCCCAGCGGTTGGAGCCAAGCTTGGTGTTCGTCGTCGTCGTCGGGATTTGCGCGGCCAATCGCGGACAGGTTCGGAATTCAATTTCCATAGCCCTTGAAGTCCTCACCGACCTTGATGTTGGAATATTGCCTTATGTTGTTCCCTATGAAAGGGTGCTTCATTAAATAGCCGATTTATCGAACAATTTCTCTCCCATCCGCCGTTGCATTTCGAGCAGTGCTGATTCTCCGAGTCCAGCGATCAAGCGCGCGCTGCCGCCGCCGAGATGCACGAGGCGAATGTATTTTCCAGCATACCCGCGTCGATGCCGCCAGGCGCACCAATGGCTACGATCTGCGTGCGGCGCACGCGCTGGCCCCACTCCTCTTGATAGGAGATGTCCACGCGTCTGCCGACAACCTGGAGCACGGCTCGTCGCTGGGGCATGTCGGTGGTGTAGACCACCCCCTTGGCCCGGTAAATAGTTCCCGGCAACTTGCGCAGCTTTTCCCGCAAGGCTTCCAGTGCCAGCGGCTGGTCCGTCTCGTAGCTCCAGGTGCCAAAAACCTTCGAGTGGTCGTGCCCGTCCTGGTCGTGCCCATGGCGGTCGTCATGACAGGTCCCATCGGCGCAGCCACGCGCAACGCTGTGGGCGTTGAGGCTTGCTCTGGCTGGGTCGAAACGCCCGACCCCCAACAGGATCTCGTAAGGAACCTCGCAGTAATCAGTCTCTACGATGCGTAGACGGCCGAAATGGTCATCGAGCCAAGCCCTCACCTTTTCGACTTGCTCGGGACCAGCAAGTCCGACCTTGTTCAGAATCAGCATGTCGGCAAACCCCACCTGGCGAAGCTTGAGCTCCATCAGGGGGGGATACTCGGGGTGGGCGAACACTTGGTCAGCGTCGACGACGCAGATGACGCTGTCCAGCCTAATCCGGTCTCGCAGATTGGAATCAGTGAAGGTCGCGAAAATCCCCGCCGGATCAGCAACACCACTGGCTTCGAGCAGAATGTATTCGACGGTCTCAGGCCGCGCCAGCAACGCGACGACCGACTCCACGAGATCGTCGCGAATTTGGCAGCAGACACAACCGTTAGCAAGGCTGATCATGTTGCCGTCCACTCCGATAACGAGTTCGGCGTCGATATTGATCGAGCCGAAATCGTTGACGAGGACCCCCACGCGCAGGCCGTGATCCCCCGTCAGGATGCGGTTGAGCAGCGTCGTCTTTCCTGCCCCTAGAAAGCCGGTCAGGATCGTTATCGGAACAGCATTGCGCCTGTCATCAATGATTTCCATTGCTTATTTCTTTATAAACTTGCTCAGATCAATTCCCATCACCTTCGCTAACGCGATGAGATCAACTTCCTCCGGATTCGCGAGCTTTGTGATCGGCTCGCGGTAGACGTCCTTCGGATAGTACTTGTGCGGTTCAATCTCGAGATCGCGCGTCAATTTCTCCTGCTGTTGCTCCCGCGGCAACTTCGGCTGCGGGACAACGCCCCTACCCGTCGCGACAGGCAGCGGATCACCGAAGAGGAGTGTGGGATTCGGAAACGCCGCACCCGAAAATCCAGGCAGCGCGGCCTCCCGGTGCCAAATGGCATCCTTGGTTACGTTGACCACCACCACGTCCGGCGCTCCATACAGGAAAAGCCCGTCCCAGTGAGCGCGAATGCCCGCACTCTGCTCATTGAGCGTGTCGTTGTCGAATGAGAGGTGCGTAACCATGCCGCAGCGTGGGTTGACCTGCTTGATGAGGTATCCCGATGCGTAATGCAGCGTATGGTGAATGTCCACGGTGTAGTTGAATAGGATTTCAGGCAGTCCATACTTGAGCTGGTTGATGCGCGCCAAGTCGGGCTGCAATTCGGTAACAAAAACATCGACGCCCTTAGCATACTTGGCTGTTAGGTCGTCGGGCCGTCCGTCACCGGTCCACACGAACGAAAGTCCGTTCCAGTCCAAACGGTAGGCCGAGGCGCCGTCCTTGACGTGCGAGCGCCGCCAATGGCGAATCGTGACACCGTTCTTGTTGTAGCAGATGCCGTTCTCGTCTTTCCAGTCGAACTCGTTGACCTCGACCTCGTACCCGTCCCCGATGGGGCAGGCATCAAAGGCTTCTAGGTGCCACTTAAGCATCTGCTTCATGCCTGCGACCATAGCTTTGGTGCCAAGGTCCGGCGTGCGGCCCGAAGGGCCAGTGACGCGCAGCGGCATTTTCCACCGCCCGGCCCACGCCGAGAACGGGAGCAGATACGACAAGTCGTGGTAGTGGTCGACGTGCAGGTGGGTGATGAAGATGTCGTTGATGGCCGGCATCGGCACGCCCATGGCGAGGATGTTCTTGACGCATCCGGGGCCAAAGTCGAAGAAGAAACGATCGCCGTTGCCCAGTTCGACCATGATGCAGGTGCCAGCCTGGTCGCGCCGGGGCGGATAGGGACAACTACCGACAAACGAGATGCGCATTTCGTCCGGTCCAATGGTCTCGCTGCCGGGGAAATAGTTGTTCCGACTACGGACCGAAGGCGTTGGCTTGTAGTAAGGAGGGAACTGCAGGCCGGTGCCCGGCCCACCGCCGTAGGGATTGACCGGCGCGTTTTGGCCTGCCTGGGCCTGCGCCGAAGTTGGGTCCGCAGCGGAAAGGCCAACCGCCGCCGCGCTCGCAAATGCGCCCTTGAGCAGATCGCGTCGGCTTAGATCGGGTTGAGGAGGAATCTTGACGTTGTCGTCGGTTGCCATCAGTTTTTTCCTTTATCGGCAATTGATACCGAAAAGAGTCTCACGTGAATCAGGGTCACATATCGCTTCCAACCGAACCTACGCAATGTACTTGCCGGGTCGCTACGTGGTTTGATCTGGATCAACGAAGAAGGGGCTGGACAGAGGCCGTACCAGCAGCTAAGAACCAAGCGCGGAGGGAAGCGTCTGCGGAATTTTTGGTGGCGACGCCGACTGGCCGCTTCTGGCCCGCGAGCAGCCTCCGCAACCCGAAGCGGTCGTAGATCACAATGACTAAGTCCTTGCAGTTCGCGAATGATCCCCACCGACTCGCCAACCGAAACCTCAATCCGTCTCTTCGCACGCGGAATTGATTCATGGCCTAGCGATAGCCGGTGAAGGTTTCAAATTGCCGAGGGAATATGGGTCTTGTTGAAATCCTCTCCTTTGAAAAGGAGTCTCTCCCCAGTTGTTCTAGCGAGTGCATAGGCGAAGCAGTCCCCGAAGTTCAGCCCGGCGCGATGCCGACCCTTGCCGAAATCCGCATGGGCCTGGCGGGCAATGTGCGCCTGCTCCTCGGTTACCGGTTCAATGACAATGCCTGCGCGGCGAAAGAAAGCATCGAGCTGCCCGCTGCCGCTTGCTTTGGTTTGAGCCTCGACAACGATCCCCACTTCGACAAAGTTGGCGGAAGATATTCGGCAGACATCAGCGTCGGTAATAGCGCGTGCGTATCTTTCGGCATCGCTTTCGCTGAACAAGATCGCGAGCAAAGCCGAGGTGTCGACTATCATCGTGGGATGCCGTGCTCATCGTAAAGCAGGGCCCCGTGATCAATAGGTTTGCCTTTCAGGGTATGTGCACAGCGGCGTCCGATCGCGAGGAGCTCCGCAACGGTAGCCCCGGGTTGCCGCCGGCGCCGGATGCGTTCCAGCCTTTCGCGCAGCGCTTCGGTGACGGCGCGGGTCATGGTTTCACCGGTTTCCTTGGCCAACGCGTGAGCGAGCTTATGCGTTTCTGGGTCTTTGATGTTCAAGGCCATTGGGTGCCCTTGGTAGAAAGTTTTGCACCTTTCTTTATCATCACACGAATGTTACCCGTTAGCAAAGGTCACGGCCGCCTGTCACGCGGTCCACAAGGGCTCGCATCCCCTCCGTGGTCGGTGAGTGGCCCCAAGGGGATCAGTCACTATTCCCACCATCGTCGCCCACACGTTGGTCAAGGTGGCCTAGCCTACCGTTTCTTACCTTTCAGGTAAGTCGCGTCATGATCCTCGGCGATCCACAGAAAGCGCAGGAACTCCTTGTAGCGGTATACAACGGCGCGGCGCGCTTGCGTGACGCGGATGGAATAGAGCGCGTCGATACCGGGCGGCAGAGGCACCGGGGAATGGGTGATGCGCTCCCATTTCAGGCCATGGTCTCGATAGACCTGGCCCCAAGTCAATTGGATGAGTTTCTCGACCGTATTGAGAACCCGTGCAATCTCGTTCTTGTCTCTAAGCGCGAACCAGCTTTTTAGAAACTCGGGATTGTTGAGATCGACTGCGATCTTTTGCTCGTTCCCGCTTGGCTGAGCTTGATTCGTCATGTTTTAGCCTTCTCTTGATCATGCTCAGGTTGGTCGGTCGCGCCGGATTTTCTGCAGCCCACGCAAGAGCGCGCGACAACCCTGCTGTCGCCTGTGGCGTATGCAGCCAGCGCTCGTTATCGGGAATGACCGCGGCGGTACGAACCGTCCATACGCCCGGTTCGGCTTCTTCGACAAGAACCCGCCGTCCTGCATACTCCTTTCCAAGCGAAATCTGTCCACTCGCGCCGATGACCTTGACGCTTACCTTCATATGAATTTCCTCGAGAATGTTACTTGCCGACCAGGAGTATCTCAGCGGATGGCAGTCATGCTTATGTGCTGCATGATAGCATGATCTCATGAATCCATGCAAGATCCGGTTCCGGCGCCCTCAAGACCCGGAACGCCGCGTCAGGGGAACTAGTCATTGGAATCAATGGAAGCGCCCTTCGGGTCGCGCCTCAGTCCTTGCTACTTGCCGGTACGACCAAGCGGAATACTGACTCGCAAACGGCGGACGTCAGGTGTTGCTACTTACTTTAACCAAAGTCGTCCGGTTTCCAAGTCTGATCGAAACTTGCCGGCACAGCCAAGCGGAATACCAAGTCGCAAACAGCCGGCTTCAGGTGTTGCTACTTTACCTTGACCAAGTCATCCGGTCTCCAAGTCTGATCGAAGAATGCGGTCTCGGAGCCATATAGCCGCAGTGCGACCATGAGGGCTTTTCCACGCAAGGTCTGGATCCAGTTCTTTTCGTTGGCGTCTGGCGGCTTTGCTGGACCGAAGTAGAGATCGATCGAGTGGTCCGGGTTGTACTGGGGCTTATCAAGGCCGTTGCGTGAAGGGAACGGTTGGTCCGTCTGGGGCATGGTGCCATCAGCCGGGTTGTAGATTGTCACGGCCCAGAAGGCCGCGGCAGGAATCAAGCTCTGCGCGAAGTCGGCATGGATGCGCCAGTCGCGAACGGCATTGGCGTTGGCAAGTGTGTTGCGCGCTACCGCCGGGCGAATCCCCAGGTGATAGAGCTTGGATTGCTGTGCGCGCAGACATGCTTCGATGTCGCGCAGGCTCTCCCGATAGGTCAGCTGGGCAAAGGCCATGCACAGAAATTGATCCAGACAATGGCCGATGTCGGATGCATGCGGGACGTGCTGGACGCAAGCCGACGCACGGGCGCTACACCAAGGCTGCCATTGCAGATCGGCGCGAGGCACGTACCTTGTTGCGGGCGCTACGGGAGTTGATCGAGGGCGCGGCCTGACGGGCCGGTGTGCCTGCGCGTCATCGGCTGCGACCGGTTGCAACCGGCCACAGCAGCCATCCGGCGAGGTCGCCAATAGCGGCCTTCGATGGCGTTAGTATTCCTGAACAGTCGCCAAAGGCCCTACGCGCTTTGTCGAAGAATCCTACAACGGAATCAGTATTTTTCCACTAGCCACGCACACGACTCCTGAGCGATGCTGCAGACATTGCCGCAGCCCCCAAGGACCAATCATGATCCGCGCACTGGCACTCGCATCCGCACTCGTACTAGCAGCCCCAGCTTCGGCCGAACTCCAGTGCTTCGGCCTCCCGGACGGTGAGACGTACACTTGGTCCGTTGGGCAACCGGTCAGCGATGTGGCCGTGCTGGATCCCGACACCCTGTACTGCTATGCCAATGGGCCTGAGCTTGCCCTGATCGCCAATGGATTCCAGAATCTGCATCTGGTCCCCGGCGCATCGGTTACAAGCTGGCACGGCGAGGACGCTATATTCATTCTCGACAATCTGGAAAATATTGCGCCGACGGCCAATCCGCCAGTCCCGGCCAAGAAGCGCTAACACTTCTTAACGCTCATTACGGAGGAGGCCGGCCTAGCAATGCGGCTGACGCCGCCAGCGCGCAACTGCTGAGCCGACGTGTTGAGTGGCTGCTTTCTAACGACCGCTACGCCCGCTTCGGGTCGAGAGTGTGTGAAAACGCG
>Ga0074044_10004740_pt1 | contig 11206 bp, 10 predicted proteins | sample BogForMeECP23OM1_FD_94443 | JGI IMG/M metagenome (GOLD analysis project Ga0074044, IMG submission 94443) | Bog forest soil microbial communities from Calvert Island, British Columbia, Canada - Bog Forest MetaG ECP23OM1 | ecosystem: Environmental > Terrestrial > Soil > Wetlands ...
GACGCGGCGCTGGCCGACGGCGATCCCGCCGGCGCGGCGAACCTCTATGCGCAGCTCCTCGCCGAGGACAATGGCAACGTGCAGGCGCTCGCCGGCCTGGCGCGCTGCTACGTCGAGACCGGCGCGCTCGACCAGGCGCGGCAGACGCTCGCCATGATCCCGGATTCAAAACGCAGCGAATCCGCCGTCGCCGCCGCGCAAGCCGCGCTGCAATTGGCCGAGCAGGTCAAGACGCTCGGGCCTATCGCCGAGCTGGAGCAGAAAGTCGCCGCCAATCCGCTGGATTATCAGGCGCGCTTCGATCTGGCGCTGGCGCTCAACGGCAAGGGTCGCCGGCTCGATGCCCTCGAACAGCTGATCGGCGTCGTCAAGCGCGACCGCAAATGGAACGACGATGGCGCCCGCAAGCAGCTCGTTCAGTTCTTCGAGGCATGGGGTCCGACCGACGAAGCCACGATCGAGGGCCGCAAGCGGCTTTCCTCGATCCTGTTCGCGTAGCCTCTCATCCCGCCGCCGCGGGGAAAGAGAAGCGTTCGGTCGCATGCGGAGTACGACATGCCGATCAATGCGATCTACAAGGGGCCCGACGATCTGCCCGGCGTGATCGCGGTATTCCCGCTGCCGGGCGCCCTGCTGCTGCCGCGCGGGCAGATGCCGCTCAATGTTTTCGAGCCGCGCTATCTGGCGATGATCGACGATGCGCTACGCTCCGGGTCGCGCTTGATCGGCATGATCCAGCCCGATCCCGTGCGCCCGGGACTGGATGAGAACAAACCTCAGCTGTTTCGCGTCGGCTGCGTCGGGCGGATTACGCAGCTCGCCGAGAGTGGCGATGGCCGCTATCTGATCCAGCTCACCGGCGTCGCGCGCTTTCGCATCGAGGAAGAGCTCGCCGTCGCCACCCCCTACCGGCAATGCCGGGTGACATATCGGCCCTTCACCGGCGATTTCACTGCGCGCAAAGGCGAGAGCGAGGTCGATCGCAAAACGCTGCTGCGCGCGCTCGCGGATTTCCTCAAGGCCAACGATCTCAAGGCCGATTGGGAAGGCATCGAGAACGCTCCCAATGAAGCGCTCGTCAATGCGCTGGCGATGATGTCGCCCTATGGCGCCGCCGAGAAGCAGGCCATGCTGGAGGCGCCGGACCTGAAAACCCGCGCCGAGATCCTGGTCGCCGTCACCGAAATCGAGCTCGCCAAGAGCATGACACCGGGCGAGACATCGCTGCAGTGAAAGAAATATCCCCGCGTCGCGGGGAGGCCTATTATTCCGCCGATCCGAACCGGAGTCACCGATGTCCACGCCTTCCGCCGACCATCCCGCCGGCACCATCGATCCGAAGCTTTTGGAAATCCTGGTCTGTCCGCTGACCAAGTGCCCGCTCGAATACGACGCGGAGAAACAGGAGCTGATCTCGCGCGCGGCAAAGCTCGCTTATCCGATCCGCGACGGCATTCCGATCATGCTGCCCGAGGAAGCGCGGCGGCTCGATTGATATTTCCCTCTCCCCGCAAGCGGGGAGAGGAGAAACAGAAGCAGCGCACATCCGGAGTGACTTACCGTGATCAAAATCTGGGGGCGGAACACCTCGTCGAATGTACAGAAGGTGATGTGGGCGGTCGGCGAGATCGGGCTAGTGCACGAGCGCATCGATATCGGCGGACCGTTCGGCAAAAATCGCGAGCCGGCCTATCTCGCCATGAACCCGAACGGGCTGGTGCCGACGCTCGAGGAGGAAGATGGCTTCCTGCTATGGGAATCGAACTCGATCGTGCGTTACCTGGCCGCCAAGCACCGCGCCGGTGTGCTCGAACCGGCCGATCTGCGCGCGCGGGCGCGCGCCGGCGCTTGGATGGATTGGCAGCTCAGTGTGCTCGGGCCGGCGATGTTCGATTGCTTCTGGGGCTTGATCCGTACGCCGGCGGAAAAACGCAACCACGCTGCGATCGAAGACTCGAAAAAGCGGACGACGGCGGCGACGACGATTCTCGACGGCGAGCTCGCCAAGTCCGCCTATGTCGCCGGCGATGCCTTCTCCTACGGCGACATTCCCGCCGCCGTCATGGCCAATCGCTATCGCCAATTGGTGCCGGAACGGCCGCCGCTGCGCAATTTCGAGCGCTGGTTTGCGGCGATCGCCACGCGCCCGGCATTCAAGGACCACGTCGCCGCCGTGCCGCTGGCGTGAGCCTTGTCACTCCGCCGCGGCGCGCGCGCCGCCGCCCTGAGCCGATACGATGTAGTCCATCGCCGCCTGCACGCCGCCCTTCTTGTGCGGCACTCCGGCGACTTTCAGCGCCATCTCGGTCGCCGCCAGCGCGCCTAACAGCGTCGCGTCGTTGATGTCGCCGAGATGGCCGATGCGGAAGTACTTCTTGGCGTAGGGACCGAAGCTCGCGCCGTAGGAGATGTTGAACATGTTCAGCGCCAGATCGCGGAATTGATCGGCATCGCAACCGTCCGGCAGCAGCACGGCGGTGATCGTCGGCGAATAGTACTTCGGGTCGCGGCAGAGGATTTCCAGCCCCCAGGCGCGCACGGCGCGGCGCGTTGCCTCGGCAAGGCGGCGGTGGCGGGCAAAGACGTTGTCGAGACCTTCCTCGTGCAGCATCTCGATCGACGTATCGAGGCCATAAAGCATCTGCGTCGCCGGCGTGTAGGGAAAGAAGCCCTGCTTGTACATCGTCAGCATGTCGTCCCACTGAAAGAACGATCGCGGCAGCTTTGCCGTTTTCGACGCGCGCAGCGCCTGTTCGCTCACGGCGTTGAACGACATGCCGGGTGGCAGCATCAATCCCTTCTGCGCGCCGCCGATGGTGACATCGACGCCCCATTCGTCGTGCCGGTAATCGGTCGAAGCGAGCGAGGAAATGGTGTCGACCAGGAACAGCGCCGGGTGGCCGGCCGCATCGATGCCTTTACGGATTTGGTCGATCGGGGACAGGCAGCCGGTCGCGGTCTCGTTGTGCAGCACGCAGACCGCCTTGATCTCGTGCGCTTTGTCCTTGCGCAGATGGTCTTCGATGATTTTCGGATCGGCGCCGACGCGCCAATCGGTGCGGATGAATTCGGGTTTCAATCCCAACCGCTCGGCCATGACTTTCCACAGCGTCGCGAACTGGCCGGTCTCGACCATCAGCACGCGATCGCCGGGCGACAGCGTGTTGACCAGCGCCGCCTCCCAAGCGCCGGTACCGGTCGCGGTGTAGATGATGACCGGCTGCGTGGTCTTGAAGATCGTCTTGATGCCTTCGAGCACGCGCGTGGCGAGCTTGGCGAATTCCGGTCCGCGATGGTCGATGAGCGGCATGTCGATCGCCCGCATCACGCGGTCGGGCACGGGCGTCGGCCCTGGAATCTGCAGGAAATGGCGTCCGGGAAGACGCGAGGCATTCTGCGGCATTTTGTCGGCACTCCTGCGGACGCTGCTTAGTGGAGCATGATCTTTTTCGGAAAACCGGTGTCCACTTTTCCGGATCATGCTCGAAAATCCCGGCCGGGCGCGTCCGAAGCTGCCGCGGCGCGGTCTTGATCCCCGAATGCGCTATTCGGGTCAAGTCTCTTCTCCCTCCGGCCGACGCGCGTTCTCGAAGATCCGGGTTGGACACTTTGCCGCAACTATCGCAGCTACCCGACACCACGCGCTAACTCTCCGCGGCGAGCGCGCTCTCATGCCAGCGCCGCAGCGCCAGGTAATTGATCAGCGAGAGCAGATAGAAGATCACGATGCCGGCGAGCGACAACAGCAGCAGCGCCGCGAACATCCGCGGAATGTTGAGGCGGTAGCCCGATTCGGCGATGCGGTAGGCAAGGCCGGAGCCGGCGCCCGCCGAGCCGGCGGCGATCTCTGCGACCACCGCGCCGATCAGCGACAGCCCCCCGGCGATGCGTAGCCCCCCGAGAATATAGGGCAGCGCCGACGGCAGCTTCAGGCGCCACAGCACCTGCCCGCGCGAGGCGCCGTAGAGCGAAAAGAGGTCCGTGAGATTGCGGTCCACCGAGTGCAATCCAAGCGTGGTATTCGCCAGCACCGGAAAGAACGCCACGATCCAGGCGCATGTCAAAACCGCCGCGTGCTGCGGCAGGTAGATGAGCAGGAGCGGCGCGATGGCGACGATCGGCGTTACCTGCAGGATCACCGCGTAGGGATAGAGCGAATATTCGAGGAAGCGCCATTGATTGAAAAGGACAGCCAGGCCCACGCCGCCGGCCGCCGCGAGCAAAAAGCCCTCCAAGGTCGTTGTGAGCGTGACCAGCAGCGATTGCGACAGCAAAGCCCAGTCGGAAACGAGCGTGCGTAGGATGCGCGCCGGCGCTGGCAGCACATAGGGCGGAATGTCTTTGATCAGCACCACCAATTCCCAGACCGCAAGGCCGAGCGCGAGTACCACAATCGGCAAACCGATGCGCAGCGCCCGGTCGCGCCGGTCGCGACGCTCGCCGGCCGAGGCCCGCGCCTTCATAGCTCGTCTCCCGCGGCCATGGCCCCGCTCAGCGCCTCCGAGGCGCGGCGGCAGAACGCGGCGTATTCGGGCGAGGTGCGAAAATCCTGACCGCGCGGATAGGGCGCGTCGACGGCAAGCTCGGCGAAGACGCGGCCCGGCCGCGCCGCCATTACCACGACGCGGCTCGACAAATAGACCGACTCGAACACCGAATGGGTGACGAAGATGACGGTGGTGCGCAGCGTCTGCCACATCCGCAGCAGATCGTCGTTGAGCTTGAAACGCGTAATCTCGTCGAGCGCGGCGAACGGCTCGTCCATCAACAGGAGCTGCGGCTCGGTGACCAGCGCGCGCGCGATCGAGACGCGCATGCGCATGCCGCCGGACAATTCCCGCGGATAGGCGCGGCTGAACGCCAGCAAGCCGACGCGGTCGAGCGCGGCGTCGACGCGTTGAGCCGCCTTGTCCGCTCCTGCATCCTTCAGCTTGAGCGGCAGCGCCACGTTGTTGAAGACGGAAGCCCAGGGCATCAGCGTCGGCTCCTGGAACACGAAACCGATCCGGCTCTCGCGCTGAGCCGGAGTTGCCGCGTGCGGCCATTCGACGGCGCCTTCCGTCGGCTCGCTTAGGCCCGCGACGATGCGCAACGCGGTCGATTTCCCGCAGCCCGAGGGCCCCAGCAACGCGACGAACTCGCCCGATCCGACTTCGAGGTCGAGCCCGGCGAGAGCGCGTATGCCGTTGGGAAACGCCTTGCCGACGCCGCGCAACGCGACCAGGGGTGCGGCATGAAACGCAGTCGCCGGCGGCATCGGTGTCGCTATCGCTTCGGCCGCAGCTCGAGCCCGACTTTTTTGTCGACGAATTGCAGCGTGTAGGATTTGCGGTAATCGAGGCCGGGCTTGACGACTCCAGCGCGGAGCATCTCGTCGAAAAAGTCCTTCATGCGCGCGTCCGTCATGGCGCCGATGCCCAGCGTCAGCGCATCGCCGGAATCGACAATGCCGTACTCCTTCATCTTGGCGACCGAGTAAGCCAGCAGTTCGTCGGTCATCTCCGGGTTCTGCCGCTTGATCAGCGCGTTGGCTGCCCCGTTGTCGACATAGAGGTAATTGTACCAGCCGATGATCGAGGCATCGACGAAGCGCTGCACCAGATCGGGTTTCTTCTCGACCAGCTCGCGGCGCGTTTCGATCAACGTCGAATAGGCGCCAAACCCCTGATCGGCGAGTAAAAATATTTTCGGCTTGAACTTGCCCTGCTGCTCAACGGCGAAGGGCTCCGAGGTCACGTAGCCCTGCATCGCGCTGTTTTTATCGGCCAGGAATGGCTGCGGATTGAAGGTGTAGGGCTTGGTTTGATTGTCCTTGAAGCCGAAATCGGCGCGCAGCCATTGGTAATAGCTCGTCATTCCCTCCGGGGAGACGAAGATCGTCAGCTTTTTCAAATCGTCGAGTTTGTCGATGCCCTGATCGGGATGCGCGAGAAGCACCTGTGGGTCCTTCTGGAACATGGCGGCGACGTCAATGATCGGCACATTCTGCGCGACGGCGTCGAAGCCCTGCAGCGTGTTGGCGCTCATAAAGAAATCGAGTTTGCCGACGGTCATCAGCATCCGGTTGTTGGCGTTCGGGCCGCCCGGCACGATGGTTACGTCGAGGCCATATTTGCGGTAAGTGCCGTCGGCGAGGGCCTGATAGAAGCCGCCGTGCTCGGCCTCCGCCACCCAGTTGGTGCCGAACGTGACCTTGTCCAGCGTTTGGGCGGACGCCGGCCCTGTCATTGCGGCGGCAGCCACGCCTAGCCATGCGAGAATCTCCCGGGACTGGGTGATGAACGGCATAGGTTGCTCCTTTCCGCCGCCGACGTGAGAATATGGGACGGCGGATCGCTTGGCGAGTGAACACCATGAATCTACCCAACCGCGACTGGATGGAGATGACGTGGCAGGAGATAGCCGACGCGGGCGCCGCGACCGGCCGCTGGATCGCCGTGCTGCCGCTGGCCGCGGTGGAGCAGCATGGGCCGCACCTGCCGCTCGGCGTCGACACCTTCATTGCCGAAGCCTACCTGGCGCGGGTCCGCAAAATTCTGCCCGAGGAGCTTCCGGTCACGTTCCTGCCGGTGCAGCGTATCGGCGTCTCCGTCGAGCATCTTGCCTATCCCGGCACGCTGTCATTGTCGGCGACGACCGCGATCACGGCCTGGACCGAGCTCGGCGAAAGCCTGGCGCAGGCGGGGCTGCGCAAGCTCGTTGTCGTCACCAGCCACGGCGGCAATAGCGCGCCGATGGAATTGGTGGCGCGCGAGCTTCGTGCGCGTCTCGGCATGCTCGCGGTCACCGTCGGCTGGCATCGCTTCGGCTACCCGGAAGACGTGTTTTCGGATGAAGAGAAAAAACACGGCATTCATGGCGGCGACATCGAGACCTCGCTTATGCTGGCCGCGATGCCGGAGACGGTGCGCATGGAGAAGGCGGCCAACGCAACGCCAACAACCGTGGCGATGGCGCGCGAATTCAAGTGGCTCGGCGCCTATCGCCCCGCCGGCTTTGCCTGGATGACGCAGGATCTCCATCCGACCGGCGCGCTCGGCGACGCCACGCTGGCGAGCGCCGCGAAGGGCGAAGCGGCGCTCGACCGCGGCGCGCAAGCGTTCGTGGAATTGCTCCGCGAGGTCGACCGTTTCGACCTCGCCCGCCTCCGCGAGGGGCCATTGGCGAAGCCGACGGGCTTTTAAGGTCTGTCATTCCGGGGCGCGCGAAGCGCGAGCCCGGAATCCATAACCCCTACCGTTGAAGGACGTGCTCAGCGCCAGTTCTGGCCGTTCCGTGACTATGGATTCCGGGCTCCGGCCTTCGGCCGGCCCCGGAATGACGCTTACGCTGCGATCTTCACGTATTCGAAATCGCCGGGCTTGTTGTCGATGCCGATGCGCGGCGGCGCGATCCAGTTGGCGAATTGCCCCGGCTCCGAGACCGGCTGCATCAGTCTGACGATGAAATCGCCGTCGTCCGGCGACGGCAGCCATTTGCTCACATCGCAGTTCCACGTCGCCTCGTCGATCAGATCGCCCTTCGGCGAGACCTTGACGTCCCTGAACTCGCCGATGTGGCGGTGGAAGCCGACATGCGGCAGTTCGAGTTTGAACCCGACGCCGGTCTTGGCGATGATTTTGTTCCAGCGGTCGAGGCCGCGCTGGCAGTCGGTGGTGTAGTCGTCGCGCAACCGCATGTTGATCGCGGTGAGCGCCGGCTCGTCGATACGCTTGATCTCGCCACCGACGAGCTTGAGCACCGGATAGGTCGCGTGCTCGAGCCGGTGATCGTCGTCGATCTTGGTTTCCTGAAAACGGCCCTTGAGGCCGGCGCTGAAGGCGTTGGCGGCATTGGTGGAGACTTCCGAGCCGAACAGATCGAGCGACAGCGTATAGTGCAGATTGAGCTTCTTCTGAATCGTCGGCAGGTCGATGACGCCGAGCTTGCGCACGTTGTCGATGTCGGTCGGATCCTCGATGCCGGCCGCCTGCATCGCCTCGCAGGTGCGCTGGATGGTGCGGCCGACGCCGGTCTCGCCGACGAACATGTGGTGCGCCTCTTCGGTCAGCATGAACCGGCAAGTGCGCGACAGCGGGTCGAAGCCCGACTGCGCCAGGCTTTCGAGCTGCATCTTACCGTCGCGATCGGTGAAGAACGTGAACATGAAGAACGACAGCCAGTCGGGCGTCGCTTCATTGAAGGCGCCGAGCATGCGCGGCTTGTCGGCGCTGCCGGAGCGGCGCTGAAGGAGTTCGGCCGCTTCCTCGCGACCGTCGCGGCCGAAATATTTCTGCAGCAGGTAGACCATCGCCCACAGATGCCGTCCTTCCTCGACGTTGACCTGGAAGACGTTGCGCAAGTCGTAGAGCGACGGCGCGGTCTTGCCGAGATAGCGCTGTTGCTCGACGGAGGCCGGTTCGGTGTCGCCCTGGATGACGATGAGACGGCGCAGCATGGCGCGATACTCGCCCGGCACGTCTTGCCAAGCCGGCTCGCCGTAATGCCGCCCGAACGGAACCTTGCGATCCTCTTCCTTCGGGGCAAGCAGGATGCCCCAGCGGTATTCGGGCATCTTCACATAGTCGAACTTGGCCCACCCTTTCGGATCGACCGAAACTGCGGTGCGCAGATAGACAAGCGCCTGCTGGAAACCCTGCGGTCCCATGTCCTTCCACCAGTCGATATAGCCGGGATGCCAGCTCTCGAGCGCGCGCAGCACCTGCCGGTCTTCGGCGAGGTTGACGTTGTTCGGAATTTTGGTCGTGTAGTCGACGTTTTCGATATCCATGGGCCGCTCCTGTCTGTCTTCATCATCCTCACCCGCATGCCGGCGAAGAAAATCCGTCGTCACACTCTGCGCGTGTCGAACACCGGCTGCTGGCCGGTACCATAACGCTTGAGCGCGCCTTCCTCGCCGATTGCGTTGGGACGCTGGAAAATCCAGTTCTGCCACGCGCTCAACCGGGCGAAGATTTTCGATTCCATGGTCTCCGGCCCGGCGAAACGCAGATTGGCTTCAAGGCCGGTGAGGCTGTCGGGCGAAAAGCTCGCGCGCTCTTCGAGGAAGACGCGCACTTCATCGTCCCAGTCGATGTCGTCGAGCGCGAAGGTGACAAGCCCGAGCCGCTGGGCGCTCTCCGCGTCGAGCATCCTTCCCTGTTCCGCCTTGGCGGCGTCGAGATCGGAACGATCGGCCAGGAAGCGGCTCGCCAGCCGGGTCAGGCCGTTGGCCATCGGATACGGGCCGAAATTGGCCTCGGTCAGCGCGATCGTTGCCGGCGGCTTATTGTCGCCGTCGCGGCGGCCGAGCAGCATGTACGAGCGATCGCTGGCGAACGGCAGCTCCGCCAGCGTGCCGGCAAAGCACGAACCCGGCTCGATGAGCGCGACCAGCGAGCGCGACGTCAGATCGACCCGCTTGAGCACCCGCTTCCACAGATGGCGGATCTCGCGCACCAGCCAGTGATCCTTGTTGGCGTCGAGGAAATGCTCGTAGGCGACGACCGCGGCCGCATCGCCCGACGATTTGAACACGATCGCCGCGACATCGAATTCGTTGAACCGGATATGGAGGATTGCGTCGTCGAGTTCGCGCGCGAGCTTGAGCGGCCAGAACTCCGCGCCGAGCGCCAGCATGGCGTCGGCCGCTGCGGGCGGTGGATTGGCTGGCCCGCGCAGCGTAATGGTGGCGATCCGTCCGGCGCGGTCGAATTCGACCGCGAGCGAGCCGTAATCGACGCCGCTCGCCGTAAAGGTGCGCGTCAGCGAGGCGAGCGTGATGCCCTGCCCTGCCGCGCCACGGCCGGATTTCGCGGCAAATTCTCGGGCGCTCGACGCGACCGCCTCATCGAATTTCGAGCCCGGCACTACTTCGTCGACCAGCCGCCATTCGACCGCACGCTTGCCCTTCACGCCTTCCTCGGTGGTGCAGAAGAAATCGGCACGATCGCGGCGCACTTTTCGCTTGTCGGCGACGCGCGTGAGCCCGCCGGTGCCAGGCAGCACCGCGAGCAGCGGCAATTCCGGCAGCGCGACCGCCGACGAGCCGTCGTCCACCAGCATGATGTAGTCGGCCGCGAGCGCGAGCTCGTAGCCGCCTCCCGCCGCCGTGCCGTTGATTGCGCAGATGGTAGCGAGCCCGGAATTCTCGCTCAAATCCTCGATGCCGTTGCGCGTCTCGTTGGTGAATTTGCAGAAATTGACTTTGTGCGCGTGGCTCGCGCCCGCCAGCATCCGAATGTTGGCGCCGGCGCAGAATACCCGCGGCTTGCCAGAGCGCAGGACGAGCGCGCGAACCTCCGGATGCTCGAAGCGCAGCCGCTCAAGGGCGTCGGCAAGTTCGATGTCGACGCCGAGGTCGTAGGAATTGAGCTTGAGGTCGTAGCCCTCGAACAGCGACCCCTTCTCGTCGACGTCGAGAAAGAGCGTGGCGACGTCGCCATCGATCGCGAGCTTCCAATGGCGGTAGCGCGCCGGCTCCGTTTGGAAGTCAATCCGCGTCTGACCGTTGGCCAGCGGACGCTCGGGGGCATGGGCGTCAGCCATACAGTGTTCCTCGATATGTATTATAGTTCACAAACTCGTTGCGGCTAATATGCACTATAATTCATCAAGCCGCAACCCCGGCATGGGGGCGGATGTCGCTTTCGTGATGGTCGCGCAAGAGCCGATTGATGAAGTCGGCGACTGCGGCGAGCGTCGCTTCGGGCGCGTCCCGATGCGGGGAGTGGCGGGCGCCAGGCAGTATCGCCACCTCGACCGGGCAGAAGCATTCCTCTTTCGCCGCTTCGATCTGCTTGAGCGTGCCGTATTGATCCTCGGCGCCCTGCAGGATCAGGATCGGCACGCGGATGTAGCCGAGCGCCTCGGTGATGTCCCACTTCTGGAATTCCGGATTAAGCCACGGCTCGATCCAAGAACGGAAAGCGCCGTCGACGTCGGCATGCCAGCGCTTGAGCTTGTCGCGTAAAATCCCGGCCGTGAACGCTTCGCCCGCGCGGCGGATCTCAGCGAGCCCCATCTCCTCCGTGAAGAAATGCGGCGCCATGAGGACGAGGCCGCGCACGCGGTGATCTTGGATGCCGCCCGCGTAGATCGTCGCGATCGAGGCGCCATCGCTGTGGCCGAACAGGATGCCGCGCTTAAATCCGATCGCCGCGAGCACCCGCGGCAGCACGTCGAGCGCCTCCTCGTCCATGAAAGACAGCGGCCGCGGCAGCGGTGC
>Ga0074044_10004741_pt1 | contig 11206 bp, 10 predicted proteins | sample BogForMeECP23OM1_FD_94443 | JGI IMG/M metagenome (GOLD analysis project Ga0074044, IMG submission 94443) | Bog forest soil microbial communities from Calvert Island, British Columbia, Canada - Bog Forest MetaG ECP23OM1 | ecosystem: Environmental > Terrestrial > Soil > Wetlands ...
GCCGCTATTCGGTGTTGATGCCAAATACCGCGCGCGGCGGCGGCATCAGCCGCAAGATCACGAGCGCCGAAGATCGCGCCCGTCTCAAGGAGATCGCCCAGGAGCTGGAAGTCCCCGAAGGCATGGGCGTGATTCTGCGCACCGCCGGCGCCAGCCGCACCAAGACCGAGGTCAAGCGCGACTTCGAATATTTGTTGCGATTGTGGGAGACCGTGCGCGACCTGACGCTGAAATCGACGGCGCCCAAGCTCGTTTACGAGGAAGGTTCGCTGGTCAAGCGCTCGATCCGCGATCTCTACAGCAAGGACATCGACGAGGTGATCGTCGCCGGGCCGGAGGCCTACCATGAGGCCAAGGATTTCATGCGCATGCTCATGCCGAGCCATGCGAAGAACGTGAAGCATTACGCCGAGACGCAACCGCTATTGTCGCGGTACGGCGTGGAAAATCAACTCGACGCCATGTTCTCGCCGGTCGTGCAACTGCGCTCGGGCGGCTACATCGTGCTCAACCAGGCCGAGGCGCTGGTCGCCATCGACGTCAATTCCGGCCGCGCCACGCGCGAGCATCACATCGAGGACACCGCGCTCAAGACCAATCTGGAAGCCTCGGACGAGATCGCCCGCCAGCTTCGGCTGCGCGACCTCGCCGGGCTGATCGTCATCGATTTCATCGATATGGACGAGAAGCGCAACAACCGTTCGGTCGAGCGGCGCTTGAAGGAATGCCTCAAGCACGATCGCGCGCGCATTCAGGTCGGCCGCATCTCGCACTTCGGCCTGTTGGAAATGTCGCGCCAGCGCATCCGCTCGAGCGTGCTGGAAAGCTCGACGGAGAAATGCCCGTATTGCGGCGGCAGCGGCCATGTCCGCTCGGTGTCGTCCTTGGCGCTGCAGGTGTTGCGCGCTCTTGAAGAGCAGTTGGTGAAGGCCGCCACGCACAATCTCATCGCGCGCACGCGGCCCGACGTGGCGCTCTATGTTCTCAACCAGAAACGGGCGCATCTGCGCGCGCTGGAGGAGCGGTTCGCCATCACCATCACGGTTGTGGCCGATGAAACCGTCACCGCGCCGCCGGCGTTCGTGATCGATCGCGGCGAACAGGTGCATACGATCGAGGCGGCGAAGGCGCTGGCCGAGCAGACCCCAGTCGTTACCACCGCGCCGTTGGAAGAAGAGGATGACCTCGAAGACGAAAGCGCGGTGGCGGACGAGCACGTCGAGGCGACGGCGGCGACCACTGCGCCCGAGCAACAAGGCGAAGGCGGATCGCGACGGCCACGGCGACGCCGGCGGCGCGGGCGCGACGACGGCGAGCCATCCCGCCGCGAGCAGATCCCGATCCACGATGCAGCGAGCGAGCCGGCGAGCGAACATTTTGAGCAAGCCGACGACGAGACACCGGCGGGAGACGACGTCGCCGAGCAGCAGAACGAGCCGGCCCAAGGTGAGACAGTCGAGCGAGGCGAGCGACCGGAGCAACCCGGTGAACGGCGGCGGCGCCGCCGCGGCCGCCGTGGCGGTCGGCGCAATCGGCAGGAGCAAAACGGCGAGGTGGCACAGGAGGCCAACGACCGCGGCGCGCCGGCGCCGCAGCATGCCTTCGCGCCAGCCGAAGAGCTCGTCGCGCCGCCTCCGACCGAGCCCGAACTCAAGGAGGCCGTCGCCGACCTTGACGCCGCGCCGCCGCCCGCATTCTACGCCCCGACGACAACGGAGGCGCCCTACGCCCCGACGATAACGGAGGCGCCGCCGCCCTCCGCACCGCCTGCCGAGCCGGAGCCGCGGCGTCGGCGGTCGACCGTGCGCGAACCGGTGCCGGTTTCAGGCAGCGCGGACGCGACGCCGCCGGCACCGACGCCGCCCGCAGCCGCAGCCCCAGCCCCGACCCCCACCCCGGAGCCGGTCATCACCGAACTCAACGAGACTGAGGATGCCAATCGGCCGCGCAAGACCGGATGGTGGTCGCGCCGGTTCGCCGGCGGGTGAATTAAGGATCGAGCGGGCGGCGCGGGCGGCGCGGGCGGCTCGACACACCTTAAGGGCGCGCCATGAAGAGCGGGTGGGTCGACCGTGACGCCGAGACGATCATCGCGCATGTTGCGAAAAGATTTGGCGCGAAATCGGGTATCGACCGCGACTTCGCGCTTCGCGTCTACACGACGCGGCTGCTCGGCTGCGACCCCAAGCTCGTCTTGCACGGCGGCGGCAACACATCGCTGAAGCAGCTCATGCGCGACCGCCTCGGCGAGGAGGTCGAGGTTTTACGCGTAAAGGCCACCGGCGCCAACATGGCGACCATCGAGCCCGACGGGTTGCCGGCCGTGCGGCTTGCCCCCATGCGCCAATTGCGCACGCTCGACGCGATCAACGACGAGGAACTGGTCGGCATCGAGCGCGCCAATCTCATCGATCCGGCGGCGCCGAACCCTTCCGTCGAGATGATGCTTCACGCATTCCTGCCGCACAAATTCGTCGACCACACCCACGCGACCGCTGTGCTGAGCGTGATCGATCAGCCCGACGGCGAGAAAAAGTGCGCCGAAGTTTTTGGCGAGCGCCTGGCTGTCGTGCCCTACGTGATGCCGGGCTTCGGCCTGGCGAAGCAGGCGATCGAGATTTCCGAGCGCGCCAAGCCCAGTGACGGACTCATCTTAAGCAAGCACGGTATCGTCACCTTCGGCGCCAGCGCGCGCGAAGCCTACGAGCGCATGATCGAAATGGTGTCGCTCGCGGAAGCTTTTATCGCGCGCCATCGCAAATCCATTGCCGTCACTGCAGCGGGGCAGCGCAAGACAGCCGACGTGGCGCAGATTGCGCCGATCGTGCGCGGCGCGTGCAGCGAGAAGGACAAAAAAGTCGAAGGCGCCTGGCGCCGGCTGGTTGTCGAATTCCGCGCCAGCGAAGCCGTGCTGAACATATTGAATAACAATGACTTGCTGCGCAACAGTGAAAGTGGCGTGATAACACCGGACCACACCATCCGCACCAAGAATTGGCCGCTTGTCCTGCCGCCGCCGCCGGAGCCGAGCAAGATCGCGGCGTTCGCGGGCGCGGCGCATCAGGCGGCGAGCCAATTCGCCGCGCACTACCACCGCTACTTCGAGCGCCACAACGCCCGCGTCGGCGGCATCAAGCACGAGCTCGATCCCCTGCCCCGCGTCGTCCTCGTGCCCGGGCTCGGCCTGTTCGGTCTCGGCCGCACCAAGCGCGATGCCGCGATCGCCGCCGATATCGCCGAAGCCTGGGTCGAAGGCGTCAGCGACGCCGAAGCGATCGGCCGCTTCGAGTCGATCTCCGAGGCCGATATGTTCGATTGCGAATATTGGCCGCTCGAACAAGCAAAACTCGGCGCGCGCAAGGAACTGCCGCTCGCCGGGCAGATCGTCGTCATCACCGGGGCGGCCGGCGCGATCGGCGCCGCAACCGCGAAGGTTTTCGCGGCTGCGGGCGCGGAAGTCGCACTGCTCGACGTGAACTTTTCGGCCGCGAGCGAACAAGCAAAGACGGTCGGACCGTCGGCGCTGCCGATCGTCTGCGACGTGACCAGCGCGGCCTCCGTGCGCGCGGCGTTCGAAGCCGTGGCCGCGGCGTTCGGCGGCGTCGATATCGTGGTCTCCAATGCCGGCGCGGCCTGGCAGGGCCGCATCGGCGAGGTCGACGAAGAGATTTTGCGCAAAAGCTTCGAGCTGAATTTCTACGGTCATCAACGCGTGGCGCAGGCGGCGATAAAAATCATGCTGGCGCAGGGCACCGGCGGCTGCCTCTTGTTCAACGTCTCCAAACAAGCGGTCAATCCGGGCCCGAATTTCGGCCCCTACGGGATACCGAAAGCGGCGCTGCTGGCGCTGATGCGCCAATACGCGCTCGATTACGGCGGAGACGGCATCCGCGCCAACGCCGTCAACGCCGACCGCATCCGCTCCGGGCTCCTGACCGAAGAGATGATCGCCTCGCGCTCCAAGGCGCGGGGCTTAAGCGAGAAGGACTACATGAGCGGCAACCTGCTCGGCCGCGAGGTGACCGCCGATGACGTGGCGCAGGCTTTCCTGCATCACGCGCTGGCGCTGAAAACCACCGCCTGTGTCACCACCGTGGACGGAGGCAACATCGCAGCGGCGATGCGGTGAAGTATCGAACGCATTGATAAGCGGAGCATAGCTGTGATATCATGATATCATTGCCGTGATATCAGGAAATTACGCATGGCCCAGGTCGTCGTCCGCAAGCTCGATGAAACAGTGAAGAAGCGCCTCAAGCGACGTGCTGCGCGGCACGGCCATAGTATGGAGGAGGAAATCCGCAAAATCCTGCGAGATGCGGTAGGAGCGAAAGAATCAGCAGCTGAGGGACTGGGCACGTTCATAGCGCGCCAATTTGCCGGAAAAGGCCTCGACTTCGACATCCCAGAATGGCGCGGAGAAGAAGCACGACCTGCTAAGTTCCGAAAGTGATGGTGCTCGACACCAATGTCATTTCGGCGCTCATGGGATTTGAGCCGGATCGGAGGATTGTTGCCTGGCTCGACCGTTTTCCGCGGGAATCGCTGTGGCTAACGGCGATTTCCTTTTTCGAGTTGCGTTATGGGATTGAAATACTCGGCGTGGGCCGCCGCCGTCGGGAACTTGAACAGGGTCTTGCCCGTGTCCTCGATCCGGGCTTTGACGGCCGCATTCTGCCATTCGACGACAATGCTGCGGAAGCGGCCAGTTTGATCGCCGCTCGGCGTCGGCAGTCTGGACGTCCGGCAGAGGTTCGCGATACGCTCATCGCCGGCATCGTCGTCGCTCATGGCGCCGATTTTGCCACGCGCAATGTGCGACATTTTCAGGATCTCGACGTTCGCGTGATCGATCCGTGGGCGGGTTGAAGATCGTTCGTGTTCGCGGCGCTCCGTGGCGAGCTTCCTGCACCAGACGCTGGCGCTCAAGACCACGGCCGATGTCACCACCGTCGCCGGCGGCAACAACGCGGCGGCCATGTGGTGATCGCCGCCCTCAATCGCTCGACAACACGACGTTCTTGAGGATCGGGTAAACCTGGTTCTCCCAGCGCTTGCCTGAGAACACGCCTTAATGGCCGACGCCGGCCTGCATGTGGTGGCGCTTGAGATAGGGGCGCAGCTTGCTGCACATGTCGTGGGCGGCCACCGTCTGGCCGACGGCGCAGATGTCGTCGCGCTCGCCCTCCACCGTCAGCAAGCCGGGCCGGATGAGCGATATCCGGGCCGACCTTGCGTTACCGTCCGGTCAATCGAGCCCTCCTGCTTTTGTGCCATAGGCCGAACGCCTTAAGCACAGAATCGAAAAAGCGCGGCGGCAGAAAGCCGTAATGGTACCGCGTGGGATGACCGGGCACCTTGCGCAAATCATAGCCCGGCCACACGAATTCGTTGCCTTCGCTGACGACAATCCACGAACGTTCAAGATCGAGGCCAAGGAGCCGCTTGACCGCAGACGGAATTTCGACGGCGGCGGCGGGATCATCGGGCATACGATGCGTGATCGGCAGCACCGTCACGATGATCGCCCCGTCGCTTGCGCGCTCGGCCGCGAGTACAATCACGGCCGGACGGTCCTTGCGCCCTTCCTCCTGCCCGCTCTCATGCTCGTGATGCCACAGATACGCATAGAAGACGACGAGGCCGGGCTCGGGCTCTGGAAGTGCCATTCTGCAAGTGACCTGCGCCCCGCTACTTCCGATCGAGCACTTTGTTGAGATGAGCGTGACGCTTGGCCATGCGCGAGGACGCGATCGCGCTTACCTTTTCGTCCGACAGATCGGCCGTGGCGAAGCTTCGCCGGTTGCCTTTCAGCTTCAGCAATTCCTCGTATTCGTGCGCCCCTACGAAATAACCCGTGATCTGTCCGTGGCTTGAGACGGCAACGGCCTCGCGCTGCGCCAGCATTTTATAGCGGCCGAAATTCTTGGTGAACTCGGAAGCGGGCACTGTCTCGCTCATCTTCATCGTTCCTCTTTATGCCGGCCCAATATAGTCATTTCCCGCGATTTCCGCAACTCCCGTAAATTCCGTGAAAGGCCCTTCAATCGCTCGAAGAAATCACGTTCTTCAAATCGGACAAACCTGCCTGTGCCTCACTGCGGCTGAATATCGAGTTCCTGCACGATCTTGCCCCAGCGTTCCTGCTCGGCACGGATGAATTCGGCCGTCCGCTGCGGGGTGTCGGCGCCGCTGGTCGAAATTCCCAGTGCGTGGAATTTCTGCAGCACCTCCGGATCCTTGAGGAACAAGTCGATCTCGTGGTTGAGCCGCGCCACGATGTCGGCCGGCGTGCCGGCGGGCGCCAAAATCGTGAACCAGCCGTCGAGCACGAAGCCCTGGATGGTCTCGTCGAGGGTCGGCAGATTTTCAGCGCCCGGAAAGCGGCGATGCGAGGTGACGACGATATTGCGCAATTTCCCCGCGCGCACGAAACCGTCGATCACGACCGCGGCGGAGATCAACAGCGGTACCGTGCCGGCGATCGTGTCCGCAACGGCCTGGGCGTTCGACGAATAGGGCACCTGGACCATCTCGATGCCGGCGCGCTTCATCAGCAATTGGCCGATGATGCCCGCATAGGCGCTCGACGTCACCACGGCGTAGGACAGCTTGCCGGGCTCTGCCTTGGCATAGGCGATCAGCTCCGCCAGCGTCGTCACGGGGAGGCTTGGATTGGCGGCGATGACGAAGGGCGCGCTGTCGACCAGCATCGCGACGGCCGTGAAATCATGGCGCGGGTCGTAGGGCAGCGACTTCACCGTATAGATGTTGGTCGCCATCACCGACGATGGGCCGAGGAACAAGGTGTAGCCGTCAGGCGCGGCGCGCGCCGCCGCCTGCGCGCCGAGCATGCCGGAGGCGCCCGGGACATTCTCGACGTACATTTGCTGACCGAGCGCACGCGACAGCCGATCGGCCAGGAGCCGCCCGACGATATCGTTGGCCTGGCCCGGGCTGACCGAGACGATCAGCCGGATCGGCTTCGCCGGCCAGGATTGGGCGGAGGCCGGGCAGGCCAGCATTGCGAGCAGAGCGACCAACAAAGCGCGAACGATGGCCGTCATGGTGTCCTCCCGGGCTTGACCGTTGAGCCTATATCAACCGCGCCACGGCGTAGCCACCACCATGTCATTCCGGGGCCGAGCGGTAGCGAGGAGCCCGGAATCCATAACCACCGTTCGTGAATATGGATTCCGGGCTCGCCGCGGAGCATGTCATCGGGCCGGCCGAAGGCCGGACCCGTTGGCGGCGCCCCGGAATGACGAGGCAGGGATCAAAGCGCCGCGCTCAATCGCTCGACAAAATCACGTTCTTCAAAATCGGATAAACCTGGTTCTCCCAGCGCTCGCCTGAGAACACGCCGTAATGGCCGACGCCGGCCTGCATGTGGTGGCGCTTCAGATACGGGCGCAGCTTGCTGCACAGATCGTGCGCGGCGACGATTTGGCCGACGGCGCAGATGTCGTCGCGTTTGCCCTCCACCGTCAGCAGCATGGTGCACCGGATCGCCGCGCCCTTCGAACCCGGCTTTCCGCCCTGCCGTGGATGGCCACACCGTGCTATATATTCCGCATGAACGGCGCCGCTTGTGTGCCCTCGCCCCTTGCGGGAGAGGGCCACGCAAGAGGTTGAGCCGGCACCGTTGGGTGAGGGGTTGCGGGCCGCCCCCTCACCCATTCTTGTTGTTGCACCGCCGACCCGCCCTCTCCCGCAAGGGGCGAGGGCGCACCGATGACGCCGCGGCTCCGGCGCCATACGGCTTTCGCGAAGTTCGCATTTTTTGACGTGGCAACCCCACGCCGCGCGCAATGGAACGCGGGTGCTTTGTGGCAAAGACGCCGCGCTCAATCGCTCGACAAAATCACGTTCTTCAAAATCGGATAAACCTGGTTCTCCCAGCGCTTGCCTGAGAACACGCCGTAATGGCCGACGCCGGCCTGCATGTGGTGGCGCTTCAGGTAGGGGCGGAGCTTGCTGCACATATCGTGCGCGGCGACGGTTTGGCCGACGGCGCAGATGTCGTCGCGCTCGCCCTCCACCGTCAACAGCATGGTCTTGCGGATCGCGCTCGGATCGACGCGTGCGCCGTGCCATTGCAGCTTGCCGAGCGGCAGCGCGTGCTCCTGAAAGATGATCCGCACCGTTTCGAGATAGAACTCCGCGGTGAGGTCGAGCACGGCAAAATATTCGTCGTAGAAGGCTTTTGTTACCGCCGCCTTCTCGATCTCGCCGTTGGCGAGATTTTCGTAAAGCTCGCGATGTGCCTTGACGTGGCGCTCGACGTTCATGCTCATGAACGCGGCGAGCTGCACAAAACCCGGATAGACGCGGCGGTACGCGCCGGGATAGCGCAGCGGCACCGACGCAGTCAGCGTCCGCTCGAACCATTCGATCGGGTGCTCCCTGGCCAATTCATCGACCTTGGTCGGATTGACGCGGGTGTCGATCGGCCCGGCCATCAGCGTCATGCTGCGCGGCTGGGCGGGATTGCCGGCCTGCGCCATCACGGCTGTGGCGGCGAGCACGGCGACGCAGGGCTGGCACACCGCAACCACGTGCGTACCGGGCCCCATCACCTCCAGAAACTTGATCAGGTGATCGATATATTCATCGAAGCCGAAGCGGCCGGCCGTCAGCGGCACGTCGCGCGCGTTGTGCCAGTCGGTGATGAAGACGTCGTGCTCGGGCAGCATGGTGCGCACGGTCGCCCGCAGCAGCGTCGAGAAATGGCCCGACAGCGGCGCCACCATGAGGATGCGCGGCTGCGCGCTGGCGATGTCCTTCTTGAAATGCACAAGCGTGCCGAACGGCGTCGAGGCTGCCGCCTCTTCGCGCACCGCGACGTCGCGATTGCCGACCGTGACGGCGTCGATGCCGAACGGCGGACGCGTGTGGGTGAGCCCGGCCCGCGCGATCAGCTCGTAGACCGCAGTGAGATTGCGCAACGCCGCATGGCCGTTAAGCAGCGGCGGGCCGCCGGCATTGGCCGCCATGCTGGCCCAAGCCCGCACCGGAACCATGATATCGGATTGCAGCTGGTAGGCGAGATACAGCATCCGTTGTCCACGGGCGCCGCGGGCCGTCTGGTGACGGCATACCCCGACCACCCCAAGGGGTGGAAACTAGTGCATTTTTTGTTGCACTGCGACAAGAATGTGAACATCTTGCATAAAGCGGCAACCGGGCGTGCGGACCGGGCGATCACAAACGCGTGCCAGTGCTGCCCGATCTGGTATTATGCCATCATAAGTACTTGAGTCTTCACAATCTTTACAACGAGTGCGCGGGATGTCGAAGGCCACTCTCAGTATCGCCAGCAAGAATTATGGCTCATGGTCCTTGCGCGGCTGGTTGCTGTGCAAAATGGCAAACCTCGATTTCGAGGAGCAGCATGTCTCGACCGACGACCCCTCGACGCGCGCCGAATTGCTGCTGTTGTCGCCGTCGTTCCTGGTGCCCTGTCTCTACCACGACGGGCTGAAGATCTGGGACACGCTCGCGATCGCCGAATACCTCCATGAAATCAAGCCCGAGGCCGGCCTGTTGCCGGCCGATAAGGCGCAGCGCGCGCATTGTCGCGCGATCTGCGGCGAGATGCATTCCGGCTTTTACAATCTGCGCTCGGCGCTGCCGATGAACCTCAAGGCGCATTTTCCCGGCTTCAAATCCTGGGCGGGCGCGCGCGGCGATATCGACCGCATCACCGCGATCTGGCGCGAATGCCTCGGGGAGTACCGGGGACCTTATCTGTTCGGGGCAAAGCCGTGCGCCGCAGATGCGATGTACGCGCCGGTCTGCACGCGTTTTCTCACCTACGACGTCGCAATCGACCCGGTCGCGGCGCAATATTGCCGCACCGTCATGGCGCTGCCCTTCATGCAGGAATGGATCGCCGGCGCCAAAGCCGAGCCCGACGAGTTGGAAGAGCTGGACGTGGAGTTCTGACTCCCTCCCCCCTTGTGGGGGAGGGTGGGGTGGGGGGTCGGGAGGTGAAGCGTATGCGTCGACGCTTGCGCGTTACCTCCCGACCCCCACCCCTAACCCCTCCCCACAAGGGGGAGGGGATCAATCTCAATCCCACTTCATCCGGCCCGAAAAGGCCCAGGCGACAAGCCGCTCGTCGCGGGCGAGGGCTGAAATGTCCGCCATTTCCTGTTCGCTCAGCGTGAAATCGAAGATCGCGGCGTTTTCCGAGAGGCGCTCCACTTTGCTGGTGCGCGGGATGACGACGATATCCTGCTGCACCAGGAAGCGCAGGCAGACCTGGACCGCGGTTTTTTTGTGCGCGGCGCCAATGCGCGCCAATACCTCGTCGTCGCGGACCGCCCCCTGCGCGATCGGGCTGTAGGCGATGACCGCCATGCCGTGCTTGCGGCAGGCCGCGATCACTTTGGCTTGGTCGAGGAACGGATGGCATTCGATCTGATCGCAGACCAATGGTTCGCTGGTCGCTTGCACAGCTTCTTCGACGAGCGCCACGGTGAAGTTGGAAACGCCGATATGGCGCGCCAAACCATCGCGCTTGACCTTGCCCAGCGCGCCTAGCGTTTCGCTGAGCGGGATTTGCAGATTGGGCCAATGCAGCAGCAAGAGATCGACCTCGCTCAGGCGCATCCGCACCAGGCAATCGCGCGCGGCGCGTTCAAGCTCGCGCGGAGCAAAATGCGCCGGCCAGATTTTCGTGGTCACGAACACGTCGTTGCGCCTGATACCCGACCCATGCAGGCCTTCGCCCACCTCGCGCTCGTTTTCGTAAATCTCCGCGGTGTCGACGTGACGGTAGCCGAGCCGCAACGCCTGCTCGACCACGCGGCTGCAAACGCGACCGCGCAACTCCCAGGTGCCCAGCCCAAGCAGCGGAATCCGCGCCCCTTTGGCCTCGACGACCGGTACGGGTCCGATAGCGCTCACGCGTTCAGGTGTCCCATTTGGGGGCTTGCGGCGGACTGACGACGCGCCCGTCCGCGCGCGTCAGCTTGCCGATCTCCGCCATCTCCGCATCGCTCAACTGAAATTCGAGGCTGCCGAGATTTTCCGCCAGCCGCTCCCGCTTCGAGGTCCGCGGGATGGGAATGATGCGCTGTTGCTCGAGAAACCGCAGCGCCACCTGCGCCGACGATTTGCCGTGGGCGCGGCCGATGCGTTGCAGCACCGCGTCGCCCAAAACCTTGCCGCGCGCCAGCGGGCAATAACCGACCACGGC
>Ga0074044_10004742_pt1 | contig 11205 bp, 14 predicted proteins | sample BogForMeECP23OM1_FD_94443 | JGI IMG/M metagenome (GOLD analysis project Ga0074044, IMG submission 94443) | Bog forest soil microbial communities from Calvert Island, British Columbia, Canada - Bog Forest MetaG ECP23OM1 | ecosystem: Environmental > Terrestrial > Soil > Wetlands ...
TCCTCTTGCCGAGGCGTTTAGCTTTCTTCTTAGCGCCTTTCTTCGTCTTCGGTTTAACCAATAGTTGCACCGAGCTAATGTCGCGCCATTATCGATAATAACTCTTGCATGAACCGAGCGACCATGGACACATTTTCGTGTCTAAGAGGGAACAATTCGCGGCCAATATCGGTCTTCGCTCATCAAGTAAGCAGCAATTGAGACATCTCAGCCAGTAACCTACAGCGTAGCGGTAGGTGAGTGTACAACAGTTTTTGAACGGTCATCGCAACACCAATTCGAGCAACACAGAGTATTCCGGAATGAGCCCTAATCTTATGCAAACGCCTCGTAACTTCTTTATTCCGTCCCTCGCAATTCCGATCCCGAAGTGTAGACATTGACCGAGGAAAAAGAAGGTCAAACAGTAACATATGAAGAATTTGAGAAAATAGATGCACGAGTAGGCACAATAACGCAGGTAGAGAGAATTCCCAGAACAGAGAAACTCTTCAAAATTCTAGTCGATCTTGGAGCTTTGGGCATACGGCAAACCTGCTCAAGTCTAGTCGGATTCTATGAACCTTCGCAACTGCTAGGCAAACGTGTCGTCTTCCTCTACAACCTAAAACCAACTAAATTCGCTGGAGAAGTCTCACAGGGTATGCTCCTCGCAGCGGAAAAGGATAATCTAATAGCGTTGCTGACGATCGATCGAGAAATTCCAAACGGTGCCCGTGTCACTTAGCTCTCTTTCGGGACCACTATTATTCAATGTTTAAATGGAATGATGTTTAATTTCTATCGAAATTCTCTCACGCACCTACCGATAGAAGGTTATTGATTGCCAAGAAAAGGCCCCACTGAACAGGACGTCTTACGGATAGTAATGGAACTCGGGGATATGGGGATCCTTCAGTCCGAGTTATGGAAGAAGCTCACTGCCGATAGTCGAGAAGGTTCCAGAGCAATCCTACGTCTCGAAAAGAAAGGTCTAATCGCCCGAAAGAAAGAGCTTCATGAGGGACGATGGACCTACAGGGTGTTCGCTAAGCGACGATATTCTACAATTGATTCAATTGTCGACATTCCATGCGCATTCTGTGATCTATTCGGAAGTTGCCCGCAATCTTGGATTATGAATCCGAACAAATGCGAAAACCTCACTAAATGGATGGAAACCATCGCGGCATCCGCAAAAGCGGTATCAAAAAGTGCCGAATGAATGGCTGAGGCGGCGGAAGAAAGACCATTTCCACCGTTTAGCGAAGGTGAGAGGATACAGAAGCCGCGCAGCATTCAAGTTACAACAGATGATGAAACAGTACCAGTTCATTCGACGCGGCGACCTAGTACTCGACCTGGGGGCAGCTCCGGGTGGCTGGCTTCAAGCCGCTCGACAAATATTAGGCCCACAAGGATACGTGTTAGGCGTAGACAAAGAACCCATCAAACCCTTCCCGTTCCAAAACGTTGGTACAATCGTTGCCGATATACTACAGGAGGACCAAACGGTCGCACTGATCCAAATGGAGACTTACAGAAAAATTGACGTGGTCCTCTCCGACCTAGCCCCAAACGTTTCAGGAGTATGGGAAGTCGATCACGCACGTCAAATCGATCTGGCCAGACACGCTCTATCGATCGCACGTAAAGTCATAAGGCCATCAGGTAACGTCCTGGTCAAAGTGTTTCAAGGATCGGACCTACAAGAATTCCGAAAGGAGATGCGAGCAGAATTCCAAGCACTCCGCATCGTAAAACCTCCAGCCAGCAGATCTGAAAGTGCTGAACTCTACTTTCTGGGACTAGGATACATTAAGACACAAGATCCCTCACCACTGACACAACCTCCTGATGCGGAGCGTCAGTTCTGAAACCATTAGGATGGAAATGCGTTCGGACAGCAGAAAATTGTTTCTCTCGAAGAATTGTCAAGACTTCACTAATCTTCGGTGGTCTGATGCGCAAGACATGTGATAGATAGTCCACCCTATAGTACAACGCGGGAGCCCCCGCCTCACCGCGGATTCTGTCGAGTAGATTCTGCAGCTCGCTCAACCTAGACGATTCGATCATCAAACAGCTTTCACTCATTCGATCAATCGTAGAAATATTCCATAGTGGTCCGAACCAAAACGGGCCTCCAACCCTAACCTTACTTCCGCAATCACAGATTTGTTCGATCTGGTCAAGCGAAGAATGATGGCTACGTTTCAAGCAACCCGGACAATACTTTAAAAATTCGAGGAATCTCATTGATTCGTTAGCTGCCTTCTTGCCCTTCATTACGTCTGCGTAGATCCTCGCATAATGATCTGACGCATGGGAGAAGGCAAGTGATATTCCTAATTCCAATTTGCCTGCTGTGATCGCTAAATTTGCTGCAAGTGTTCGCACGGCCATTTCTTTCTCAAATTCGGTTCGAACAGGTCTAACCCCGTACTTACGAAAACAAGCAGCTGATCTAGCGCCGGTCAACGGCGCCATATCCGTAGCACTCGCCGCTATCACGCCACCGTCAATTGTTGCACGTAACGCGTTCTCAAAAAAAGGAGCAGGCGACCCATAAGGATCCAGATCGATCAAATCAAACCTATCCACCATGTGACTGATCAAAAGTACGTTCGCCTCCTCCTGTACGACTGACACCTTATCTCCAACATCATTCAGTTCAATCATTCTTGAGGCGCATTGAACCGATCTCGGATCGGCATCAGCGGCGATCACACTCTTGACATTGGGAGCCTCGACAACGTAACGAACAGCCCTGACCGCAGATGCGGTCATTGGATCACAAATTCGCAAATGTCTCCAAACCGCAAAATGGGATCGAGCAAACAACATGGCAACGTCACGATTCAAGTTCATCCTAGGATTGTAGAACACCGCTTGTGTTCCGAGCTCGTCGGCGAGAAGTAATCTAGCCTTTCCCTCCGTGATCTCAACGGCTCGTGAAGCGTTCATACGCGCTTATCTGCTTCCTTCAATTTTCCATCGACCACGAAAGGAACTTGGTCGCGGTTCTGAACCGTCAATTCTAAGATTTCATAGTGTTGATTCCGCTTGATGGACTCAATCATCGGGTGGGATGCGCTACGATGTATCGTACCGACTAGTGGTTTCGGAGAACACAGGGCTCTCCTGACTGCATCGACAAAGACAGATGAACATAACTCCATTGGACCAATTTCGTCAATTACGACAACATCGGCGTTCGAGAGCGCGCTAACGATAGCAGTCACTCCGACGCGCGAAATATCAACCAAATTCACACCATACCTTCCAACCCTAGGGCCTTGACGGATGTTGACGTGTGCAAGAACCCCTACGGTAGGATTCGTGACATCCTCCAACCTGAAACCCACCCTCGTCCCGGCTTGGCGAAATTCTCCCGAAATCATGCCGCCAACCCTCTTACCACGGCATTTCAATAAGTCGCAAATCTTCCTTATCGCTGTAGTCTTGCCTGAGTTAGGCTGACCCGTAAGGAAGATCCGACAAGAAGCCATAGTCAGCAGACTTAGGCACGCAGCTATTAACTTCAGAAGCTGAGAATGCGTATGGGTAAGTGTCAATGAGCGATTGGATCGCTGGAATAGACGACGCTGGGCGCGGCCCAATTATTGGGCCTCTAGTTATCGCAGGCGTACTTATCAGAGAAGACGAAAAAACTAAACTGGCAAATCTGGGAGTCAAAGACTCAAAGATGCTTACTCCTGAATCTCGCACTCGACTATCCGCCAAAATACGCGCCTTCACCTCAACGATCAGCGTTCATGAAATTCAACCCAAAGAAATAGATGACGTAGTTTTACATGCTGAAAAATTGCGTAAACTCAACTATCTCGAAGCCAAAGTGATGGCTCAAGTTGTCAAAGATCTGAAACCCTCGAAAGTCTACGTAGACGCATCCGACGTTAATGAAACACGATACGGAGAAAACATACGCGGATTTCTCCAAGAGGAATTGAAAAACATTAGAATCATCTCGGAACACCACGCAGATCGGACCTATCCTATAGTCTCCGCCGCCAGCATAATTGCTAAAGTTACACGTGACTCAGTGATCGCGAATCTTCATCTACAATACGGAGATTTTGGATCAGGCTACATCACCGATCCCAAAACTATCGAGTTCCTGAAATCCTGGAGACGAACTCATACCGAATTTCCGCCGATCGTACGGTTATCTTGGAAAACCATCAAGCAGATCGAAGACGAAGTTGCTCAGTCGCGACTCGGACCATAATTCTTCAGCTCTATAGGAATTCCGAATCCGATAACAACGAGGCTCTGAAATATATTGAGTAACTCCGTCAGCTGAGGCCGATAAAGAAACGTATGTTCATTATGTTTGTATAACTCATGAAAATCGTCAGTCGTGTTTCCAAGAATCTTCTGAATGGTGAAATCTTCAATCAGGTCCCCTGATACCGTGTACACGGACTTACCTAGATCCATACGACGAACTATAATGAATGGGAGTTTTACCCGATCACGATATTCCGCAGGCACGATTCCCGCTAATGCATTCAGCTCTGAAGATTTGAGCAGAATTGATGATCCATCCACGGCCTCAACAGTTGGATTGCTTAGCTTCAACAATTCGCTCAAAGCACGCCTCCGCTTCGGAAGATGCACGTTAATCTTCTGAAGTTCACGACCAATTAATGCATCAAAAGGAGCCTTCGCATTCATAATGACATTACTCGGGCATAGCTAGAACCATGGCGTGGTCTTTCTCGTAAGGTTCAAGCTTGAGTGTCTGAGCGATGCGAAATCCTCGGCTCTGTAAGACTTGGATTTCCTGTTTGAAAACATCGGTTGGTTCCATGGTCACATCTACGCTCCTCGATTTAATGACCATGAGCACTGATCCTCCTGGTTTCAGAAACACCTTCGCGTTATCTGCCAATATCTTCGCCTGCTCGGGTTGAGCTACGTCAGAATAGATAACGTCAACCGCGCTGACCAGCGACTTATATTTTTCTGGTTGACGCGCGTCCGACAAAATTGGGTAAACGTTGCTACGATACTGACAAAGGGAATCGATAAGCTCTCGCATGCTGCGTTGAGCAAACTCAACACAGTAGACACGCCCATCATTCTCTATAATGTCGCTGACGTGGCTTGCAGTCGTTCCGGAAGCTGAGCCGAGGTACAATACGTAAGATCCACGCTTCACGGGGAGAACGTTCACGTTTCGGAGAATTGCGGCGGCCAGTTTACTTCTGTAAGCATCCCAGGTTCTGTACTCGACTTCTCCATCGCGAACTAACGTTTCTCCATATACACTGATGCCGGGCGCGAGGTTCTTTGTCGCCAGACGTCTCGATCCATCTTGGACGGTTACCCAGAAGACGCCTTCGTAATGATCATCGCGCTTTGCGTTTCCGTCCAAAGTCTCTCTTTCTCTGGAATCGTTGTCCTGAAGGCGGTGGAGGTGGTGACGACGGAGGGGCTGTCTTATAGCGTTCCCTTATTCCCTCGATCTTCTTGTTAACATCATCTTTGAGTTTTTCACCAACGAATTCGCCTTTGAATGCATCCACTCTTGCGGCGATGGTCAACTTGCCGGAGAGAGTTCTAGCTATCTTCCCACGCTGCCATCTCGGGGCTTGATGAATCGCGGTGTACTGGAATATCACTCCGTGCTTCGGTGGTCTTGCTCCTGTCTTCAAAGATCTGAACAGCGCCTTCTCCGCACCTAACACTTGAAGTGTGCTTGCTGGCATTTTTGCCAGATTATTCAGGCTACCCGCAATCGAAATGAGTCTTGCTGATAACGCCGCTCCAACGATCGCTGTCATATTGGGGGCTACCTGTTTCAGAACATCCTCAACGTAAGACTCGCTCTTCGCCCTAAACTTGTAAAGTTCTAACATCAGTTCACAGAATGACCGTAGAACCGCCAGGTCTTGCTCTTCAATTTCTCCGCCCATTGACTTCTTAGCCGACGCCGTGAGTTGTTCAGCCGTCTCTTTAGGCAGACCTTGGTCTACAAGATTCGTAAGTGTGAAATTTCGTCTATCTCCAAGTTTCGCTACCAGCCTAGCGTACGTGTCATGATTTTCAATGAGGCGATCCATCTCTGGGAAGTGCAGACCATACCATTCCCTCACCCTCCCAGCAAGCAGATTCAACGTCTTATCGAGATCGTCCACGGCACGCATTGCCTGGACAGCGCTTAGGTCGCGTTTGGTAGCTGCCAGAGCGATGCCTGTTCGAGCAATTTGCAAAGTAACCTGGCGTGCGAACTCGTTGTATCCGGCCGCTGTTCTTGTTACGCCGAGGTCAAGGCCCTGTGCTTTCAACCAAGTTTCACGGTCTACTGAATCTGAGCTTAGCCGGTTGCGGAATTTTTGGATCACTGGATCTGGTCTGATCAAAACCTCTAATCCGGCTGCTCTGGCTGTGTTGCCGAGTAGCTCATTCTCGAAAATCAATTGATGAAGTTTGGCGACCCGTATCATCGCGTCGATTATCCGTGCGTCAGGCTTGCCGTCTTGAAGTTGTCGCAATTGAGCGGCAGCCTCTATCGGGCCGCCGACAAATAATTCTCTTTCTATGATGTTTTCCTGATCATTGATAAAGAACAGTCCAACAGGCGTTTCTACTACGAATACTTGCAACTTCATGAACTCCAGCTTAGGTCATCGGCTCGGTTAAGCCTCGATCTGCTAAGCGTTCGAGGCTTGAATAAACCTTTGTAATGGAGAGCGACAGAAACCGATGCTTTTCCTAAGCTTGCTCAGCCATTTCTAATCGGGCCTGCCAAATACTCTAACGTCTGTAATTTGACGAAATGAACGGAAAAGACACACGAGAAGATGCAGAGGGTGTAGACGTTCCGTCTTACTTACTTACTTTTTCTTCCAAGAGGCGATAACTTTTTGGACCTTTTTGGGCCACTCGATTTTTCCGCCGCAGCTGTCGCAGTATTTGGCTTGGAGAAATATTTCATGCTTGCAATTCTCGCAAAAGAACCGTTCTTGGCGTTGAACACTTTCAGTTACAGTCATATGCGACACACCTCTACATTTGACAGGCTATCGATATGTTCGTTTACGCCTCTAGGAACGCAAATTCAGCGACGGGTAATTGTACGGCTGAACAACATTATTGCAACTTTCTGTTTATCCTAGTCTGTAAAGCCGCCTTAATTAGAAAGTTACAGGCGCCCAACCTGTAGCATCATAGCATTATGCCACAATTTCTTTGGAGTTGGATGGTCTGTCAAGCGCGATTCGACGTATCGTTTGGTGGGTTTTCGCAGGCAATCGAGGCGGCCCGAATCGCGCAAGACTGATAGTTGTACTGAAAGAACAACCCATGAATACCAATCAACTATCGGAAAGGCTTCAGATGGATTACAAAACCGTTCGTCACCATCTTAGAATACTGGCGAAAAACAGAATGATCGTAGAACAGGGCGATGGATACGGCACAATGTACTTTGTCTCCCCGGAACTCGAACAATGCTATGACGAGTTTGCGAAAATTTGGGAAAGAATTGGGCGAAAGTAGTATAATGATGACGTTGACTGTCAATATACGGAGCAGCTGAACTGTATGCAAGGGCTGATAATTCAAGCTATGGCTGTTTTCTCGTTCATTAACGTAGTACTTCTCCTTGCTCTGATAGCCGTTTATTATGACAGTTTCAGAAAAATCAAAGCCCAATTCACGGTAGGGTTAATTTTCTTTGCAGCTATTTTCCTTGTGCAGAACTTACTTGCGCTTTATTCTTATCTCGCCATGTTCATGTATTATGCAGATGCGGTCGCGGGTATCGTGCTTGCCATAACGATTGCTCAAACGGTCGGACTCGGGACATTACTCTGGCTTAGCGTTCATTGAAGCTTACACGTCGGAAGAGACATGCGTAAAAAAAAGGATAAAACGGGACTTCGGGAGTATCGCGCCGGCACTTTCGATAAGTACGTAGCGTACGGCCAGAGAGAACGCAAAATCAAGCTCATAGCTAGGGGGATCTTGAAGGGTTTCAGGGTTACCTGCCCCTCCGAAAATTCCGCGAAGAACCTTGCTTATGCACTAAGAATCCGAGCATCAAGACTCGAATCTGAAGAAGAGTTCCGATGTGGAGTTATAATCAAAGTTGATGGGCGAAAGGTCTATGCGCTGCGTGCGAAAAAACATGTTATCTAGCTGACTCGTGCGCACTAAATTTACCTTCAGCAACGTAATCCGTCTCGTAGCAGTCCTAGGGATAGGACATAAACAGAAATTTCTATGTCACCTAAAGAAACTGAGTTATTCATGGGGACCAGGTCCTGTTTTTCTCGCTTTACACAACACATGTTGTGACTTAAACATCCGAGATAGTTACATTTCGTTACACGAATTTGGCTGAAAATTGACATCAAATTGTCGCGAACAATCAAGTCTGACTACAGGTGACAATGGTAAGTACAATCCAGGCTGAAAGAAATGAACCTTAACACATGCTACTATCATCCGAACCTGCCTGCATCAATCGTATGCAATCGTTGCGGTCGCAGGATATGCGATTCGTGCCGCAAACCCTACAACGGTTTGACCTTATGCCCTTCCTGTTACCACACCGTCCCGGTCTCCATCCCCGGAGCTCCGGTTGCTCCCAACGCTCCTCCAGTTGCGCCTCCGGCGGCCGCTCCCACGCCAGCTCCAATCCCAGTTAGCTCTTATGGCGGTATGACGCCTCCTGGCTGGTACGGACCTTACGTTCAAAAGGCCCCTCTGCTCACGCGATTCTCATGGATACCCAGTATCCTAGTGATATTCGCATCGGGACTCATAATCGCCAATGGACTCGCACTAACCTCGCCTAGTTTCGCTGCGTGGTGGAACGCGATTATTCCATGGAACGCCTCACTTGGATCAGTAAGTATCATCCTAGGCGTAATCCTGGGCGTAGTGCTGCTCATAGCCGTCGTAATGATCTTCCTGAAATACAAAGTGCTGTCAGCCTTCGTCATTTTCCCAACAGCTCTCGTCAGCATCTTCATTGGCGGAGGCTTCATCCTAGGTACGATATTGGGTGTCCTAGCCGGAATACTCCTGATACTGTGACCGTCCTAGAACTCCCTTCTATCCTATTTTCTTCCTCCCTTTCATAAACTCCAGTACACCACATCTACACGCGTAGGCTACGAACCAACACCGAGAACAATTTACTCAGCGAATTCACCTCACCCGAGCTAACTCTGAATAACAAGAGTTGACTGTTTTCTAATAGAATTGCTCTTGAAGGGCACCTACTCAATCCTGTTGAAGTCCTCTAAACGATTTAGATTAAAGTTAGGATCTCTAGGTTATGTTAACGTGAAGAGGGGACATTATGTTTACACTGGGTCGGCCTTAGGAAAAGGATCGACTTCACTCGAAGGAAGAATTAATCGACATCGACGTAGATCAAAGACCATCCGGTGGCACATCGACTATCTTACCAAGCGACGTGAAATCCACCTTGAAGGCTCAGTGTACATCCCCTCTCGCACTCGGCTAGAATGTTCGATTAACGAGGCGCTGCTTGAACATCTGCACGGATACCCAATCGCTCGACACGCAGGAGCAAGTGACTGTCGATGCCCCGCACATCTTTTCCTTGTCACAGAACCTACAGATGGCGATCTGATCAATCAGCTCGGGAGAGTATACGCATCATTTGGAAGACCGATAGTTGATCGATACTTCTGAATCAGGATTTAATTTCCAGATTTCCTTCCTTCTCAAGTAGCAGGGATCGAAGGCGGTTAATCACCTCTTTGAGAATGGTTTCACAAGTCTCAACGTCTTCTCCCCGCGCCAAGATTCCAACATCAGTCTCCTGAATGTCGTACCGGTCTCGAGATGGAGGTTTACCGTGCACCTTGAAGTAGACTTCAGGAAATTCTCTTTGGATTTTCTCGAAAATGAGAGACCTGTCCTTATTAGCAAAGACGCGCACGTTAATTGTACGCGTCCAAGCAGCAGTCCATCCACGAATCTTCGGAAGTACAGTCGCCTGAAACATTGCTTTCATTTCTTCGGGAATTCCAGGCAGAGCGAAGATCGTAGTTGAGTTGGATTGGGTGACCAGCCCCGGTGCTAGACCGACGATGTTTGAAATAGCGCGTCCTGTTGGAATGGATCTTGCCATTCGACTTCTTCGTTCGTTCAGCTCGATCCCAAACTCGTCACATTTCGATTTTAGCAGAGCCAGTGCTTCGTCCCCGATAATCACCCCCGTTCCTAAAGCCTTAGCAATGGCGTCGATCGTCAGATCGTCTTGGCTCGGACCCAGGCCGCCCGTCGTGATGATTAACTTTCGATTCTGACTCAAAGCGTCCTTAATGACTGATGCTATGTCGTTAATTTGATCTGCTACTGTTGTAATCTTTTTGACGATAACGCCTGACTGTGTTAGAAGATCAGCGATCCAGGAAGAGTTGGTGTCGACTATTTGCCCGTAGGTTATCTCGTTTCCAGTTGCAATTAGCTCTGCTTCACAATAATTCGTGCCCATAGCGGTCGTCTCATGAGTTGCTGGAATTATCATTGCGCAGGCTCTTGATGATTTGCAGCATTTGCTTGAACTCTGGTCTTTGAGCGTCGTCCATTAATTCGTAGATGGCGCTCTCAGTCGTGGAGACCCAAGCACCAGCATCGCGCATTCTCTCAATTGCCGTCTCTCGGTCAGCTATTCTATAGGACGATGTGACGTCCCGCAGGAGCAGAACTTCGTATTTCAACGCAAGCAAATCCAAAACTGTTTGCATAACGCAGATGTGCGTTTCGACGCCGCATACCACGATGGTTTTTCTTCCTAACCTTTGTAACTTGTCACGAAATTCACTTACACCACAGCAACTGAAGGCTATTTTCTTGAGGATCGGAACATTGCCGCCGTATGATTTCTTGATTTTGGGTGTTATATCGCCAAGTTTCTCCTGTTGAGTCACGATAGATGGAATGTAGAGCAAATTGGACGCTTCGATTATTGCCTGGAGGCAGCGGAGGAGATTCTCCTTCTCTGCCACCGTGTTGATGATCCTTTCTTGCATGTCGATAATCAAAAGGACACTGTCTGTGCTTCTTGCTCTCGACACCAAACTCAACATTCCTGACGGATATGTGAATTGAAATAGATGACTCAGAACTTAAATGTGAAGAAACCCAACAGACGGATTAATCTTACCTTTGATCGCGAGGAATAGATCGGGGAAGCGGATGTTTCGCACA
>Ga0074044_10004743_pt1 | contig 11205 bp, 11 predicted proteins | sample BogForMeECP23OM1_FD_94443 | JGI IMG/M metagenome (GOLD analysis project Ga0074044, IMG submission 94443) | Bog forest soil microbial communities from Calvert Island, British Columbia, Canada - Bog Forest MetaG ECP23OM1 | ecosystem: Environmental > Terrestrial > Soil > Wetlands ...
CGGCAGCCCTCTCTAACAACACGAGTGGAACCGCAGCGAATCTTTCGGGAACTCCGGCTTTGCCTAACGGCACGACCGCAACGACCCAGAGTCAAGCGGACGGGTCCACAAAACTGGCAACCACGGCATACGTCGATACTGGATTGGGAACGAAACAAGCCACGTTGACCGGAACTGGGCTTGCCCGTAATACGGGAGCTGCGACTGAACTTTCGGGGGATGTAACAACCTCCGGGTCTAATGTGGCGACCGTCATCAAGGTCAACGGTGCAGCGGTGCCCGTATCCAAAACAATTGTCGGAACGAACGGTTCGGGCCAAATCGTGGATGCGTCGGCATCGACCCTCTCGAACAACACCAGCGGGACGGCGGCGAATCTTTCTGGAACTCCCGCATTACCCAACGGCACGACCGCAACCACACAGTCGCTGGCGGATAACTCGACCAAACTTGCGACCACCGCATATGTCCAGTCGAACACTCCCGCTATACAAAGTCGCCTTGATTTGACTTCCCAAACCGGGAACATAGCGACTACGAACCTCATTGCAAGCCCCGCTGTCGGAGCGTGGCAAATCATGATCTATTGGAGCGAGGCGGCGTCTCCTCCTACGACTGTGACCCTCGGATGGACAGATGACTCAGGGACCAGTCAATCATCAAGCTTTAGCCTCGTCGGGGGCCAGAACTATGGTATTGCGACCCGACTGGTGTATGTCGGCAGTGGGGCTATCACGTACGCCGTCAGTGGCTACGTGTCTGGATCATATAGTATCCACTTCCGAAATGAATACTTGGGATAGGGAGGGATGATGACGTTTGAGTTAGGCAATTCTTCTTCAACTTGCTTACGGGCGTGTGGAGCTATACATACGGCACACAGTCGGGCGGCGGGACTCTAGTTGGAGCGCTGCTCACTACACAGCAAACGAATTTCATTGCTCTGCGAAACCAGCTTGGTTGCCGGGAACAGCAGTCGCGTGGACACAGGTATAGATGGCTGACGACATCACGGTCGAGATTAAGGGCTTGTCCGAATTGCAATCGGCTCTGGAATCGCTGCCACAGAAGGTTGCCAAGCACGGACTGCGGGCGGCGCTGAAGAGCGGCGCGGCTCCCATCGAATCCGCGATGGTTTCGGAGGCCCCACACGACACGGGATTCATGTCAGAGCACTTCGGAACCAAGCTCAAGATAAACAGGGATGAGATTGCTGGCTCAGCCTTCATTGGCCCGCAGGGAAAGGTTGACTATCCGTCGTTCGCCAGCGGAGCCTACAAGATTATCCGCAGCGCCACGGGCAAGGCCCGCAGGGTCGGCAAGATTGCAGTCGCCACCATCGTTCGCTTTCTGGAGTTTGGCACAGCCAAGATGAGCAAGAAGCCCTTTATGACACGGGCCTTCGAGGGGCATAAGGACGAAGCCCTCGCCAACATTACGGAGGCGCTGGCGAACGCTGTGGAACAGGCGGCGGCGGAAGTGCCCAAGGGTCCGTCTGCCCCGGCAGCGTAAAAGCCGTCACAGCACGGCGGGACACTGAGGGAACCATGCTCGTTGAGGAGCTTCAATCCGTCTTAACAACGGACCCCGGCATGGTCGCGCTGCTGGGTACGCCGCAAGCGCGGCCCGACAGTACGAACGGGGTTTTCCCCGTGCAAGCCCCGGACCAGCCCACGATGCCGTACCTCGTGCTGATGCAGGTGTCGGGTGCTCCGCTCCAGACCAGTATGGCCGGAACCGGAGCGTTGACTCGTGAGCGCTGGCGGTTTTCATGCCACGGCACGACGTACAAGCGCGCTAAAAAGTTCGCCAAGGATGTGCGCGACTTTCTGATTTCGCTTCTCGGTATGATGCCGGGAGGGACCGCCTTCATACAGGGCGCGTGGATAAAGTTGGAGGCCGACGACCAAGAGAGTCTCGGCAAGGGGACGCTGTACAAAGTCCACCTAGACGTTGAGTTCGAATATCTTGACCTCGATAATGAGGCGGACGTCTAAAAGAGTTTTTGCTGTAAGGGGCTGGCGCGGGCATAGGTAAAAACGTTGTAAAAGGAGCTTCACAATGCCGTACACTCGTTCTCAAGCATTTGCAGGTCGCGGCTCAGTAATTGAGTACTCGACCAATCCGCCGTCCGTTCCCTACACCACCTTGGCCGAAATCAAGACCATCAACTTCTCCGGTCAGAAAGCGGACCTCGCGGACGTCACCAACATGCAGTCCTCGAACTTCCGTGAATGGCTGCCCACGCTGAACGACTCGGGAGACCTTGCCTTCACGGGCAACCTCATCCCGAACGACGTTACCGAAGCCGCGCTGATTGGTTTCTTCAACAACCAGACGCTGGTCTTCTGGCAGGTTGTTCTGCCAGCGACGGCTGCTTATCCGACATCGGAAGGCACGTTCAGCTTCGCCGCTTACGTCTCCGGAATCGACCGCATGGTTCCGATTGACAAGGAAGCGAGCATCAGCGGGAAGCTCAAAATCACAGGAATAGTCACATTCGTGGCGGGTTCCTAAGCCCGCGTCACACGCTTATGGCATTGTGGGGGCGGTTTAACCACCGCCCCACCTATTTCGTGTGAACAGGAGTGCTCCAAGCACTCCGGGGAGAATCTGAGCCAATGAAATCACAACTGCGACAACACATCTCTCCGTCCGTTCCCTTCATTCTGAATGTGAGTGACGAGACGGGCGGCTACAAGCTGTCCTTCAGGCTAAGCTACGACTTCAACGCCTTCGCGGCGGTCGAGGGCGTGCTCGGTAAGTCGATGCTCACCGACGTGGGCGAGCTTCTCGAAAACCCATCGGCAACCAACGTGTCCGTGCTTCTCTGGGCCGCCGTGCAGGAGAACCACCCCGAGTACGTGGGGGAGCAGGGACTCCGCGCCATCCGGAGCTATCTGAACACGGTAACCGCGAAGGAAGCCCGCGAGGCGTGCTCCGCTGCCTACGTGAAGCAGCTGCCCGCTGAAAAGCTGGAGGAGCTGAGAAAGATTCAGGCTGAGAGGGAGGCTGGGGTTACCGCGTCCCCTTTAGCCCAGAGCCCGGCTCCAGCCGCAGAGTAACGCTGGCTGAGTTGTGGGCGTGCGCGAAGTTCGATTTGAGGGTGGCCGAGGAAGATATCGGTCACCTCAACGTCATGGAGTACGGTGAACTAATCAAACGTAAGCAGGTGGAGGATGACAAGAACCGCCTGAACGTGGGTTTCATCTGGGCAGCGCTCCACAATACGGCTGCCTTTGCAGACCCGAATCGCGTCGCCAAGCAGCCCACAGACATCGTGGACAGCATGCGGCAGAAAAAGGAGTTCGACCTGCGTGACCTCTCGCCGGAGGAACAGAAGAGCTACATTATGAACACGTTCTACGGCAGCGGCAAGAAGCAGTTCAGCTTCAAGGGATAAAAGTGCCGAACGTAATCGGAACACTGCTCGTTGAACTCGGCGTCAACACGGCTGCCTTTAAGGGCGGGCTGGACAAGGCCACGTACCAAGCTAAGCAGTTCGGAAACGAACTGAAACACGCGTTCTCGGAGATGGGTTCGTCCATCACGAACTTGGGACGGGAGCTTGGTGCGAGCTTCGGTCCTGTGAGTGGTGCCGTGGATGTGCTCAGCAGCGCCTTCAAAACACTCGGCGTCGCCAGCGAGGGGATTGGTTCCGGCATCGCGCCCGCGATGGCGGCCATTACGGGTGTTGCGGCGGGCACCGTCACGGCCATCCTTGCGTTGGCGGCAGCCGACGCTCTTATGGCCTCGAAGGGCCACGAGGCTGTCGAGTCCATCGTACTCATGTCAGACAAGATGGGCGTGAGTATAAGTCACGTCCAAGACCTCAGTGCGGCTGGTGCGATGGTCAACCTGTCCACCGAACAGATGCAACGCGGTATGCGTCGACTGTCCGGTGAACTTGCTGACATGGGACTGAAGAGCACAAAGGCCACGGACCTTCTGCAAAAGTTGGGAGTGACTTCAAAGGACCCATATGAGGCCATGCTTCAGATTGCGGACGGCATCGCCAAGGTTTCAGACAAGACCACGCAACTCAACGACGCCAACACAATCTTTGGGCCGCGCATGGGCGGCCAGCTCATTCCTATGCTGGTGAAGGGACGAGCGGGATTTATAGAGATGGCGGACGCCGTCGACGAGTACGGACAACGCATCGACAAGAACATGGTTGGAGCCACGGAGAAGGCAAAGAAGGCCACCACTGACCTTGGCATCGCTTGGGAAGGCGTGAAGGTAGAGTTTGCAGATTCGACGTGGGTGAACGCTTTTACAGATACGCTTGCGAAAGGGATGAAGACGGCTGGCGAGATTCTCTCGGGAGACGCCGTGAAGAACCCATTGCTTCTGCCCGTGTTCAACGAACAGGGCAACAAGCCCGGTGACGCCCCGCAGGCGGGCAACAACAGGGCGGAGGGGAGCAAAGCAGCAGAGGCCGCAGCAGAGTCGGCGGCGGAGGCTGCCGCAAAGAGTGCGGAGAAGTGGCGCATTCTCTGGCAGGCTGAAAAAGAGGGTGGCCCCGCAGGAGCAGCCCTTGCAGACGCGATGCTCAAAATCAAGGAGGACACAGAGGACTCCGCGAACGCAAACTACAAGGAAGCAGATTCGATTCAGAAAACGATTCCTGCCCTTCAGGAAGCGGCCCGACTGGAGAAGCAGCGCACGGAAGCGTTGCTCAATCTTCCCAAGACCACACAGGCTGCCGTAGACGAGCAGGCCGTGACCATCACCAAGGCCTATGCTGAGGCTGTCAAGGCGTCCAGCGACGCCAGCAAGGAAGCGTCGGCAGCGATAGAGGCCGCTGCGACGATTCAGAAGTTCGCCAACAAACAGAAGGAAGAGGGCATAAGCGGAGATGCCCGCGCACAGGCGTCACTCAAAACGTACTCGGACGCCGTGCATGAGGCGACGGCTGCCACGACTCAGTTCGGGCGTGCTGCCGAGGTGGGCAAGCTGCTGGATGAGTACGCAAAGAAAACAGACGAGGCCACGCGGACTACGGAAGCAGAGGCGGCGGCAATCGACAAGGTTTCAAAGGTCTGGGCGGGCATGGATGCTGGTCTTGACAAGGCCAAACTTGCGCTGGAGCAAGAGGGTAAGGCACTGTGGGACAACATCACCACGAACGCACTGTCGAGTGAAGAGCTTAAACAGGCCAGTGACCTTTACGTGCAGCATACGGCTAAGCTGGATGCTGACACCGCTGCTCTGCAAGCACGAAAGAACGCCGCGAAGGACATCATTGACGCGGATATGCTGAACAAGCAGAAGCAACAGATTGCTCAGGAAACGGATTATCTCAATCTTCTGAAGACCATGCCGGAAGCGATGGCCAAGGTAACGGCGGCGGCTCGTGCCAAGGCCAACGCCGAGGACCCATCCGCGATGGCAGCGGTGCTCGCAAACGAAACGGCCATCTACAATCTCAATCAGAAAATCGCGGCGCAACAGGCGGCAACGGGTGCAATGAAGGCGCAGGGCGTTGACCCGGAGCAGATTGCCATGCTCAAGCAGGAGTACGCGGACCTGCAAAACATTCAGAAAGCGTGGGCGGCCACCACGCCCGAATACAGGGCGGCCACGGAGTCGATGGCTCTCCTCAACGCACAGTACCAAGAGCTTCTGGCGAAGAGTGGGGGCTTCTTTCAGGGAGCCGTCGCGGGCTTTGCAAAGTTCGATGCTTCTGTGCAGACGACCGGAACGTTCATGGCGACCGAAGTCAACAACGCACTGACGGGGGTCTCAGACAGCATTGCCAAGCTAATCACCACGGGCAAGGCAGGCTGGGCGAGCTTGGAGCAGTCAATGGAGGAGTCACTCCTCAAGTTCGCGGCGTCCAGCGCAATGAAGTCGGCGTTGAAGGCCATAGGCGGACTGTTCGAGAACAGCGGAAACAACTTCCTGAGCAGCATGGGCTCGATGATGTCAGGCGGCAGCCCCGCAGGTGCCACACAAACGGTTGCAACCACGGCCAACACGACTGCTATTGCTTCAAACACTATCGCGGTCACCGCTCTGTCGGCTGCAATGCAGACCGCAGCCATCAAGTCAGGTTTGGGTGGTGTTGGTGTTGGTGACAGCGGTGGCGGTGGCCTTAGCAGCCTGTTCAGTTCCGAAGACTTCGGCGGCGGCATGGCGGCAGGCGGAGACGTTACGCCCGGCAAGTTTTATTTGATTGGGGAACACGGACCCGAGATTCTTGCACCCGGCTCCAGCGGGACGGTGGTTCCGAACGGTGCGGGCGGCGGTGGGAACATCACGGTGGTACAAAACATTCAGACACCAAGCCCCGACGCGTTCCGCGCATCCCAGTCGCAGCTGCACGCGAACGCCTTTAATGCTGTGAGCAAGTCAGCAACACGCTTCGGCGGCAGGTAAGCGGGTGTAACACACAGCCGCAAGTGTGGAGGACCAAGTGGCCTTTCTTGAGATAGAATTTACTCGGCAGCTGGCGCTTATGGCGACGGGTGGTCCGGGTTATTACACGACCATCAACCCCGGTTTTTCTGGTTATGAGCAGCGCAACCAGAACTGGTCACAGGCTCGTGCTCAGTATGCCGTCACCTTCGAACACAAGCCGATGGCGTTGTGGGTGGCGTTCGAAGCCATGTTCCACGCTGCGCGGGGCATGGCGAACGGATTCAGACTATTCGACCCCGGCGATTACCGTGGTGTTGGACAGTACCAAGCCACGGGTGACGGGCTCACGAAAGTGTTTCAGATGCAGAAGGTCTATACCTTCCCCATCGCCGCTTACGAGGTTGTCCGTCCGGTTCAAAAGCTAATCACGTCCCTCATCCCGAACTATGAGGGACAGTACCTCACGGATACCGTAAACATTTATTTGAACGGTGCCACACAAGCGGCCAACCCCGGATACGTGGCGGGGGGCGGCGCGGCATACACGCTTGATGCAACAACGGGGCTCATCACCTTTGCGGTTGCGCCCGCAGCTGGTGTCATCATCACGGCAGACTTTCAATACCACATCCCGGTCCGCTTTGACTTCTACAGCAGCTCAAGCTCGACCGTGTCCTCGACAGAGGGACCTCTGCAAAAGACTTATGAGACGGGCATCAACTCACCCGGAGGGATTCTGGTGACGGTTGCTGGCATCAATCTTGTGGAGTTGCGTATTGCTCCGGGGGCGGCTAGCTAAAATGATAATCTACATTGTGCGGAACGTACTCAACGGAAAGGTGTATATCGGACAGACACGGCAATCCCTGTCTGCGCGACGCCGCGCCCACTTATTCGAGGCTCGGAACGGTTCGCGTTCATACTTTCACGCCGCACTGCGTGCCCACGGAACGGAAGCGTTTGTGTTTGAAGAAATCGTTCACTGCTTTACTGGACGGCAAGAGGACTTGAACAATCTTGAAAAACTTTTGATTGCAGACTACGCTGCAACAAGCGCGGCACATGGATACAATTTAACTACGGGTGGTGATGCATTCGAGGCAACCCCACAGTTGAAGCAGTATCTACGTGAAAAAAGAAAGAACTTCAGGCCGAGTGAAGCACACAAGCGAAACATCGGATTAGCTGGTCTTGGAAGGAAGGCAACAAGCGAGACCCTTGAAAGAATGCGAATCAACCACGCAGGCGGGCTGAAAAAAGGGAGCGTGCTTTCGGTTCTTCATCGACAACAAATAAGAGCGGGTGTAACGGCGTGGTGGGCGGCAAGGAGGGCAGCATGAAAAGTGCATCCTCAGCTATGCAAAGTCACTTAAGGGTCGATTGCACAACGTTGTGCAGGCTCTACAAAATAACAAGAACCGACGGCTCAGTGTTTACCTTTACTGACCATGATAGCGACGTGAGCACTGTCGGCTACGAGGCATACATTTCGGATGCGGACGGGAACCCCAGCATTGGTGGTTATGTCTATGAGGCCGCTGTTGGATTTTCACCCACCGCGAGCCAGAGCAAGAACGACCTTTCGGTTGACAACCAGACCGCTGACTGCTTCATCGACTCCGTTGTCATAAAGGAGAACGAGGTGCTGTTCGGATTCTGGGACGCCGCCGTGGTGGAGATTCGCGCAGTCAACTGGGCCGACCTCACGATGGGCGAGATAAAGTTACGCAAGGGTTCAATGGGCAACATCACGATGAAGAACGGCATGTTCACCGCTGAACTTCTCGGGCTCGGCAACAAGCTCCAAGTGCTTACGGGTTTGACATACGGCGCAACATGCGACGCAGAGTTGGGCGATAGTCGGTGCAAAGCAATCGTTCCAACGGAGACTGGCGTCGTTAACACAAGCCCCAGCGTGGGACTCAACGATGCACATCACATCACGCCTTACTCCGGCCTCGCGGGAGCGGGCGCTGAGGGTAGCGGGGTTTTTACGGTCGTAACTGAAAACCCGCACAACAGCAATCAGGGTCCTGTGATTCCCGCGACAGGGACCACGGGCCACGGAACCTTTGAACTTTTCAATTGCACTGTGTACAACGGAGCCCAAACGTACACCTACAGTGTTACGTCCGGAGCGGCACCCGTGGCGGGTGACACCGTTACAATTACCGGGTTCTCGGGTGCTCCGTACAACGGCACCTTTGCTATTGGAAGTGTTGTCCCGTCGGCAACGTCGGGTGAGGGTTACTATGCGGATGGCATAATGACTTTCACGAGTGGAAACAACTCTGGGCTCTCCTACCAGATTAAGGGTTGGGACGGCATTACCCTAACGCTGGACCTTGCGCTTTTCACGGCTCCGGCGAACGGGGACACCTTCATCATTTCGCCCGGCTGCGGCCACAACGTTTTCGACTGTCTGAACAAGTTTAACAACCTGCCGAACCATCGTGGCTTCCCTACGATTCCCGGCATGGATTCGATTTTGAATTATCCGGACGCTTCCGGTCAGGTGGCGAACACACAATGACGCTGAGAATACTCAAGACGTGGAAGGAAGCTCTCACGTGTGACAGATGTCGTCTGGACGGCGTGACGACGCTGGCGACGCACAGCACTACGGACATGCGAGAGGTGACGCCGGGCGTTTTCGAAGAGACCAAGCGTGTGCGCTGCGGATGCAACGAGCATCACGTAGCGGCTATGAAGTTTTTGCTCACAGGAGACAACGAGCCGTGGGAGGAAACGTGCCAACCAACGCCGATATCGTAGCGACCGCCCGCGAATACATAAACACTCCCTTCGCAGCGAAGGGACGTGTCAAGGGTGTTAAGTCGGACTGCGTCGGACTCGTTCTCATGGTTGCTGGGGAACTCGGTCTAAAAGACGTTTACGGTGTTTCACTCGACGGGAGTCTTTATTCCGAGTACGCGGACCAGCCCGTAGGAAACTATGTGCATGAGATGTGCGTGAAGCATCTCGTCTATGTTCCGGTCCGATTGGTGAAACCGGGCAACGTTGTTACCATCGCGGCGGGCTCCGCACCGTGCCACGTTGGGTTCATAGCGTCAAACGCTGCTGGTGGCTTGACGCTCATCCACGCCTACAACGGTGGAAAGCTCAAGGTAGTAGAGCAGCCTTTGGATGTTCGGTGGCTGCGACGGCTGCGTGGTGGATTTACATTTCCCGAAGTGAAAGAATAAGATGGCACGCTTAGCCTTAACAATCGGTGGTGCAATTCTTGGAGCGGCTGCTGCCTACTTCACTGGCAACCCGGCGTTCATTCAGCTCGGCATGTCTCTCGGAGCACTTGCTGGCGGCATCATTGCATCCTTGGTGCTTCCCGGCGCACGCCAGTTCGGACCACGTGTAAGCGACCTTCAGGTGATGAGCAGCGCCCCCGGTGTGGTCATCCCACTCTTGTGGGGAACGATGCGCCTCGGCACACAAATTATTTGGAACAGCGGACTGCAAGAGTCAACGACGACAACCAGCGCGAAGGGCGGCCCGACGAGCACAACGTACACCTACACCGTCTCGTTTGCTGCTGGCGTTTGTCAGGGTGTTGCTCAGGTGTCTCGCATGTGGGGTGACAGCAAGCTTATCTTTAACCGTGGCGGAGCTGACACACAAAACCGAGGAACGTGGAACTCGTCAACAACTTATAACGTCAACGACCTTGTTTCCTACACGGACCCGAACAACAGCAATTCAAAGACCAACACGTACACTTACATTTGCTTAGTGGAGAACGTCGCGCAGTTGCCGTTGAACGGAGGCTTTTGGGCGGTTGACCTAGTCGACTCTTCTCAAAACAACACCAAGTACAGCGCCCCCATCGTTTACTCGGGCACGGAGACGCAGATTGCAGACCCTACGATTGTCGCAGCGGAGGGCGCGGACCTTACACCCGGCTATCGTGGATTGTGCTATGTCGTTTGGGAGAATTTTCCGCTCGCCGACTTCGGAAACCGTCTTCCTAACATTCGCGCCGAGGTGACGAGCAATGGTGTAAATACGCAGTCGATAACAACCATCCCGTGGACACCTGCTGGCGTACCCGAGTGGGTTGTACTCGACCCGCAGGGAGCAACGTGCTTCTCTTTTACAGGCGGTCTAACGTCGAGCTATATTGAGCGCATCGACCTGAGCACCAACGCTGTCGTAGCGAGTGGAACAATCGACATGACAACCTTTGATACATACGTCCCAGCGACTGACGTTGTTGCTGGCGCGGGTGGTGTCATGTGTGTCGACAACGACGGCAACCTCTGGGGCTTCGGACGCGTCGCCAACATTCCGTGTATGATATCCGTGGACCCGTGGACCTTCAAGGCCACGAGCTTTTACAAATTCTATAACGGGCCAACGGCTGGGAACAACATCTGCAACAGCGTTGTTGCAATTCAAAGTTTTGTCTCGACGCAGACGGGACGCTCCTACATCGTCGGCTACGGCAACCAGAGTTACAGCTCGTTGGAGTCGTCAACAGGCTACGTCATCTTCTGTCTTGACACGCAGGCAATGCTTGGGAATACGCTAAATCCGTCGAGCGTGCAGCAGCCTTTTCCGCCGTTCGTCGGGCAGTGGTATTGGCTTACTCCCGGCGAGTACTTGTCAGCTCCGTTGTTTCCACCCGGAACCACACCTGTTGTTCCCATCCCCAGTGGCTATTACACAGCCTTGATTCCGTTGCAGAGCACGCCCGTCATCGACCCGACGACTGGAACGTGCTACTTCCTTTTTGGCGCGGAATACTTTTATGGCGGAGGTGGCGGCCCGACTTCCATCTGGATTATTGCCAGTGTGAACGTGCTTGGAGAGACCACCGTCCTA
>Ga0074044_10004745_pt1 | contig 11203 bp, 8 predicted proteins | sample BogForMeECP23OM1_FD_94443 | JGI IMG/M metagenome (GOLD analysis project Ga0074044, IMG submission 94443) | Bog forest soil microbial communities from Calvert Island, British Columbia, Canada - Bog Forest MetaG ECP23OM1 | ecosystem: Environmental > Terrestrial > Soil > Wetlands ...
AGATAGTTGCCCGGCGATCTCCGACGTCACCGCTTTTGTGATTTTTTGGGAGAAGCCGCACAGCGTTCGGACCAAGAGCGGATCGGTGTCCGCGATCGATTTCAGAGGCGTGCAACCGAACTTCAGCGACGTGTACGCCAATGCGGCGGTGTTGCAGGGACGATTTCTGAGCGAAGGGGATGAGATCCACCGGGAAAAGGTAGTGATGTTGGGCGAGAACGTGGCGCCGGTGCTCTTTCCAGACGGGCAAGCTGTAGGCAAAGACGTGATTATCGACGGGGAAAATTTCACTGTGGTGGGCGTGGTGGAAAAGCCCAAGGGCGGAATGGGCATGGGCGATGAGGATCGCCGTGTGCTGATCCCCTATGGCACGTTCCTGAAGGTCTATCCGCAGGCATATGAGCACCAGTTCCGATTCAAGGCGTATCCGGGGAAGCTCGACGAAGCGGTGGATCAAGCGACGGAAGTTTTGCGGCGGCGGAGGAATGTGCCGTATGACGGGAAGAACAGCTTCAGCATCGTGACCGCAGCGCAAGAAGTGGAACAGTTTCACAAGATCGTGGGCATGGTGGCGCTGGCGACGGTTGTGTTGAGTTCGATTGGATTGCTGATCGGCGGGGTAGGTGTGATGAACATCATGCTGGTGAGCGTGACCGAAAGAACCCGGGAAATTGGAGTGCGCAAGGCCATTGGGGCCAAGCGCAAAGATATAACCTGGCAGTTTCTGCTGGAGGCGATGACGCTGACCGGCGCGGGCGGATTGATCGCATTGATTCTGGTGAATGGACTGGTGCTGCTGGTTCGACTGACGCTGCAGTGGCCGGGAAGCGTGCCATTGTGGGCGGCGGCGACGGGGATCCTCGTGAGCGTCGGTATAGGGCTGATTTTTGGCGTGTGGCCGGCGATGAAGGCGGCGAAGCTGGATCCGGTGGAGGCGTTGCGGTACGAGTAGGCAGTCGGAACGATACGAAGTTGATACCGGAGCGATGGTGGCTCCGGGTTTTTTTATTTGGGATGGATTATGCGAGTTGTTGAATTTCGCGGGCTTGGCGACGGCCTGCGGAGCGGTTCAGGACGTATTCCATCGACAGCATCAGGGTGAGAACGAAGAGGCCCAGGAAACGTGTCTCGAGAAGCTGACTGCCGGCGATGCCATAAAGTACGCCAGCGATCATAACCAGCGGGCGGATGGCGGTGAAGGGGCCGAGCGCGAAGACACTGGTGGCGCTGCGGACGTCGGTCGAAGGAATTATGCGGATGGCGAGGCTGCCGACGACAGCGATGGCGTAGGGAAAGAAGATCCAAAGCATGCGACCGGCAGTGGCTTCGAGATCGGAACGAAGCTCGGTACGGTGAGCGGATAGCGAAGCGGCCGCGACCAGAGCGAGCAGCGCGATCGTGCTGATGAGTTGCGCGCTGAACAGGCCGTATAGGAGTGCTCGCGCGTAGTACTTGCGTTTGTGGATCAGGGCGCAACGGCCCATGGAGACGCGCACTCCGCAAAGCATGCCGTCGAGGAGGGCCAGGAGATACAGACAGGAGAGCATCATGGGAGGTCCCCCAAGCGGGAAGCGAGGCGGCCGAAGTTCGCTTTGAGGCCAGCGACGAAACGTTTGCGGATACCGAAAAGTGTGTGGAACACACGTGGGGCAGGAGTATTCCAGATTTTTGCACCGTAGATTCCTGAAACAAACTCCGGGGCCGCGGTGCGCGCCGCTTCAACGAGGGTGATGGCGGTGTGAGCGCGAGCGGCGGAAAGAACGCCATCATGGCGGGCAACGCGGGTGCGCATACGAAGAAAGTGGAAGAACCAGGCGCCGTATGGTGCGAGCAACCACGGTTGAAAATCGAAATGAAGGAAGGCCTGTGTTTCCGGGCGCTGGTGCCGGCGCAGGAAGTCGAGAAGTGCTTCGCCGCGAAAATGGTGGATGACCCCCGTGGAAATATAAATCTGGCCAGAATGATCGGAACTGAAGGCGTCGCCATGGATGAATCGGCAAGGGAGGTGCTCGGCGGCTGAGAGACGATTTGCTTCGTGGATGAGACCGGAATTGAGGTCGACGCCTGTGAGTTCGACTCTCTCGGAAGGCAGCGTGGTGTGGGCGGCGAGCCAGCGGATGTTGTACCCGATGCCGCAGCCGACATCCACGACGCGCAGCGGCCCGGAGAATCCGTCGGCACGAATTGTGGCGATGGCTGCGCGGAGAACTTCAGCGACGCGTGGGCCGTGGTAGAACTCCTCGGAAAGCCGCTGCATTTCCCAGTGAATCGTGAGGAACAGGCAATCGATTTCGCAGGGATCGAGGAATCCGTTTGGCGCGGAGAGCGGTTCGACAGCGCGAAAGGCTTGCCGGTTGCGATACTTTGAAAAAGTGTCGAGGACATCCTGCTTGCGGACTGGAAGACGCTGCAAAGTGACGGGATCGTGGTGGACGATCAGATCCGTGATCTCCGGCTGGGCAGGATTCCAGGAAGGGAACATACGGTGAGGGTAATGCAGGGAACAGGCCAGGAGGGGAAAGGGATAGAGGAAGGAGTCGAAAGGTGCAACGCAGATGGGCGGATAGGGCTGAGGTGTTCGATTGCGGGCGGTCCGCCAGGGAAAGCAGACCGCCTTCAGAATCGCTAGAAGGTGGATTCCAGCTGGACGTTGGCGATCATGTTTTCGAGATCGTCGTTTGCCTTGTCGCGCGCGGTTTCGGTTGACTGGATGTTTTTGCGCAGAGAGTCAAGCTGGGTTTCCTGCTGATCGAGTTCCCCGGTATAGCGCTGGAGCAGCGCTTTTTCCTCGGAACTTCCTTTCAAAGCTTTCATGTTTTCGCGTAGACGGGCTTGGTCCGTGACGATGCGGTCGATATCTTTTTGGCGGTCTTCCATATCCTGCTCGAGTTTGCTGACGACGGTCTTTTGGGCAGCGATTTTCTGTAGGGCCTGGGCCATGTCTGGCGTGATGCTGCCGTTTTTCGAGAAGACGGCGATTTGGGTGTCATCGAGATTGGCGAGCTGGAAATTGCTTTGCAGGATGCGCACTTCTTCCACAGGTAGCGAAACCGAGGATTTCGCGGCTATATCGAGTTTGAATCGATAGACGCCGGGGGCTCGTTCCTCAGGTTCTTTAGAGCCTTTGGCGAGGACGGCATCTTGACGGGCCGGCTGCTCGATGACGAGGACACGGGGAGACTCGTCCTGGTTGCGGGCGGTGTAGACGGTGCGCTCACGGAGCTCGCTGGTTTGTGTCATGACCCCCTTGGCGATCTTGACCCGGGTGACCTGCTGGGGCTCGCCAGAGTGTTGGGCTTCGACGAGAAGACCCAGGTCGGTCGCGTAGGATAACAGGCGGCGCTCGCCGGGTTTGATGGCGTCGGTGAGGCCTTCTCCAGCGAAGATATCGTTTTCGAGGACGCTGAAGCTGCCGCCATCGAGGGTCAGAGAACTGGTGTTGTTGATCCAGAGCGCGCGAAGGGGACGGCCAGAGGAAGCGGCGCTGCTCCAGAGGGAAACCTTGTCGGCGACGATGTCTGTTTGCGCGATGGGAACGAGGGCGGACTGATTCTTCCGGAGAGTGACGCGGTCTTTGAGTTTGTATTCGAACAGGTCGCCGAGATCCTGACCGCTGGCCGCGGCCGTGGACATTTCGAAGGCCGCATCCATAGCACCAGGGGTAAGTGGAGTGAGGGAATGCATGGCACGGCCATTCATAGCTCCACCGCCCGAGCCTGAACCAATTCCACCAGCCACACCCACGTGTGGACGATTCGCGACGCCTGGCGAAGAAAGGCTTATCGCTTCGCCGGGCGCAGAGCGCAACATCGCAGAATCAGCACTGACCGTCACGGTTTCCGCGCTGGAGCCAAGCTGAAGTTGCGAGTTCAGGCTATTGTCGCCGGGACCGACATTGAGTTGCGCAATGACGTTCTTCTTGAATCCGCGTTGGTCCAATTCAAGGCTGTAACTTCCGAGGGCCAGGGAGGAAAACGCGTAGTTGCCGGAGCTGTCGGTGATGGTGTTGGCAATCTGTGCACCATTTTCGTCGAGGAGACGGACCGAGGTGTTGGGAACGGCGGCGCCGCTCGGATCGGTGACCGTGCCAGACAAGCGGCCATTGCCGCCGACCAGAGTGGCGGCGTGGGTTTGCGGGGCAAGTTGGACATTTTCCGGAAGAGCGACGACGGGGCGGCGTCCGTAATAAGGCTCCGAGAGTTGCTGGATGAAGGAGTGTGGAGCACCGGCGACAAGAGAGAGTTCAACGTTGTTCCAATCTTCACCGACGGTGTTGTCGATGATGGCCCAGCCCTGAAGGAGCGGCTTTTTGTCAGGCCTGGTGGGGAGAACAATGCGATACGTGGTTTTCCAGATGGGAACTTCGCTGATGTAACTGACATAGAGATTGCGTTCGCCTGCGCCGGTGGTGGAGATGGTCATGCGGCGAACGTCTTGGTCGCGGGCCGCGGCGACGAGCCCGAGGTACCGGCCAACTTCGACCTGGAGGTCGTGATCGAGAATGCGGATAGAAGTGGCGGGATTGAGATCGACGGAACGAACTTCGCCGGAATCCGTGATGAGCGAGATTTCGTCGGTTTCGACGGTAAAGTTGGTGTTCGCGCGGGTCTTACGCTCGACGCTGAGAAGTTTGCCGGCAATGGGAGCCGCAGCGCCACTGCGAACTTCGATGCGCGCGCCGCGAAGAGCGCCGAGAAATTCCGATTGGGTGGGCTTCTCACCGAGAGCCAGGCGAAGAGTGGCGAGACGCCGAGCCAGCGGGGCTTCCGAGTTGTAGTCCACCCCGGTAATACGACCACCCGAGAGATCGAGGACGGTGAGGGATTTCAGGACGTCGTTCAGTTGGGCGCTGGTGAAATCGATATGGACTTCCTGACTGCCGCTGACTCGGCCCAGATGTTCGAAATAGCCGACCCCATTTTTGTACAGCACGACACGGCGGACAGGAAGATTTTCGGGCGAATCAGGAGCGACTGCGCGGTGTTCCTGCGGAGACTTTGCAGCGGGCGCCGCGGCAGAATTTTGCTGACCGAGCAGGGGCGATGCCGCGCACAACAGCAGAAACAGCAACCGAGAGGATCGGACCATGGGCAATTCTCCACTGACGAGTTAGGGGACGTAATGGACACGGATGCGAGATCCTGCGAGCATGTTGCCTGTGATAGAAATTTACTTGTAAGCAACAGGCTGCGAGGTGCAAGCGCCGGTGACACCCCACGGTGCACCATCCGCAATGCGTGTTACCGCTGGGATCGTGTTACGGCTGGGATGAAGAGGCCGCTTTGGGTGGATAGGGGATGTCATCCTGCGCGGACAGATTGGTGTTGGCTTCGATGGCACGCTGCATGTGGGACGGGTCGGTAGCGAGTCCCGCGAGGGTAGTTTGCGCGTGCTGGTCGACGGCACCGACCGCGGCGACGAGGCAGGAATAGAGGAACGCTTTAATGCCGGAACGGAACTCCGCGGTGGATTGCTCGGCGGCGCGGGCCACGTCTGCCTCTAGCGAGCGGCGGCGAGTTTCGACTGCGGCGCGGCTTTCTGCATCGAGCGAGGCGATGGAAGAGGAGACACGCTCGGTGGCTTCTGCAAGGAACTGGCTGATCTGCGAATCAAGACGGCGACGGAAGTCTTCTAGCGTGCTGTTGGATGCTTTTTGGAGCAGCGCACGGGCTTCGCTGGCGCGGGCTTCGAGTTCCAAAGAAGCTTCCTGGGAAACAACCTGCTTTTGTTCCATCAGACGAATCAGGTGGCGATCGGAAACGCGCGCTGCGGCGGTTTCGAACTCGCGGGTGGCGTGACCAACGGACTGTTCGATAGCGGCGAGGTCCTGCGGGGCAACTCCACGGGGAGCCTTTTCAGCAAGGCTGCGGGCTTCGGCGAGCTGTTCGCGGGTTTCGACAGCGAGCTTTTCGAGCTGCTGCGCGAGTTCATTGGCGCGATGGTTGGTTTGACCCATGAGTTGCTCATGCTGTCCTGAAACTTCGCCGAGACGCCATTCCAAGTGATTGAGGATCTGTTCTTGGGAAGATTTCAAGAGAGAACCGATCTGCTCCTGGGGAACGCCGGAGGTGGCGTTCGAAACGAGCGAGCGAACCTCGGCGAGCCCTTGTTCGTGTTGGGAGCGAAGCTGCCGTGATTCGAAGGTCAGGCTCTCCAGCTGGCGGCTCAATTCATTGATGCGGTTGCGGGAAGATTCGAGCTGGCTTTCAAACCCGGACTGCAGTTCGCCGAGACGCTTTTCGAGACGCTCGAAAGTCTCTAGGCGAAGCCCACTCAGCTGGGAATCGATGCGTTCTTGAGAAACGGCGTCGATGGCAGGAGTGCCGGGGGCGGTAGCGAGGGAACGCGCCTGGGCAAGCGTGTTTTCGAGATTGCTGTGAGCTTCTGCAGCCGCACGCTGTGCGTTTTCGTTCAGATTGGCCAAGTGTTTCGAAGAAAGCTCGGCAGAACGCACTTCGAACTCGGAGTTGGCGCGAGCGACAGAGTCGTTCAGCTTGGCTTGAAGTTGCGGCGCAGTCTCGTTGGCGAAGCGCTCGGCAAACCTTTGAGAATCCCCGAGAGCCTGTTGCGAAAGCGACGTCAGGGCTTCGATGCGGCGAGCGACATCTTCTGCGCGATCGCGGTAGGCGTGAAGTTCTTTTTCCCAAACTGTCTGCGCATCGGCAAGACGCGCGGCTGTGAACTCCTCAGTCTGTCGAACGTTGGCCTTCCAGCCTTCTTCAATTTTGCCGAGAGCCGCCTTCACGGCTTCATCGAGCTGCGTGGAAAGTGAAACCTGCACAGCCTTCTCGGCGGCAAGCGTGAGTTTGCCTTGAAGCGCCTGGAGAAGTTGTTCCGCGGTGATGACGACTCGCTCGGCACGGGTGGGTTGCGCTTCTGGTTCCGGGGCTTCTTCCGGAGCAGGCGTCGAAGCGGTCGGACGGGGGAAGACGGTGACCTCTGCTTTGCGATCGGCCGCCGCTTGTTTGTCCGGATGGGCCGAGAGCATGTGAGCGGCCTCACTGGCCACGACGGAAGCGACGGATGTGCGGGTCGCTGTGCCGTTACTCGATCCGGCCGAGCCCAGAATACGGTGCCAATCGTCGGGCGGAGTCGGGATACCCCAAACATTTCCGGGGGTCTCCAATTCAACGCCAACCTGGCAGAGTTCTCGAGCCGTCTGTGGCGTGAAGACCGAGCGAACCCGTGCGCGGACTGGCCTCGAGTTCGCGCCATCCGTTCCGGTGATCTGGAGCGTCACCCAGCCTTCCGGAGCATAATCATGACGGGACGAGTAGCGGCAGCCGTGGAGATTCAGAGAGACGGCCGAAGTCCGCTCCTGGAAAATCTCGCCGCGGCGATTGGTACCTAGGACCACAAGAGACACCGGACGCTCGATGCGCGAACTGCGGCGAAGATCAGCGTCTTTCACAGAACGGTGAGAGTTTGACAGAGGGGGGGTAGTCATTTCTTCTTCACCCTGAATTTCGTGAGGTTGCTCAAATTCGTCGAGGTCTATGTCATAGCGTTCGCCGGCTTCGGGATTCCGCGCTGAGTCCGAATCATGAGCGTGGTGGGACGCGTTGGGGTCAACGAGATCTTCCCAGACCTGTTGATCTCTCATAAGACGAACCTTGAGGATCAGGCCAAGAACCAAGGCACCGATGGCGGCAAAAATGACGAACCAAAAGAATTGAGTCATAGTTGAAACGCGGGGCAATCCACAGGACACCAGTCCCGGGGATTGGACGGCGGACCAAGGGCAATGAAGCCCCAGCGCACAGGGTAGTGTGCCCAAAAATGGAGCGAACGGCAAGGGCTTTGTGAGGCGAAAAGGACTTTCGCGGGGCGAGTTCTAGTCCTTAGTTAAAAGAAGAATAATGTTAATCGGTTAGTTAGCGGACGGAGACAGGACCGTTGACGGTCGATACCCGAACCATCGTGGGACCCGCGCCAAATTCCACGCGCTTGTGGTCGTCATCCCAGGTTTTGCGACCTTCCGAGCAGACGCTTGCGCTGCACTCGAAAGGGCTATGCCCCTCGGATTCCAAAACGACACCAGATTTGTAGCCGGAGGGGACGGCAAGCGTCACCGGACCGTTTCTCGAAGAGGCTTCCAGTCCCGGGCCATCCCAGGAGTGCCCGGAAAGGGACAGTGTTATGGGGCCATTTTCTACCCGCACATTTTGTTTACCACTGTTGTCTTCGAGAGTGACTGGACCGTTATGCGAAGCGAGGTCGAGTTGGCCGGTGCAGTTGCTGACGTTGACGGGGCCGTTTTCGGCGCGAATCTTCAGATTGCCGTCGACATGGGTGAGCGTCATTGGACCGTTGTGAGCCTGCAAATCGAGAGCGGAGGACTTGGGTGCGCGAATTAGAAGCTGCGCCGCCCAACGGTCTCCGCCACCGGGGGTTGAGATGTGGAGCACGCCGTCGTTAAGAGATAGATGTATTTTTGAAAGGATGGCGTCGGCATCGGAGCCAGCTTCGGCAGCTTTGCATAGCGTGACGGAATAGGTGTCCTTGTCCCAACCTTCCACGTAGATACCGCCGTTCGAGTCGGCCTGGACACGGAGAATCGGGGCCTCCGATTTAGTGATCGTGCGGTCCTCGGATTGGTAGACGGCTTCGTGGTGGTCGAACTGAGGGCGAACGTCAGCGCAGCTGGCTCGTGGGGACTCGGCGGCAACTGCGATCGAAATAGGGTGATGGGAAAGGGCGCCGGGCGCGGCGGTCAGAGCGACGGCGGCCCAGACTGCCATGGCGATGAAAGTAGGAAAGCGGCGAGAAATCATGGGAATGCCTCCAGCCGGTATAGACGAAGTGAGTCGGCAGGAAGTTTGATGAAAACTTAGCGGGAGTTGAGGGGTAAGCGCTAGGCGGACCTCAAAAGGCGGCCTGCGCGGGCGCGGAGCGACGATTCCGGTGCAGAAATGGTTTGCACCGCAGGGGCCTTCCGACGTGCGAGGGGGAAGAGCAGTTCGGCCAGGCCTTCGGCAGAGCCGATACGCAGCTGCGGTTCCTTCGACAGGCAAGAGGCGACGATGTCGTCCAAGGTAGCGGGGATCGAGGGATTCGAACGAGACGGGGGTTGAGGCGTCGAAGAAAGAATCTGGTTGCAGATAGCGGGAATGGTATCCGCCGCAAAGGGGTTCAGACCTGTCAGCATTTCGTGAAGCAGGACGCCCAGAGAGAAAAGGTCCGACCTGCCATCCTGGGCGCGACCGAGGATCTGCTCCGGGCACCAGTAGGCCGGGGTACCACGGACGGCTGAGTCGGTCTGGTGACTGGCGAGGCGGGCCATGCCAAAGTCTGTGAGCTTCACGCGATTTTCGTTGGTAATCAGGATGTTGGCAGATTTGATGTCGCCATGGATGACAGCGCGGCGATGCGCTACAGCCAACGCTTCGGCAACGTGGCCGGCCCACTCGCAAGCGGTTGGATAAGGAATACTGCCTTTGGCGACGATCTTTTCAAGAGATTGGCCTTCCACCATTTCCATAACCATATAAGGAGTTTGCGTGGACTCCTCGATGCCCATGTCGTGGACACTGATGATGGCTGGATGGGAGAGCTTACCGACTACCCGTGCTTCGCGAATAAAGCGGGTCCGAGCGTCACCTCGGGCGAGCTGTGGCGAAAAGAGCTTGATGGCTACGGAACGGTCGATCAGCGGATCATGACCGCGAACTACGCGGCTGTAGGCGCCGACGCCGAGAGTTTCGTGGACCTGGTAACGTCCGACTTGCACGATGGGTGATCTCCTCAGTGCGCCGGGCTAGAGGAACGACGCAATGTAAAGATAGTCGGAGACCGAGGCCGAGACCATGGGGCGAGAGTCATGTTAACCAGGGTACAGGGGTACTAGGACGGAGGGGTGGACTGCTGGGGGCGGGACGGTAAACCTGCGCCCAGGGCGGCCTTTAAAGTGGGGTCTGATTGAAGACGGTCGGGAAGGGCCTGGATGAAGGTGGTCATGGAGGGATGCCAGCGACGGTTGAACCCAAACAATAGCATTTCCGAGACGGCCTCGTCCGCGGTCCAATGCTCGAAGGCGATGCGATAGGAGGCGATGAAAACCCCGGTGCGGTCTTGGCCGTATTCGCAGTGAACAAAAATTTTCTGGAACGGAGTTTCGCGGACCAGCGAAAAAAATTCGGCGAGTTGCGCGGAAGTCGGAGTGGAGAAGCCGCCGACGGGAATGGAAATAAAATGCATGCCGAGAGATTCCGCTTGAATTTTTTCGCGCTCGCGCGTGTGGGCAGATTCTCTGCGCAGATCGACGATGGTGGTGACGCCGAGTTTCTTCAATTCAGCAAGGTGAGAAACATCAGGCTGGGCGCCGCGAAAAAGCGAATCGGAAATTTTTCCAGCGTTCGAAATGCCGGGAAGAGAGATTTTTTGACCGACGACGGGAGAAGAAGCGGAGGGAGGAAGTGAGCATTGCCAAAACGGAAAGGAGGGCAAAGGGAAAGAAAAAAAGAAAGCAACGAAGAGAGGAAAAATTCGCATAGAGAACTGTCAAGAAAGAGTTTAGGAGAAGGCGAGGCGGAGAAAAAGTAGAAACGGAAAAGGAATTTCCGACGCAACGACACCACAAGATATGGGCGCTTACGGAAAAAGTTAGCTAGATTTTGCGATTTTCTCTTGACACGTCGTGCACAGGGCTTGATACTGCAAAACCAGATTCGGGGGACGTGGAAGCGCCAGACGGTCCGAGTCGGGGATTCGCTTGGACCGACGTTTACCCACGGAACCAGCCCGTGATCACCGAAAAAAACGAGCGCGAAGTGGATGCTCCGCGCAGGAGTTTTGATTAGTCGCGGAGAGAAGCTGTTCAGCCGTGTGAAAATCGCCGGCCTAGGGCAGTGCGTTCACTTTTTTTGCTTTTTCGGTGGACAGAAGCGTTGGAAGCGTCCCGGAGTCGTAAATTTAAGAAACAAACCTGGGGTCCTGCACCTCTGCAAGGCAGAGGAGTAAAATAAGAAGGTTCCCCGCTGGAACAAGGGAACCTGCAGCGGGGAGGAAATTGGAATGGCAACGGTGAAACCGGCTTTGAATGGAAAAGCGGTGGAGACAGGGAAAGCGGCGAAGAGCGCAGGTGTGCGCGGCGGGCTGGTATTCGATCGATATTTCACGGACGGGGAAATGTCCCCGTTCGACAGAGTGGAATGGGAGAAGCGGACGGCCCTGATCGGAAACGAAAAGGGTGTGACGATCTTCA
>Ga0074044_10004746_pt1 | contig 11202 bp, 11 predicted proteins | sample BogForMeECP23OM1_FD_94443 | JGI IMG/M metagenome (GOLD analysis project Ga0074044, IMG submission 94443) | Bog forest soil microbial communities from Calvert Island, British Columbia, Canada - Bog Forest MetaG ECP23OM1 | ecosystem: Environmental > Terrestrial > Soil > Wetlands ...
TTCGTTCCCACCTGCCTCTGAGAGGGAAGCTAGGATGGATGACCCCACGCGTCGGTGTGAAAACGACACTGACAACGAAACGCACTCTCCGAGGCCCCCGATCCCAAGCGGGGGCCTCATTTTCTTGAAGCTAGCTGCCGTATTTAGCTGGCAGGTTAGTTGCCGGCTCATTCTAAAGATCCCGCTGAATCCTGGCGCAGCCCTGGCCAATCCAGAAAGAACTGCGCTCTCGCACCACTCTCATTCTTAGTTCTTAAATTCCGGCTGAGCGCCTGTCTCGGTGACTTTGCGCGCGACAGCGATCGTCGCTCGCCCCAGCACGTGGGCGATCTGCGTGTCGCGCAGCCGCGAAGCGTCGTACTCAAACGAGAGGTGCTTCTTGCTTTCATCGAAGCGGAAGCGGCGCAGGCCGTAGGTGTTGGAAAATTCGCCGAGAAGGCGCAGTTGCTCCTGCGTCAGCGGGGATTGCAGTTCGTAAGTGATTTCCATGAGTGTCATGCCGGAATTATACCAGCCTGTGCAAGAGTTGCGTGCGTAGCGGCTTATAACCGCGAATCATCTAATATAGGGTCATGCCCGAACAGCTTCCCACGTCCGCCCCTCAGCAGCGACGCATAGATCTTCTTGGCGAAGTCCGAGCGAAAGACCTCGTCTGCGGAATGTTGGTTGATCCGCAAAAGGCCGCCGCCAAAATCGAATACGGTGGATATCCCCACTATTTTTGTTCGAAGGGCTGCGCGGGAAAATTTGAAAAGGAGCCGCAAAAGTATCTGGCGGCGCATGACGAAGCCGTCAGGGAACTTCTATCGCGCCCCGGCCACAGCGATCGCTCCGGCCAAACCGCTCCACCTTCTGACGCCGTTCCTGCCGGAACCACTGGCGCGCGCTACACCTGCCCGATGCATCCGGAAATCATTCAGGTCGGACCGGGAAGCTGCCCGATTTGCGGCATGGCTCTCGAACCAATGGACGTTTTCGCCGAAGTGGAAGCCGATCCTGAATACGATTCGATGTTGCGCCGTTTTTGGGTGAGCGCGCTGCTTTCGCTGCCGGTCCTGCTGCTCGCTATGTTCGGCGATGCACTTAAACTCCCTATCTCGCTCAGCGCACGAAATTGGATCGAGTTTGTTCTTGCGACGCCGGTTGTCCTTTGGGGTGGCTGGCCCTTTTTTCAGCGCTTTTGGGCGTCGATTATTCATCGCAGCCCGAACATGTTCACTTTGATCGGTTTGGGCACTGGCGCTGCGTATCTGGAAAGTGTTGTAGCAACGCTCCTTCCGCAAATATTTCCGCCCTCGTTTCGCGATATGAATGGCGCCGTATTCACCTACTTTGAAGCCGCTGCTGTGATCACGACGCTGGTACTGCTTGGCCAGGTGCTTGAGCTGCGCGCGCGCCAGCAAACCAGCAGCGCCATTCGTTCCTTGCTAGATTTGGCGCCGAAGCAAGCGCACCTGGTCGCTTCGGAAGGCACAGAAAAGGATGTCGCGCTCGACGTTGTCAAAGTGGGCGACGCCCTTCGCGTGCGCCCTGGAGAGAATGTTCCGGTTGACGGTGTGATTCTGGAAGGCGCGAGCGCGGTCGACGAATCCATGGTGACGGGCGAGGCGATGCCCGTCGAGAAATCTGCAGGCGACAAAGTCACGGGCGGAACCTTGAACACGAGCGGAAGTTTTGTGATGCAAGTCGAGCGCGTCGGCAATGAAACGTTCCTGGCGCAAATCGTCAAACTCGTCAGCGAGGCGCAGCGCAGCCGCGCGCCGATGCAACGCCTCGCCGACCGGGTCGCCGGCTATTTCGTGCCTGCGGTGATCGTTGCGGCAGTACTGACATTCGCGGGCTGGGCGCTCTTTGGTCCCGAGCCGCGCTTCGCTCACGCGCTCATCGCGGCCGTCGCTGTGCTGATCATTGCTTGCCCCTGCGCGTTGGGCCTCGCGACACCCATGTCGATCATGGTCGCGGTGGGTCGCGGCGCCCACGCCGGAGTGCTCGTTCGAAACGCAGAAGCTCTTGAAACGCTAGCCAAGGTCGACACGCTCGTCGTCGACAAAACCGGCACGCTGACCGAAGGCAAACCTCAAATCGAAGCCGTTGAAGTCATCGAGGGCGCAGGCTTCACAAAAGACGAATTGCTCTCGCTTGCCGCGAGCCTTGAGCGGTCGAGCGAGCATCCGTTGGCGCGCGCCATCGTTCGTGCCGCCGAGGAAAAAAAACTGCCCCTGACGCCTGTCAGCGATTTTCTCGCGACCGCAGGAGGAGGAGTGGAAGCTCGCATCTTGAACAAGCGCGTTCTTGCGGGCACAGCATCTTTTTTGAAGGTGCAGGGAATCGAAATGGTCGCGAGTCAACCGTCCGCCCTTCTTGTACCCGCCTCCACCGCGATTACGACCGTTTATCTGGCGATTGATGGGAAAGTAGCAGGAGCATTTTTTCTGAGCGATCGGATCAAGCTCTCGACTCCGCCGGCGATTCGCGCATTGCGCGACGAAGGCGTCCGCGTTGTGATGCTGACAGGTGACCGCCGCGCCACAGCGGCCAGAGTCGCCGCTGAGCTGGGAATCGGGGAATTCGAGGCGGAGGTGCAACCTCAACAAAAAGGGGAAATTGTAAAACGCCTCCACGAGCAAGGAAGGATTGTGGCGATGGCCGGCGACGGCATTAACGACGCGCCTGCGCTCGCGGCCGCGGATGTTGGGATCGCCATGGGCACTGGCACTGACGCTGCGATCGAGAACGCCGGAATCACTCTTGTGAAGGGCGATTTACGCGGCATCGTTCGCGCGCGCAAACTCAGCCGGGCTGCCATCCGCAACATCAAACAAAATCTTGCTTTTGCTTTTCTGTACAACGTGTTGGGGATCCCCATCGCCGCCGGCGTTTTCTATCCAATTTTCGGCTGGCTTCTGAGCCCCATGCTCGCCAGCGCTGCCATGAGCTTCAGCTCCGTCTCGGTCATCGCCAATGCACTTCGCCTGCGCAAAGTCTCACTTTAGCGCGCAGTTCTTATTACGGCCGATGAGGATTGAGAAACGGCGAGGCGCAGAGGGCGAGGCAAGCCCCGCCTCTACAGAGGTTTGAGTGTGAGCCTCAGGTTTGGCCCAGGATGGAATCGAAATACGCCAGCATTTCTGGCGAATCCCACTCTTGGAATCCGATGATCTTGCGGGCAATCTTGCCTTGACGGTCGATAATGTAGGTCTCAGGATACATCGAGGTGCCGTAAGATCCAGCGATAGGGGAATTATTGTCTTTCGTGGCGGGGTCGCGGTAGGTCGGAAAAATGACTCCGTGCTCTTTGAGAAATTGTTCGTAAACAGCGGGATCTTCATCGGCAGCCACACCGAGAACAACGCCGTTGCGCGAAGCAATGTATTTCTGCAGACGGTTCAACGCGGGAGTTTCCTCGATGCACGCCTGGCACCACGTCCCCCAAAAGTTCAGCACCACGACCTTGCCGTGAAGGTCGGAAAGATGCGCAGGCTTGCCGTCGAGCTGCATCGCAAAATCCTCCGCGCGCTTACCGGCGATAGACGCCTCGCCATGCCGGTAACTCGGCAGCGCAAAAATCACGATAATTCCCAGGAAGACCGCTAAGCCTCCCCAAGCCAGTATCTTCGGCCCGATTCTCATCGAATGCTATACTAGCTCATCCGCCCGGGATCGAAAACTGGTCCCTGTCCCCAGACTTTGCCGTGGCCAACGAATCGCCAAACTCGATCCTTCCCTCTGCGCCTCTGCCGCCGCCCATCAGCGCCATTGTGCCTGCGCGAAACGAAGAAGCCGTCATCGCCACTTGCATCGAATCGTTGGCCGTGCAACCCGAAATCGCGGAGATTCTTATCGTTAATGATCAGTCCACGGACAAAACCGCGGAAATCGTGCGTGGCTTGACGGTTAAATTTCCGCACCTGAGGCTCCTGGAAACCCAAGGAGTTCCCGCAGGCTGGGTCGGCAAAAACAACGCCGTTTTCCTTGGCGCCCAGGAAGCCAAGAGCCCGTGGCTGCTTTTCACCGACGCCGACGCCGAGTTGCTACCTGGGGCCGCCGCTCGCGCACTGCAAATCGCGCAAGAAGCCGGCGTCGCGTTGATTTCTTTCTCGCCAGAGCAAATCGTGCAAACGTGGTACGAAAAAGCGCTCATCCCGTTTGTGTACAGCCGCCTGGCAAAACATTTTTCTTATGATGAGGTGAACAAACCCGCTTCGCCCGCCGCCGCTGCCAATGGACAGTTCCTGATGATCCAGCGCGATGCTTACAATTCCATCGGGGGCCACGCGAGCGTAGCGGCGGAAGTGCTGGAAGACGTTGCGCTCGCGAAACGCGCAAAGGCGGCCGGATTTCGCCTGTGGTTCGGCCCGGGGCAGGGAATCGTGCGTGTGCGAATGTACCGCTCCTTAGGCGCGATGTGGCAAGGCTGGAAGAAAAATCTTTATCTGCTTGTTGGCGGAACTCCGGGCGCGCTCTTCCGCGAGATGGAGTCCATTATTCCGTGGATTCCCATCGCGCTCATTTTTCTTGGAATAAAAATTCCCGTCGCGACGCTTTTGGGTGTTTGTTTCCTGCTGATACGCCAATTGACCTACGGTTTGGAGATAGCTCGTAACCAATACCCCTTTAAATTCATCATTTATTATGTGCCCGCGGTGGCGTTATACGCGGGCGTCCTCTGGGCTTCGTACCGCGGCCACGCTAAGGGCAAAGTGGAATGGAAAGGGCGGGAAGTTCCCGTAACATTTCCCGGCGCGCCCAGGTAAAAGAAGCCAATTGACATGGTCCTGCTCACGCGCAAAATCGAGTTCGCTGCCTCGCACCTCTACCACAATCCCGATTTTTCGCCGGAAGAGAACCGCCGAGTCTTCGGCAAATGCAACAATCCTCATGGACACGGACACAACTACACCTTGGAGGTAACCGTCGCCGGCGAGCCTGATCCGGTCACCGGAATGGTTTTGGACCTCAAAGATTTGAAGGAAATTCTCGAACGCGAAGTGATGCAGCGCATGGACCACCGCTTTCTGAACTACGAAGTGCCCGAGCTGGCCGGACAGATTCCGACGTGCGAGAACATTGCACGAGTGATCTGGCGGTTGCTCGATCCGCAGATCAAGCAAGGAAAGTTGCACCGCGTACGGCTGTATGAAACTGCGGATCTATTTGCCGACTGCTATCGCAACGGTGCAGAGGGGGGCCAGGCGCCATGAGTTCGAACGCACAGGACGGTGCGCTGAAGATCGAGCTGGGCCGGCGCTATCGCTTTGCGGCATCCCACCGGCTGCACAGCGCGGAGCTCAGCGAGGATAAGAACAGCCGCATCTATGGAAAATGCAACAATCCTTATGGGCATGGGCACAACTATATTTTGGAAGTTCTTGTGTCGGGAAAAGTGGATCCAGCCACGGGAATGATTGCCAATCTCGCCGACCTGGATGGCTTTGTCGAGCGCGAAGTCCTCGAGCCGTTCGATCACAAGTCGCTCAATGAAGACGTCGCAGCGTTTCGCGGCACGGTCCCCACGACGGAAAATCTGTGCATCGAGATTTTTCGGCGCTTGAAGCCGTTTCCCAAGGCGAAGCTCGAGCGCGTGCGAGTGCAGGAGACGTCCAACAACAGTTTCGAATATGCGGGAGACAATCCGGAAGGATTCGAGGGATAAACCCAATGGCCAAACCGACCGAAGAAATCATCTTGAACGAAGAGAAGCCGCTCGATGCGCGCAGGATTGCGTGCCACGTTCGCGAAATTATCAAGCTGATCGGAGAAGATCCGAATCGCGAAGGCCTGCGCAAGACCCCGGAACGCTATGAAAAGGCCCTGAAATTCTTGACCAGCGGCTATCTGCAGAACGCGGAAAACATTCTGAATGGCGCGACATTCAGCGTGTCCTATGACGAGATGGTGGTGGTGAAGGACATCGAGTTTTTCAGCCTGTGCGAACACCACTTGCTGCCTTTTTTTGGCAAGTGCCACGTCGCGTATCTGCCCAACAAACGCGTCATCGGACTCAGCAAGGTCGCGCGCCTCGTCAACATGTTCGCGCGGCGCCTGCAGATTCAGGAGCGGCTTACCAGCCAAATCGCCGCGGCCATTCAGGAAAAAATCAGCCCGGAAGGCGTGGGCGTGATTATCGAAGCTCGACACCTTTGCATGCAGATGCGCGGCGTCGAAAAGCAGCATGGGCAGGCCGTGACCAGTGCGATGCTCGGCGGCTTCCGCCACAACAAGCAAACGCGCGACGAGTTTCTTTCGCTCGTGCGCACAAAAAATTCGTAACGTTACGTGAAGAGACGAACACAAAAGTCTGTCTCTTTGTTTCAATTTCAAACGAAGGAAGGCCGGACTGGCAAGACTGCCTGTCCTATTTCTTGGCGACTTCTATGGACGCCACGGTATTTTCCCAAACGATGTTCATCGTGCAGCCGTTGCCGGTCTTGTCGAAGGAAATCTTGAAGTCTTCAGCGGGAGCCGGAAGCTTGCCGGCTTTCATGTCCACGCGCAGTAGATCCGAGCTTGCCCCGGGGTAGGGAATTCCCCATTCACCCGTTTTCTTGCTGACGATAAGCGTCCATTTGTTTTCTTCGGGAATCGTGAAAATCGTATAGTCGCCGGCTGGCACATCTTTTCCGCCTACCTTCAAATCCACCGGCGTCACAAACGTGGTCGCTTCGTTTGCTCCAGCGCGCCACGGCTGTCCGTAAGGAACCAAACCGCCAAAAATCTTGCGGCCCTTCATCTTTGGGCTTGAATAATCCACCGTGAGCGTTTTTCCTCCGCCCAAGTCGCAGCTTGCTGTCGCCGGTGGGCTGGGACGCTTGCTCTTGTCGGATTGCCCGCTCGCCCGCGTGGCCAAAAATCCTAAGCTCAGACAAACTCCAGCAACTATCGCGATTCGTTTTTGCATTGGTCGTTCTCCTCTCAAATATTTCTGCACTCACAGCAAGCATTCAACCCAATTTAGGGTCGCAACGCAACTGCCATTGCTTCGATCCGGCAAAAATAAGCCTCTCGAAGAGTGTTTACACTCCTTTACACTCAAAACATATTTGTGTTAGCCTGAATGAGTCGAAGAGAAGAGGAAAAATTCAGGGGACGACGGAGAGGGGCACTTGAGCACAGCCAAAGCGGTGTTGATCGAGCAATTCCGGCGGGAAGTGAAAGATACTGGCTCACCGGAAGTACAGATAGCACTTTTGAGCGAGCGGATCAGCTACCTGACAACGCACCTCAAGTCCCACGTAAAAGACCACGCATCCCGGCGCGGGTTGATCATGATGGTCAATAAGCGCCGCCGCCTGCTGGACTATCTAAACCGTCGAGACCCGGATCGGTACCGCGAGATTGTTGAACGTCTTAGCCTGCGCAAGTAACTGCCTAACACTTAAAAGCCTTATCGGGCAGAAGCCTCTGCGTTTTCACGCATTGACATCTTCCACAAGAAGTGTGTCTGTCTGCTCAATGTTCGGTTGCGCTGGCAGTGAAATCAACAGGCCCCCGGCTGCATTTTCGCCGGTGTTTCTCGTGGTGTAATCCGGATCGAGCTACTGTCTCCCATCGTAATTCTCTCCACTTTTCTTCTCTGGGTTGTCCAGGCCAGGCTCACGCCGACCTACTCGAAGCAGGGAATTGGTTTCCAGGCCGCAAAGCGGCTGTTTCTTCCTGCACGGTCGTCACTCCTGTGGACGCTCTGAACATGTTCCGGCTCGGCCGGGACCAAAGGAAATGATTGCTTATGTCTGAAAACACGAACACACCAGCACCACATCAAGTTTCTGTCGAAATCGGGGGACGCGCCCTCATTCTCGAAACTGGAAAGATCGCCAAGCAAGCGAACGGCTCGATTACTGCTCGTTACGGTGACACCATTGTGCTCACCACGGCCTGCATGTCGACCGTGGCCAACGATCGAGATTTTCTTCCGCTGACTGTCGACTATCGCGAAAACACCTATTCGGCCGGAAAAATTCCCGGCGGCTTCTTCAAGCGCGAAGGCCGTCCTTCCGAAAAAGAAATTCTCACCTCTCGTTTGATTGACCGCCCCATGCGCCCGCTGTTTCCGGAATCCTGGCGCAATGAAACGCAAATTGTCGCCATGGTGCTCTCCGCGGATAGCGACAACGATCCGGACGTCATCGCCGTTACCGCCGCTTCCGCTGCCTCCTACTGCTCCGATCTCCCGTTTGAGAAGCCCATTGCTTGCGTGCGCGTTGGCTTGCTCGATGGCCAGCTTGTGGCCAACCCGACCGTTGCCGAACAAAAGAAGAGCTTGCTAAACATCGTCATTGCCGGCACGGAAGAAGCCATCGTCATGGTGGAGTCCGGCGCGCTCGAAGTTTCGGAAGAAACTGTTGTTGACGCCCTCGAGTTCGGCCACGCGCAAGTAAAGAAAATCGTTGCTGCCATCAAGGAGCTGCACGCGCAACTCAAGCCGGTGAAGGTCGTCGTCAAGCCGCTGCCGTTTGATGAAGGGATTTACAAAGATCTGGACAAAAAGCATGGCGCGAAGCTCCGCGATGCTCTCAATACCGAAAAGCATCCCAAGCACGAAAGCTACCACCTCGTGGATGCCCTCAAGGAAGAAATTATCAAGGCCATCCCTGAAGAACCAAAGAAAGAAATGGACGAAAAGCGCGCTCTGACTAAGCGCGCCCTCGAGCGGCTTCGCGAAAATATTTTCCGCGATGACGTTCTGAATGCCCGCCGCCGTCCCGACGGCCGCGCCTTCGACCAGATCCGTCATATATCCTGCGAAGTTGGCCTGCTTCCCCGCGTGCACGGTTCCGCGCTATTCACGCGCGGCGAAACGCAGGCTCTCGCCACGCTTACCCTCGGCACTAAGGAAGACACGCAGCGCCTGGACTTGCTCTTCGAGCAAGACCAGTTCAATCGCTTCATGCTGCACTACAACTTCCCGCCGTTCAGCGTCGGCGAAGTGAAATTCCTTCGCGGCCCGGGACGCCGCGAAATCGGCCACGGCGCTCTTGCGCAGCGCGCCCTCGTCAACCTGCTTCCTCCCGAAGCGGACTTCCCGTACGCCATGCGCCTCGTTTCCGACATTCTTGAATCCAATGGTTCTTCTTCGATGGCCACCGTTTGCGGCGGCTCACTGGCTCTTATGGACGCTGGCGTTCCGCTAAAGGCGCCTTGTGCCGGTATCGCCATGGGCCTCGTCGTTGGCGATGACAAAAAGTATTCGATCCTCACCGACATCGCCGGCGCCGAGGACCACTACGGCGACATGGACTTCAAAGTTGCTGGCACGCGCGCGGGCATCACCGCGCTTCAAATGGACATCAAGGTTCTCGGCATCAGCATCGGCATGATGCGCGAAGCCCTGGCCCAAGCGAAAAAGGCTCGCTTGCAAATCCTCGACACCATGGAAAAGACGCTCAGCGAAGCGCGCACGCAAATCTCCGCATACGCTCCGCGTCTCTTCAAGCTCAAGATTCCTCAGGACAAGATCCGCGACCTCATCGGTCCGGGCGGCAAGAAGATCAAGTCCATCATCGAAGCCACTGGCGTCAAGATCGACGTCCTCGAAGATGGCACGGTGCACATCTTCTCAACCAGCGGCGCTGGCGGCGATGCGGCCCTGCAAATGGTTCGCGACGTCACCGCTTCCGCCGAAATCGGCAAGACCTATCTCGGCAAAGTCGTCCGCCTCGCGGAGTTTGGCGCGTTCGTCGAACTTTTCCCCGGCACCGACGGCCTTCTGCACATCAGCGAAATCTCCGAACACCGCATCCGCGACGTTCGCGACGAACTGAAACTGGGCGACCAGGTCCTCGTAAAAGTTCTCTCCATCGAGGGCAACAAAGTCCGCCTCTCGCGCAAAGCTCTAATCAAGGAAGCCCGCGAGAAACAGCAAAAAGCAGCCGCCAGCGGCGGCGGCCATCAGGGCCCGACCGGCGGCGAAGGGAACTCTGGTGGCGACTCTGGTTCGAACGAATAAAGCACCTGCAGGGGCGGGGCTTGCCCCGCCCGCTTCAACCGCCTCGCACATAGTGCAATAAAAATGCCCCTACAAAATCGGGGGCCTTTTCAATTCCACTGCATGCGTTCAATTTGCCGATTCCGCTTTACCGTTGCTCTGATACTCGCGAACGGCTAGATTCTTCCCGCAGCTCGGTGCCCAATTGCACCCAATACTGATCCTTCTTTTGGCCCTTAAACCGAGCGGCTGGGTGTCGCGCAAGTAGATAGGTTGTGCGTCCAATTTTCCTTGGAATGTCGGCCTGTAGCGGAAAGTCTGCAATTCTCGTCCAGTGTTCTTTCGCGGTGATGCCGTACATCAGAACGAACTTGGGTTCGCTCTCGATGATTCCTTTTTGAATGCGTTCGATTCTTGTCGGTAGGACGTCTTTAAGTAGTTTTCGAGTCTCCTCCGAGCGTTTCCTGGATACCTCAGAACTGTTGGCGGGCAGCCCCGACAGCTCGATCACACAAGTCTCTCCAACCCCCTTGTCTTCCATTCCCCATCGACTAGATTGGTATACTTCTTGCAAATCCCTTCGCTTCTCTTCGTCTGTAAGTTTTCTCCCATCCTGAAAAGCCATTAAGAGCAATATCAGGTATTTCCAGGTCGACTGAAGATTGATTTTTCCACTCTTACGATTTGCCGCGTGCCAGCGGCACTCCCCGATTTCCTTGTGAAACCTGAGACAGTCGCATAGGCCGTCCCTGTTCAATTTGCGGAAGGCTTCAGCCCGTTGGGAGAAATCGTTGTTTTCCCAGGGAGCTTGTCCCTCTTCCAGGCCAATGAACCAATAAGGAGCGTCCCAGCGCCCGTATCCGTAACACTGGCGCGCCAGCTCATGTTCGGCGTCATCCATTGGCGCATCTCCGATGTCTCAATTTAAAGCCGAGAATGGATCGATGAGCACGTCGCCCATCCTCAGGTCCCCTGAGTAGGCACAGAAATGTGAGAGCCTGAGCCGTGCACTCGTTCGATGTCAGCTCCTACCATCCGCAGCTTTTCGACAATCCCCTCGTACCCGCGATCGATGTGATACACCCGTTCAATCACCGTCTCCCCATTCGCCACAAGACCCGCTAGCACCAACCCCGCGCTAGCCCGCAAATCCGAAGCCTGCACTGTTGTTCCCGACAACGCCGCCGGCCCCTGCACCACTGCCATCCGCCCTTCAATCGAAATATTCGCGCCCATTCGAATCATCTCGCTCGCATGCAGAAATCTGTTCTCGAAAA
>Ga0074044_10004747_pt1 | contig 11199 bp, 4 predicted proteins | sample BogForMeECP23OM1_FD_94443 | JGI IMG/M metagenome (GOLD analysis project Ga0074044, IMG submission 94443) | Bog forest soil microbial communities from Calvert Island, British Columbia, Canada - Bog Forest MetaG ECP23OM1 | ecosystem: Environmental > Terrestrial > Soil > Wetlands ...
CGCGAGCGACCAAACCAGCGGAGCAACGGTCTTCGCCTATCCGGTCAAGGATCCCGAGCGCTATGGCGTTGTCGAGTTCGATGTCGAAGGCCGCGTTCTTTCGATCGAGGAAAAACCGGCTCGCCCGAAATCGCACTACGCGGTAACCGGGTTGTACTTCTATGATAATGAGGTCCTCGATATCGCCGCTGCAATGCGTCCTTCGCCCCGTGGTGAACTCGAGATCACCGATGTCAATCGGGTTTATCTCGAGCGCCAGCAACTCCGGGTTGAAGTCTTCAGCCGAGGATTCGCCTGGCTTGACACCGGCACTGTGGAGTCGCTAATCCAGGCCGCGAACTACGTGGAGACCATCGAATCCCGGCAAGGCCTCAAGATCGCCTGCATCGAGGAGGTCGCTTACCGAATGGGATTCATTCCCGCCTCCCAGGTGGAACTCCTCGCCCAGAAGCTTCCCAACGACTATGGCCGCTATCTCAAGGAATTGATCCGGGAGACTCAGAACAACCCGGACCAGCCCGGGCCCCTGGACTGAGACCAGCTGCCGGAAGTGAACCCGAATGCTCGCGTTCCCGAAAATCACCTCAGGGTGTTCCAAGCTCTCCAAGAACCTGCTGGTAAGCGCTGGCTTCCAGAGCATGAAGTCCATCGGGCGTCAACCCTCGGGAACGTGCCTTGGCCCAAGACTCCGCAGCGGCCTGCTTGTTGCCGGCCTGAAGATAGGCCTGCGTCAGGTGGAAGTACTTCGGGCCCTTGGGGTCAAGGGTGGTTGCCTTGGTGAGGTCCTCGATGGCGCTCTTGCTTTTGCCCAGCTTCGTGTTGATGACTCCGCGAGTATCGAGTAGTTCAGGAATCGGTCCGGCGAGTTTGATCGCGCGGTTGATCAGGTCGAGGGCCTTGTTCTCATCGCCCTTCCTCAGCGCCATCAGCCAGGCGAGGTTGTTCAGCACGGTCGCGTTATTCTGTCCTTGCTGAACGCCCTGCACGTACACAGCCTCGGCATCCTGGAATCGTCCCTGACGTTCGCGAATACTGGCCAGTCTGAACACGAGAAGGGGGGACTTGGGTTGTTTTTCCAGCCCTTTTTCCATCCACGAGGCAACACGGTCCAACTGTGTCTTATCGCGGTCGCCATCAGGAAAAGAAAGCACCTTCAGGGTGCCTTCAACGAGTTCTTCGGGCTTGGTCGTCGCGTTCCAGAGTGGCTCGCACTGGTCGAGTGCTTCCTTGACCCGGCCTTGGCGACCCAGGAAGAGGGCCAGTGCCAGACGGTTCTGAGGACGATCTGACTTCTCCACCAACTGTCGCAACAACTTTTCGGCGAGTTTGGTCTCGCCCAGTTGGTCGGTAAGCGCGGCCAGGGGCTGCCACGCCGGGTCAGACAGGTCGGGACGCTTGGCGGTTGCCTGGATTAGCTCGATCGCCTTGCCGATCTGATTTTGAGCCTTGAAGAGCCGAGCTTGCAACACCACGACGTTGAACGCGTCGGGGCGAAGAGCCTTCAGCTCCGCGATGAGATCCCGGGCTTCATTCAACAGCTCCTGCCTCTGGTCGCTCTGGTAACGCTTGAGCGACTCGTCAATGAATTGCGCGATGTAGTCAGGACGTCGCTTGAGGACTTCGGGATCTCTTGTCTTCTTGGTCTGCTCCAGGAGTTTCTTGAACTGCTCATGAGCATTAGCCCAATCGCGGTCATTGCTGTACATCCAGGCCAGCTTGAAGCGATCTTCGGGTTCGGCGACGTTCGTGCCGACCATATTTTCCAGGACTTTGCGCGCCGTCTTCATGTTCCCGGAGCGGACCAGGAAATCGATGTACTGACGGCTCACACTGAGGTCTTTGGGCTGGGCTTTCTGAGCCGTTGCGTACCAGCGGCCTGCTCTCTCAAGCCATGCCTCGGATTTCTCGTCATCCTGGCCGGCAGTCTTGTAAGCTCGCGCCAGTACCTCGCAGCATCGGGCAGGTCCAAGAGGCTTTTCCTTGAGGGCTGACTCGGCTTCAAGGACCGCCTTCTCGGCATTCTCGAACTGCTTGGTTAAAGTGAAGAACTCAACCAGGGCGATCCTCCAGGCGGGATCCAACGGAGTCCCGTTGACAGCCTCGCGAAGTTCTTTCTCGGCCTCATCCTGACGCTGATTGGCAATCAGCATCTGGACCAGAAAGAGAGTCTCACGAAAATCGTTAGGATTGGCCTCTTTCGCTTTCCGCGCCAGTTCGAGTGCTCCCTCGAGTGCTCCCTTATACTCACGGTTGCGGAACGCCTCGGCCGAGACCTGCCGGAGGAGATCGCTACCCGCGGTGCTCGCCTTGGGAGACTGAGTCCAGAACTTGATGACCTCGTCGTTGTGGTTCGTGACGTAGAGCAAATCGGTGGCTCGGCGTATGGTGTCCAGGTCTCTTTGCCCCAGCTCGATGGCCTGAAGATACAGTTTGGCTGCTTCATACTGCTTGTCCCTTTTTTCGCTGTCGCTGAGATCGGGCTGGGACAGGTCGGCCAGCGTCAGATCGGCCAGCATGCGAGGAACCTGCGGCCTAACCTGACGCCGCGACATCAGGTCGTTGAGCAGCAACTGAGCGGTGCTACGTAGCTTCGCCTGCTCCGACGGGTCCGTGGTGTTCGCGGCCTGCCAGATCGTATACCGAGCTTCCTCGTATTTTCCGTTTGACCCATCGGTCCCCTCGATCCGCTTGATTTCATTGAGCCGATACTCGATGTCGGCCTTGTTCTTCCCTTGAAGAGCCAGATCGAAAAGGCGTAGTTGAGGCTCGAGGTCGTTGGGAGCGAGCTTTGCCACTTGCGACCAGAGATCGGTGACCAGGGTGCGATCGTTCAAGAAAGTGGCTTCCTGGGCCAGCTCCTCGAGCAAGTAGCGGTGGTCAGCGGGCGAAAATGAGGCAGTATTATCAGCCATCGCGCTGAGAGCCTTGGGAAGATCAGCGCCTCCTTGAACCATCAGTAGCCGCGATCGCTCGAGCCGTAGCGCGACGCTGTCGCCGAGCGCCTTCCGAGCTTGATCCAGCAACTTCCGGGCATCATCGAATTTTCGCTGCCGATGCACCATCTCGGCCGACTTGACCCACAACTCGACGTCCCGGGGAGTTCGCGAGCGCGCCTCCTCCAGCAGGGCTTGGGCTTTGTCAATCTTGTTTTGGGCCACGAGCGATTCGGTCTCGAGAATCGCCAAACCGCTTGACTGAGGAGCGGATTTCTTGGCCATTTTGATCTGATCATCCACCTCCTTCCAGTTTTGCTGCCCCACCGACAATTGTTGGTTTCGCGCAATCAACAACTGGACCAGCCGACCGCGGATCGGGAGTAGCTCCGCCTCACGTTGCTCTTGCTGTAACTGATCCAAGAGCTGGAGATATACTTTGATCGCAGCGTCAAGATCACCCCGAGCCGCATAGCTCGCGGCCAGCCCCAACTGTGCCTGCACATCCTTCGGGTTGGCCCGGATGGAACTCTTGTACGCTTCGAGCTCACGATCACGATCACCGAGCTGGCGGTAACACTGGGCCAGCAGATCCTGGACCTGTGCTTTTAAATCCTCCGTCGGTAACTGCTCCACGAGCTGCTGAAGTCTGGTCAGGGATAGAATTGCCTTTTTCCATTCCTTGCAATTGATCAGATACTTTGCTTCGAGAAAGCCGATCGAAACCGGCGAGCGGTTCAGTCGTTTCAGTTCCCCAATCTGCTTCAGGAGCTCGGAAGGATCTCCACCACGTTGTGCCAGAAATCCTGCCAGGTTCCCATGGAGCATTGGATCGTCGGGAAGGAGTTCCAAGCTGTGACGCAGACTCGTGATCGCCTTGTCGATCGAGCCAGACGAGCCAGACATTTCCAAATTGGCCCGCTCTAGATGAAGCGTGGGATCGTTGGGTAAGACCTTGAGACCGTCTTCGATAACCCGGCGCGCTTCGTCGTCGTTCCTTGATGACCGCGCGAGCGCGGCCAGCTCCGTGTAAACTTTGGGATCGTCGGGGGCCATCTTGAGCGCGCGCTGGAGATCGTCCTTGGCGGATTTCCGTTCCTCGGGGGTCCGACCGAATCGACGAATATAGCTTCCACGCTCCAGGTATACCTTGTAGTTCGTCGGATGGTCATCCACCATCTTTTTGATGACTGTATCCTTGACATCCGCGAAATTCGCCTTGTCGGGTTGCACTCGAAGGGTTGCTAGCCGCGAGTCGGCCTCTGGGCGCTGTGGGGCGTCATACTTGATGGCAAGCTCGTATGATTCCACCGCCCGAGCGGGTTCATTCAACGCCTCCTGGCATCGCCCGAGCATGAAGTGAAGGGCGCCATCCTTTGGCTCGAGTTTCAAGAGGATTTCAACGTGTTGGCGAGCCTTGTCGTATCGGCCCGTCTCGACGTCCAACTCCGCCAGGCGGCGGCGAGCTTTCTTGTCGGCCGGAAAACGATTGACGTACTGCTCATAGATCTGCGCGGCCTGCTGCCGACGAGCGTCATCCTTGGGTCCCTTCAGAAGAACCTCGGCATATTTCAATTTCGCTTCCGGATCGTCGGGTGCGACCTCGAGATGCTCCTGATAAAACCGCGCTGCGTCCTTGAAATTCCCATCCTCCTCCGCCCGCGCGGCCTGAGCGAGCACCGACCGATCCATCCTGCCAACTTGATATCTCTGGACGAAGAAAATCGACAAGCCTGCAACGAGGATTGTCGTGACCAGAATCGCCAACCGCTTGACAGTCTTCGCACCCATCCGGATTAGTCCTCAACGTAAGTTGCACATCAGGCGTACGCTGTGGCCTGCGGTGTCACGCGTCGCTGAACTCGACAACTCTAGAGCTTACGGTTCGTTCCCCGAAACATCAACCGGACGTGATGACCCGCCCGGTTCCGCGACGATTCAGAACCACGCACCGGCTTGGAGCAGGTCACGCTTTGAAGACGATCTTCCGGGCATGGTGCCAGTGGCTGCCGGGACAGTTTGTCGACTACCGATTAACCGGACATAGATTGCCTCGGCTTCTCACTGTGTTGGCTGCTGCACCTACATGGACTTTACCAAAGCGCTCAGCCCACGATGCTTGCGCGAAACTCGATGCCGATGAACTGGACATGGTTTATCCTAAGCCGGCCGATTCATGACTCCGAGCGCAGGCGTACATGACGATTAACCGGACATACTTCCTCACAAGCTTTGGCGGGTTCCCCGTATTTATCGGGTGTATCCGTTCATACCGATGTACCGGGCATAGTTTCCCTGCTTCTCAAGCAGGACCTGTGCGTCAGAGCATACCAGGATCCGTTCGCCTTGCAGCGTTGGTCCACTAGCGATCCTTCAACCGTACGATACATGTGTTTACTAAGATAAACGGAGCATGAAATCGAGGCGGTTTAGCGATTAACGGGGCATACTTGGGGCGATTGTCCGGACATACTTTGCCGCTGCATTCACGATGTTTGAGACATACCAGTACCGATTAACCGGACATACTTACCGTCTGTAAGTTCTTTTTTTCTAACCTCTTGCGTTGCGGAGAATTTGCTTTAGACTCTTGCTTAAGACAAAGAGGCAACAACACGGCAGGAGCCATTTTGTTGTTGTTTTCTTGATTTCTCACTCAGGGCAAACGGCAGACGGTAGGGATCGCCAAACAGGATCCGAAGTTCTGGGCACCAGGAGGAACGGAATGGATGAGTGGGACGTGCCCGTCGAAGAAGTCGGTGAAAGCGGGCAGCCAGGAGACGAAAACCCCGCGCTGGCTGACGCCGGCTGGAAGGATGAGCTGAACCTGGCCGAGTTTCCGATTGCCGCGTTGAGCGATCGTATTCCTGACGGCCAAACGACCCTGGTGTTTGAGGATCGGCTGGAGCGGCGGGACAGCCAGCCGATCGTCCGCCGGCTGACGATCATGGGAACGCACAAACACGGTTTGCCAACCTCCCTCGACGACGAGGTTCTGGTGGGACTGATCCAGCTCACCAAGCGACGGAGCAATTTCACGGACCCACGCGTTCACTTCTCGCGCTATGAGTTGATCGCGCTCCTGGGCTGGCCGCAGAGCGGCCAAAGCTATCGGCGCATCGAGGAGGCACTGCACCGGTGGGTGGGCGTTGTTCTGATGTACGAGAAAGCCTGGTGGGACAATTCGGCCAAGAGCTGGGTCGACGAACAATTTCACGTGCTCGACAACGTAACTCTCTACGACCGTGAGCGGTGGCGGACGTCGTCCCGCTCGGGGAAGATGAGCAAAGGCGAACGAACCGGCCCAAGAACCGAAAGACCCCCCCTGCCCTTGTCGAGTTTTCGCTGGAACGAGGTGATCTTCCAGAGTTTTCAGAGCGGCAACCTCAAGCAACTCGACCTGGAGTTCTATCTCAAGCTTCGTTTACCGACTACTAAACGGATGTATCGTTTCCTGGACAAGCGGTTCTATCGCCGATGCCGGCTCGACTTCGACTTGCGGACTCTTGCATGCGAGCACATCGGGTTGAGCCGCTCTTACGCACCTACCGAGCTCAAACGTCGGCTTAAACCGGCCCTTGAAGAACTTCAGCAACTCGGCTTCCTTGAGCCGCTCAGTGCGGAAGAACGATACTCTTATGTCAAGCGAGGCACCTGGCGAATCATCTTGATCCGGGGCACGAGTGCCGCTGTGGATCCAGCTCCCGAGGAATCTCAGAAGCCCGTGGAACTGGTCGAGTGCCTCAAGACCCGGGGAATTACGGCCAAGACCGCCCAGGAACTGGTCGGCACCCATTCCCCTACCCGGATTCGCGCCAAGATCGACGTCTTCGACTGGCTGATTCGCAACGAGGATAAGCGAGTTGGTAAGAATGCCCCGGGCTATCTGGTTGCCTCGATCCGATCCGATTATCAGGTACCTGGAGACTATCAATCCCAACCCGATGAAGCCCGCCGCGCTCTGGAACAGGCCCGGCGCGCGGGCCACGAGGCCCGGCAAAAGGCGGATGCAGACGCTCAAGCCCAACGTGACCAGGCCCAGGAGGCCGAACTTCGCACAGCCTGGGAACAGCTTTGTCCCGCCGAACGGGAAGCCATACTGGCCACCGTCAAGGCACAGAATCCGGGCTTGAGCCGTTGGAAAAACATGCTCGAGCCTCTTTGCCTGGCCGCCCTGGAGAACCAACACCAGCAGGCCGCCAACCATCCGAGCCAGGCGATGCTCTTCTCTGAATCCAACCACTAGCCACGATCAGTTGGCTAGAGCGCTGATCTTACAAGCGATTCGCCATGATCGAGTAGCCCACACCCGAACGTGTATCCTGCCCTGGCCTTCAATTCTGAAGGTCGCTCTCGGCGTCGCTGGTCCGGTCAATGGCTAGCTCGGAGTTGCGCCCACTGCGGCGATCTCGCGAGTCGTACAGAACCATGGAAGCGACGATCGGCCGAAGTAAATCGTTGACAACCTCGGAACGATCTTTGCCCATGTGGATGGCATAGAGCCAAAGTTTCTTGTCGACCTCCTCCTCGATGGCAAACATCCGCTGAACTCGCCTGGGCTTGGCGGGTTTGGTCCGCGGAGTCCGCGACCGTGACGTGGCTACGGGCGAACGGGACGCAGGGTCGGTCTCAGCGGTGGAAACCCCCTCGGTCGAATCATTCCCCATCGCTGTTGCTGCCTGGGTCTCGGGCCCACCCGCCTGAGTGCCAAGCCGCCGTTCGAATTCGGCCTCGGTCATGCTGGGACGGGTCAGGCCGGTCCGGCTTTCAGGACCCGGAATCCCCCCCCGTCGCGTCGGACTGCTCATGGTCTGCCTCCCCTGCCCATCTGAATCACCGGTCCTCAGGGATACCGACGTCCGTCTGCTCTGGCTCAACCACCCGGAATGAACATGCTCAATTGATCGTCAAGGCCCTCCGCGTTAATCAGTCCCTCGACGAATCACGCCTGTGCATCCTCGACGATCAGGTTCTTGCCACATGCGACCTGCCATCCGCCCTCTGTCAGGGCCATCGGAAATCGGCACGGTGGGGTAGGGTTTGACGTATCAAGATGCCTCCCGCAAGGAGGAATCTTCCTCGAGGTCTGGCTCGTCATTGTCGACCGGCGTGCTGGTCGCGAGTGCCGGTTGATCCTGGCCAGCGAGGTAGGCGGTTGCCGCCGCCCTGTAAGCTTCCGCCCCCGCGCTGAAGCGGTCGTAGTAAATCAGAGGGATACCTCGGGCATAGGCCTCCCGGAATTTCACCGATGCCGGGACCGCCCGGGGATAAACCAGCGAGCCAAAGTAGTTTCGTACTTCGGCTTCGATCTGCTTGGAGACCAGGGTCCGGTCCGCGCGGGTAATCAGCACGCCGTTGATGGTCAGGGCCCCAGCGTCGGTAAACTCCAGGCGGAACTCGCTCACGGTCCGAACCAGCTCTTCCAGCGTGCGCACGCCCGCAAGTGCGGCGACGCATGGGTCGATCGGGATCAAGATGTCGGCGACTGCATAGAGGATCGCCACATTCAACGGCGTCAGAACGGGGCTGGTATCGACGATCACCACGTCGTATCCGGCCAACCCCTTGAGCAGGCGGCGGATGCGGAACTCGCGACCCTGGCCCAGTCCCTGCGCCGATCCCATCTGGTCCGAGCAGGTGCTAAGCCGATCCCCGGGCGTCACAATATCCAGACCCTCGTATGCCGTGGCCACGGCGACATCCTCGAGGCGTTGCCCTTTGAGCAATGCATCGGCCAGCCCCACAGGGGGTGTGCCCCGAGGGAAGAAACCAAGGGCCGCGTTTCCTGAAGGGTCGGCGTCGATCAGCAGGACACGCTGGTCGAGATCCACCAGCGCCGCGGCGAGGTTGATCGCCGTCGTGCTCTTAGCCACGCCTCCTTTCGCGTTGGTCACCGCGACACTTCGCATAAGCCCCCCTTCCCTGCCTGGCGGCATCCGGTCGCCAGCGACCTGTAAGTCTCGATTTCCCTTGTCTTATCGGCTTGGCCATGGCTTCTCGTTAAGTCGATTCCTCGGCTCCAACGTTCCCTGGGCCCCTGGATTATTGGTTCCAGGGCTTCTCGACACCAAGGTTTCTGGATCCCTTTCTTCCTTGATACCTTGAGCCCAAGTCTTCCGGGTCTCTTGGTTTCATGGTGCCTTGTTTCCTCGGCCAGTAGATTCCTATATGCCAAGTTCTCAATGTCGAAAGTTGCCGTGATACCCATTTTCCAAGTTTCTGAACGTCCCGAGGCACACAGGCACCAACCTGGAACAGCCGCCTTGGTTCCTTGGAGCCATGACACCCCGTTTCCTCGATTTGTTATTCCCCTGTTTTCTGGCTTTCAAGTTTCTGAGAGCTCAAGTTCCCAAGTTCCCAAGTTCCTGAGAGTCGCTGGATCACCAACTGTCGTAATCCTCCATGGAAGCAAGGTCCGCACGTTCCCAGCTTCCTTGGTTTCTGGTCCACCACGGTTTGCAGGAACCTTGCTGATAGAGGTCTATCGGCAATCAAGGCTCCTGGGACAGCATGCTCTTTCAATTCGCTTGGCTTCGAGGCTTCGAGGCAGCAGGCCTGCCATGATGGCTCAAGCAACTTGGACCCTCAAGCAACTCGGTTTCAAGGTCTCAAGCTGACTGATCCAACAAGCTGGCCAGACCGCCATGGTCCGTGGTCAGCTTGGAGTCAAGTCGTCAAGCGGGTCCAGTTCGCTTGACATTCAGGGCAGCTTGGCCTCATCGTCAACTTGGCAGCAACGCATCAAGCCACCTGGAACGTCATGGCGCCAAGTTTCGCAGGCCTCTTGGTTCATCGTTGACGTTCACTAACTTGATGCCAATCGGAACAAGCTTCCTTGATCGCTTGGTTCCTGTGCCCGCGGGGTGGGGTTCAAGCGATCTCTGCATTGCCGCTTCACGGCGCCCGGGCATCCCTGTGACGCATCAAACGGGTTTGTCCTGCAGGGCCGGCTTGAGCTCGAAAACTTGATCCCAAGAAAGCTCGGAAACCAGCCGTGTCGATGGTGCCACGACCAAGGTTCCAAGTTGTCAAGCTCTCAAGCTCATCGATGCTTCATGACGGCCAAGCCAAAATGGTTTCAAGCCGCCTGGCCCCATGAGGCGCGATGGTCGCTGCATGAACTTGGGATCAAGCCGCGCCGGGCGCCTTGGCTCCCTTGATGATTGGTGCATCGGGGATCTTGGTGTCGTTGAGCCTTGAGAACTGGGAAGCAAGAAAGCAACACATCAACCTAATGCAGGTACCATCAAACCTGGATTCCAGGATCGCTGGAGACCTTGGAAATCTGGACCCTTGGGGCCAATTCTCCTTGGTCTCAAGCGACAAAGACTCCCCGCTTGGCTTGGATCCTGGGTAATATAGAGGTCAAGAAGACAAGGCGATCGCAACGCATCGTTTGCTTGGTGACATGGCACCTTGACGCCTGCCCGGCCCAGCGTTCTCGACACCATGGCGGTCGGCAACCCCGAATATCGCTACCTGTAAGCTCGATAGCGGACCGAGCTGCCGGCGGTCAGACCGTGCCTTCCAAGGTGACGTGACTGGCTGGTGCGCAGAAGCCTCCTCGTGCGCGGTTTCTACCAAGAGAGAAGGACGGGGAACAGTGCCCTGAGTGCATCTGCGCAATTGGCCTGACGGTGAAAAGGGTAGGGGGGGCAAACAGAGATCGACACCGTGGAAAGCCGCAGGTACCAGTGGCGCCAAGAAAAACCAAAAACTTTTCCGCCTGCAAGCCATGCGCACGGGAGCATCGGACGTTTCATCCCGAGGATTCCATGGTCAGGTTCGCCCGGATGCCCGGCTCAAGAAAAGCCGGAAGACACGCGTGCACCGGAAGGCCATGGAGTGGCTCGAATCGCGCACCTTGCTCTCGGTCCTACCGCCGGCCACGGCTGGGTGCACCGATAGACGTATCAGCCCAGGCTGGAGGAAATGGGGGCAATCAGAGCAGTCCCACGGTGGCCATCGACCGCTACGATCCCCAGAAACTGGTCTCAGTCTGGGTCACGACCGATCCCACCCTGCCCCCAAACGACTAGACCATTGTCCAGGGGGGATACTCCATCGACGGTGGTGCGGACTGGGTGGGGTTCAACGCCACGATCGGGGCTCAAATCGACCCCATATCGACGCCCACGCCGCCGGTGTCGGTAACGGTCAGCGAGGGTACAACTTTTTCGGCCAGTTGGGGACCACCCCGTAATCAGTGAGTTTCGTTGAAGTGGTCCCGGCCGAGCGGCTTGGCAGCGCGGTGGATTGCCTTTAC
>Ga0074044_10004748_pt1 | contig 11198 bp, 10 predicted proteins | sample BogForMeECP23OM1_FD_94443 | JGI IMG/M metagenome (GOLD analysis project Ga0074044, IMG submission 94443) | Bog forest soil microbial communities from Calvert Island, British Columbia, Canada - Bog Forest MetaG ECP23OM1 | ecosystem: Environmental > Terrestrial > Soil > Wetlands ...
CCCCCGACTTCGCCGTCTGGGGAACGGTTGTGCCAAACCTGACGTGGAGCAACATCGCCCGCGAAGTGCTGATGGATGCCGGCGCCGCTCCGACGATTCCGGCGTTCGCGACAGTCATGGCATGCTCGACGAGCATGATCGGGGCGATCGAGGCGGCCGGAATGATCGACGGCGTGAACCGTAACCTCGCGCTGGTCGGCGGCGCCGAGAGCCTCAGCCGGATCCAGATCGGACTTGGCCAGTCGCTTTCAGACTGGCTACGCAGGTTCCAGCAAGCCCGTTCGCTCGGACAGAAGGTCTCGCACGCCATGGGGCTCAAGCTGCGCGACGTCAGGCTCTACATTCCCAGCGTGAGCAACCGCACGACCGGCATGAGCATGGGTGAACACACCGAGCTCACGGCGCGCGACTGGCAGGTGCGGCGTGAAGAGCAGGACCAGATCGCGCTCGACAGTCACCAGCACGCGGTAGCCGCGTGGGAGCGCGGCTTTTTCGATGATCTTGTCATCCCGGTTGGCGACCTGCGTCGCGACACGATCCCGCGCAGCGACACGTCGCTGGAGAAACTGGCGCGGCTGCCGCCTTCGTTCGACCGCACGAGCGGTCTGGGAACCCTCACGGCCGGCAACTCGTCGCCGCTTACCGATGGCGCGGCAAGTCTTTGGGTGGCTTCCAAGGCCGGCCTGGCCAAATTGCCGTCCGGCGCCTACCGGGCGAAGCTGGTCGATTGGGAAATCGCCGCCATCGACTTGCGCACGGAGGGACTGCTGATGGCGCCGGCATTTGCGATCCCGCGCCTCCTGGCGCGCCAGGACCTTGCCTATTCCGACATCGACATCTGGGAAATCCATGAGGCGTTCGCGGCCCAGGTGCTCGCCCACATCAAGGCGCTCGAAAGCCCGGACTTCCTTCACCAGAAGGTTGGGATTAGCCGTTCGTTCGGCACCTTCCCGCGCGCGCGACTCAACCCGAACGGCGGCAGCGTTGCCCTGGGCCATCCGTTTGGCGCGACAGGGGCCCGGATCATTAGTCAGGCGGTAAAAGAGCTCTCGAGTCGACCCGCGGGACAGCGCGCGATTGTGAGCATCTGTGCCGATGGTGGCCAGGGCAGCGTGGTCTTGCTGGAGGCCGGATAGGCGATGAACCAGCCCGCCCGTTTCCGATCAAATCGACAGCTTGCGCAGGGATTCGGGGTTCTTCAGGACAGCCTTTTGCCTTTCCGGAGGAGCGCCGTAGAGGCCGGCGGGGGGATTGGTTTCGAACCGGTTCAGGACGGCGGCATCGGCGCAGCGCTTGTCGAACACCACGGACACCTCGCTCCCGGTTTCGCCCGCAAGCACAAAGCAGGATTGGCCGAGTTTGGCGTTGAGCGGCTTGAGCACGCCGCTGGCAACCAGATCGCTCGGGGTGCCGGCGCCGGCGAGCTGCAGGTCATAGACATGCGCGTGGGCAGCGCTTCGCGGTGTTGCGTCAAGCACGTCGAGCAGGCCGACGAGCTCGCCCGCGAGCATGTCTGCCGAGGCATCCGGCATCGCCTCGACGCTGAGGGTCACCGTCTGACTGGTCACGTTGGCGTTCTGCAGGAATAAGTCGCGTGAAAACTGATCGGCGATCCTGACGCCGATCGCGTTCAGCGCCTCTTCCTCGCTGGCCCAGCTCCCGATCCCCTTGGGCAAGGTCGTGTTGTGGTAGATCTCTTCGCCAGTCTCCCGATCGATACACTTCACCGTCCACGACGTCAGCGCATACTTGGTTACCGTCAGGCCGGAGGCCTGCAGGCGCATGGAGAGTTTCTTGATCGCTGCTTCTCCGATCACCGCAAAGTCAGCGCCTCGTCCCTCATCGCCGGAGCCGCCTTCCGACCAGGTCCGGAAGCCAAACGACTTGATGCGCTCCTTGAGGATGTTCTCTGCCACCGGGGAAGGCACCGGCGGGCTCTCCGGCTGGTCTGCATCGCGCACCGAGATCTGCACCGATACTCTCGGGTCGCCGCTGGCGCGAATGAACTCGACGCGCTCGTCGCGCGACATCTGGTTGAGCGATTTCTGCACTGCCTTGACGTTGACCAGCGCCGAAATGGTGATGGACATGAGGCCATCCTTGCCCATGCGCGGCTGACCTTCCTTGACCACGGTCTTGATGAAGGAGCCGCTCTTTGACAGCAGCCGATCCTTGAGCAGGTCGTAATTCTGGGCCAGCGATTTGGTGTCGACCAGCAGGCCGACGGCTTTTTCGACGAGCTGGCTCTCGGAATCGGCGCGCAGCTCGCTCTGCAGCAATGCCTTATCGTTTCGGTAGCGCGGATCGCTGGGGTCGACCAGACCGACCGCCGAGATCATGAGTGTTCCGGGTTCGCGCTTCTGGGTCGAGCTCGCCGCCTGCACCGGCGGCGCCGGAGGAGCCGCCGGCGCAGATGCCCCGGTTGCCACCGGCGTCTGCACGACAGGCGCCTGCGCCGGGGTTGCGGCGTCCGGCGCTACTTGCCGCTGATACAGGAACCAGGCCACGGCGCCGACTGCGACGGCGCCAGCCACGACGGCGATCGGCACACCGAGTCCATGCGCCGCTTTCGCCGGCGGGCTCGAGGTTGCCTGGGGCGGCCGCACCGCTTCGCGGCTGGTTGCCGCCGCCACCACAACCGCCGCCGGTGCCATGTCGGCGATGAGCGTAGGATCGGAGTGCCCGGTGACCGTTGCCCCGGCGGACGGCGGCGCCGTAGCGGCGGCAATGCTCGCCCCGGGTGCGGCGGCGCGGATCGCCTCGGCGAATTCCTGCGCGCTTTGGAAGCGCTCGTCGGCACGCTTGGCAAGCGCCTTGCGCACCACGGCGTCCATCGCGGTCGGCAACTGAACGTTGAGTGTCGTCGGCGGCAGCGGATCCTCCTTCAACACCTTTTGCATGGTCGTGGTCGCCGATCCGGAGAAGGGTCGCTCGCCGGTGAGAAACTGATACAGAATCACGCCCGCCGAGAACAGGTCCGAGCGCCCGTCCACCGGCAACCCCATGATCTGCTCGGGCGACATGTAGCTAGGCGTGCCCATCACCGAGCCCACCTGCGTCAGGCTCGACGATTCGATGTGGGCAATGCCGAAGTCGGCCACCTTCACCGATCCGTCCGGCAACAGGAATATGTTGGCGGGCTTGACGTCGCGGTGGATGACACCCTGACGATGGGAGTACTCGAGGGCGCTGAGGATCTGCGCCATGATGCGCACGATGTCGGTCATCCGGAAGCGCTCGTTGCTATCGAAGCAATCCTTGAGCTCCCTGCCCTGCACCAACTCCATCGCGATGTACCAGACGCCGTTGTCTTCGCCAAAATCGTAGATGGCCACGATGTTGGGATGATTGAGCCTGCCTGCCGCCTGGGCCTCGCGACGGAAGCGCGCGATCACCGTCGAGGGATCGCTACCGGCAAGCTGGTCGGAGCGGATCGTTTTCAACGCGACCACGCGCTTGATCGACGGGTCGTAGCCCTCGTAGACCACGCCCATCGCACCGCGCCCGATCTCGCGCCTGACCTCGAATTTTCCGATGCTGCTGAGCTCTGCCATGGCGTGTTCCCTGCGCGAAAGCAGCGACGCCGGCGAAATGCCGGCGTCGGAGAACCGTGTTCTCAGCCGGTCACTTGTACTTGCTGTCGATATCCCACACCGACTTCTGCACCAGGCGCTGGACCATGGTGTCCAGGGACACCCCGCCTTGCTGCGATTGGGAAACCCCCAGCGCGCCGGAGGAAGTCGCCCCGATCTCCATCTTTTCCTCAGTGTACCCCGTCGCGACCTGCTCGGTGGTCTCGGCATTGATGATCTTGTAGCGCATGCCGATGACCCAGACGCTGGTAGCCTCGTTGGAATGGACCGAGCCGACGGCGGTGCCGCCCACGGCGCCGGCCTCCGCGCCGCCGCGCGAGCCGCTAAAAACGCCAAGCAGGCCCGCTACCTGGCCCAGCGTCCTGCCGTCGAACCCGGACTGGGCGGCGGCAACCTGTTCAGTCTTGAGGATGTCGAACTTGATGACGTACTTCGTGGATTTGAGTTTCCCCATGCGCAGGAACTTGCGCGCCTGGTCCGGGTCGCCGAGGTTGTACGCGAGCTCGAATTCATTGAGCAGCGGGCCCAGGTTCGAGCGCTCGAGAACGGTGAAATTGGCGCTGCTCAATTCGATCTCGCCAAAGTCGGCGATATTGTTGGCCGTGAACTTCTGCAGGAAGGTCGCGTTGTTGCTCTTGATTTCTCCTGGGATGACGACCACCGCCGGGCCTTTCTTGCTGGCGTTGGTATAGGTGACCGGCTGATAGATCGTCTGGTCGGCCGCGGCGTTGGCCTTCTGCGAGGTCTCCTTGCCGGCGGTCGGCGACGGGTTGCCCCAAGTCGGCTGCCCGGACGCCGCCGTTGCCGCAACCAGGAAGGCCAACGCGAGGAAGTATTCGCTGCAGACTATGGAAGCGCGATGTTTCATGACTAATGCACTCCTTTCAGAATGATCAGTGCCCCTGGCGCAAGTCTACTGCGCCGCCGGCTTGCCGGCAGCGGCCGGCCCGCCTTTACGGCAATAATCTGCATAGAGCGTTGCCACTACTTCGTCCGCCTTTTCGTTCACGAGCGTGAGCGCCATCTGCTCGACATTCGCTCCCGCATAGGAGCTCGAGCTCGCTTCGGTGTCGGAAATGACCCGGCCATTGCCTCCGTACAGGGTGAACTTCATGTTCACCGACACCTGGTTGACCGCCATCATCGGGTTGCGCGTGGCTTGGGAAGAAATCAGCCCCCTCAGCACGAACGCCGCGCCAAGGCGCTTCGAGGCACTGAGCGCCGCGTCCGGATCGTTCTTGAAGTAGGCATCGATCTCGGCCTGGGCGATCTGCCTGCGGATCTGTTCCGGCGTATAGGTCTGCAATCCGAGCGCCCGCAGGCGGGTATTGATCGCCTGGAAGTGCGGACCATAGTTCTCTTGCCGCGCAGCGATGATGCCATTGGACTGCTGTTCGCCGATCACCACCATGATCTTCTTGCCCTTGAGCGAGGCACGACACGGTGTCGAGAGCTGCTCGGTAATGCGGCTCTGACGGGCCTCCTGCTCCTGGCGGTCAGAATCGTCCGGCTGAGAAAACTTGAACCCCTGTGCGGCGGCAGGTCCGGCTCCGACCTGGGCGAGCAGTGCCAGCAGTGCCACAGCGTGTCTGGGTTGCATCGGTGCAAGGAACCCCGTCCGCACCTACCGGAGCAATGAGCGAGTCCCGCAGGTTAGCCCAATGGGGGCCGAAAATCCATACGGATATTCGACAGGCTCCTGGCGAAACGACAATATGTAGGACACGGCTGCGGGCCGCCCTTTGGCGCGCGCGGCGCCGGAGGTTCGCCGGCGGTTGAGTTTCGGACTCTCGGACCCTACCTACCTCAGGTATCCGCGTCACAATGCCGTTGCGTGCGATGGCCCGATGAATTACGACCTTGCCTCGATCATCAGCCAGTACGGCCTCGCCGTCGTATTCGGAAACGTGCTGCTCGAGCAACTTGGCGCGCCTATTCCGGCGATCCCGATACTTGTCGTCGCAGGCGCGATGATTGTGGGCGGAAAGCTCTCGCTGCCGTGGGTCTGCGCGACGGCAATCGCCGCCTGTGTTCTCGCCGACGGCGGCTGGTACCTGGCTGGGCGCTACTTCGGCAACCGCGTGATGAAGACCCTGTGCCGAATTTCGCTTACGCCGGACTCCTGCGTAAGCGAAACCCAGTCGAGCTTCGAACGCTGGGGAGTCAAAGCGCTGGTGATCGCGAAATTCGTTCCCGGGCTGAGCCTGATTGCGCCACCGCTCGCGGGCGCCACTGGCATAGGATGGGTCCGCTATCTGCTTTTCAACACGCTTGGCTCCACGTTTTGGGTGGGCGCCGGCGTCGGCGGCGGTATGCTTCTCGGGCCGCAGATAACGCAGCTGCTCGCGTACGCGCACAAATTCGGGTCGATGGCGATCATCGTGCTTGGCGCGCTGCTTGCGGCATACATCGTGTTCAAATGGTGGGAGCGGCGCAGCTTTTACGCCATGCTGCGCACAGCGCGCATCAGCGTGGACGAGCTCTATCGGCTCATGGATGCCGGCCAGGCCCCGGTAGTGGTCGATGTGCGCACATCGACGGCGCGGGCAATGCAGCCTCAGCGCATCCCCGGCGCGCTCCACGTCACGCTCAAATCCGTCGATGGCCATATCAACGAACTGCCGCGAGATCGCGAAATCATTCTCTACTGTAGCTGCCCGAACGAAGCGTCCGCAGCGCGGGTTGCCAAGATGCTCATCGACGCCGGCTTCATGCGCGTGCGTCCGCTGCTGGGCGGCCTCGACGCCTGGATAGCCGCCGGGCATCCGGTGGAGCCCATTGCCGTTGAAGCGGGGGATTGAGCGATGAATATTGGCGGCTGGTGCCGTCAAAGCGAGTTGGAGCCGGCGCAGGGGTGCACCGCCAGCGGGCACTGCCGTTCCAAGAACTGCTTGCGGCGCCGGCCGCCGCCGAGCCGCAAGCGCCCACGTGTGCAACGAACCAAGGAGGAATCGTGAGTATTAATCTCGAGCTTGGCCCGATCGTGGCGTTGATTGCCGGGATCCTTATTCTCGTCGTTCCGCGTCTGCTCAATTACATCGTCGCGATCTACCTGATCATCATCGGGTTGGTCGGAATATTTGGCTGGAGCGGGACTCATTTCCGCCCGACCGCGGTCGACAACGGATCGGTCGCGCCGGTGCGGGTTGTGGCTGCCGTCGCGGTGCCTTCCTCCCGTCGCTGATAAAGGTCGAGCCGCCGGGAGAAATAATGAGGCGGCTCAGTCGAGCCTGCCTGTGCGGCGCGGCCGCAAGCGGGCATGGCGCATTCTGGTCGCACCCCTCACGCGGCACGGTGTGCTTAGCAAAGTCCTGCGCAAAAATTTGACGGTCCTCCAACAAGCGCATCGGGCGGCGGCGCTGGTACTTTGATCCACAAGGATATCCACAGCAACGGTGGATAACTCGCGGTCTGGCGTGGCGCGATCCTTCACGATGTAGCATGGCCGCCAGACAGGATCAGTCCGCCTTCGGCAGTCATAGTTATCAACGCCTTCGCGGCGAAAGGGCGCAAAGCAAGGCCGGATCTGTCGATCGACGGGCAGCGCCGCGGCTGTAACAATCCATGCCGAAAGCTTCGCTACAATGTCCGTGTGACGTCACGGAGACAACGTTGTGGCCGAAACCAAGAAACGTTTCGATCTTGGCAAGAGTGGCACCATTACGGTCTACCTCTCCAAGAACGCCAAGAGGCTGTTGATTGAGTTCGATGTTGACAAGGACGGCTTGAGCAAGACCGGTGTCAACGGGCTCATCGACGCGCTGAAGGAAGTTCGCGACAAGATGGTGCGCTAGTGGCCGACCGGCGTTGGGGCGCGAAAGCCCGCAACAGCGAAGGTTGATTCAGGCGTGATCGCCGGGCTCGTCAAGCGTCCACTCGGATTGCGCGAAGCGCGCCGAAAGAAAATCCGCGCAGGCCCGTACTTTTGCCGACAGGTGCCGCCGGCTCGGGTACACGAAATAGATGGGGGCCCGCGTCGTCTCGTAGCCGCGAAGGATGGTGACTAGTCGTCCCGCGCGAACATCGGGGCCGACGACAAAATCGGGCTCGAGGACGATGGCGACCCCCGTGACCGCCAGCGCTTCCAAGAAGCGGCCGTTATTGGCATGCACCGGCCCGACAACCCTGACGTTCCGGTCGCCGCCCCGATGGTCGCGGAAGCGCCAGAGGTTCTTGTCGGGAGAATACTCATAGGTCAGGCAGGCATGCGTGGCGAGGTCCTCCGGCTGCTTCGGCTCGCCATGGCGCTCGAGATACGAGCGTGCTGCGCAGCAAACCAGCCGTGTCTGGCCGATCCCTCGCCCCACCAGATTCTGACTGCCGATCGCGCCGATGCGCACGGCGGCATCGAAGCCTTCGTCGACCAGGTCCGTCGTACGGTCGGAGAGTTCGACGTCCAGGTGCATCTCCGGAAAGCGGGCTATGAACGCGGCGATGGCCGGCGCGAGGTGGCGCACGCCAAACGTCGTTCCGCAGGTGAGCCTCAGGGTGCCGCGGGGCCTGACCGTTCCTGCGGCGGCCGACTGTTCGGCTTCTTCGAGGTCGGCAAGCAGCTGCACGCAGCGCTCGTAGAAGATCCGGCCGCTTTCGGTGAGGGAGAGCCGCCGCGTGGTGCGGTTGAGCAGCCGTGAATCGAGATGCTCCTCGAGCTCCGCCACGTGTCTCGACACCGCCGACGCCGAAACGTGGAGAAGTTCGGCGGCACGCACGAAGCTACCGGCCTCGACGACCTTCGCGAACGTGCTGAGGGCGTGAAAGCGATCCATGGGCGCTGGCCTATTATTGCATAATTTGCAATAGTCTCTACCATTCAGAGTCGTTTATATCAAACCGCATAATAACTATGATTGCCTGGTGACGTCGTCGGCGTTCACGTTGAAGTAGCGAATCGAATCCGTTTTCTCAGGAGAACTGCATGAAACTCTATTACTCCCCTGGCGCATGCTCACTCTCGCCCCACATCGCGTTCCGCGAAGCGGGCCTACAAGTGACGCTCGTCAAGGCGAGCACCAAGACCCACCAATTGGACGATGGCACCGACTATTACACGGTCAGCCCGAAAGGCTATGTACCTCTGCTGGAACTCGACGATGGCGAACGGCTGTCGGAGGGGCCGGCGATCGTCCAGTACCTTGCTGATCGCAACCCGGCGTCGGGACTTGCCCCGGCGGCTGGAACGATGGCGCGCTATCGACTTCAGGAGTGGCTTAACTTCATCACCAGCGAGTTGCACAAGCAGTTCGCACCGATGTTCGCTCCGGGTACGCCACCCGAGTACAAGCAGATTCTCACGGAGAAGATAGCCAGGCGCTTTGACTGGCTGGCTGAAGAGCTCAAGGGCAAGGACTACCTGCTGGGCAAGCAATTCACGGTCGCCGACTGCTACTTGTTCACCGTGCTGCGTTGGACCGGTTTCGTAGGCATCGATCTGGCCAAATGGCCGGTGCTCGCCGCCTACGAAGCACGCGTCGCGGCACGCCCGAAGGTGAGGGAGGCGATGATCGCCGAAGGCTTGCTCAAGCAACCTGCAGCCGCGGCAGTGTAAGCGGGACCCCGTGTGGTCCCGGGCGCTGACCGGCGCCCGAGTTATCCACCCAGTGTCGAGCGCGTGAGCCGTCTGCCTACGCTCTTTTTGTCGCACGGCTCACCCATGCATGCGGTTGATGGGGGCGCGCCAGGCCGCGCATGGAGCGCGCTTGGGCGCTCGCTGCCGCGGCCTCGCGGCGTGCTCATCGCGTCGGCCCACTGGGAATCGTCGGTACCGATGTTGAGCGGAAATCCGAAGCCGCAAACGATCCACGATTTCGGCGGCTTCCCCGAGGAGCTTTATCGGGAGCGCTATCCTGCGCCCGGCGCGCCCGAGCTCGCTGCTGCGGCCGTCGCATTGCTCAAGGCGTCAGAGATCGCCGCCGGCATCGATGGCTGTCGCGGCCTCGACCACGGTGCCTGGATCCCGCTCAAGTGGATGTATCCGGAGCACGACGTGCCGGTCGTGCAGCTGTCGTTGCAACCCGAACTGGGAACGGCGCATCATCTGCGGCTCGGTCGAGCTCTTGCAGCGCTGGCGGACGACGACGTGCTCATAATCGGCTCCGGCCATGTGACGCACAACTTGCGCGACTGGATGTCGAACCCGCGCCGTCACGAGCCGCTGCGCTATGCGGAATCGTTTGCCGATTGGCTCAAGGATCGACTCGCCGCACGCGATGTCCAGGCGCTTGTCGCATACCGCGAACGTGCGCCTGATGCCATCCGTGCGCATCCGACCGAGGAGCATCTTCTACCGCTGTTCGTTGCGTGGGGCGCCGCGGGCACCGACGCGGTTGCCGAGCGAGTCGTCCACGGCTTCGAGGCCGGGGCGCTGGCATTGGACTCGTATCTATTCCATCCTGCGCGGATCGAAGCAGACTAAGTCTATTGCAACCGTCTGACGACCCCCGGTGTCGACCGGTCCGCAGCGAGGCCGACGCACGCTCTTGGGGGCAACGAGTCGATGGTCTTTCCCTGGTCAGAGGCTCTTGTTGTCATGGCGCATGCTCAGGACCGCTACCGCATGTTGTCTGGCTTCGTCGTCCGTGTGACCCAGCAAATAGAGCGCCTTCTCGATTACTTCCTCGACTTCACCATCCGCAAGTGTTGGATTGCGTTCTATGAGGGGCCAGGCACTCTTCTCTTTGGGCCAGGTGGCCATCAATTCTTTCACCAACGCATCGAGACGTGCGGTCCGCTCGCGCGTTGACGCGTAATAATTTGGCTCCTGTTCGGGGCTGGCGGGATGCGCAGCCCCCGAGACGGTTGCGGCCGCCTCTGCGCGGCGCTGAGCCGCGACTGCATTGCGTTCAGCAGCTAAGGCGCTCTTTTCTGCGGCGGCAGCTGCCCGTTCCGCCGCGTTCGCCGCGCGGCTTGCCCAGTTGATTGCCCAAAGAGACAGGAGCAACGCGATCAGGCCAAGTGCCAATCCAATGGACATAATCAACTCCTCGAGGGAGTACCTCAGCTAACGCCCCCGCGTCGCATTGTGACGAGCGACGTCAGTTGGGCGACTCATGTTGGAATGATTCGCTGCCCGGGTCAGCAACCGCAAGGGGTGTGCCAAAGTCAGCGAAAATACCACAGCAAATGCGGCCGCCGAAATTTCCGTAACCACCAGCGCGACCGTTCGCATGCGCGATGCTGGCAGAACCTGGCGAGAAATTCAAACTGAATCGAGCTCGCCGGTCTCGTCGTTCAGGTAAGACGACGTGCCTAGAACCGAATACTACGGAGTACGATGCGAATGGGGTCAGGCCTATTGCCTTGGAGATTGGTCTGCAGGGCCTTGCGCAGGCCTAGACATCAGGTGGCAGAGCTAGAACCTTGTCAAGCGTGATTGGCAGCTTCCGGACACGGTTTCCGGTCGCGTGATACACAGCATTGGATAGCACGCCGGCGACGCCAGTAATGCCGATCTCGCCGATCCCCCTGGCGCCGACCGGATTGAACCTGTCGTCAATCTCGTCGATAAAACTCACATCGATGTGTCCGATGTCCGCGTTCACCGGAACATGATAATCCGCAGGATTGCCATTCACGAAGCGACCATAGCGTGGGTCGAGTTCGCTTTCC
>Ga0074044_10004749_pt1 | contig 11196 bp, 9 predicted proteins | sample BogForMeECP23OM1_FD_94443 | JGI IMG/M metagenome (GOLD analysis project Ga0074044, IMG submission 94443) | Bog forest soil microbial communities from Calvert Island, British Columbia, Canada - Bog Forest MetaG ECP23OM1 | ecosystem: Environmental > Terrestrial > Soil > Wetlands ...
TCAGCGGTGCGGGCGGCAACGGCGCCACGGTGGCGCTGAGCGGTACGTCGAGCGCAACTGTTACGGCGAGCGCCACGGGGACCTTCACCTTCAGCAACCTGGCCAACGGGGCCTACACCGTCACGCCGAGCAAGAGCGGGTGCACCTTTACCTCCGCGAGCCAGGCGGCAACGGTGAGCAACGCCAATGTGACCGGCATCAACTTCACCACCGCGACCTACAGCATTTCGGGCACGATCAGCGGCGCGGGCGGCAACGGCGCCACGGTGGCGCTGAACGGCGCGTCGAGCGCAACCGTTACCGCGAGCGCCACGGGGACCTTCACCTTCAGCAACCTGGCCAACGGGTCCTATACCGTAACGCCCAGCAAGTCGGGATTCATCCTCACCCCCGTCAACAAGGCTGTGACGGTTAGTAGTGCCAACGTTACCGGGGTGAACTTCACCTCCACGGCGCAGTTGGCAATCGACCAGATAGTTTCGGCCGATCAGACGATTTCGATCAACCACAACTGGAACGGGAAAAGCATAACTGCGACGCCGACCTTCAGCACCACGAAGCCGAACGAACTGCTGCTGGCCTTCGTTTCCATCGATGATGGTGGATTACTCTTTTGGAACGGTTCGGGGTCCTATTCCGGTGCGACCGTGGCCAGCGTCAGCGGTGGGAACCTGACGTGGTCACTGGTCAAGCGGACCAATACCCAAGGGGGTACGGCGGAGATCTGGCGGGCGTTTTCCGCCACCGTGCTGTCGAATATCTCGGTCACCGCCAACTTGCCGCAAGGCGTTGCGGCCACCGTCACCGTGGTGAGTTTCACTGGCGCGGATACCACCGGTACTGGGGGATCCGGAGCCATCGGAGCTACCGCCACAACGAACTCGTCCCATGGCGCACCCGCAGCCTCGCTGACCACTACCCGCAACAACTCCTGGGTCATTGGAGTGGGAACCGATGCGGATAGCTCAACCAGCCGGACCCTGGGCCCCAATCAGGTCATGGTCCACCAGCTCACAGGATCGGCAAGCGGATGGTTAGCATGGCTAGGCCAATTCACGGGCTGGGTGCAACGGCAAAACAGCACCACACCCACGGCCGGCACCGTCGTGACCATCAACGATACCGCCCCCACCAACAATCAGTACAACCTGAGCGTTTGCGAGGTGCTTCCGGCACAGTGAGCCCGCGAGCTTGTGGGCTCACTATTACCGCGTGGACGATTTACCGCAGCGCTGGTGGCCAACTAGTATCGGCAGAGGGTGCGTTGAGCAGATTGCCCAGCGCATGGACAGTCCCGAGGCCAAGGTACGCAAGGTGTTGCCAAGCCCCCGTTCGGCGGGCCCAGCACGTGCTATTACCACCCGCGTTCTCCGGCCATCGAATCGTGGCGCGATATTGTCGGCCCGGTTACCCCTCGTTACCGAAGGCACGCCGCGCCCCGCCGAATTGACTCGCTTCGTTCCCCCCGCCAGAGCGACCATGCGACCGCCCGGAATCACCGGGCCGGAGGAACAAGATGGCAACGAAAAACGAAACGCGGAAGTTCCTGGTCGGTGGCAGGGGGGCAGGCGAGCGGTGGCTTCTTGGCACGGTCTGAGTCAGGGGTCGCCCCGGGGTGTGACAGGGGCGGTTGGGGAGATTTATGCAGTTTGGGTATCGGATTCTTGGTGATATGGGTCATATTCCATTGTTCTTTCCAAGAGGCCAGAGCAGCGCCCTTCGCTGCGACTGTTCATCTCCTCGATGGATACAGCATAGGCTTGGAAGGAATGGTTCGGCTGGTCCAAACTGCACAGTTCTGACGATTAATTTGGCTAAATGCAGTAGCTCAGGTTGTTGCTGGGGTGATGCAAACAGCACAGCGGGAGGTCCAGAACGCTGGACGCGGGTATCCGGCGAGCGTGCGGCTTCTGGAAGGCGTCGTAGCGAAATTGGACTCCTCTCCGTACACGCTGACCCAGCCGACGACTTCGGTGGCACGTAACGTCCGATACCAAGAAGATTTGGTTGACCAGCTTTTCAATTCCAGTGAGAAACGACTTGCTCGCGCTCTTTTCCTGCTTGCTCACTTCGGCAAGGACGGAAAGCCCGAAGTTGCAATTCCCAAAATCAGTCAAGAAACTCTAGCAGAGATGTGTGGGCATGACCCGCTCGCGGATCAGCTTCTTCATGAATAGGTTCAGGAAGTTGGGCTTCCTTCGCTACAACGGTAAGCTTGAAGTCCACAGTTCACTTCTCAACATTGTTCTCCACGACTAACTTCCGCGCCGAGCAAATCAGGCACTTGCTGGATCTAATCCGATAATCGGAGCCAGCCTCGTAGCCACCAGTACCTCCAGCAGGCTCGCCGTGTTACGAACGGTTCCCGAGAGAGAAACGAGCGCATCCGAGACGATGGGATGTTCGCCCGCTAACGATTCAAGACGGTCACCCACATTGTAGAGTTGCTTGGCTTCGTGCAGAATCGGACTTGGATTCTTGGGCGTCATGGGTACACACTTTCATGAAGCTTAAGGGGGGAGAACTTCAGATGGGCTGACTTAGTTCAGGGAACCTGAAGAGGAGAAGGTGGTAACCACCTCAACTATGATACTACGCACGTGTGCCGCCGTTGTCAAGCAGTCCAGCGTCTGCTCCATACGGACACTTCAACCTCGCAGCGCCTCTTCGTCCCCACCTCTACCAGATAACGGGAGTCGTGTGGGCTGTACCGCGGGGTGTGGGTATTCGCAAGGGGGCATTCCACAGTGCTCCGTTCCGCGTTTGGCGGGCAGTCTGCGCAGAGAACGTTTCGTGCCCGAATCCAGTAAGCCTTGCCTTGCGGCTTGCGATCCGCGGCGATTGCCTGCGCCACCTGCTCCGCGCTGCTCAGCCACCCGCTCAGTTCCTTGGTTCCGTCCCCGTGGACAATCATGACCTGATATTCACTACCGTGGTTGTGCGCCATGTGTTTTCTCCCTAGCGCTATGGGTTCGATGGGTTCGCAGGTTTCGGAGGTGTCGGGTTTTCTGCCCCAAACGGTAAATCCTACGCTAGGGCAAGGACTGTTCAATTTTGCTCAGACCACAACCAGAATCTCCCCGGATTGACATGCGCCAGTTCCTGTGCATAATGTGCACCTCAAGCGGTATCCTCCCCCGAAGAATTGCCCCCTTAGCGTCTCCCCAACGCTTGTCTCGCCCAGAACCTGAGCCATGAACTGGTTGGACTCAGGTCGGTGAGAATCAGCTCTGGTAGCGCTCCCCGCATTTGTGCCAAAGCGTCAAAACCGTCCTTTGCGACGCGGACTTCATAACCCTCCTTGGAGAGTGAGGTCTGCAAGAGGTCTCTGATGGAAGGCTCGTCGTCGTCGTCGAGGACCGCTTCCGAAGTGGTCAGGGCCTGTCCTCCCCAGTGAGTAGCCATTCCATAGTTCTGCCGAACTCGCGCGCAATTCTCAACAGGATCTCGGCCCCGACCTCGGCGTCGCTGACTGAGATGATTCCCGGTCAAAAGAGAGGTCCGCGGGACTAAACTCTTCTCGCAGACGCTCCGGGGCGAGGAGGAGCCCGGCCTTGCTCTACAGTTCGGGATCTGCAGAGGCCACGAGGAACGACCCATACGGGAAACAGCGCCAGATTGACGCGAAGGGAGGCAACTGGGTGTACAATGCCCGCCGCTTTGGGGAGTTCAAAAAAGAAATCCGCATTATGCGAGTCCAGCTACTCTGGCAGGCGCGAGATTGTAAGTCACCCGTCCAGTAAGGAGACATCCTATGGTGAGCAGAGGCGCGGCGTCGGCGGTGGCGCCCGAAACGTTACGGTGGTGGAAAGAGGTGACGCGCGACCAGTGGAAGACGCTGATCGCAACCTGGGCTGGGTGGTGTCTGGACATCTTCGATTACTTCCTCCTGGTGTTGGTGCTGGGTGAAATCAGCAAGACCTTCGGCGTCGGCCTGGTCGCGATGGGGACGGTCATTACCGGGACGCTAATCTGCCGCCTCTTCGGCGGTGTGATCTTCGGCACCTTGGGCGACCGCGTAGGGCGGAAGCTCCCCCTGATGATCTCGATTCTGACCTTCTCGATATTCTCGGCTCTGAGCGGCCTGGCGCCGACGTTCAAATGGTTCTTCGCTTTCCGCCTTCTATTTGGCCTTGGCATGGGCGGGGAGTGGGCCGCTGGCACGCCGCTGGCGATGGAGAGCTGGCCGCAGCGCTCGCGCGGCATCGCGTCGGGCATTCTGCAGGGCGGCTATCCCTGCGGCTACTTCTTGGCGACCGTTGCATACTTCTTCGTATTCCCTATCTGGGGATGGCGTGCGCTGTTCCTGATCGGCTTCCTGCCCGCGCTGCTGCTGCTCTATATCCGCACTGGGGTAAAGGAGTCGCCCATCTTTGAGGCGCGGCGCGAGGCGCTGCACAAAGCCGGCAAGAGGGAGTCCGGCATCTCGATCGTGCGCCTGCTGAAGCCGGACATGCTGGGGACCAGCCTGCACGCATTCCTGCTAATGATTGGCGCCATGCTATCGCAGTTCTGCCTGGCATCGCTGTGGCCCACCTACCTAACCAGGGAAATGCACCTGACGATCGGGCAGAAGACGCAGTTCCTGATCCTGCTCAACATCGGCAGCCTGACCGGCTACTGGTGCGCGGGGGCGCTGTCGGAAAAGACCGGGCGGCGCATAGCGCTGTCGATTTTCGCGCTCATGGGCGCGCTGCTGATTCCGCTGTACTGCCTGACGCACAACTATGCGCTGGTGCGGCTGGGTGGGATTCTGGAAGGCTTCTTCGCGGTGGGCTTCTGGGGCGTGATCCCGGCTTATCTGGCGGAGCGCTTTCCGACCCACGTGCGCGGGGTCGGACCCGGGGCTTCGTTCAGCGTGGGCGCGGCGATCGGCTCTTTCGGGCCGACCCTTCAGACGCTGTTGGTACAGCGCCATGGCTTCACCCTGGGCCAGTCCATTGCCCTGTGTACCGCTAGTGCGCTCGTCGTTGTGGCCATCGTGACGTTCCTCGGTCCCGAGCCCAGGGGCGCTGTGTTCACGGCGGAAGCTTAAAACCGGCCAGACTGTGGGCCATGGCGGCTCCGCAGTCCTGCCTCTCCCGATCGAGTAGACCGATGTCACCAACAAAGCGTATCGGCATTGTCTGCACGTTGGACACGAAGGGCGAACACGCGCAGTTGGTTAAGTCGCTCATCGAGGGTCGCGGCCATGAAGCCGTGCTCATTGATATCGGCGTGCTGGGCGAACCCGTTATTGCGGCCACAATTTCTCGCGGTGAGGTGGCCTGCGCGGGCGGAACGGAACTGCGCGACCTGGTCAGCAGCCGCGACCGCGGCAAAGCACTCGACGTGATGACGGCGGGCGTAACTGCGATCCTCGTTCGCCTGCACCGCGAAAGCAAGCTGGACGGGGTGATCGGCATGGGAGGAGGCGGCGGCACGGCGGTGGCCAGCGCTGCCATGCGCGCGCTGCCGGTCGGCGTGCCCAAGGTCATGGTCTCGACCATGGCGGGCAGCGGCAAGGCGGCCGCCTACGTCGGAACGCGAGATATCGTGATGATCCCCACCATCACCGATATTATCGGCATGAATCCCATCTTGCGCTCGGCGCTGACCAACGGCGCGGCGGCGGTTTGCGGAATGGTCGAAATGGGAACTGGCGCGGGCCGGCTGCGCCAGGCGGGCGGCCGTCCGACAGTGGCCATTACCGCGTTCGGCGTGACCACGCCGGCGGCGATGCGCTGCCACGAGTTGCTGACGCAGGCGGGATGCGACACCCTCATCTTCCACGCCAACGGCACCGGCGGGCGCGCTATGGAAGAGTTGATCGAGCAGGGGGTGATTGACGCGGTGCTCGACCTGACCACCACCGAGCTGCCCGACGAGTTGTGCGGCGGACAGCTCAGTGCCGGCCCGCATCGGCTGGAAGCCGCCGGCGCGCGCGGCCTCCCGCAGGTGGTGCTCCCCGGCGCCATGGATATGGTGAATTTCACGACGCCGGAGACGGTGCCCGCCAAGTACGCCAACCGGCGTTTTTACCAGCACAGCCCCGCGACCCGGTTGATGCGCACCACCGTGGAGGAGAACGCGACGCTCGGCCGCTGGGTCGGCGAAAAGCTGGCCCGGGCAAAGCGGCCGGCGGTGTTGGTCCTGCCGGTGCGGGGCTTCTCTGAGTACGACAAGGCGGGCGGCGTGTTTTACGACCCGGAGGCAGACCGCGCATTCATGGACGCGGCCGTTGCCGCTCTGGGCAAACAAGGCGAAGTCGTGCGGGTGGACGCCCATATCAATGAGCCGGTCTGTGTGGAAACGGCGGTGGTGCAACTGCTCGGCATGATGCGCGGCAGTGCGTCCTGGAAAAGTCAAACCGCGTAGCGGTCATTCATAGGCGGTTCATGGGAGGCAATCATGGTGAAGAGGTACACGCGCAGCGAAGTGGCAGCCCGTCTGCAAACGACGCTGGAGGCGGGCAACGCCATCATGATGGCGGGCGCCGGAAACGGCCTCTCCGCAAAGTGTGCCGAAATCGGCGGCATTGACTTGATCGTGATCTATAACAGCGGCAAGTTTCGCATGGATGGCTTGCCGTCGATCGCCGGCCTGATGCCATACGGCAACGCCAACGACATCGTACTGGAACTGGGCGAACGGCACGTCTTCCCCGCTGTCAAAGAGACACCGGTGCTGGCGGGCGTCTGCGGGACCGATCCCACGCGTAACATGCGGCGCTTCCTGCAGCAACTGGGCGAAGCCGGGTTCTCCGGGGTGATCAACTACCCGACGATCATTCGCTTTGACGGTAAGATTCGCCGCGACCTGGAATCCGTGGGGCTGGGATTCGCGCGTGAGGTCGAAATGATCGCCACGGCCCGCGAGGTCGGACTATACACCACTTGCTATGTAGCTACGCCGGACGAGAGCCGGCAGATGGCCGAGGCGGGTGTGGACCTGATCGTGCCCCACATCGGGCTGACCACCGGAGGCACGATCGGCGCCGGGCAGGCGCTCACCATGGAGGATGCGATCCAGGCCACGCAGGATATGATCGCCGCGGCGCGCGCCGTGAACCCGCACGTGATAGCGCTGGCCCATGGCGGTCCGATGCAGGGCCCTAAGGAAGTTGCCTACGTGCTAGAGCACACGGATGCGCAAGGCTTTGTGGGCGCCAGCAGCTTCGAGCGGCTGCCGGTGGAGCAGGCCATCGTGGGCATGGTCAAGGAGTTCAAGAAGCTGAGCGTGCACGCGAAAAGAAGCAAGTCCGCGAAAAAATGAGGTTGTTCGGCAGCGCGCGGAGTGGCCGTGAAGTGGCCGTATTCATCGCTGCGGGCGGTCAGGCAATGATTCCGAGGGCAATCTGATCACCCTGTGCTCCAACTACCACAGAGCAATTCACGCATGAGGGGCCGGGTCCGCCGTCATTTCGAAATTAGCCGTCAGACCTTCTACTGCTGGCAGCGCTCTGGTACACGGAAGGCACGCTGTATGCCCCTGGCGTTGGGTCAAACAGCGTTCCGCGTATATGATCGACGTCGTGAACGCAGTCTTTGGGGCACCGCAACTGACTGGAATCAGGGGCATGGATAGCGGTTACCACCTGTTCAGACAGGCATTGGAAGCCTTATTGGGACGCTTGATGGACGCTTCGGCATCATTCGACGATTCGTTTCTCCCCGCACGTCCAGCCGGTATTAACGTCCATAATCACACTTGGTAGCAGTCGGATCCTGTGGTAGGATTTTCTTACCTGGCTATGGCAACCCACGATACGATTCTCGAGTACCTGACGACAACCAAGATCGGCGAGAAGGGGCAGCTAACGGTTCCTAAACAGTTCCGCCAGGATCTTGGGCTGGAAACCGGCGCGCCCTTTGCTGTCCTGCGTCTGGGCGATGGTCTCATTCTCCTGCCGGAGCAACAGCGCTTTGTGCATCTCTGCCAAGCGCTGAGCTCGAGTTTGACGGCTGCCGGGCTCACGTCAGACGACCTTCTTGCCACTCTCCCTGGAATTCGCAATAGCGTTTATGCGCGCCACTATCGCCAAACCCCGAAAAAGACAGCTTTAGCCAATAGCTCCTCTCGGCACCGTCCTCGCAGCCGTCGCGGGAAGTGACCAGCCGACGCAGGATCCGGCTGTTCTTGGACTCGAATGTCCTGACCGGAGGAATTGTCTCCCCGTGGGGCCTTGATAAGGCCACGCTGTCGCTCTGCGCTGCGAAGGTCTGCAGGTTGGTGCTGGCCGAAGTGGTTCGCGACGAAGTAGAGGAAAACCTGCTTCTTCATGCCGAACGCCTACAATCACTTGATGCCGACCAGTTGATTGAGGATTATCGTCGCCTCATCAAGCTGACCAACCCCGAGGTTGTTCCCTACCCGGATAAGAATCTGGTTCTATCCAGCCGACACCTGATCCGGCACGCTGCGGACGTTCCTGTGCTTTTGTCAGCCCTTGCCAGCAAACCCGATTGGGTATTGACACACAACACGAAACATTTCACGAAGGCGGTCGCGCGGCGGACATCTCTGCGCATCGCGACGCCGGCAGAATTCTTCCAAGCCCTTTCTGCCCTGTTTCATTAGAACTATTCGCCATCGCGCAGACAAAAAAGGAAGAGCGTGCACTCGCCGAGTCAGGTCCGCTCGACGCGATAGCCTGTGCGTGCATCTTGGCCGACCGTTTGTCTTCAGTTTGCCGCAAGCGAGGAAAGACCTAAAGAATATCGGCTGGACAAAAGGGAGGAGTTGGCGAAGCTGGCGCGGGCGGAAGGTCAGCAGTTCGATTGTGCACCCTGGGTGCAGCAAGTCCGCTCAATGCCGAGGCCCGAAAACCCCTGCCAGCGCAAACGGGTGAGCCTGGAACTGAGCAGACGAGGCGCCCGGTTTTGCGCCGCCGATCCATCATTTGTCTGCAACCCCTGCAGGTTGACTTGTCACCGTTAGCGAACTAACATGCGCCGCGCCTTTCGGCGCGAGGCCGACGCGACGATCGTACACCCCATCTGGCAATGAGCGTTTAGCGGAGACGCGGGCCTCGGCTGGCGCGGCTTCCGGCGTATAACCGTTCTGTGCGACATCGATTTCTACAATGAGATGCCAGGCCCGCCGCAAATCAAGTTTCTAGCAAGGGAGAGAATGCCATGATGAAGGAGTCAGGGCCAGTCACCCGCCGCACCATCCTGAAGGGCCTTGCCGCCAGCGCGGGCATTGCCGCTGCGAGCGTCTTCGTTCCTGCCTGCTTCGCAGTCGGCCAGACGGCGAAGATCAAGTTCGGCCTGATGTTGCCCTATACCGGCACTTATGCCTCCCTGGGTAAGAACATCGACGACGCGCTCCGGCTGGCCATCAGCCAGAGGGGTGGCAAGGTCGGCGGCCGCGAGGTCGAATACGTCGTGCTGGATGACGAATCCGAACCGGCGAAAGGCGCGGAGAACGCCAACAAGCTGGTGGCGCGCGACAGGGTCGATTTTCTCATCGGCACCGTGCACTCCGGCGTAGCCATGGCCATGGTCAAGGTGGCGACCGACAACGACACCATGCTGATTATTCCGAATGCCGGCGCCGCGGCCGCCACCGGACCGGCCTGCGCACCCAATATCTTCCGCACCTCCTTCACGAATTGGCAACCCGGCTTTGCCATGGGCAAGGTGGTCGCCGGCCGCGGCCAGAAGCGCGCCGTCGCGGTGAGTTGGGACTACGCCGCCGGCCGCGAATCGATTGGCGGCTTCAAGGAAGGCTTCGCCAGCGGAGGCGGCAATGTCGAGAAGGAACTGCTGCTGCCTTTCCCGCAGGTGGAGTTCCAGCCCATCCTCACCGAAATCGCCGCGCTCAAGCCGCAGCTTGTGTACGTGTTCTTCGCCGGCGCCGGCGCGGTCAAGTTCGTGAAGGACTATGCGGCCGCAGGCTTGAGGAACTCGATTCCGCTGGTGGGCGCGGGTTTCCTCACCGACGGCACGCTGGAAGCCCAGGGCGACGCGGCCCAGGGCCTGGAAACCACGCTGCATTACGCCGACGGGCTCGAGGTGGCGAAGGATAAGGCGTTCCGCCCCGCCTTCAAGAAGGCGGCCAACCGCGACGCGGATGTGTATGCCGTCCAGGGCTACGATGCCGGCCAGTTGCTGGCGGCCGGGCTGGATGCGGTCCGGGGCGACATGAAGGCGAGGAAGGAGTTGGTCGCAGCGATGGAGAAGGCCGAGATCGACAGCCCGCGCGGCAAATTCACCCTCTCCAAGGCGCACAATCCGGTGCAGGACATTTATCTGCGCAAGGTCATGGGCCTGGAGAACAAGTTTGTGAGCGTCGCCGTCAGAGCGCTGGCCGACCCGGCGCGCGGCTGCAAGATGGCCTGAGCAACCCGCAGGCGGCCGGCGAGGCAACCGCAGCTTCTGGGCTGGCTTACGTCCAGTCGAGGGCTTATGTCCGACAGGGTCATCTTCTTTCTGATCCAGGTGCTGAACGGGGTGCAGTACGGGCTGCTGCTGTTCCTGGTGGCGAGCGGCCTGACGCTGATTTTCGGCGTGATGCGCATCATCAATCTCGCCCATGGCAGCTTCTACATGTTGGGCGCGTATCTGGCCTTCTCCTTCGCCGAGCGGACCGGCAGTTTTTGGCTCGCCATCCTGATCGCCGTTCCGCTTGCGGTCGTGATCGGACTGGTGCTGGAAGGCCTGCTGTTCCGGTTTCTGTATGTTCGGGATCACTTGTACCAGGTGCTGTTGACCTATGGACTCATACTGGCGTTGGAGGAGGTCCGCAGTATTTTCTTCGGCGACGACGTGCATGGCGTAAGAGTACCCGATCTCCTGAATTTCTCCGTGAAGCTGACCCCAACGCTCAGCTACCCCGTGTATCGTCTTTTCATGTCGGCGGTCTGCATCGCGGTCGGCGCCGGGCTCTACCTGTTCATCAATCACACGCGGGTGGGAATGAGTGTCCGCGCCGGCGCCCTGAACCGCGAGATGGTGCAGTCGTTAGGCATCGACATCGCTGTGATTTACCGCCTGGTGTTTGCTCTGGGGGTGGCGCTCGCCGCCTTTGCCGGCATGATCGCAGCCCCTGTCGCCTCGGTTTTTCCCGGCATGGGCAATCAGATCCTTATCATCTCTTTCGTCGTGGTGGTGATCGGCGGTATCGGCTCGGTGAAGGGAGCGTTCATTGGATCATTACTGATCGGCCTGGCCGATACCTTTGGCCAGGTTTTCGCGCGGCAGATTTCCGGCA
>Ga0074044_10004750_pt1 | contig 11196 bp, 7 predicted proteins | sample BogForMeECP23OM1_FD_94443 | JGI IMG/M metagenome (GOLD analysis project Ga0074044, IMG submission 94443) | Bog forest soil microbial communities from Calvert Island, British Columbia, Canada - Bog Forest MetaG ECP23OM1 | ecosystem: Environmental > Terrestrial > Soil > Wetlands ...
CGCGCGATCGCATGTTCGCCAAGCATCCGCACACGACATTTGTGGCGCTCCACATGGCGAACTGGCCTGAGAATCTTGACTACGTCTCACACCTGCTCGATACGCTCCCTAACGTGATGGTTGAATTCGGGGCGCGTGAAGCTGAACTCGGCCGCCAGCCCACGCGCGCCCGCGAGTTTTTTATTAAATATCAGGACCGCATCATGTTCGGAACCGACAACGGCATGGATGAGGCCATGTATCGCAACCATTTTCGCTGGCTCGAAACCGCGGACGAGTATTTCGATTACTGGGGTTATCCCGGGCAGGGTCGATGGAAGATCTATGGCATGGAATTGCCGGATGGCGTCCTAGAAAAGGTCTATCACAAGAATGCGGAGAGAATGTTTGGACAGTTTCGCGGGGTTCAGTCGGTGCAAAGAAAGTAAGTTCGGCGTCGAGCTAAACAAGCGTCACCTGCATTCCTATTTTCTTCAGAGTCGCGAGATCCGGCTTAGGAACTCCTCGATCAGTAATCAGGTGGTGCACGGCCGAGAGCGGAGCGATCGAGGAAAGGCTGCGTCGTCCAAACTTGCTGGAGTCACATACCGCGACCGAAATCCGGGCAACGTCCATCATGGCACGGTTGACTTTGGCCTCAAGCAGGTTCGGCGTGCTCAGACCATAGTGCGCATCGAAGCCATCTACCCCCAAAAAGAGAATGTCCGCGTTCAACCGCCGTAGCGTCTCCTCGGCGATGGGTCCCACGAGCGAGAAGGAATTTTTTCGCAGCGTGCCTCCCGTCAGAATCACCTCGAGCGAAGAACCAGAAAGTTCCGCCGCAATATTCACAGCATTGGTAATGATGGTGAGGTTCTCGAACTCACGCAGTGCCCGCGCAATCGCGGTGGTTGTGGTTCCAGAATCAAGAATTACCACTTGACCTTCTCTCACCATGCGAGCGGCGGCGGCCGCGATTTGCAGTTTTTCTTTGCGGTGCAGCTTTTCTTTTTCCCGCAGCGTAGGATCTTCGAGCGCACTCTCGCGGGCCGGCAAGGCACCGCCATGAGTGCGGTGGATGCGGCCATGCGATTGGAGAATGTCCAGGTCTTTTCGAATGGTGACCTGGGAGGTGCGGAAATGTCTGGCCAATGCGCCGACCAGCACACGCCCGTCGTGATTCAACATCTCGAGGATCAGTCGTCGTCGTTCTTCGTTCAGCATGAGCTTACTTAAGCATCTCCAGGGTTGACGTTATTTTACCCTTGACAGCCAAAGCAAACGAAAGTAAAAGTTATAAAACGTAAGAATACGAAAGCGGCGTTGAGGCTTCGCAGGAGGGTCTCCATGCGAGTTCCGGGTGCTAAGGGTTTATTGTTTCGGCTTAATGTGGTTTTGGCCGCATCCATTCTTTCGCTCTTCCCTCCGGCGCTTTTAGGACAAGCCAGCTACCAGGCCCAGATTCGCGGTCTGGTAACCGACGCAAGCGGAGCCGTTCTGCCGAATGCCACGATCACGATTACTGACGTTGGCACCAATGTTTCGCAAACCGCCAAGACCGACGGCTCGGGAGAATATACCCTGCGGGCGTTGCGGCCTTCCACTTACGTAGTGAAGGCAACAGCTCCGGGCTTTCAGATCGTGGAACAAAAGGGGGTGGTTCTGGCGGTCGATCAGGCGACGACGCTTAACTTCACGCTTCACCCTGCAGGGACATCCACAATGATCCAAGTCACGGAGGCGGCGCCGCTGCTGGACACCGAGAGCTCGGCTCTAGGGACTGATGTGACTAACCAGTACGTGAAAGAAATTCCGCTGCTAAACCGCAATTTCTTCGGCCTGGTTTTTCTGAATGCCGGAGTGAGTGAAGCTGCAGGATCTGGAATTGCCGACAATTATCCCTCGGGTACGAATTTCGTCTCCAATGGGCAGCGCAACGCCACGGCGGAAATTCGCATGGACGGTGCGTTGATCAGCGCCCCGGAGCAGGGCGAAGGTGGAAACTCGAACATCTATTACGAGCCATCGGTCGAGGCAGTGCAGGAATTCAAGGTGCAGAGCAACAGCTTCTCCGCGGAGTTTGGCAGCAACGGCGGCACCGTCGTAAACATGGCTTTGAAAAGCGGGACCAATGCGCTTCACGGCAGCGCCTGGTGGTTCGGCCAAAACGGCGTGCTGGATGCCAATGACTTCTTCAGCAATCAGGCGGGGCTGCCCAGGCCTGATCACTCCCGCAATCAGTATGGAGTTTCTCTTGGCGGTCCGATCCGGAAGAACAAGACTTTCTTCTTCGTGGATATTGAGCGGGTGCTTGAAACTGATCCGGTGAATATTGTGGCCACGGTGCCCACACCGGCCGAGCGAGCTGGAGATTTCTCACAAGCTCTTATTACCGATCCTAATAGCGGTAACATTGTTCCGAACCTGATCTTCAACCCTCATCAGGTTGACGTCAATGGCGTGCGCACCGCTTTTCCCGGCAACAAAATCGCTCCGCAGTTGTGGGATCCGATCGGGGAAAAGATACTGAATCTTTATCCACTTCCCAATCAGTCCGGCAATCCCGACGGCACCGACAACTTCCGCGGCAACACCAACGCGTTTACCAAGTCCCTGCAGTTCGACGTCAAGCTCGACGAGCAATTTTCCAACAACCAGCACCTGGCCGGACGCTACAGCCACGCCCATGCTTCCAACTCGACTCCCACGATTTTTGGCGATGGCGAATTCAATGACGGAATTAACGGCACCACGAGCGTGGAGAACGGCAGCCTGCAGCATGATTGGACAATCAGACCGGCCCTGCTGCTGAGCAGTCGCTTTGCCATCGACTACGTGTATTCGCCGGGTTTTAGCAATTACCCGAGTGCGACCTCGGTAGGATTCCCGGCGGAACTGGACAACGCGAACGCAGGTATTTCACGTATGCCCGCGATTCTTACCGACTCGCCCTGGACTTCTCTCTATGACCAATGTTGTGTGGACACCAAGTTTGCCCACACTTTGTACTCGTACTCTTCCGCGTTGTCGTGGGTGCACGGCAAGCACAACTTTAAGTTCGGTGGGGAACAGCGGTTGTTCTTCAATAATTTTCAGCAGCCGCCGTATCCGACCGGATATTTTCATTTTTCGCAAGACGTTACTGAGAATGTGGTGGGCGCATTCAATCCGGATCAGGGGAACCCGTTTGCCGACATTCTGGTGGGAGAAGGCGACTACGGAGGCATCGCGATTTATCCCGCAGTCGAGAACAAGTCGAAGGAAACTGGATTTTATGCGCAGGACGATTGGAGAGTTACGCCAAAACTCACTCTGAACCTTGGACTGCGTTATGAATGGAGCACTCCCTACACCGAGCGCAGCAATCTGCTACAGTTCAGCAATTTCACGGGCAATAGTGGCGTTACCGTTCCCGGTCTTCCGCTGATCTCGGGGCCATTGCCAGGGACCACTGAATTCGCAAGTTCGAACAACCGGCATGTCCCGATTGATCGCAACAACTGGGCGCCGCGGCTTGGCTTCGCTTACCAGTTGAATCCCAACACCGTAGTTCGTGGCGGGGCGGGCATTTACTATGGAATGAACGTCGCCACCAACTTTCAATATCCCGGCACGGCCTTCCGCAAGGATGGACAGGTTTATTTCACCCAGGATAATTTCCAAACTCAATATGCAACCTTGGAGAACCCGTTTCCAGCGGGGCTGCCCGCCCCCCAAGGAACCAAGTATGGTGCGTTAGCCGACTGGGGTTACGCCAACCTGAATGACTTGGGCACAACTCAGGCGCAAAACGCCGACATCTATCAATGGAGTTTCGGCGTGCAACGGCTCTTGCCGGGACAGTTGGTGGTTTCGGCGGATTACTCCGCCAATCACAGCACGCACCTGCCTTGGGGCGGAGCCGGCGGAGTCTGCGGTTGCGGAATTACCACGCGCGACCGCAATTTCATTCCTTCGGCCATTCGCGACCAATACAACACGCTAGACCTCTACAACCAACTTCACAACGTGGTCAACAATCCTTTTCAACCTCTATTCAGCGGTCCTAACGCAATCTTCAATGAGCCTGACTCGTTGTATAACAATGCACAAATACCGCTGATCAATTTGCTGCGGCCATATCCACAGTTCAATGGCAACTTTGAAGGGCTTCCGTTGCTCGAAGCCGAATCTTTCTACAATGCTTTGCAAGTACGTTTCGAAAAACGCGCCAGCCACTACATCAGCTTTGAGGGCGGATACACTTTTTCGAAGGCCACCGATGATTCTTCCGCTGGCCGTAATGCCTGGGTGGGTTCTCTCGCTTCGGATAATCCGCAGGAGTTGGACAATCTAAAAGCGGAGCACTCGATCAGCGCCAACGACGCGACCCACCGGTTGGCGATGGCGATTATCGCCGATTCGCCGATTGGACGGGGCAGATGGATTGGACCCAACATGAATCGTGTTCTGGATGGCGTTGTCGGAGGCTGGACGCTTTCCACCATCCTGACATTGCAGTCTGGCCAGCCCATCGATATTGGCATGTCTCAACCGACTCTCGATGATGGCAATCAACGGCCCGACGTGATTTGTAACCCGAGCAGCGGCATCAGTGCCCACCAGTCCGCTCTGACTGGGCAAAGCACTTTGAATTCGAGTTGCTTTGCGAATCCCGGCTACGAACAACCGGGGAACGCGCCACGATATTTTTCCAATCTCAGAACCGACGGAATCCACAATATTGATATCGCGCTGGAGAAGACTTTTGTCCCCAGGGAAGGCATGAAATTGGAAGTGCGGGGCGAATTCTTCAACTTCTTCAACACGCCTCGATTTGCCGTTCCCGATACCCTGTGGGGCGATTCCACCTTCGGACAAATTACCTCGACCGTAATGGGCAGCACGCCTCGCCACGGACAACTCGGAGTGCGCTTTGAATTCTAAATGTAGGCGCGGGCGTCCTCGCCCGTGCGGTGCCCATATGAAAGCTCACTTCGAATGAAGCAAACCGCATATGGTGCGATGTTCGCGTTACTTCTGCTTGCTACGATTCTTCGCGCGGCCCCAGATTCCGCCGAACAAGATTGGACGCATTATGTGCGAATCGGCGCATATGGTTTGCAGAGCGGAAATGCCGACGAAATTGTGCGAAGCGCTCAGGAAGATGGCGTCTTCGGCATCGAAGTTGACAACGACATCCCCGGCCGCTATGAAAGTTTCGTAAATCCTGAAGAAAAGCTGAAGGCAATCGCCGCCCTAGCTCAGAAGGCACATGACGTTGGCAACCGGGCATTTGTCTACATCGCAGGAACAGAATGCATCACGGCCAATGCCGATAAGACTTCTCACACACTCGCCAAAGAACATCCGGATTGGCTGCAACGGAAGATCACGGGCGAGCCGGCGGTCTTCGGAGGCGGTACCGCGTTCTGGATCGCCAAGGGTGATGAAGACGTATGGATCAGCCCATACGCTCCAGCGTGGCGCAAGACATACATGGAGCGGGTTAGGCAGATCGCAGCCACAGGCATTGACGGAATCTACGTGGACATTCCCTACTGGATGACGCATTTCGACGGTTGGGAAGACACCTGGGCAAGTTTCGACGACTACACCGTTGCGGCATTTAAAAGGCAAACCGGTCTGGACGCAAAGAAAGACTTGAGGCTGGGAGATTTCTCCGACCCCAATTTTCGCGCCTGGATCAAATTCAGAATTCAAGCCATCACTGACTTTATGCAAGAGATTGACCGCACCGCAAAATCAGTCAATCCCGCCATCAAGACGATTCCCGAGATTTATCCGGGCATCGAGGAAGAGGCGGTTCGGGTGGGCGCGGACGTGTACAGTCTGTACCCGGTGGTGGATGCCATTGCTCATGAATACGAATTCGGTAGTGGGGATCACATGGCGTCGTCCAGAACGCCGCTGGACTGGTTCAGTTATCAGGTGGGAATGTACTCGTTTCGCGCCTTCGCCCAAGGAAAGCCGACTTGGATTCTGAACTACTCTTGGGACGGCGATCAGAAAGTGGACCGTCGCGAGGCAATGATGAACCTCGCAGCCTCGGAAATCACGGCCGGAGCGAATTTCTGGGACGCACCCGGGCACTCGATGGCCGGATCGAACGACCTGCCCGCCCGAAAGAATATTTTTTCCTGGATCAGAGACCACGAGAAAACGTTTTATTCGCCACGGACACCGATTACTCCGATCGGAGTTTATTTTTCCCCGCAGACCCGCAACTTCTTCGCGAAAGAATTTACCGCCTCTTATCGCGGGATTCTTATTCTGCTGATGCAGAAGCATCTGGAATTTCAGGTGGTCACACCTCGTACACTTTCGGAGTTCCAGGGAAACACCTTAATTCTGCCCGACGTAAGAATCATCAGCGACAGCGAAAAGTCATTGCTGCATTCCTATGTGGCGGGAAATAGAGTTTTGCTGATCACCGGGGAAGATGTTACCGGAATTACAAGCGCTGCAAACGTGATCCGCTTCAGCAAGTGCCCGGGAAAGGATTACAGCGCCGCCTTGGAAAAGGATTTCTACGCCGCAACCCCTGACCTGGAGCACCAATTCCTGGAAAGCCTGAAAATGGAGGTTGCGGTGCGCATAGTTGCGTCCCCGATGCTGGCCACGTCGGTTGCTCGAGTGAACGGCAAGCCTCACGTGTTTCTGGCAAATTTCGCAGGGCTGCGAGGCGGAGCGAATCCGATTCAGACTCCACAAACTGGCGTACAAGTCACGATGGTTGCGGCAACCAAGGGGCGTGGATTCTTTCTTCCTTTCCTTGGAAGCGTGCAGCCGTTGCAAGGAACCGCAAGTGCGACAGGTATCACCTACAACCTTCCCGTAATTGAGAAGGGAGCGGTGTTCTGGTATGAGCCCTGACGCTAAGCCATTCTTGCTGCGATTGTTGAATCAATCAATCGGTTGAATCGAACGAGGAGCCACTGAAAGTGAATGCCCTTTCTGAATTATTGAACCTGCCGGACAGCGAAAAGAAAACTCGCGGATTGGTTCACACGCCTGCGGAAATCGCGCAGCAGCCAGATACCTGGCAGTCCACCTTCGAGCTCTTCAAAAAGAGACGCGCGGAGATCAAGAAGTTTCTGGTGTCCGCGGGTTTATCTGTCGACCCGCGCATCAGGCCGACTGTTTTCCTCGTCGGCGCCGGGACTTCGGACTACATTGGGCATGCACTCGCTTACTTGTTCCGCAAAGAGTGGTTGTGCGAAGTAGTCGCGGTGCCGAGTACGGATCTCCTGACCCACATGGATGAGCTATGCGCTCTAGAGAGGAAGTATCTTTGGATTTCATTTTCCCGATCGGGCGACAGCCCAGAGGGCGTCGCGGTGTTAGAGAAAGCTTGTAAGCGCCGACCTGATATTTACCACATTGTGATTTCTTGCAATGCGAAGGGACGAATGATCCGCGATCACGTCGGCAACCCTCAAGTCTTGAGTATCTGTTTAGACGATGTCGTGAACGACCGCGCATTGGCGATGACGAGTTCCTTCTCCAACATGCTAGTCTTCGGTCAGTGCATGGCTCATGCGGACGACCTGGGAAGATACGAGCAAGTTCTGGTACAACTGATTCAGGCGGGAAAGAGCTTTCTCCCTATTGCCGCTGATTGCGCGGCGGCTCTGGCTAAAGAGCCCTACGCCAAGGCTTGTTTTGTCGGGTCCGGGCCGCTGAGAGCCGTGGCGAGGGAATCCGCTCTCAAGCTTCTGGAATTAACGGCAGGCAACGTCGTAACCATGTCGGAGTCTGCTTTGGGCCTGCGTCATGGCCCCATGGCAGCGCTGGATCAAGACATGTTATTTGTGTGTTTCCTTTCCGGCAACAAGCGGGTTCAGCAGTACGAGCGGAATGTGCTCGAGGAGATTGGAAGCAAGCGGCTGGTAACGACCCGAGTTGTCGTCGGCGGGAGTGCCGTTTCGGTGATGAACTCTCCCGCTGAATATACGCTTGCACCAGCCGGACAAATCGCGGTCGCCGATGACTACCGACCTGCAGTGGACGTAATGTTCGGGCAAGTGCTGGGTTTGTTCTTTTCGCAGCGATGGCAACTGCGGCCTGATTGTCCAAGTCCAAACGGGGTCATCAGCCGTGTGGTACAGAATGTCAACATTTATTCCTGATTGAAACTCCGCAGCCCGCAGAACCTATAAGAGGGAAAGTCTAATGATTGAAGTCTGTGTCGTCGGTGAGCTTAACCTGGATCTCATCCTGTACGGATTGCCTGCAGACCTGGTGCTTGACCGAGAGCATCTCGCCAGCGATATGGCATTCACCCTGGGAAGCTCGTCTGGGATATTTGCTCACAACTTGTGTGTGCTGGGTACGCAGGTTGGTTTCATATCAAAAATCGGCAATGATCCTCTGGGAAAGATGGCTGCGGAGCGACTGTCCGAGGCGGGCGTCGACATCAGCCGGATGAAGCGGGGAACCGGAAGCACATCCACCGGACTCACCGTCGTTCTGCCTTACCCCCAGCACCGATATATGTTGACCTATCCGGGGACGATGTTTGAAATGAAGTATTCCGACATCGATATGGATTACGTAAGAACGGCGCGTCACCTGCATCTTTCCTCTTTCTACTTGCACCGCGCTCTCCGCCCGCAAATCTTGCATTTGTTTCGTCAAGCCAAGGAGTCGGGTCTCACCACGTCCCTCGACACCAACGACGATCCAGAAAATCAGTGGGCGCAAGACCTGCTCGAAGTCTTGAAATACGTCGATATCTTTCTCCCTAATGATCGCGAGGCAAGAAAGATCGCGCGGACCGACGATCTTTCGCAGGCGATCAATCTCTTGGCGGGACACTGCAAGGCGGTGGTCGTGAAACGAGGTTCAGGGGCGGCTATTTGTCGCAGCGGCAACGAACAGTGGGGCCTAGCTCCCCCACCCGTTCAGGTAGTTGACGACGTCGGCGCTGGCGACACGTTTGATGCTGGTTTCATTCACGCATATTTGCTCGGTGCGAAACTGGAGGATTGCTTGGCCTTTGCCAACATTGCGGCCGCGCACTCGGTGACCAAGCCGGGAGGCACAGAAGCATTTCGCGATCGTAGCGGATTGTTCGCCTTCATTCATCAGCAATGGAATCTGATGGGAAAGGGAGCGTTGCCGTTGAAGGAGAAGAATAGTTTTCCGACTCAATAGCCGCAGCGCCGAATGCTGAACGGGTTTCGCCGGCAAAGAAGCCGCGGCTGCAGAGCGATCCGAGACTTTGCGATATACTCTGCTAGCAGAGCGGGAGTAGCTCAATGGTAGAGCATCGGCTTCCCAAGCCGGGGGTTGCGGGTTCGATCCCCGTCTCCCGCTCCAATTTCTCTTCGCAGTTTCAATCACTATAATCAATCACAATGTCCAGCCTCGATTACTCCGCGATGCTCGAGGTGGCAAAAGCGGAGGCCCGTAAGGGGTTGGCTGAAGGTGGTATACCTATCGGGGCGGCCATCTTTGACATGAGCGGCAAACTTGTCGGCGCCGGGCACAACCGCCGCATCCAGAATGGCGATCCGTCGTTGCACGGCGAGACCGACGCCTTTCGCAACGCGGGACGCCAGCGTAGCTATCGCAGTCTCATCATGGTCACCACGCTCGCGCCCTGCTGGTATTGCAGCGGGTTGGTCCGGCAATTCGGCTTCCGCACCCTGGTTGTTGGGGAAAGCCGCAACTTCCAGGGAGGCGCGGAGTGGCTGCGCTCGCTCGGCGTAAAGGTCATTGATCTCGATTCCGAAGAGTGCGCTTCGCTGTTGAGCGAGTATATTCGCGCGAACCCTGAGATTTGGAATGAAGATATCGGCGAAGAGTGAGAAGCACCTCGTCGCCCAGGCTGTAACCAAACAGCGTTCTATGAAACTTAATAAAGAGTTACTTCACAGTCTTCCCAAAGTCCTTTTACACGAGCATTTGGATGGTGTATTGCGACCGCAAAGCGTTATTGAGTTGGCAAGAGATGCAGGATATTTGAGTCTTCCGACTGCAGACCCTCAGGCCTTAGCGCAATGGTTTCATCGAGGCGCGAACCAGGGGAGTCTGGCCAAATATCTGGAGGGCTTTTCGCACACGATCGCGGTTATGCAAACGGAGGACGCGCTGGAGCGTGTCGCCTATGAACAGGCCGAAGATCTGAGCAAAGATGGAGTGGTTTACTTTGAGACTCGCTTTGCGCCGGTTTTTCATACCAGGACAGGATTGACCCACCAACGAGTAGTCTCGGCCGTTTTGAAAGGACTGGAAAGAGGCCGTAAGGATTTCGGAATTTCGTCCGGGTTGATCATTTGCGCCATGCGCAACATGGATGTTTCGCTTGAGATGGCGGAACTGGCCGTGGATTTTCGCGCACGCGGAGTGGTCGGCTTCGATCTTGCAGGAGAAGAAGGCGGTTACCCTCCCAAGAAACACGTGGACGCTTTTCATTACATTCAGCGAGAGAATTTCAACATCACGATTCACGCGGGGGAAGGCTACGGAAAGGAATCGATCTGGCAGGCGATTCAGTATTGTGGGGCGCACCGGATTGGTCACGGAACGAGACTAATCGACGACATCGCGGTCGTTGATGGCAGGGCGGTGAAATTGGGCGACTTGGCTCAATACGTTCTTGACAAGCGCATCCCACTGGAGATTTGTTTGTTGAGCAACGTTCACACCGGCGCCACGCCAAGTCTGGCAGAGCATCCTTTCAAAATTCTCTATCAGGAAAAGTTTCGCGTCACCCTTAATACGGACAATCGATTGATGAGCAGCACCACCATGACGCAGGAATTCGAAGCCGCTGCGGATACCTTTGGTTTGTCACTGGATGATTTCGAGAAGATAACGATCAATGCGATGAAGAGTGCTTTCTTGCCGTACAAGCAACGCTGTGATTTCATCTACTCGATCATTAAGCCGGGTTATGCCAGGATCCGTAAGGAGCACGCGCTGAATCAGGCATCCAGCAATACGCACGCGTGGTAGTTGCACAGCGTGGAGCCAATGCATGGACAATCCTTTCATGGCCCGGGCCATTCAGCTCTCAATCGACAACGTCCTTCGGGGACGCGGTGGGCCCTTCGGTGCGGCGGTGGTGAAAGGCAACGTAATTATTGGCGAAGGCGTGAACCAAGTGACTTCGACGAATGATCCTACTGCGCACGCGGAAGTGCTCGCCATTCGCGAGAGCTGCAAGAAGCTTGGCGTTTTCGATCTTGAAGGCTGCGAGATTTATAC
>Ga0074044_10004751_pt1 | contig 11196 bp, 4 predicted proteins | sample BogForMeECP23OM1_FD_94443 | JGI IMG/M metagenome (GOLD analysis project Ga0074044, IMG submission 94443) | Bog forest soil microbial communities from Calvert Island, British Columbia, Canada - Bog Forest MetaG ECP23OM1 | ecosystem: Environmental > Terrestrial > Soil > Wetlands ...
GGGATCGTTGGGCGTAACTCCAAACAGCAAGCTGGCGATCAGCCTGGTCGCCGCAAGCGCCCCAGCGATTCCGAGAACGACGCCGGCAAGAATAAATTGCATGCCGCGAGCAATGACCAGCCGAAAAATATTCCTCTGCTCCGCGCCGAGGGCCATGCGGATTCCAATTTCCGGCGTGCGCTGCTTCACCCAGTAGGACACGGTGCCGTAGATGCCCACGGCCGCGAGCAGCAACGCCACGGTAGCCAACGCGCCTAGCAAAAGCGCGTTGAATTTTCTTTGCGATTCGCGGAGCGCAAGGAGATCGCTCAGGACGCCGAACTGGCTGCCAATCGCAAGATGGGAGTCCGCCGAGCGAACTTCGGCGCGCACGGCTGAAAGAAGTGTGCGCGGATCGTTCTTGGAGTGAATCACGAGATCGTCGAGCCAATAGCCGCCGGAAGGAGTGTAGGCCATCAGGCCGGGTGCCGTTTCCAGGCCTTCCTGACGCACATCGCCGACAACGCCGATGATGGTGAACCACGGGCTTTTGAAATTCGGATCGTCGAACTTCAAGCGTTTGCCAAGGGGATCTTCGTTCGGCCAGTAGCGCTTCGCCATCGTTTCGTCGACGATGATGGCCGGTGGCGCGTTCTCGACAGCGTCCGCATCAGTGAAAACGCGGCCGCGCACAAGAGGAATGCCCATGGCGCGGAAATAATCAGGCGTCGCTTCGCCGCTGGGAAGGAACGCACGCTGGCCGGGAGGCTCCGCCGGCTGGCCCTCGATAAGGAAAGGAGCTTTGTACATTTCGCTGGGGAAAAGGACGTTTGAGGTTGCGCCGACCGACGTGACTCCGGGCAAAGTGCGCAGGCGATTCATCAGATCGCTGTATAGAGAATTTCTCTTTTTTTCTTCGGCGGAGTTTGCGGGAGCGCCCGGCCAGAATACATGAAGAGTGAGGACGTGCTCCGCGTCAAAGCCGGAACCTACGGCGAAAATCCGCCACAGGCTGCGCACCAGCAAACCCGAGCCGATTAGCAAGACGAAGGCGAGCGAAACTTGGGCGACGATAAACAATTTGCGCAGCGCGTGCGCTCTTGGCGCGGACTGGCTGGAATTTGTTTCGCGGAGCGCGCGGTTCAAATCCAGGCGAGGCGCGGACAGCGCGGGAAGCAGACCGCAAACGAGCGCCGTGAACGCCGCGATGCCCACAGTATAGCCGAGAACGCGCGGATCGAAAATCGAACCACCGAGCTTTGCTAGGTCGGGATTGAGTTTGGAGACGAGATTCAGAATCCAGACGGCAAGAAGAATGCCGGTGGCTGACGCGAGAGAGGCCAGCAAAAGACTTTCGCACAAAAACTGCTTGATGATTCTGCCGCGCGTCGCTCCCAGCGAGTATCGGATCGAGATTTCTTTTTCGCGGCCGGCAGCGCGAGCAAGAATCAGATTGGCTGCGTTAAGGCAGGCGATGAGAAGCACAACTGCGATTGCGCCCCAGAGCACAAAGAGTCCTTGCCGGACTTTTTGCGAGAGCTGCTCGCGCAGCGGGACAATGCGCACGCCGACGCCGCCATCGATCGATGGATACTCCGCGGCGAGACGTCCGGCAATCGTGTCCAACTCCGTTTGCGCCTGCACCCAGGTCACACCGGGCTTCAGGCGGCCGATGACGTGCTGGTTCGGATACTGCCGCGCTTTCGTTTTGAAAAACTCGCCGACTTCGCGCGGCTTCCAAACATCCGCGGCGTCTGGAAAGCTGAAGCCCGCGGGCATCACGCCGATGATCGTGTCGCCGGGACTGTCATCACCATGGGCGAGCGCGCGTCCCAACACTTGCGGATTGGCGGCGAATTTTGTTCTCCACAAATGGTTGCTGATGACCGTGACGTTGGCATGGCCGGGAATTTGCTCCTCCGGCGCAAAGCTCCGGCCCATCGCGGGATTTACACCGAGCACGGAGAAAAAGTTGACGGAAACGAGAGCGGCTCGCGTGAATTCGGGATCGCCGGCGGTCGAGAAAATGGACTTGCCGCTCGTGAAGAATGCCATGTCGGTGAAGCTGTGGCTTTGCGAGCGCCAGTCCGCGAAATTGGGATAGGAAACGAGGCCTTCGGTTTCTCCGGTGCGCTGATTGTTTTGCCAGAGAAACGCGAGGCGCTCCGCATCCGGATAGGGAAGCGGGCGGAAGAAGGCGGCGTTTGCGAGGCCGAAGATCGCGGTGTTCGCGCCGATGCCGACGGCTAGCGTGAGCACAGCGAGCGCGGCGAAGCCGGCATTTTTGCGGAGCATCCGCGCGCCGATGCGCATATCCTCTAAGAAAAATTCTAGGCTGCGCGTCATTCTCATTGGTCAGACAAGCCCTGTGGACGAGGCCGCTCCTATGTGAATAATTTCTCACTTCCAGGGGAGAATCGTCCAGAACTCATTCGTACCGCAGTGCAACCATCGGATCGACGCGCGAAGCTCGCCGAGCCGGTAAAAAACTGGCGATCAGAGCGATGGTTATCAGCAAGGCGGACGCTCCCACGAAGCTGAGTGGGTCGTTCGGTTGCAGCCCAAAGAGCAGTGAACCAGCGCTGCGGACGGCAACAAGGGCAAGCACAACGCCAACGCCGACGCCAAGCGCGAGCAGCACGAGAGTTTGCCGAACGACGATGCCGATAACATCGCCTCGGCTCGCACCGAGAGCCATTCGAATCCCGATCTCGCTCCGGCGCATGGCGACGATGAAGGAAATGACGCCGTAGAGTCCAACCACCGCAAGGAGCATCGCCAAGAGGCCGAAGAAACCCGACAGCGTTGCCATCAAGCGCTCCTCGACCAATCCGTCGCGAATCTCCCTCTGAAAATCAGCGAACTGGGTGACGACGCCGGGGTGTTTTTCGGCAATGGCACGCTTCGCAGCCGCGGAGATCGCCGCTGAACTGAGATTGGAATGGATCATCACGCTGGTCCACGGTCCCTGGCCGGGGAATTGCGAAGCGGGCGCGAAGGTCATGGGCGGGGTCTGGCCGCGCAGGTCGTTGTATTTCGTATCTGGAATGACTCCGACAATTTCGTAAACCGTGGCGGGGTAATCCGGCTCGGGGCTGGTGCGCAGTGTCTGCCCGATTGGGTTGGCGCCGCCTAAGTAAAGGCGAACGAACGTCTCATTCACCAGCGCCACTCGCTGTGAGAACGCGGTATCTTCCCGCGTAAGGCTGCGGCCCTGGATCACCGGAATGCCCATCGTTTCGAAGTACTCTGGACTCACCCACGTAAATTTGGAATTCCCTTCTTGCGATCCGATGTGAATGCCATGCTCCCAACTGCTTCCAAGCAGCGGTGTATTCGTGGTCGTCGCGGCGTTCAAAACTCCGGGCACGGAGCGAACTTCATCCAGCAACTCCCGTTGGAAACCCGCCCAACGTTCCTTGGGCAAATTCGATTGCCAGAATCCTAGAAATGCGTCGGTGACACCGCTCTCGCGCATTCCCGGATCAAAGGTCATCAGATTGCGAAAGCTGCGCACAAAAAGGAGGGCGGCCACCAGGAGTACGAGAGAAACGGAGACTTGCGTTACCACCAGAAGCCGCTGCAACGAAAAGCGCTCGCGGCTCCCCGTCGTTCCCCGGCCACCGGCCTTCATCGCAGAAATGGGCTCCGCGCGAGTGGCGCGCAGCGCGGGAGCAATTCCGAATACGATGCACGTAAAGGCCGCTACGCCCGCCGCGAAAAGGATTACTCGCCAATCCGTGACCATCTGCAGATTTGCTTCGGCTCCGTCTGTCGAAAACGACCACACCAGCAGCCGGCTCAAGGATTGTGCGAGACCGATGCCTATCGCGGCCCCCGTTGCCGTCAGCAGTAGGCTCTCCGTGAGCAACTGCCGTATCAGGCGGGCGCGCGATGCCCCCAGCGCGAGCCGAACGGCCATTTCACGCTGGCGCGCGCTCGCGCGAGCAAGCATCAAGTTGGCAAGGTTTGTGCACGCAATGAGCAGCACGAGTCCTGCGATTCCCAGAAGCAGGAAAAGCGAACGGTCATACTCTCTCAGCGAACTGACACCTGTTGACGCAGGGTAAGCTGCGAGCCGGAAGTTCTTGTAAGTTTCGGTCGAACGCGTGTCGCGGCCGGGTGGAACAGTGGCTTCGAAAATTCCGGGGCTGAGGGCATCCATCTCCGCCGAAGCGCTTTGAATTGTCGCACCTGGCTTCAGTCGGCCCATCACCGATACTTCGAAAATGTCCCGCCTTAACTCATCCTTCCCCTGGCAATACGGAATCGCGATATCGAACCCTTCGCCCACCACCATTCCATAGAAACCTGGCGGAGTAACGCCGACGATTTCCACAAGCTCGTTATCCACGACAAGTTTGATCGTCGGGTAAAGATCGCGTCCGCCCAGTTCGCTTTGCCAATAGGGGTAACTCACCACGGCGCGAGTCATGGGGCACGCGCCCTCGTCTTCGGGCATCAGCAGACGCCCACGCCAAGGCCGCACACCAAGCACTCTGAAGAAATCGCCACTCACGCGAAGCTCATGGAAGTGGCGCATCTCGCTTCCGCGGCCCACGTACCTTAGGTTCACACTCCAAGCGAATACGCCTGAAAAGGATTGCTGGTGGTCCCGGATTTCCTGCCACAATGGCCGCGTCAATTCTCCATATTGCTGATTGAGGCCCATGCCTTGGTGCCCGGAGTCCGTAATTCGTACCTCGGCAAGTTCCTTAGGATCTTGCACCGGCAGGCTGCGCAAGCGGATAGCATCAAGCAGCATAAAAATGGCCGTGTTTGCTCCAATTCCAAGCGCAAGCGTAACGATCACGGTAGCCGTGAAGCCGGGGCTTTTGCAAAGCGTGCGCAAAGCGAAGCGAATATCCGCGAAAAAGCTCTCGATGGAGGGCCATCGCCAGACCGCACGGCTGTCTCGCTCAACTAGCGTGACATTGCCAAAGGCGCGGCGAGCTGCGGCGGTGGCTTCTTTTCTGGACATGCCCGTGGCGATGAGTTCCTCGATCTTTTCTTCGAGGTGTTGTTGCATCTCGTCGGAGAGATCGTTGTAGAGGCGTCGCCGCGAGAATATTTGCTTCAACCAACTCATAAATCACCCATGCAAGGAACCATTCAACCTTCTAACGATCGCCGAAGGCCGTCATTCGTAGCGCAGCGCAACCATCGGATCGACCTTCATGGCTCGGCGCGCCGGAATGTAGCACGCCATGATCGCGACTGCGATCAGCAGGCCCACAACTGCAGCAAATGTCAGCGGGTCGTGGGCCGTGACTCCAAACAACAGGCTGGTCATGAGGCGCGCCAATCCCAAAGCCGCGGCGACTCCGATACAAACGCCGACCAGCGCCAGTCTTGCGCCCTGCTTGAGAACCATGCCTACCACGTCGCCGTTCTGCGCGCCGAGCGCCAAGCGAATGCCGATTTCCCGCTTGCGTTGCGACACGGTGTAGGAGATCACGCCGTAAATGCCGATGATCCCTAGCGCCATCGCCATCGCGCCCGCGATCCCCAGCATGACGAGCGTGAAAGACGTCCTCGCCACGGACTTTCCGTATACATCCTCCATTGTCCGTACCGAAGCTACCGGCAGATTCGAATTCACCGACCACACCGCCTGGCGCAATTCATTCAAGAAGCTCTGTGTGCCCGCGCGATCGCTTCGAATCACGAACGTAACTTCTCGAATCGGCTGCGCTGGCCCGCGCCCATAAAAATTCTCGACCATGGGCGGCCAGTACACGATCTCCGTTGCCTTCTCTTGCACGCCCCTTTCACGCACGTCCTGGATCACGCCGATGACCTCGCGCCACGGCAGACCCGGATCCTCCGTCAATCGTTTGCCAATCGCATTCGCCGGCGTGCCCCACGCTTCCCGCGCCAAATTTTCAGAGACCATCACCATCGGCCTGAGTCCATACACGTCATCCCAAGTCAGCTCGCGCCCGGCGATGAGCCGCGTGCCGGCCGCGGCAAAGAAACCAGGCGAGACTTGCTTGTAAAAATACAGTGGTGGGAGCACACCTCCGGGATAGGTTTTGCCTTCAATAAAAATGGTGTCCCAGCCGGAGTCGAAACCCTCCATCGGCATCTCGCCTCCGAACCCCGCCGCCTTCACCCCCGGAATCGCGGATAGTTTGTCCAGGATTTGGTTCTGCGTTCTGGTCACGCGCTCCGTTTCGGCGATCAGCGAGCCTGGAATAGAGATCCTCATTATTTGCAGATGCTGCGCATCCGTGAAACCCGGATCGACCGCTCGAAGAGCCTCGAATGTGCGAATCATCAGGCCCGCGCACACCAGCAAAACGAGCGCCATCGCCACTTGTCCAACCACCAGCAAATTCCGCGCTCGGTGCCGCTCGCGGCTTACACTGATCGTTCGCCCCGCGCTCCGAAGTTCCAACGAAGCTCGCGGCCCGGCATACTTAAGCGCCGGAACCAATCCAAACAGCAATCCCGACAACACCGAGATCAAAAATGCAAATACCAGCGTCCTGGCATCAATAGAAATCTCGCTCAACCGCGGCAAGTTCGCTGGCCCAATTGCTGCAAGGAAACGTACGCCCGCATAAGCCAGCCCAAGACCAACGGTTCCGCCGAGCAGCCCCAGCATCACGCTTTCCACCAATAATCCACTGATGATGCGCCGACGGCCGGCGCCAAGCGCCGCGCGCACGGCCAGCTCCTGTTGCCGCGACTCTACCCTTACGAGCAGGAGATTCGTCACGTTGGCGCAGGCGATCAGCATCACCAAGCCAATCGTTCCCATCACCACCCATAGCGCCTCGCTTACATTTCCCACGACTTCCTGCTTCAACGGCCGGATCATCGGCGTAATTTTCCACCTCTCGTAAATGTGCGGAGGCGATCCCGGCCCGTTCGAAAACGAATCCATCCAGATCGGCAGCATCCGCGTCAAGTCCGCGTTCGCTTGACCAATCGTTACTCCCGGCTTCAAACGCGCGATGCCATGAAACCCGAATCCGGCCAAAATCAATTTCCCGCGATCGAATTGAAACGGCCTGATTAAATCGAAGTCCGTATCGACAAAACGAAACCCTTGCGGCATCACGCCAATAATCTCCAGCGGCCGCGAATCGACCTGAATATTTCGCCCAATTGCCGAGCGGTCCCCGCCAAACCGGCTCTGCCAATACCCATAGCTCAGCATCGCCCGTAAGGGCCCATTCGGCACCTGATCCGCTGCGGAGAACCATCTACCCACTTCCGGCGCGACATCCAACGCTTGCAACACTCCGTCGCTTACTTCCACCACCCGCACTTGTTCCGGCTCGGCCAGTCCCGTGACGTTCGCGGTCCCCGTGTCCCACACTCCCAACGATTGAAATGATTGGTTGTTCTCCGCATACGTGAAATACATCGAAGGCGAAAGCAACAGACCGTTCTCGAAATCGGCGAGACCTGCGGCGCCGGGGGCGGTTTGATGCAGCGAGACAAGCTCTTCCGACTTCGGATAGCGCAGCGGCTTCAGGAGCACGCTGTTCACAACGCTGAAGACGGCGGCGTTGGCCCCAATACCAATCGCGATGGTCAATAAGCCAACTATGGTGAACACGGGATTGCGACGGAGCATGCGCAGTCCGTAGCGCACATCGGCGAGAAAGTTCTCGACCGACAGCCAGCGCCACACGTCGCGGCTGTCCTCTTCGGTCAAAGACACGTTTCCAAATTCGCGGCGAGCGGCGGCAGTGGCTTCTGCCTTTGTTAGACCAGTGGCGATGAGTTCCTCGATCTTTTCTTCGAGATGTTGTTGAATCTCGGCGGAAAGATCGTTTTGGATACGGCGGCGCGAGAAGAGCTGCTTTAGAAAGTTCATGATTCACCCGGCGCGAAATCTGTCTTCAACGGCTTCGAGCACTCCTTAAGCCTCTCAATCGCAGCGCAGCGCGACAATCGGGTCCACCCTCGTCGCGCGCCGCGCTGGAACGTAGCTGGCTACTAGAGCCACGGCCATGAGCAGCAGTGGTACGGCAATGAAAGTGGCTGGATCGGTCGCGCCTATTCCAAATAAGAGGCCGCGGAGGAGTTGTACAGCCAACAGTGACATCAGGAGTCCAGCTCCAACGCCTGCCACTGTCAGCAAAACTCCTTCACGCACTACCATTCGGGAAATGCTTCCCCGTTGCGCCCCGAGAGCAATACGAATACCCATTTCGCGGGTGCGCTGCACCACGGAGTAAGAAATCACGCCATAAAGCCCAATGGTGGTTAACACAAAAGCCAGCGCGGCAAAAATGCCGAGAAGCAAAGCATCGAATCGCGGAGCCGAAATGGATCCGCTCACGTACTGATCCAGTGTTTTGACCTGGCGCAAAGGAAGCTCCTTGTCCATGGAGCTGACCAGTGACCGCATCGCAGGGATCAGCGCATCTGGATCGTTCATGGTCCGCACCACCACGGTCATCTCCCCGATGAAATCCACCGGGGTTTGGGGGGCGTAAACCTCGGGAGGGATTTTGCCGCCAATGCTGCCGGACTTCACGTCGGCGATGACCCCCACGATCTCGCGCAGGGGAGCTTCATCGCTGTCGCCAAAGGAGATGCTGGGCTTGATGCGATGTCCCACCGGATTTTCTCCCTTGAACATTTGGCGCGCGAGCGTCTCATTAATAATGGCCAGCGGCGGGCCGCCTTGCTCGTCGCGAGCTGTAAAAGTGCGGCCCTGCAAGAGCGGAATACCCATCACGTGGAAGTATTCGGACTCGACGATTCGAAACGCTACCCTCGGCCGCTGCGAGCGTGGAACAGGATGGCCCTCCACCTCGAGCGCCGTAAAGATGCTTTGAGCCTCGCTCAGAGGCAAGCCGAAAATGGCGCTGGCGGATTTCACCCCGGGCAAGGCTCTTGTTGCTTGCAAGAGCTGTTGAACGAAAATAGCGCGCTGTGCGCGGGGGTGACGATCGGAGGGCACATCCAGCAAGAAAGTCAGCACATGATCCGCGCGGAAGCCCGGATAAACGTGTTGGAGGCGGTTGAAGCTGTGCAGCAATAGCCCGGCCCCTGTCAGCAGCACAAATGCGATTGCCAATTGAGACGCCACCAGCACGCTGCGCAGGCGGACACCACCTCGCCCCGCGCTGACCCCGCGACCGTTTGCGCCCAGACAGCGGTTCAAATCGAAACGGGATGCTTGGATAGCGGGCGCCAGTCCGAAGAGCACTCCGGTCACAAGCGCAACGAGAAACGCGAAGCCCAGCACCCGGAAATCCAGCGCGATCTCCGAGGTTCGAGCCAAGCCTTCAGGAGTCATGGCGACGAGAGCTCCAGTCGCCCAATGAGCGAGCAATAGCCCCAAGGCCCCGCCGGCCATGGCCAGCAGTAAGCTTTCTGTGAGCAGCTGGCGAATGATCATCCAGCGGCTTGCGCCCAACGCCGCGCGGACCGTGAATTCTCTTTGCCGCACCGTGGACCGCGCCAGCAGCAGGCTGGCTACATTGGCGCAGGCAATCAGCAACACGAAGCCGACAGCGCCAAGCAGGATCAGCAGCACTTGACGCATGGCCCCGGCAATCTGCTCGGACTCCAAATTTATCGTTGCGCCGCGAGGACGAGTTTCAGGATATTGGTGATTGAGTTGGTCTTGCACCAGCAAGACGTCGGACTGCGCCTGGGGAATTTGAACGCCCGTTTTCAGACGCGCGATAACCTGGAGATAGGACACATCTCGTTGCAAGGCTAGAGCTGACTTGCCCTGAAGGTCGCGCGCGATGGTAATCCACAGTTCCACCCGATTTCTTTGCACCGGAAACTGAAAGCGCGGCGGCATGACTCCCACCACGCTGAACTTTTGGTTGTCCAAGCTAAGCGCGCGTCCCAACACACTTGGATCGCTGCCGAAATGGCTCTGCCAAAACTCGAAGCTGAGGATGACTGGGAGTTGATCGCTGCTGGGGTTGTCTTCGGTTTGGGTAAAACTTCGCCCAATAACGGGCGAGACGCCCAACACCGAAAACAGATTGGCGGAAACCATCGCGCCAGGAACACTTTCCGGCTGATCACCACCAGTGTAAGCGAATCCCATGGTGGACCATACCGACATGGCTTCGAAGGAACGCGTTCGTGTTCTCCAGTCGAGAAATGACGGGTAGGAAATCTCTCCGCCTTGGTTCGCGTCTTTGAGATCCACGGAATGAACGGCGACCAACCGCCCGGGATCGTGAAACGGGAGAGGGCGCAGAAGAACGGCATCGATGACGCTGAACAGCGCGGTGTTGGCGCCGATGCCGAGAGCGAGCGTCAGCACGGCCACGGCGGTGAAACCAGGATTTTTGCGCAGCATCCGCGCCCCGAATCGGATGTCCGTCAGAAAATCTTCCAGGGAGGGCCAGCGCCAGACGTCACGGCTGTCGTTCTCGATCAGTGTTGCGTTTCCGAATTCACGGCGCGCAGCGCCGGCGGCTTCTTTTCTGGACATGCCTGCGCCGACGAGTTCCTCGATCTTCTCTTCGAGGTGTTCGCGAATTTCGTCCGAAAGGTCGTTGTAGACGCGGCGGCGTGAGAAAAGTTGCTTTAGCCAGCTCATGATTCGCCTCGCGCCAGGACGCGCGTGATTCCTTCGAGCATTTTTTCGAAACTCGAAACTTGGCGCTCGAGATGTTTTGCGCCCGCGGCGGTTAATTTGTAAATGCGCACGCGGCGGTTGGTCGCGGAGATTCCCCATTCGGCCTTGACCAACTCTTCTTTGAGCAGGCGTTGAAGAGCCGGATACAGCGAGCCTTCTTCGATTTGCAGAAGATCATCCGAGGTGCGTTTGATGTGCTGGACAAGAGCGTAGCCATGCGATGGCTGGCGCTTCAGAGTGCGCAGAATCATCATCTCCAGCGCGCCGGGGAAGAGGTCGCGCTGCTCGGACTTTTTCATGGTCATCTCCGAAGCTTGCCTGGAGGCTATGAGATACAAGGCCTAGAGCAAAATAGTGTAATTCGGATTCCCCGTCAAGGATTGTTTTGAGGGGACTCGAATCAGAGGTAGAGATCGACGCAGCCAAGAGCCGCGCTTCGGTTGAAGAATGGATCGCGGAAGTTAAGTGCGAACCATTGTACAAGTAATGGTGCAGTAGCTGACTATTCGTAGCGCAAGGCCACCATGGGATCAACGCGCATGGCGCGGCGCGCCGGAATGAAACTCGCGAGAAACAGAATGAGTAAGTTGTGGAGTCATGCGAGCGACATCGAGAGCGGGTCATCGATTTTGACGCCA
>Ga0074044_10004752_pt1 | contig 11195 bp, 10 predicted proteins | sample BogForMeECP23OM1_FD_94443 | JGI IMG/M metagenome (GOLD analysis project Ga0074044, IMG submission 94443) | Bog forest soil microbial communities from Calvert Island, British Columbia, Canada - Bog Forest MetaG ECP23OM1 | ecosystem: Environmental > Terrestrial > Soil > Wetlands ...
CGCTCCTCCTGCTCCCCTATTTCGCCTTCGCCCGCTGGCGCCGCGGGAAGCATTTCCACGGCCTCCCGGAGCGCCTGGGATTCCTCCCTGCGGCTCTCGAACCCACCGCGGCCGGGCCGCATGGCGCCATTTGGATCCACGCCGTGTCTGTCGGAGAAGTGCTCGCCGCCACTCCGCTCGCCCGCCGGCTGCGCGAGCGATTTCCCGGCCGCCGCCTCGTGATTTCCACCACCACTCCGGCGGGACAGGCTCTGGCGCGCGAACGCTTTGCGCCTCCTGCCGGGGCTGATGTCGTCTTCTTTTTCCCGCTCGATTGGCCGTTTCCCGTGCGCCGCGCCTTTCGCGCCGTTCGGCCGTCGTTGGTCGTGATCGTGGAGACGGAAATCTGGCCTAACTTCCTGCGCCACGCCCGGCGTCGCGGAGTGCCCGTGGTATTCGTCAACGGAAGGATTTCGCCGCGATCCTATGCGCGCAGCCTCCGCTGGAAGTGGCTGGCCGGCGGATTCTTCCGCCGCGTCCTGGGCGATGCGCGGCTCTTCCTCATGCAGAGTCCCGCGGACGCCGAGCGCCTGCGCGCGCTCGGCGCGGATCCGCAGCGCGTCGAAGTCACCGGAAATCTGAAATACGACATCGCCCCTCCCGCGCCGGGCCCCGTGGTGGACTGGCTGGCCCGCGCGGGCGAGAGCCGTGGGCCCATCCTCGTTGCCGGCAGCGTCATCGCCGGAGAAGAAGACCCCGTGCTGGAGGCCTTTGCAGCCGTTCGGAAACGTTTTCCCGCCGCTCTGTTGGTGCTCGCTCCGCGCAAAACCGACCGGTTCGATGCCGCGGCTGAAATTGTGACTCGCCGGGGACTCCATTGCCTGCGCCGATCCGCCGCCGACGTCTCCCTGCCGTTTCCCGGCGACGCTGATGTGCTGCTGCTGGACAGCGTCGGCGAACTCGCCGCTGTCTATCAGGTGGCCGCGGCGGTGTTCGTGGGCGGCTCGCTGGTTTCCGCTGGCGGCCACAACATCCTCGAACCCGCCGTCTTCGGAAAAGTACCCGTGTTCGGCCCGCACATGGAAAATTTCCGCGACATGGCGGAAGAATTTCGCGGCGCCGGAGCCGCCCTGGAAGTGGGCAGCGGCGAAGAGTTGGCCCGACGCTGGCTCGAGCTGCTCGAAGACGAGCCGCGCCGCGAGTCGCTCGGCCGCAACGCTCGCCTGCTGGTGGAGCGGAACCAGGGCGCCACCCAGCGCGTTCTCGAACGTCTGGAGACCGCGCTGGCCGAGTCGCGTCCGGCACGGGAGCGCTCGTCGTCGCTGCTCCGCGCGGCGCTCGTCCCGTTCTCGCCGCTCTATGGAGTGGCCGCCTGGCTGCGCGCCTCCGCCTATCGCGCGGGCGTTCTGCGCTCCCGCGGGTTGCCCGCCACCGTGATCAGTGTGGGCAATCTCACCGTTGGCGGCACCGGGAAAACTCCCTTCGTGGCCTGGCTCGCGGACCACTTCGAGCGTCAAGGCCGCAGCGTCGCCATCCTCTCGCGCGGCTATCGAGGATTCGGCCGCGGATCCGCGGATTCGGCCGGCGAGGTCCGTCCCGGCGCGAAGCCTGGCGGTGCGGATGAGCCGGTTTTGCTGCACGCGCGGCTGGCAGGCCGCGTCCCGGTCGCTGTCGGGCGGAATCGCTACCTCGCCGCGCAACCCCTCCTCGCGCGCGGCGTGAAATGCTTCGTATTGGACGACGGCTTCCAGCATTTCCAACTCCATCGCGATGTGGACGTGGTGCTGGTGGACGCCACCGATCCCTTCGGCGGGGGTTTGCTGCCCGCCGGACGCGCCCGCGAGCCGCGCTCCGCTCTCCGCCGTGCGGACATTCTCGTGATCACGCGCGCGGTGCGTGCCCCGGGCCTGGAAGCCGCGCTCCGCCGCTATTCCTCCGCACCGATTTTCTACGCCACCACGCTTTGGGACGAATTGGTGCCGCTCCCCGTCCAACTGTCGGCAGACGTCCAGCGGCCGGCTCCCGCAGCAGAACAGTCCCGCCCCGCCATGCCCGTCCCGCCGCACGCCTCCCCCAACGGGCAGCCCCGTTATTTCGCGTTCTGCGGCATCGGCAATCCCGACGCGTTTTTCTCTGATTTGCGTCTCTGGTCGGGCCAGCTTCGCGGCGACGTGGTGGGCGAACGTGCGTTTCCCGATCACCACCGCTACTCATCGGAAGATCTCCTCGCCGTGGAGCGCGCCGCGCGCGAATCCGGCGGCACGGCGCTGGTCTGCACGGAAAAGGATGCGCGCAATCTGCCCTCGCCCCTGGCCTCCACGCTTCCGCTGTTTGCCTGTCGCATCCGCCTTGTCCCGGCCGACGAGCAGGGCGTCCTCCGCGCCATTCTACAGATCGCCCAGCGGCGGCGCGGAGAAAACGCATGAAGCTGCTCGTGCGCGCCACCAACTGGGTCGGCGACGCCATCCTCTCCATCCCCGCGCTCTCTGCGCTCCGCGCTCGCTGGCCGCATGCGGAGATCGCCGTCCTCGCGCGCCCCTGGGTGGCCGATCTCTACCGCGATCAGGACCTGGTGGACCGCCTGATCCCTTTTGATCATCGCGGGCAGCATCGCGGCGTTTCTGGTATCGAACGTCTGGCCCGCGAACTCCGCGCCCAGCATTTCGATTCCGCCCTGCTCTTCCAGAACGCCTTTGAAGCCGCCTGGATCGTCTGGCGCGCCGGAATTCCGGAGCGCATCGGCTACGCGCGCGATGCGCGCGGCCCGCTGCTCACCCGCCCCATTCCCGTGCCGCTCCCCGGGGAGATTCCCCCGCACGAAGCAAACTATTATCTGGAACTCCTGCGCCGCGCCGGCTGGATTCAGGCGCTGCCCGATCTCCCGCCCGTGCGCCTCCGGGTCGCCGCCGACGCGCTCGAGCGTGCCGAAAAATTCCTGAGCGACGCCGGCAGCCCTCCTGGTTCGCTACGTGTGGCCTTCGGGTCGGGCGCGGCCTATGGCACCGCCAAATGCTGGCCTGCCAATCGCTACTCCGATCTGGCCCGCCGTCTCGTCGCGGAATACGGCGCACAGGTGCTGCTCTTCGGCGCTGCCTCGGAAGCGCCGGTGGCCGCCGAGGTGGAGAGTGGCGCCGGCCAGGGGGTCATCAATCTGATTGGCCGTAGCGCGATCGGCGATCTCCCCGCGCTTCTCGCGCGCTGCCACCTCTTTATCGGCAACGACTCCGGCGCCATGCACGTCGCCGCTGCCGTGGGATTGCCGGTGGTCGCTGTTTTCGGCCCCACCGACCCCCACGGCACCCGCCCCCTCGCCTCGCAGCTCTCCATCGTCCAGCGAAAAGTGGCCTGTAGCCCCTGTTTTCTGCGACACTGTCCCATCGACCATCGCTGCATGAAATTCGTGGATTTGGAGATGGTGCTCGATGCGGCGCGCGGATGGCTCGCCTCGCTGCCCGCGCGGAAAGGGCAGGAAACACGTGGCTGATCGCAACCTGCGCCGCGCGGTCTTTCTGGACCGCGACGGCACTCTCTGCGAGGAGATGGGCTACCTGAACCACATCACCCGCCTGCGGATTTTTCCGTTCGCCGCGGCTGCCGTTCGCCGGCTGAACGACGCGGGCTTTCCAGTGATTGTCGTCACCAACCAGTCGGGCGCCGCGCGCGGAATTTTCCCCGAATCGCTCATCGCGGAAGTGCATGACCGCATCCGCCACGATCTGGCCGTCTCCGGCGCGCGCATCGACGCTTTCTACGCCTGCACGCACCGCTCCGAGGACGCCTGCGACTGCCGCAAGCCACGCACCGGTATGCTGGAGCGCGCCGCGCGTGAGCACGCGCTCGCGCTCCCGGGCTCCTGGGTGGTCGGTGACCGTCGCGCCGACGTGGATCTGGCGCGCAACGTCGGCGCCCACAGCGTGCTCGTGCTCACCGGCTACGGCCGCGGCGAATACGAATGGCACGCGCCGGGCTGGCCCTATCCGCCGGATTTCGTCGCGGACGACCTCGCCGCCGCTGTGGAGAAAATCCTCGAGTGGGAATCCTCGGCAAATGCAACTGCGGCCGGTCACCGGCCGGCGTTCTCGAACGAGGGCAGCCGATGAGCGCCGACCTCGTCCGCCTGATCGAGCTCGCCGAATCCTTTCCCCGCCAGCGCATTCTCGTCCTGGCCGATCTGGTGGCCGATGAATTCGTGAGCGGCGAAATCACTCGCGTTTCCCGCGAGGCGCCCGTGCTGATTCTCCGCCATTCGGAGACCCGGCTGGTGCCCGGCGGCGGCGCCAACGCCGCCAACAATCTCGCCGATCTGGGCGCGCAGGTGCTCCTCACCGGCGTGGTGGGCGACGATGCCTCGGGGCACGCCCTGCTTGATTATTTGCGGCGGAAGAATATCCCGGTAAGCGGAATCGCGCTCTCCCGCGGTTGGACCACGCCCACCAAAACGCGCTACCTGGCCGGGTTCACCCACACCGCCCGCCAGCAGGTGTTGCGCGTGGACCGTGAGCCAGGCGTGCCGCTCCCTCCCGCACTGCGGCTGTTCCTCCGCCGGCACGCGCAGCGGCTGGCCCGGCGCGCGGACGCGGTCCTGGCCAGCGATTACGGTTTCGGCGCCGTCACTCCTGCCCTGCTGCGCCGCCTGCGCCTTGACGGAAAAAAGCCGGTCACGCTCGATTCTCGCCACGCCCTGCTCGATTATCGTGGAGCCCGGATCACGGCCGCCACGCCCAACGAGCCGGAGCTCGAGGCCCTGTATCACGCGCGCATCGGAGAAGATCGCCGGGCTCTCGAGCGCCTGGGGCGCCGCGCCCTGCGCCATTTGGGCCTGCGCGCGCTCGTTGTTACCCGGGGGAAAGATGGCATGGCCGTGTTCGAGCCCGGCCGCCGCGTCGAAAACATTCCCGTCTACGGCCCGCCCGAGGCCGTGGACGTCACCGGCGCCGGCGACACGGTGATCGCCGCTTTCACCCTCGCCCTCGCCGCCGGCGCTTCTTTTTTGGACGCCGCGCGCCTCGCCAACTATGCCGGAGGCATCGTGGTGATGAAACGCGGCACCGCCACCGTCACTCAGGTGGAACTCCTGGCCGCGCTCCGCGGCGAAATTACCGGCGAAGCCGTGGCGCCCCTCGGAATTTCCTCCGCGGGCGCACCAGGCAACCCCCGCGGTTCGCGGCGTTCGCAGTGAACTCCCGCGAAAAAATCGTTCCCCTCGACCTCCTCTGCGGGATGCTCGATGCGGCGCGTGCCCGCGGCAAATCCATCGTATTGGCCAACGGCATTTTCGATCTGCTGCACGTGGGACACGTCCGTTACCTTGAAGCCGCAAAACGCGAGGGAGATATTCTCGTCGTCGGTATCAATTCCGACGCCGGCGCGCGGCAGTTGAAAGGCCCCGGCCGGCCGGTGATGGGCGAACGCGGCCGCGCCGAGCTCGTCGCGGCTCTCGCCGCCGTGGATAGCGTGGTGATCTTCCCGGAGCTGAACGTCGAGGTCCTGCTCCAGGCCATCCGCCCGAACGTTCATGCCAAGGGCACGGACTATACCGCGGACACGGTTCCCGAACGCCAGACCGCGGCGCGGCTCGGCATCCGCGTGGCCATCGTGGGCGACCCCAAACGCCATTCCACTTCGGATCTCTTCCGCGCAATTCAAACTCCCGCCCGGCCGCCCCGATGAGCGCGTCGCCAATCCCCGATTCCCCGCGCCGCCTGCTGATTGTTCGCCTCGGCTCATTGGGCGACATCGTTCACACCCTGCCCGTTGCCGCGGCAGTTCGCGCCGCGTTCCCCTCTGCGCATATTGCCTGGCTCGTGGACGGCCGCTGGCGGCCGCTGCTGGAACAGGTGGAGGGACTCGACGCCGTCCTCTCCGCGCCCCGGAAGTCTTGGATCGGGTTGTGGCAAGGAATCGTCCAGGTGCGCCGCGAACGGTTCGATTGCGTGGTGGACGTCCAGGGTCTCTACAAATCCGCCTTCCCGGCCTGGCTTTCCGGGGCGCCCCGGCGCGTGGGATTCGACTGGGCAGCGGCGCGCGAGAGTGCCGCTTCGATCTTCTACAACCTGCGCGTCTCGCCGCTCCACGGCCATCGCATCGACAAGAATCTCGCACTCGCCGCCGCACTCGGCGTCCGCGCCTCCTTCGCGGGCACGCACGGCGGCGCATTCTTTCCGTTGCGGGTTCCTCCGGCAGCGGAAGCAAGCGTCCGCGAGATGCTGCGGGCGCGCGGCGTCGGCGAATATTTCATGCTCAGTCCCGGCGGCGGCTGGCTTTCCAAATGCTGGCCGGCCGAACGTTACGGCGAACTCCACCGCCGCCTCGCGGCCCGTCGGGGATGGCGCGGCGTCATCAGCTACGGCCCCGGAGAACGCGCCCTGGCGGAAACCGTCCGGGACTCCGCCGGGACTCCCGAGCCTCTCTTACTCGAGCTGGATTTACCGCAATTGATGGCTGCGCTGCGCGGCGCTCAATTTTTCGTCGGAGCGGACACGGGCCCGCTCCATCTCTCCGTCGCCCTCGGCACCCCTGTGGTGGGTTTGTACGGTCCCACCGACCCGTTGCAGACGGGCCCCTATTCGCGCGAAGACGTTGTCATCCGCAATGCCCGCCCGCACGAGACCACCTACCGCCGCGGCTCCTCCTACTCTCCCTCCATGCTCTCCATCACCGTGGAACAGGTCGAGGAGGGCGTTGCCCGGCGTCTCGCTGCGGCTTCCATCCGGACTGAGGCCGCACGGTCGTGACTCCCGGGGCCTCGCTCCCTCCGCCGTGGAGGACGCGCTGGCGCGTGCGCATCGGCTATCCAGTTGGCATCGCCTGCTTCGTGGTGGCACACCCCAGCCCGGTCACGCTCGCCTGCGGCGGAGTGCTGGCCGGAATCGGCCTGCTGATTCGCGCTGCCGCCGCCGGCCACCTGCGCAAACACGAAGCGCTCGCGACCTCCGGGCCCTACGCCTGGACGCGCAGCCCGCTTTATTTCGGCAGCCTGTTCCTCGCCGCGGGGTTTTTGTTCGCGGCCGCTTCGTGGATCGCCGCCCTGGTCGCCGTCGTCTATTTCGCGGTGTTCTATCCCGGGGTGATGCGGCGCGAAGAGGAAGAACTTCGCGCCGAATACGGCGCCGCGTTCGAAGAGTACGCCCGCCGCGTCCCGCACTTCTGGCCGCGCTCTCCGCGTGGTCCTGCGGTGGTGGTCCCGCCCGGTGGATTTTCCTGGATGCAGTATCGCCGAAACCGTGAATACCAGGCGCTTCTCGGCGCGCTGGTTGCCTTCGTGATTCTCGCCGCGAGGATGGTCTGGCCTGCTCGCTAAAACGTGCGCTTCAGATGGCTGGGGGCAGGCGCCCGCCATGGCCGTCCGTTCCTCGGCCGCGATCAGAACTGGCCGTAAACTTCGCGAATCATCCGTTCGAATTTCGGCGCGTAGATCAGATCGAACGTCGGCCCTTTTCCCGGGAACAGTTTCAATGCCACCTTCCGTGTGGCCTCTTCGAGCCCCAGCGCCTCTTCCAGTGGCATCCCGCCGTGTGCGATGCAGCTCAATGCCAGGTGCACCGCGATCCGCAGCCGCCGTATCCGGCGGCTTTCTTCCTCGATCTCTTCCCGAGAGGGAATCCTGGCTCTTTCCGCTTCCATTCGAACCCGTCTGGACTATTATAGACCCAGCACCGGGAGGGACCCCGCATGCCCGACCCCCGCAGTCATGATGCGATCGTGATCGTTCATCGCGCCACCACGTCTACCGAGGCCATGGTGATTCGTGGGCTCCTCGAAAGTGCGGGGCTCAAAGTGCCCGATTTCTCTCCCGGCGAACCGTTTCCCATGCACACTCTGCCCGGGGGAATGGCGGAGGGCGACATTCTGGTCCTCTCCTCGCAGGCCGATGATGCTCGCCGCATCATTGCCGATTATCTTTCTTCCGAGGAAGGCGTGGAAATTGAGTCCTCCGACGAGGAGCCGCCCACGCCCGGCGACGGCTGACGCCGCCGGATGTGGATCACCTTTTCTACGGTCGCGCACACCACTCCGGATCCATCGATGAGGTCCACCGAGTAGCAGCGGTCCACCGAGCGCTGCCGCTCGAGGGCCGACCGGATCTCGGCAATTTCCTCGTCCGGCAGCGTAAGCCGGGCCAGGAGTTTCGAGCGGCCCGGTTTTTTGAATTCGATGCGCGCCGCTTTGTCCTACACCACGTAGCGGGGACCGAGGCGGTTGATGAGCATGAGCATGTAGATGGGATCCGCGGCGCCATACATGCTCCCGCCAAAAATTGTGCCCACGTAGTTGCGCGTCCGCCAGCTCAGCGGAATTTCCAGCCGGACCTCCCGCCAGTCCGGTGCCACGTATTTCAGCCGCCCGCCCGTCCCGCGGTAGCACCCGTAGAGATAAAACATCCAGCGGCGCAGGCGGCTCGCGATTGCCTCTTTCATACGCTCCTCGGCTCGAATCGCCGGATGCAGTTCACTGCGTCGGACGGTCCTCCACGTAGGAGCGCACAGTAATGCTTCTCCCGTCCGTTAGAACCGTCGTCGCCCCATCCCGGCCCGTGCGCAGCAAGCGCGTCCCGCGCCCTTTGAATTCATCCAGCACCACCTGGTTCGGATGCCCGTAAGGATTTTCCGCCCCCGCGGAGATCACCGCGATCCGCGGCCCCACCGCGCCGAGGAAATCGGGAGTCGTCGAGGTTTTGCTGCCGTGATGCCCCACTTTCAAGAAATCGGCCTGCAGGGAATCGCCCCGCGCCAGCAGCTCGCGCTCCACCGGACGTTCGATATCTCCCACCAGCAGATAGCGGATGCCGCCGAACGCCAGCCGCAATACCAGCGAATCATTGTTCGTGGCTTTCTCCGCCGGCGGCTCCTCGACCGGCCAGAAAAAAGTCCCCTGCACACCGCCCCAGGTGAACGTGTCGCCCCGTTGTTCGTGAACCATCGGCACGTGGTGCTGCCGCGCTTCGTCTTCCAGCGCGCGGAATCCCGGCGAGGTGATTTCGCGTCCCAGCCACAACTCGCCCACCTGGAAATCGTCCAGTATCGCGTACAGCCCGTCCAGATGATCCCGATGCCCGTGCGTCAGCGCCACCACATCCAGCCGCTTCAGGCCGCGCTCCCACAGGTACGGCGCCACTACCTCCTCGCCGACGTCGAATTCCGGCCGCCCGGTCTCCCGCGCGAGCGGCGCCATCGCACTGCCGCCTCCGTCAATCAACATCGTGCGCCCGTTCGGAAAAGCCACCAGAATCGAGTCGCCCTGGCCCACGTCAATCACCGTCGCTTCCAGCCGTCCCGGGGCCAACCGTGGCGCAAAGGGATACGTCGCCACGCACAGCAGCATCGCCGCGCACGCCGTGGCGCACCCTACAGTGGCGAGTCGTAGCCGAGGCCCGCGCGCCGGCCGCTGGCCACCGAGCTGCGGACGCGCGCCGCGCCACAGACATCCACCGAGCAGTGCGAACCCCACAGCGCACCCGGCGATCAACCAGCCCGGCGGCCCGGGAATCCGGTACGACAGCCGCGGCAGCGCGGCAAACCATCCCACCGAGCCCACCAGCGCACCCACCAGCCCGCCCAGCAGCAATGCCATCGGCGCGGCCAGCGTCAGCGCCACGCTTCCCAGCGCCAGGCACAGGAATCCCACCGGCACAATCACTCCCGTCAGCGCCACTGCCGGCAGATTTGCCAGCGGCCCTGCCAACGCCACGCGGTGGAAATACAGCGCCAGCAGAGGCAGCAGCCCTGCCTGAATCGCCACCGAGATGACCGTCAAATCCCAGAGCGTCAAACCGAACCGCAACGGCCAGGCGAGCATCGCCAGCGCGTGCGGAGCCAGGCGCGGCGGGAGCCGCCACGCGAGCCGGTTTTCCGCCTCCTGCCGCAGCAGCATGCGGAGCTGGCCGGGGCCCCGCGGGTGAAGCGGGTCGCGCGATTCATCGCTCAGGTGCGCCAGCGCCCTGCGATACGGCGCCGTGGTTCCCTCCGCGAGAGGAATTCCCAGCGCGCCGATAGCTGCGACCGCGCTGATGGAGAGCTGAAAACTAGGATCGAACAGCGCCGCTGGATTTGCACAGAGAATCACTCCGGCCGCGAGCGACACCCCGTTCAACACCGCCAGCCGGCGGAAGAAGAGGCTCGCGCCGAGCACCGCCGCGGCCATCAGCGCGGCGCGCAGAATCGGCGGGCGCTCCTCCACCACCAGCACGTAGAACGCGAGCACCGCCATCGTCGCGAGCACCGCCGCTTCCGGAGCCAGCCGCAACTTGCGTCCCAACCAGAATACAAACGCGGCCAGCGCCGCCACGTGCAGCCCCGCCACTACCAGCACGTGGTACACACCCGTCTGCTGGAATTTTTCCGACACGGGATGCTCCAAAAATCCCCGGTCGCCCAGCAGCATCGCACGCAGTACCGCGTCCTTATCCGGAGATTTCGCAAACAGCGCGTCGAGGGTGCCGAGCAGGTGGTTCCGCAGCCGCGCAAACCGGTCCGGCCAGCGCGGAGGCGGCGAGGCCAGCCGCGTCAGCAGGCTGCCGTCGCGCAGCGAGCCCAGCAGATGAATCCCCTGCCGCTCCAGGCTCGCGCGTTCGTCGAATGCCCCGGGATTCAGATAATTCCGCGGGACGTGCGCGCGCACCAGCAGCTCTACCCGGTCTCCCGGCTGGACCGGCGGCGGTTCCACCCACGCGCCCGAAGGGAATTTCTCGAGCGTGGCGCGCAGGCCGCCGCTCACCCGCACGGCCCGCCCCGCCGCCTCCACTTCATCCAGATCCACGTCGTACCGGATTCCAGCAGGAATTCGCGACGGCCCCTGGCGCAGCCGCCCGCGCCACCGCAGCGCCTGGTGGGCATCCAGCCGCCCCGCGCTGATGAGTTTCGCGGCGTTATCGGCTGAAACATCGCACCGTTGGAGTTCACCCGCGAGCGCGCCCAGCATCACCCACGCCGCGAGACCCGCCGCCCACGCCGCGCGCGGTGCGCCGCGCCGCAAGAGCAGCAGGCCGGCGAGCAGCGCCGCGGCGACGAGCCCCGCGGATGCTATCGGCGCGAGCGGCGCCGCGCGTTCGATCAGAATTCCGCAGGCCAGCGCGATGGCCGGCCACAGCGCCGGCAGCCTCATGCCGCGCGCTCCCTGCGTCGCAGCCGCACCAGCGTCTCCAGGTGAAAGCTTTGCGGGAACATGTCGAACAGCTCGATTTCCGTGATCTCATATGCCTCGGATAGTCCCTTCAAATC
>Ga0074044_10004753_pt1 | contig 11195 bp, 10 predicted proteins | sample BogForMeECP23OM1_FD_94443 | JGI IMG/M metagenome (GOLD analysis project Ga0074044, IMG submission 94443) | Bog forest soil microbial communities from Calvert Island, British Columbia, Canada - Bog Forest MetaG ECP23OM1 | ecosystem: Environmental > Terrestrial > Soil > Wetlands ...
CTCGAAATCGCGGATACGCACAAGCTTTCGTGGATTCCCGGCACACGCCGCCCAAATGTTCCCATCGATGTCCTCGGTGATTCCCACCACCAATCCAAGCGGTTTGTGATCGGGTCCGGCAATGCGTTGGAAGCGCCCGTCTTTCAACACATACAGCGAGTCATCCACTCCCACCCACAAGTTGCCGGCGCGGTCTTCAAGCAAGGAAGCGACTTGATGACCCGGAAGACCAGCCCCTGTGCGAAGGGATGAGATGCTGCCGTTGGCGATGCGGTCAAGCGAGCCGTCGTTGGCAACCCAGATCGAGCCATCCCTGCTGGCCAGAACCCCTGACGCCGCATCTTTTCCCAAGCCTTCCGATGACGAGAAGGTCGTGACGCGTGGATCTCGAAAGTTGTCTATTCCATTCTGTGTCGCGGCCCACAGGATTCCCTCCCGGTCTTCGAAGAGAAGGTTCACCGCATCGCTGGACAGGCCATCGGTACGTCCATAGTGATCCACGACGTCGCCATGAATCCGATACAGCCCCTTGCCGCGGCTGGCGACCCAAAGGTTGCCGTCGCGATCGAAGGTCATGGCGAAGACCTCGACTTTGCTTCCATCGAACGTGGGCGTCACGAATGGTTCGACGACGCCTTCCTTCAATTGTCCGAGCCCCAGGCCCGGCCCTTCCGCGAGCATACCGACCCACACGGTTCCATCCGGACCAAGGGCCACGCTCACGACCCCGTGTTGTCCCACGTTGGATCTCAGCGCTTCGATCGGGTACGTCTGCGACGCACCGTCACGCCAGTGCACGAGTGCCGTCTGGCCTCCGAGCCAAAACCCGCCCTTCCCGTCGGCCAGTATCGAATCGATCGGGCTGATCGGTACTCCGTCTGCCTTTCCGAAACACTTGACCTTGCCGTCAGCGACGTGACAGAGAGCCGAGTCCGAGATATTCGCGGCCGCCCGCACGACCCACAGCGACCCGTCAGGATCCTCGCTCACGTCCTGGAACGACGAAAAACCGTCCAATTGGACATCGGACGCGACCGCCTCGTCTTTGATGTAAGCGATCTCGCGGCTGCCTACTGCCCATAGCCCACCGGCGCGACCGCCAAAGACCTTGAATACTTTGTTGCTGGAGCCGCCCTTGTACGGAAAGTGCCGGGCAAGAAACCGGACTCCATCGAATCTGTAGATGGCCGGGGAATAGGTCGAGAACCAAAGGAAGCCGTCAGAAGTCTGCGCCACCGTGAACATGCCGGCCGGCGCGGACCCATCCTGTATTCGCCAGGACGTGTGCAGGTACTGCGTGAGTCGCTTATTCGGATCGAGGGCGTGGGCCGGGCGTGCCACGAACAGCGTGCAGCTAAGGCAACAGATCAGCGTGGCCAGAATCGCGGTCCGGCGCCCGGCACAGCTGAACAGAATTCGTCGTCGAGACAATCTTGCCTCTCTCGCGAAGCGTCAAAACGGGGGGTTGACGCGGATATCCGACTTTTTGATCGAGTATTCGCCCGCGGCCAGAAGAGCATCCACAGTTTCCACGTGAAGCCGCGCGGAGCCTTGATCTACCAACCCAAGCCCCCCAAAAATACCCGCTGACGTACATCCCTGGTGTGCGGCGGGGTTCACGATCCCCTGCCGTGCATTGTGGCATGTTGCTTGCCGCTTTGGCGTCGATCGGCCATTGACGCCGTGATGATCCTCATAATCCTGCCGCGAATCCGAGCCTGCTGCGACGGAGAATCTGTCGGTGTGCGTATCCGCCAGAACGCGGCGAACCGACCGCGCCATATGACCAGCGATCGAGTTTCTTGCGTCAGTTGATTGGTTGGTCAGCACGATATGGGCGATTGCATCACTTGGATGCGGATGGGTGCTGTCGGTGCCAGTCGAGGCAGATTTGCAGCGCGTTGGCGAAGGACTGCGCCGTTTTGTCTGCGTTGCCGGGGGCGGGTGGCGGGGGTTCGGATTGCGACAAAATGCCCGGGAGAAGAACCGTGACGATGCAGGCATTGCCGTACCGGCGCCGCAAGTCGTGCGCGACGGTGTCCACGGCCTCGCGTTCTTGGCTCGGAAAGGCGCTGACCAGCTGCACCATTGAGACGCCTTGCACCGCGCCTGCGAGCGGAGCGTTCGCGATCTCGTCGAGCGTGAGGTGACTCGCGTCCAGCTTCTGCTCGCGCAGGATTCGCACCAGCAATTCGGCGGCGAAATCGTCGGCGATCGATCCAAGCCCGACACAGAGCACGACCGACCCGTCTGGCGCTTTCGGGGATCCCTGCTGTTCACCGGTCTCCTGTTCCCGCAGTGCGCGCAGCGGGTCGCGGCTGGGTTACCGGGCGGGCTACTACGAACGCGGGCTGGTCCCAAGCGTCGCCGCGGAGACATCGGGTTGGCGCGTAAATCCGCGCAATCTCTGGGCCAGCAAATTAAGCCGCCTTACCAAATCGGCCCGGAATAACTTTTGCTCCATCGCGTGCGGCATCGACCAGGTCGGCCCATGCCTGCATCATTCGCCTTCGCTCAGGTAGGTATTGGGCGGCATTGTATGCGCGGCGCACCTGATTGGTGTCGCTGTGGGAGAGCTGGCGCTCGATCACATCGGGCGGCCACCCCACCTCATTGAGCGTCGTCGAGGCGAGATGGCGAAATCCATGCCCGCACATGCGGCCCTTGAACCCGGCATCGTGGATAGCAAACAGGATCGTGTTCTCCGACATCGGTCTGCTGTGATCCACCTGATTCGGGAACACCAGCGACCCTGCACCGTTGATCTTGCCCAGCTGCTTAAAGACGGCGACCGCCTGACGCGAGAGGGGTACGATGTGCTGCTCGGCCATTTTCATCCGCTCCGGCGGAATTCGCCACGTTGCCGCGTCGAAGTCGAACTCATCCCAGCGCGCTCCCCGCAGCTCGTTGGTTCGGACAAAGCAATAGAGCAGCGCTTCGATGGCGAGCCGCGTTTGCAACGCAGCTCCGGACTGGTCGATGGCGTCGAGCAACGCCGGCAGCTCAGAGAACGGGATCGATGGATAGTGCCTTACCTTCCGAGTCTTCAATGCGCCGCGGAGGTCTTGGGATGGGTCGCGCTCTGCGCGTCCGATCGCGACGGCATAGCGGAAGATCATGCCACAACGTTGCTTTACCTTCCGCGCTTGCTCCAGCGCGTTTCGCCTTTCCATCTTGCGCAGCGTGGCGAGGAGCTCCAGCGGCGTGATCTCGTCTATCGGACGTGAGCCCAGCTCCTGAAAGACGTTGTCCGCGAGCGAAGCCAACACCTTGTCCGCGTGACCGGGTGACCATGCGTGAACCATTTTCCCGTGCCATTCACGGGCGAGCGCTTCGAACGTATTCTTGCCGCGCACCCGAGCGGCAACACGATGCGCCTTTCGCGCAGCGCTAGGATCACCACCCTCGGTCAGCTGCCGTCGCGCTGCATCGCGCACCACGCGAGCATCGGCGAGTTTTGTGATAGGGTATACACCGATGGCGAGCACTTTTTCGCGCCCGGCAAAGCGGTATTTCCAGCGCCAATACTTTGCTCCGGATGGGGCAACGAGGACGTACATTCCTCCTGCATCGGCTATCTTGTATGGCTTGGGCTTCGGTTTGGCATTGCGAACCGCGGTGTCAGTCAGGGCCACCTTGATACCCCCCCCCCACACTTCAGTTCCCCCCCATCTCTCCCCCAATACCCCCGGCTGCAAACGCAACTACGTGGACCTACTTGGACTGAGCGGAGGCAAAAAAACCAATAGCGACGACGGCTTAGGGTATCAGACTGGATTGCCTTGGACGCTGCTGGAATGTTATCGTGGTGCCCAGAAGAGGACTCGAACCTCCACAGTGTTGCCACCGCTAGGACCTGAACCTAGTGCGTCTACCAATTCCGCCATCTGGGCAAGCGGGTAATTTTAAGAGCGAGCCTCTGCGTTGTCAAAGAAGCTGCGGCGAACGAACGCGGGGAGCACCCGCAATACCCTGACGCGCCCGGCTCGTCCTCGCGGCGACGTCGATATTCCCGATCGCGAACGCATTCTCATCTTCCTGCGCGAGCGCGGGACGCCGATGCGCGCCGACGAAGTCGCCTCGGCGCTGCGCGTCGACGGCGCGCCCGAGCGCGAAGCCTTCGCAGGCCGCCTGGCGGCGATGGAACGAGACGGGCAGTTGATGACCAATCGCAAGGGCGAGCTGTGCGTCGTCGCCAAGCTCGACCTGGTCACCGGAACGATCCAGGGCCACCCGGACGGCTTCGGCTTTCTGCTGCCCGATGACGGCAGTGCGGACCTGTACCTTGCGCCCGGCGAGATGCGCAAGGCGCTGCACGGCGACCGGGCAACGGCGCGGCAAATCGGCCTCGACAGGCGCGGGCGCCCCGAAGGCGTGCTCGTCGATGTGCTCTCGCGCAGCAATCGCGAGATCGTCGGCAGGCTATACGAGGATCGCGGCATCTGGTTTCTGGTCGCCGAGAACAAGCGCATCAACCAGGACATCCTGGTGCCTCCGGACATGCGTGGCAGTGGCAAGCCCGGTCAGGTGGTGGTCGCCGAATTGATCGAGCAGCCCTCCGCGCACCGCGAGCCGCTGGCGAAAGTGGTGCAGGTGCTCGGCAACTATGCCGACCCGGGCATGGAGATCGAGATTGCGCTGCGCAAGCACGATCTGCCGCACGAGTTCACGCCCGCCGCCAAGCGGCAGGCGGCGCGGCTGCCTGGCGAAGTGCGCCCCGCCGAGCGCAAGGACCGCGTCGACCTCACCGGCCTGCCGCTGGTTACCATCGACGGCGAGACCGCGCGCGACTTTGACGACGCCGTCTATTGCGAGCGCGCGGGCAAGGGCTACCGGCTCATCGTGGCCATCGCCGATGTCAGCCACTACGTGCGCGACGGCGATGCGCTCGACGCCGATGCGCGCGAGCGCGGCACGTCGATCTACTTTCCGCGCCGCGTCATCCCGATGCTGCCGGAGGCGCTGTCCAACGAGCTGTGCTCGCTCAAGCCCGACGTCGACCGGCTGTGCATGGTCTGCGACATGGCCATCGACGCCAAAGGCGAAATGGGCCGCTACCGCTTCTATCCCGCGGTCATGCATTCGCGCGCCCGGCTCACCTACACCCAGGTGTGGGACTGGCTGTCGCGTCCCGCGCATGCGAAGAGCGGGGAAGCGGCGGCGCTCCTGCCGCAGCTGGTAGACCTGCACGCGCTCTACCAGTTGCTCAAGGCGGCGCGCGCGCGCCGCGGCGCGATCGACTTCGACACTATCGAGCTGGCGCTCGAATTCGATCCCCACGGCAAGATCAACGCCATCGTGCCCGTCGCCCGCAACGACGCGCACCGGTTGATCGAGGAATGCATGCTCGCCGCCAACGTGTGCACCGCCACCTATCTGCTGGCGCACAAGCACGCGGCGCTATTCCGCGTGCACGAGGGCCCCACCCCGGAAAAGCTCGTCGCGCTCAAGGAGTTCCTCGCCAGCAGCGGCCTGTCGCTCGCCGGGGGCGAAAACCCCCAGCCGGCCGACTATGCGGCACTGCTCGACCGCATCCGCGACCGACCCGACTTCAACCTGCTGCAGACGGTGCTGCTGCGCTCGCTGCAGCAGGCCGTCTACAGCCCGGACAACGCCGGACATTTCGGCCTGGGCTACGACGCGTACACGCATTTCACCTCACCCATCCGCCGTTACCCCGACCTGCTCATCCACCGCTCTATCAAGGCGGCCCTCGCGGGCAGCCGCTATCACCCGGGTGGCTCGACATGGGCCGAGCTGGGCGTTCACTGCTCGCTCACCGAGCGCCGCGCCGACGACGCCACGCGCGACGTCGAGAACTGGCTCAAGTGCTACTACATGCAGGATCGGGTCGGCGAGACCTGCGCCGGAACGGTGAGCGGGGTCACCCACTTCGGCCTGTTCGTGACGCTCGACGGCCTCAATATCGACGGCCTGGTGCACGTCACTGAGCTCGGCAGCGACTACTTTCACTTCGATCCGATCCACCATGCGCTCGTCGGCGAACGCAGCGGCCGGACCTGGCGCCTGGCCGATCGGCTGACGGTGAAGGTGGCGCGGGTCGACCTGGAGCAGACCAAGATCGACTTCGTGCTCTCCGACGCGCTGGCGCCGCGGGAAGCGGCACGCGCACCGGACAAGCGCAAGCGCGCCAAGGCGCGTTGAGCGCGGCGCGCCCGTCCGCGCAAGGTCCCGCCATGCCCGGACCCGGCCGCGAAGCCGCCGCGCACCTGGTGATCCAGGCGCCGGATATCGGCACGCCGCAGATCAAGCATCTGGCGCGCCTGACGCAAGCCGACACGGTGAGCGCGCTGACCGCGGCGCAGACCCAGGCCTTCCGCCTGTCGCCGGCGCGCAACCGCGAGGGTGTGGCCGAGTTCTGCGCCGAAGCGGACCTCGATTTCGGCTTCGTGCCCGCCGACCAGCGCCTCGGGCGGGTGCGCCTGCTGGCCATGGACATGGATTCGACGCTCATCGGCATCGAATGCATCGACGAGATCGCCGATGTGCACGGCATCGGGCCCCAGGTCGCCGCCATCACCCGCAGCTCGATGCGCGGCGAAATCGATTTCCGCGAGAGCCTCGCGCGCCGCGTGGCGCTGCTCGCCGGCCTCGACGTGGCGGCGCTCGAGCGCGTCTACGCCGAGCGGCTCAGGCTCTCACCCGGCGCCGAGCGCATGCTCTCCGGCTTTGCGCGTGCCGGCGCGAAGACGCTGCTCGTTTCCGGAGGCTTCACCTTCTTCACCGAGCGGCTCAAGGCGCGCCTCGGCCTCGACTACAGCCTCGCCAGCACGCTGCAGATTGTCGACGGCAGGCTCACCGGCCGCATCGAAGGCGACATCGTCGACGCCCAGGCGAAGGCGGACGCCTTCGACCGGCTCCGGGTCGAGCTCGCCGGCGAGGACGCTCTTGCGGTCGCCATCGGCGATGGCGCCAACGATCTGCCGGTGCTCGCCCGCGCCGACATCAGCGTCGCCTATCACGCCAACCCGGTGGTCCGCGCCGCCGCGACCTACGCGGTCGACCGCTGCGGCCTGGACGCGATCCTGAACCTGTTTGTCTAGATGAAGCGCAGCAGGCCGATGCGCAGGACCGCCGCGATATCCCACACCGCCAGGGCGACGATGACCAGCCACGTCCCGGCCATCCCCCAGAAGCGGCCGGCGGACGACTTGGTGGTCCGCGACAGTCCCATGGCGTGGGCGATACGGGCGGCGAGGAAGGTGATGCCGCAGACGTGCAGGAAAGTGCGGTTGGCGCCGTCGAGCTCGGCGACGAGCAGGACCAGCAGCATCGGCGGGATCCACTCCACCGCGTTGCCGTGAACGCGGATCGCCCGGGCGAGCTGCGGATCGTTGCCGTGGCCGGCGCCCACGCCCAACTTGCTCCGCAAAAGCGACACCCGGGCGGCCAGCACCAGCAGCAACAGCACCAAGAGCCCCGCGTACAGGCCGGTGACCGGCGCGGTCATTCCGAATCCCGGTCGAAATCGCCTTCGTCGATCCAGTTCGACTGGATGGCTTCGAGGATCTTCTCGCCGCAATGCTTCGGATCGTCGTCGAAGCCGGGCAGTTCGAGCACCCAGCGGCGAAGGTCGGTGAACAGCACGCCGTTGGGGTCGACGTCCGGATGCGCAGCGGCGAGCGCGATGGCGATCTCGCGGCTGTCGGTCCATTTCATTTGGTTTTTTCCTTCGCGTAGTTGATCGTGTACTTGGGTATCTCGATGACCAGCTTGGCCTCTCCCACCTTTGCCTGGCAGGACAGCCGCGACTGCGGCGTCAGGCCCCAGGCGCGATCGAGCAGATCGTCCTCGTCCTCGGAGGAAGGCGACAGCGAGCCGAAGCCCTCGCGCACGACCACGTGGCAGGTCGTGCAGGCGCACGATTTCTCGCACGCGTGCTCGATGGCGATGCCATGGTCGAGCAGACTGTCGCAGATCGATTCGCCTTGGGGCGCGTCGAAGGTGGCACCCTGCGGACACAGTTCCGCGTGCGGCAGGACGACGATCTCGGCCATGCGCTTCTAGTCGCGCGCCAGCACATCGACGCTGCGACCGGCGAGCGCGCCGGCAACGCTGCGATCCATCCGCTGAGTTGCGAACTGCTCGGTCGCGCGGTTGAGCGCAACCACCGCCGCCTGCAGCGCGTGCCGGTCGGCTCCAGCCAGGCGTTCCCGCACCGTCGTCATCGCGGCGTCGATTGCCGCCTTCTGCCGCGCATCGAGCAGGTCGCCATCGGCATCGAGCGCGCTCTTGGTGGCGGCGAGAATCCGTTCCGCCTCGACTTGGGCCTCGGTCCGCGCCCGCGCCTCCATGTCGTCCGCGGCGTGGGCCTGCGAATCCTCGAGCATGCGCGCGATGTCGGTATCGGCGAGGCCGTACGAAGGCTTGACCGTGACCGCGGCCTCGATGCCGGTGGTCTGCTCGCGCGCCGACACCGACAGCAGGCCGTCGGCATCGATCTGGAAGGTGACGCGGATGCGCGCCGCGCCGGCGACCATCGGCGGAATGCCGCGGAGTTCGAAGCGTGCCAGCGAGCGGCAGTCGGCGACCCGCTCGCGCTCGCCCTGCACGACCTGAATCGCCATCGCGGTCTGGCCGTCCTTGAAGGTGGTGAACTCCTGCGCCCGCGTGATGGGCACGGTGGCATTGCGCGGCACGATCTTCTCGGTCAGGCCGCCCATGGTTTCGAGCCCGAGCGATAGCGGTATGACGTCGAGCAGCAGCCAGTCTTCGTCCGTGGCGCGGTTTCCCGCCAGCACGTTGGCCTGGATCGCGGCGCCCAGCGCGACCACCTGATCGGGGTCGAGATTGTTGAGCGGCGGGGCGCCGAAGAATCCCGCGACCGCCTTCTGGATCTGCGGCATCCGCGTCGCACCCCCGACCATGACCACGCCGTCGATGTCCTGGGGCGCGAGCTTCGCGTCGCGCAGCGCCTTGCGCACCGGCAGAAGGGTCTTGCCGACCAGCGTGGCCGTGATCGTGGTGGAAGTCTCCGCGCTGAGCATGAGATCGATGCGCTCGCCGGTGGACAGCGTCGCGAAGAGCGGCGTCGAGGCATGGGTGGTCAGGCTCTCCTTCGCTTCGCGCGCCTTGATAAGGAGCAGTCGCGTGTCCGACGGCGATACCGGGCCGATGCGCGCGGCCTCCAGCGCCCAGCAGTAGATACGATGATCGAAATCGTCGCCGCCGAGGGCGGTGTCGCCGGCGGTCGCGAGTACTTCGAACACGCCGCGCGAAAGCTTGAGCAGCGACAGGTCGAAGGTCCCGCCGCCCAAGTCGTACACCGCGTAGATGCCTTCGGACTCGTTGTCCAGTCCGTAGGCGATCGCTGCCGCGGTCGGCTCGTTGAGCAGGCGCAGCACGTTGAGGCCGGCAAGGCGCGCGGCATCCTTGGTCGCCTGCCGCTGGGCGTCGTCAAAATAGGCCGGGACGGTGACCACCGCGCCGGCGAGCGCCCCGCCCAGGCTCGCCTCCGCGCGCACCCGCAAACTCTCGAGGATCTCGGAGGACACCTCGACCGGCGTGCGCACGCCGGCGCGGGTTTCGATGCGCACCATCCCGGGAGAGTCGATGAACCGGTACGGAAAGCGTCGCGCATCGGAGAGGTCGGCGAGCCCGCGGCCCATCAGCCGCTTGACCGAGACGATCGTGTTCTGCGGGTCCGCCACCAGCGCATCGCGCGCCGCGTACCCGACCTCGACCCCGTGCGCGCCGAAATGCACGATCGAGGGCAACAAGGGGCGGCCCTCGGCGTCGGGGAGCACCACCGGGATGCCGCGCCGCACGGTCGCGACCAGCGAATTGGTCGTGCCGAGATCGATGCCGACCGCAAGCCGCTGCGCGCGCTGCGCCGGCGCGGCATCGGGTTCGGCAATCTGCAGCAGCGCCATCAGCCTTCGCCCTCGGCGATCGCCGCCTCGAGGTCGGCGGCGACCTTGGTCAGGAAACGCAGCTCGCGCACCGCCTCGCGCGCGGCGTTCCACGTCTCTCCATCGAGCCGATCGGCGAGCGCCGCCTGCAGCGCGGCGGCGTCGGCGCGAACCTGCTGCAGCAGCGCCTCGAGCCCGCCCGGGTCGCCGCGGGCCTGCGCCTCGGCCATCGCCTCGCGGCGCTCGAGTTCGCGCTGCAGGAATTCCATGGGCAACGCGGTGTCGGTTTCGGCCAGCGCATCGATGCCGCGCAGCGACAGCAGGTACTGGGCGCGAACGACCGGGTCCTTGAGCGCCTGGTAGGCCTCGTTGACCCGGGCCGACGATTGCAGCGCCAGGCGGCGCTCGGCATCATCGCCACTGGCGTGGCGATCCGGGTGCACCGCGCGCTGCAGGGTGTGGTAGGCAAGCTCGAGCGCTTGCGGATCGAAGCGATACCGCGGCGGCAAGCCGAACAGCGCGAAATAGTCCTGGGAGAAATCGATCATTCTTGTTGTCCTCTCCGGCGCTGGAGAGGGATCGGGCGCCAGGCGCGAAATTAAGTCGCGTCGTGCCGCCTGAACCTCCGCCCCGGTCGAGGAGGAGGCAATCGGCTCAGACGTTAAACGATTCGCCGCAACCGCACTCGTCCTTCACGTTCGGGTTGTTGAACCTGAATCCCTCGTTCAAGCCCTCCCTCGCAAAGTCGAGCTCGGTTCCGTCCAGGTAGGGCAGGCTCTTCGCATCGACCACCACCGTGACGCCGTGGCTGTCGAAGCGGTGGTCCTCGGGGCGAACCTCGTCGGCATATTCGAGCTTGTAGGCAAGCCCCGAACAGCCGGTCGTGCGCACCGCCAGGCGCAAGCCCACGCCTTTCCCGCGCCGGCTCAGGAACCCGGTCACGTGCTTGGCCGCGCTCTCGGTCAGGGTGATCGCCATGCCCTTGCCGCCTCCTCTAATCGGCGGCCGCGTGCAGCGGCTGCGCCGCGTTTCCGGCCTGCGCCTCGGCGTCGTCGCCGTGCTTCTTGCGATAGTCGGCCACCGCCGCCTTGATCGCGTCCTCGGCGAGAATCGAGCAGTGGATCTTCACCGGCGGCAGCGCGAGCTCCTCGGCGATGTGCGTGTTCTTGATGCTCGTCGCCTGGTCGAGCGTCTTGCCCTTGACCCATTCGGTGACCAGCGACGACGAGGCGATAGCAGAGCCGCAGCCGTAGGTCTTGAACTTGGCGTCCTCGATACGGCCGTCCGGCCCGACCTTGATCTGCAGCTTCATCACGTCGCCGC
>Ga0074044_10004754_pt1 | contig 11193 bp, 10 predicted proteins | sample BogForMeECP23OM1_FD_94443 | JGI IMG/M metagenome (GOLD analysis project Ga0074044, IMG submission 94443) | Bog forest soil microbial communities from Calvert Island, British Columbia, Canada - Bog Forest MetaG ECP23OM1 | ecosystem: Environmental > Terrestrial > Soil > Wetlands ...
CAAGTAATTTTGCGCGCGCCGCGAGGCGGGCCTCGGCCTCCCGCCGCCCTCTATGCCGTTCCGCGCGGCGGGGGCGGTAGCGCGGCGTTTGCCTCTCTGCCATTGATAACTTGCGGAGAATCGGGCAAGAAGTGCAGTATTGCGTGGACCTTGGCGAGGTCGCCAGGGAACAAGCGCCGTGGCGTTTTGAGCATGGCGGCGAGCGGCATTGGCTCAGCCGGATAAGGTTTTAGGGGATGGAAGCGCGCTGGCCGTCCTATGGCGGACACCGCGGATGCTGAGCGATGGACAAAGAGGCGATGGAAGCATCGGGAGCCAAGGGCAAGCCCGCTGAGATCGACATCGAGCGGTTGATGGAGCTCATCCCTCACCGCTATCCCTTCTTGATGATCGACCGGGTTGTCGAGGTGGTGGTGGGCGAAAGCGCGGTCGGGATCAAGAACGTCTCGGTCAACGAGCCGTTCTTTGCCGGCCACTTCCCGAAGCATCCCGTCATGCCCGGGGTGCTCATCATCGAGGCGATGGCGCAGACCGCCGCCGTACTGGTCGTGTACACGATTGGCGACTCGGCGGCGGGCAAGGTGGTCTACTTCATGACGATCGACGATTGCCGCTTTCGCCGACCGGTGATGCCGGGCGATCAACTGCGCATCCAAGTCACGAAGCAGCGTCAGCGGGGTGCGGTATGGAAATTCCGCGGCGAGGCGAAGGTGGACGGCGTTCTGGTCGCCGAGGCGACCTTTGGCGCGATGCTCCTGGAGAATAGATAGAGACATGGCGGTGTTGCGGCGCGAGGCGACCACCAAGCCAGGCGGCACGGCAGTCGATATTCATCCGACCGCCATCGTCGATCCGCGCGCCGAGTTGAGTTCGGGCGTGCGGATCGGACCCTATTCGGTGATCGGGGCGCATGTGCGTCTCGGCGAAAGGGTGCGCGTCGACTCGCACGTGACGGTCGATGGCAGAACCACGATCGGGGCCGGCACGGCGATCTTTCCCTTCGCCTCGATCGGCCATATCCCGCAGGATCTCAAGTACAAGGGCGAGCCCTCCGAGCTCGTCATCGGTGCCAACAACACCATCCGCGAGCACGTCACCATGAACCCGGGAACCACCGGCGGCGGCATGGTGACGCGGGTGGGCGACAACTGCCTTTTCATGGTCGGCTCCCATGTGGCGCATGACTGCCAGGTGGGCGACCATGTCGTGATGGCCAACAATGCAACGCTCGCGGGCCACGTGCGCGTGGGCGATTGGGCCATCCTCGGCGGGCTCTCGGCTGTGCACCAGTTCGTGCGCATCGGCCGTCACGCCATGATCGGCGGCATGTCGGGGGTCGAGCACGATGTCATTCCCTACGGCTCGGTGATGGGCAATCGCGCGCGCCTCGCCGGGCTGAACGTCGTGGGGCTCAAGCGCCGGGGCTTCACGCGCGAGCAGATTCACACGCTGAGGACGGCCTACCGGCTCCTCTTCGCGCAGGAAGGCAGCATGGCGGAACGCCTGTCGGACGCCGAGGAGATCTATCACGACAACGAGACCGTGATGGAGATCGTTGCGTTCATACGCGCGGATTCGAGCCGCGCCATCTGCCAGCCCAGGCCGGGGGATGTCGAGTAAGCTCGGCATCGTGGCGGGCGGCGGCACGCTGCCGCAGCGATTGATCGAGGCCTGCCGCAGAGACGGACGCGAGGTCTTCGTCGTCGCCGTCAAAGGCCAGGCCGATGCGGCGGCGCTCGTCGGCACCCCGCATGAATGGGTGCGCATCGGGGCGCCGGGCAGGGCGGTCGAGCTCGCGCGCGAGCACGGCATCACCGAAGTGGTGTTCGCCGGCCGTTTCCGCCGCCCGAGCCTCTTCGAAGTCTTTCCCGACTGGCTGGCCATGCAGTTCATCCTCGAGGTCGGCAAGCACGTCTTCCGCGATGACGGGTTTCACAAGGCGGTGGTGGACTGGGCCGGACGGCTTGGCTTCCGCATCCTCGGCCCGGAGACGATCGATCGAGGGTTGCTGGCTCCGGAAGGGGTGCTGGGAGCGGTTGAGCCGGACGCCGAGGCCTGGAGCGATATTGCGCGCGGCATCGAGGTGGCGAGGGCCCTCGGGAACGCCGATGTCGGCCAGGGCGCCATTGTTCAACAAGGCGTGGTGCTCGCCGTCGAGGCGATCGAGGGGACGGACGCGATGATCGCGCGCGCGGGCAAGCTCCGGCTCAAGGGGCGGGGTGGCGTGCTCGTCAAGGCGAGGAAGCCGGCGCAAGAGGCGCGCATCGACCTCCCCGCGATCGGCGTGCGCACGATCGAGCACGCCAAGGCGGCCGGCCTCAGCGGGATCGCGATCGAGGCGGGGGGTGCGCTCGTGATCGACCGCGAGGAGGTGGTCGAGGCCGCCGATGCCGCCCGCATCTTCGTCGTCGGGGTCAAGGTGAGCGCGTGAGCGCGTCTCCGTCGTCGGCTCAGGAGGCAAACGCTCGCGGGCCGCTCATCTTCCTCATGGCGGGCGAACCCTCGGGGGATGCGCTCGGTGCCCGTCTCATGGCCGCCCTTCGGCGCGAGACCAACCGGAGCGTGCGCTTCGCAGGCATCGGCGGCGAGCGCATGATCGGCGAGGGGCTCGAGAGCCTCTTTCCCATGGAGGAGCTCTCCATCATGGGCCTGGCGGAAGTGCTGCCGCGCGCGCGGAGCATCTTGCGCCGTATCAACGAGACGGCCGCGCGCGTGCGTGCGCTCAAGCCGGCCGCCGTGGTCTCGGTGGACGCCACCGGCTTCTGCTTCCGGGTCGAGCGTCGGCTCAAGGGAGCCGGCATCCCACTCATCCATTACGTGGCGCCGATGGTGTGGGCCTGGCGGCCCTGGCAGGCGCGGGCGCTCGCCAAGTTCCTCGATCATCTCATCACGCTCTTGCCCTTCGAGGCGCCATATTTCGAGCGCTACGGTATCGCCACCACCTTCGTCGGTCATTCGGTCGTGGAGGAGCCGGCGGACAATGGCGATGGCCCCGCCTTCCGCGCGCGCCATGGCATTCCTCTCCTGGCCCCCTTGCTCGCCGTGCTGCCGGGAAGCCGCCGCGCCGAGGTGCGGCGCCTTCTTCCGGTCTTTGCCGGGACGCTGGCTCTGCTCAAAGAGAGCTTCCCCGACCTCCACGCCGTCGTCCCCACGGTGAGCACGGTGGACGAGGAGGTCGCCCGTGCGGCGGCCCGGTGGCCGGTGCCGGCAATCGCGGTGCGCAGCATTGCCGAGAAATACGACGCGTTTGCCGCTGCGGACGCAGCACTCGCCGCTTCGGGCACGGTCTCGCTTGAATTGGCGCTCGCGCGCTGTCCGATGGTGATTGCCTACAAGGCGAGCCCGCTCACGGTATGGATCGTGCGCCACTTCATGATCAAGATACGCTACGTGAGCGTGATCAACCTGCTGCTCGACACAGCGCTCATCCCCGAGCTCATCCAGGAGAACTGCCGCCCCAAGCGCCTCGCGGAGGCGGTCGCCAAGCTGCTCCGCGAGCCCGAGGCGGGTCGGGCGCAGATCGAGGGCGCAAGTGCCGCCTTCAAGGCGCTCGACCTGGGCGGCCCGTCGCCCTCTCTGCGCGCCGCGCGCACCATCCTCCGCGTGATCGCGGAGAAGACAAAGGCCGCCCGACTGTCGTAGCATCGTCCGACGCGCCGCTTAGGCGGCACGTGAACGAAATTCAGGATGAGGAGCTTGAGATGAGCGTTACAGAAGCCCAGCCGGTCAAGACCGGCAAGTCCGGATTCGAAGGCTCGCGCTTTCTGCACACCATGATCCGGGTGCGCGACCTCGACAAGTCGCTCGACTTTTACACGCGCCTTCTCGGCATGAAGCTCTTGCGCAAGAAGGACTATCCCACGGGAGAGTTCACGCTTGCCTTCGTGGGCTATGGCGACGAGACGGCTGCGACGGTGGTCGAGCTCACCCACAACTGGCCGCGCAAGGAGGACTACGCGCTCGGCGAGGCCTTCGGCCATCTCGCCATCTCGGTCGCCGACATCTACGGCGCCTGCGCGCGCCTGGCCAAGGAAGGGGTCAAGATCCCGCGCCCGCCCGGCCCGATGAAGCACGGCGGCTCGGTCATCGCCTTCATCGAGGATCCCGACGGCTACAAGATCGAGCTGATCGAGCGGGCGTAGTACTCGGAATCGTGGGTGCGTGACGCACCCCCCACCCTGACCCTCCCCCTCAAGGGGGGAGGGGAAATGCATGGCATGGCAACAAAATCCCCCTCCCCCTCGAAGGGGGATCGGCCGCCCGTTGAGGAGCGGCCGATGGGGTGGGGGTGACGCTCGGATTCCTTAAGGCTCTTGGGCTATTTCCGCTTCTCCACGGGCACGTAGCTGCGCTGGCCGTGGCCCGTGTAGAGCTGGCGCGGCCGGCCGATCTTCTGCAGCGGATCCTCGATCATCTCGTTCCACTGCGCGACCCAGCCGACGGTGCGCCCGACGGCGAACAGCGCTGTGAACATGCTGGACGGGAAGTTCATCGCCTTGAGGATGATGCCCGAGTAAAAGTCGACGTTCGGGTAGAGCTTGTGCTCGACGAAATATTCGTCCTCGAGGGCGATCTTCTCCAGTGCTATGGCGAGGTCGAGGAGCGGCTCGTCCTTGACGCCGAGCTCGTCGAGAACCTCGTGGCAGGTGCGGCGGATCACGGCCGCACGCGGGTCGTAATGCTTGTAGACCCGGTGGCCGAAGCCCATGAGGCGGAACGAATCGTTCTTGTCCTTGGCGCGCTTGATGAACTCGGGAATTTTGTCCTTGCTGCCGATCTGGCGCAGCATGTTGAGCACGGCCTCGTTGGCCCCGCCGTGCGCCGGTCCCCACAGCGAGGCGATGCCGGCCGCGATGCAGGCAAAGGGGTTGGCGCCGCTCGAGCCGGCGAGCCTGACCGTCGAGGTCGAGGCGTTCTGCTCGTGGTCCGCGTGCAGGATGAAGATGCGGTCCAGCGCGCGCGCAAGCACCTTGCTCACCTTATATTCCTCGGCCGGCACCGCGAAGGTCATGTGCAGGAAATTCTCGGCGTAGCTCAGCTCGTTGCGCGGATAAACGAAGGGCTGGCCCATCGAGTACTTGTAGGCCATCGCCGCGATGGTCGGCATCTTGGCGATCAGCCGGTAGGACGCCACCACCCGGTGACGCGGGTCGGTGATGTCGGTCGAGTCGTGGTAGAAGGCCGAGAGCGCCCCCACCACGCCGCACATTACCGCCATCGGATGCGCGTCGCGCCGGAAGCCGCTTAAGAAGCTGATGATCTGCTCGTGCACCATCGTATGGTGCGTGATGTCGGAAACGAAGCGCGCCTTCTCCTCGGCGTTCGGCAGCTCGCCCTTGAGCAGGAGGTAGGCAACCTCCATGAAATCGCTGCGCTCGGCCAGCTCCTCGATGGGATAGCCGCGGTAGAGGAGCACGCCCTGGTCGCCGTCGATGTAGGTGATCTTCGACTCGCAGCTCGCCGTCGAGGTGTAGCCCGGATCGTAGGTGAACATATCCGTCTCGCCGTAGAGCTTGCGGACGTCGATGACTTTGGGGCCGACCGTTCCGCTCATGACGGGGAGGGAAAGCGAGCGATTGCTCCGTGGGTCCGCCAAGGTGACGGTCTCGGCCGGAGGAGTGGCGGTTTTGAGATTGTTCATGGGCGACCTCTTTTGCTCAATGGCGGTGCGGTCGCGCGCCGCGCGTGCAGCTCATCGTGCACTGCAAAATAAGCCGATCGGGCGGAATTAGCAATTAGGTCGCGCTTTTTGTCGCATCAGGCTATGTCCTTGATTCTGCCTAAAACTTCGGCACGCCCAAGCACTTCCATGACCTCGAAGATGCCCGGCGAGACGGTCGAGCCGGTGAGCGCCGCGCGCAAGGGCTGGGCGAGCTGGCCGAGCTTGAGGCCTTCCGCCTCTGCGAGCGCGCGCACCTCGCTCTCGAGCGCCGCCTGCGACCAGGCGGGTGCTCGCTCGAGGCGCTCTCCGAGGCGGGCGAGCCGCAGCCGCGCAGCGCGGTCCAGCAGCGCTGCGGCCTTCGCCTCGAGTGCTAACGGGCGCGGGCGCACGTAGAGCGCGGCCGAGGCGGCCAGCTCCTTGAGCGTCTTGGCGCGTTGCTTGAGCCCGTCCATGCCACGCGCGAGAAGCGCCTCGCCCTCCATATCGGGCGCCCGGCCGAGCAGCTTCTCGAGGAAGGGGCGCAGCAGCTCGACGAGGTGGCGGTTATCGCACTGGCGCAGGTAGTGGGCGTTGAGGCTGTCGAGCTTGGCGAAGTCGAAACGGGCCGCTGAGCGCCCGACGTTCTTGATGTCGAACCATTCGATCGCCTGTGCCCTCGAGATGATCTCGTCGTCGCCGTGCGCCCAGCCGAGGCGGAGGAGATAGTTGTCGAGCGCCTCGGGGAGGTAGCCCATCTCGCGGTAGGCCTCGACCCCGAGGGCGCCGTGGCGCTTCGAGAGCTTGGCGCCGTCGGGCCCGTGGATGAGCGGAATGTGCGCGAATTGCGGCGTCTCCCAATCCATCGCGCGGTAAAGCTGGGTCTGGCGAAAGGCATTGGTGAGATGATCGTCGCCGCGGATGACATGGCTGATGCCCATGTCGTGATCGTCGACAACGACCGAGAGCATGTAGACGGGAGTGCCGTCGGCGCGCAGCAGCACCATGTCGTCGAGCTGCTCGTTGCCGACCCGTACGGTCCCTTGGACCAAATCCTCGATGACCGTTTCCCCGCTCTCAGGCGCCTTGAGCCGGATCACCGGGGGGACCTCGGCCGGCGCGGTGCGCGGATCGCGCTCGCGGCAGCGGCGGTCGTACCCCGAGGCCCGGCCTTCGGCGCGCGCCTTCTCGCGCCGCTCGGCGAGCTCCGCGGGCGTGCAATAGCAAGGGTAGGCGCGGCCGCGCGCGAGGAGCTCGCGCGCCACCTCGGCATGACGGGGCGCGCGCGCGAACTGGTGGACGACCTCGCCGTCCCAGTCGAGGCCGAGCCAGCTCAGCCCTTCGAGGATGGCGCGTGTGGCCGCCTCGGTCGAGCGCGCGCGGTCCGTGTCCTCGATGCGCAAGCGAAAGAGCCCGCGCGAGTGGCGCGCATAGAGCCAGTTGAAGAGCGCGGTACGGGCCCCGCCGATATGGAGAAAGCCGGTGGGGGAAGGGGCGAAGCGCACGACGACGGACATCGGATGAGCAAGTCCTCACGCGTCAGGACGAGGTGCCGTGCTGTAGCATATCCCGCGCGGGGAGTCTGCAAGAGGCGATGGGTGCTGAGCGCTCTACGCCCATGGCTTCGCGCACCGGCCAAACTGTCGCATTAGCGCTTTGATCGAGATCAATGCTCGCTCCCTGCGAAGCAGAGTGAGATGGAGCGAGGTTCGGCGCCGGATGCGACCCGATCCGCCACGCCGACATCATAGATGAGGCTCGTTCGCAGATGCGCCTTCAGACCCTTTGCGGTTCGCCTTCCGCGTTTCGCCGCTCGATCATCGCGGGCACGCTTTTCGCTCTTGTCGGCTTCGCCGCGCTTTCGCTCGCCACTCCAACGCGAGCCGATTGGCAGAGCGATCTCCGTGATCAGCTCCTGCACGAGCAGAATTGCGAAGTCCTGTTTCTGTCGGATCTCGAGGAGCATGTCGTTGAGGGCCAACCGGTCGTTTTCGTTCGGGCGCATTGCGCGGATCAACGTGCCTTCGATGCGAGCCGGACAGGCGAGGACGCTCACTTCAAGCTCCAGGCGTGCGACAAGAATGTGAAGGCGTGCTGAGGAGCGTCGAGACGCGGCACCCCCGCCTTCTCTCAGTTCTCTGTCTTACCCCCATGACGCCGATAAGCAGTAAATTTGGGGATCATCCGAACTCCGAAGCATGGTTGCGCTGGGGGCGGTGAGCGTCCTCAAATTGGCCTGTCCGTAAGGCCGAATTGGTTCACCATGCCAGCGAATTCCTGGTCATCTGGGGAATGTCAGCTGACAGCGTTGTAGTCGTCTTGCTTCCCATGTCTCATTCAGTTGGGGGCAAACTGATTATCCTTGCACGATACTCTTATAAGTAGTAATCTACAGTTTTCGTACACGGAGATGCCCAGTAAGGCTGGCGCCCATTCCAAGCCACCCTTCTTGGCTTCACATCCTGGGGGAGCCTGCCGCCAGGGGATACACAGAGATCGGAAAGGGTGTTCAACGGCGCGGCCATCCGGCGAATGTCGGGTGAGAAATATCGGCTGATACAGAAAGGGAGTACGTCAATGTCAAATGCAACTAGCATAGTCGGCACGTGGAATGGTTTTGTTGCTTGGGGGGACTCTGGTCCTCCAGTTAGCAATGCGAGCACAGTGTGGACCTTTAAGGCTGATGGAAGCTGGACCTACGAGTTCGGCGGAGGCCGCTGGATTCAGGTCGAGGGCCTGGTTGCATGGAATTTCACCAGTCCTGCGGGTTTGATCTATACGGGCAACGTGACCCGCAATGCGATCGACGGCATCATGGGTTACGTTGTTTCTGGAACAAGCCCTGGCACGGGATCCTTCTATGCTGTGCGACAGGCAGTGGGTGCGGCCGCCGCAGCGGTGCCGACGGGCCATGATCTGAGTAAGGGTCCATCATAAGAAGTAGGAAAGGCGGCCCATGTGTAGCAAAGGGAGCGGAATCCAACCTCCTTCCTAAGATAACGGGGGTGGGCGAAGCCGCCGATCTGGTGCATCTCGCAGCGGCGGTGGTTCTCGAATCGGGGGCGCTGGGCGCCGCGACGGTGCCCATGCGCCCCTTCTCGCTCGTCAGGACGGGGGCCGTCCTGTAGCATATCCCGTCTGGGGAGCCTCTGAGGGGCGGTCTAGCCGTGAGCGGCGCGGATCTCAGCGAGCGTGCGGAAGCCGTGCGCCCCGAGATGCACGGAGGGGTTGTCCGGCGCGCGGCGCAAGTCGCCAAGCGCGAGCTCGAGGCGGAGCGCGAGCGCTGGCCGCTCTGGCTGCCGGCCTTCTTTGGCACGGGCGTCGCCCTTTATTTTGCCTTGCCCTTCGAGCCGAGCCACTGGCCGGCACCCGCGGCGGCGTTGGCGCTCTTCGCCGCAGCCTGCCTCTGCCGCAGGCGTCCTTACGCGCTCGCGCTCTTGCTCGCGCTCGCCGCGATCGCGCTCGGCTTTGCCATCGCGGGCTGGCGCACGGACCAGGTGGAGGCACCCCGGCTGGAGAAGCGGCTCGGGCCCGTAGCGCTGAGCGGCCGCGTCGTCGAAGTCGAGCAACTTGCCCGAGGCCGGCGCGTCACTCTCGACCGGCCGCTGGTGGAGCGCCTGGCACCTGAGCGCACGCCGGCACGTATTCGCGTGCGCCTGAGGGATTCGACCACGGAGCTCAGTCCCGGCGATGAGGTGCGCTTGCGCGCGGTGCTGCTTCCACCGGCGGCGCCGATAGCACCCGGTGCCTTCGATTTTCAACGTCATGCCTATTATCTCCGGCTCGGCGCCGTGGGCTACGCCTATGGCCGCATCTCCGTCGAGCCGAAGCGGTCGAGCGGCTTTGCGCTCTCGCTCGCGGCACTGCGCGATCGCATCGCCCAGCGCGTGACGACCGAGCTGCCGGGTGCGGAAGGCGGCATCGCCGCCGCTCTCATGACCGGCGAGCGGGGCGCCATTCCGCCCGACGTGATCGAGGCCATGCGGAATTCGGGATTGGCCCATCTCCTTGCCATCGCCGGCCTTCACCTCGGCATGGTGACGGGCGCGCTTTTCTTCGGCGTGCGCGCGCTCTTGGCGCTCATTCCGCCCCTCGCGCTGCGTTATCCGATCAAGAAGTGGGCGGCCTTCGCGGCACTCGCCGGGGCCGCCTTCTATCTGCTCATTACGGGCGCTACGGTGCCGACCCAGCGCGCCTTCATCATGACCGGCGTGGTGCTGCTTGGCGTGCTGCTCGACCGCACCTCGATCTCCATGCGCATGCTGTGCTGGGCCGCGGTCGCCATCCTCGCCATCGAGCCCGAGAGCATCACCGGGCCGAGCTTCCAGCTCTCCTTCTCGGCCGTGGTCGCCTTGCTCGCCGCATACGAAAGCTTGCGCCAGCCTGTGCTGCGCTGGGTCGCGGGCGAGGGATGGTGGCGCGTCCCTCTGCTCTACCTGACGGGCGTCGCCTTTACCAGCCTGATCACCAGCATGGCGACCATCCCTTACTCGGTCTATCACTTCGATCGCCTGGCCGCCTTCGGCTTCGTCACCAACCTCATCGCCGTGCCGGTGACGGCGCTGTGGGTGATGCCGTGGGCGATCGTCGCCTTCCTGCTGCTGCCTTTTGGCCTCGAGGGAGCGGCGTTGCCCGCCATGGGCTGGGGCCTGCACGTGGTGATCTGGTCCGCCAAGACGGTGGTGAGCTGGCCGGGCTCGGTCGCCATCCTGCCCGCGATGCCGCTGTGGGGCCTGATCGCGGTCAGCCTCGGCATGCTCTGGCTCTGCTTGTGGCAGCGGCCCTGGCGCGTGCTCGGCTTGGGCGCGATCGCACTGGGGCTCGCGAGCGTCGCCCTCGAGCGTCATCCCGACGTGATCGTCTCGGAGGATGCGCGCCTCTTCGCGGTGCGCGCCGCGGACGGGCGCATGATGATCTCGCCCGTGCGCGGCAACGACTTCGACGTGGAGACGATCATCAAGCGCGCCGGGCAAACGACCCGCGATCCCTGGCCGGAGGAGGGCTCAAGCGCCGATGGCCGCCTCGTCTGCGACGGCCTCGGCTGCCTCTATCGGGCCAACGGCCAGCTCGTGGCGCTGGTGCGCGAGCGCGAGGCGCTCCTCGAGGACTGCCTTCATGCCAGCGTGCTGGTGAGTGCCACGCCCATCAAGTCAGCCTGTCCGGCCCCGCGCACGGTCATCGATCGCTTGGCCCTTTGGCGCGAGGGCGGGCACGCGATCTGGCTTTCGCCCGCGGCGGTGACAAGCGAGAGCGTGCGCGACTGGCGTGGTGCGCGTCCTTGGGTGCCGGAGCGGCCGGAGCGCGCGGCGTCAGCACGGCCAGCCGCGAAATCCAAGCCACTCTCCAAGGAAACTCGGGCAAGAGTGCCGTCCGAGCCGCAGATGCCGGAGGAGCCGCCGAGCGAGGAAGACGAGGAGTAGGCACCACACCACCCGCGCGCAGGGAGCGGACGCGCGCTCTGCCGTGATCGCGCGCGAGCGATTCCGCACGCGGGACGACCGGCTCCCGAACGAGCGTGATGAACGACAGAGCGCTGCTAGTGTCGCGATTCGGAA
>Ga0074044_10004755_pt1 | contig 11192 bp, 15 predicted proteins | sample BogForMeECP23OM1_FD_94443 | JGI IMG/M metagenome (GOLD analysis project Ga0074044, IMG submission 94443) | Bog forest soil microbial communities from Calvert Island, British Columbia, Canada - Bog Forest MetaG ECP23OM1 | ecosystem: Environmental > Terrestrial > Soil > Wetlands ...
GGAACGACCGTCGCGGGATGAACAAGCCCTGCAAAGCTAAACAGGTGGTCGACGCTCTGCTCGAAGCCGAGCCGTCGCCGCAGTACTATCTGAATCAGTTGCCGCCAGCCAAAGCCTGCGTCGCGACGTTGGGAGATTTTTACAGCGGGTTTTACCCCTGTTCGGGTCGTTTGCGCAAGCTGACGCCGGAGGAAATAGAGGATTATCGGTCCAAGTTGGAATTCGGCGTCGGCGGTTATATCGACGAGCCAGACAAAGCGCTAATCTGTGATACGTGCGGTACAGTTTACCGGCACACGACACAGCCAGCGGGGACGAATCGCCCGTAGTCGACCAAGTAGCGGAACTGCGCCTGATTCCCCCGGCGCTCAGTGTCCGCCTGTGACCTTGTATCCGGCCCGGCGTAAATCGTCGGCCAAGTCCTGCTCCATCTGGGCGGCGGCCTCGAACGGCATCGGGTTCAGGTGCTCATACAACTCCGGCAGGAGGCGGAGGCCGTAGCGCTTTACGACAGACGCATCCTTGATTCCGGCCTTATGAATCGCGAAGCGTTCTTCCGGGGAAAGTCCGCTCATGCCGACGTACACGCATGGCTTCTTGGGGTCGCGCTTCGGATTTTCAGCACGCACTTTTCGGATTTTGCCCACGGCGGGATCGAGAAGCACGACATACACATTGTGGTGGTCGAGTGACTCCAATTTCGAGCCAAGCTGCTTGAGTGTCCTTCGCTTCATCGCAGCGATTTCTCCCGCCGCACCCAGCGGTAGGCCGACTTGGCGCTCAGCGAAAAGACCTGTTCCTCCGCTCGGCGTCCGTGGCTGCGGAAATAATCCTCAATGATGCCCTGAACCGTGGCCAGCGGCGCGAACTGCTCGCTCACCGGCCAGTTGCTGGCATAGATCAGCCGTTCCGGGCCGAACATCTCCCGCATCGCATCGAGCAACGGACGATAGAACTCCACGTCACGCGGGGCCGAACCATCGCTTCGACCCGTGCCCTCCGCCAACCCCGACAACTTGCAGTAAACGTTCGGTCGTCTTACCAGCGCCTGCATCTGGCTCACCCAGTCAGCCGGAGGCGGTTTGCCGTCCACGACGACGCCCGCCAGATGGTCAATGATGATGCGCAGGCCGGGCACTTCCTTTGCCAGCCGATCCGCATACGGGAGAATCTCCCTGCCGCCTACCAAGTCCAGCGATAGGTCATGGCCAGCCAGCAGTTTCAGGCCAGCGACGAAAGCCGGATCGTCCAGCGTGCCCTCCAGCTTGCGGTCGCGAATGCGAATGCCCCGAAACAGCTTATTGGCCGCAAACCGCTTCAGGTGACCGGCAAACTGCTTCGTGCCGACCGGCAGGTTGCCGACGAAGCCGACAATGAATGGTTCGTGCGCCGCAAGGTCGAGCACCCACTGATTGTCCTCCAGCCACGGGCTGGCCTCCACGACCACCGTGCCCGTCACGTGCCGGGGCACCGGCAAGGCGAGGTAGTCCTTGGGCAGCACCGGGCGATACAGCAGTTTGTCCTCACGGGGCGGCCACGGCACGCCTTGGGGGCGACTGGGGTCATAGAAGTGGGTGTGCGTGTCGATCAGGGTGAAGCTGCTTGCTCCAGCAGCCGCCTGACCGGGCGCGGCCCGGAGGGCTGAGGCCCAACCGGTCAAGCTCACTCCGGCGACCGTTTGTGCGGCAGCAGCCAGAAAGCGCCTGCGGTTAGAGAACATGCTCATGCGCGGTCATGAGATGCAGTGTTGACCTCGTGGCGGGCCATGTCCCGAAGCAGCTTCTGGCAGGCGGGTTCGACGCTGAAGGGCTGTGGCTCGCGTTGGAACCTGTGCTGAAGCCTGTAGGCCATCACTTCCAGCGGACTTTTCCGATAGCCGAACCGTTCCAAACCATCGGCGTAGAGCGCCAGAAACTTCTCCGGGCCAAGGAGCCGCCACTGGATGATGTGAACCAGTTCGTGGAAATGGAGCGATTCCGGGTGAGACTGGTCGGCACGAACGAAATACGTGTTGACGTACGTGATACCTCCAGCGTCCATTTGCTCGAAGTCTCTGAACCGGTCGAGGCCCATCGCCGACAGCGGCGGCACCGGCACCCTCGGCACAAACACGACCATGCTCGAAGCCAGAAGCTGCTCGTCGTAGTAATGCGGCAGACGGCTAAAGCCGAGTGCGGCCACGGGCCGCGCTGCCGATCCGTGCTCCGCCAAGGTCTTCCGAATCCAGCCTGCGACGAGTGGATAAACTTTTCGGAATTCCTGTTCGGTCATTGCGGCAAACGTCCTTTCGTCGCGATCAGGGCGGCGGCTCTACATCGAACGGCAGGCTCGTTGGCGCACCGAATAAGTCAAAAGGCAATCCGAAATCGAACCTCATGCACCTGACTCCCATCTGCCAGCTTGTCGGCCTTCGTAGCTCCGTCGAGTCTAAATCCCAGCGCCTCGTAGAAATGCCTCGCAGCAACATTCGAGGCCAAGACCCAGAGCGTCAGTGAATGATAACCTCGCCTGCCAGCCTCTGCCAGCGCACTTCGGCACAGCGTCCGACCCACTCCCTTCCGCCAATGCTCTGGCAGCACATAAATCGCCGCGATCTCGGCAACCGCGTCGGGATCGACATCCTTATCGCGCGAGGGAATCAGGTCACAAAAGCCCACAATACGGCCACCATCCTCGGCCACAAAGACCTGCCCGCGCATTTGTGTGAGCCGCTCGTGCCAGAAAACCGCGCGGCGCTCCGCGCTGAGTCCATCCAAAACCCCATCGGGCATCTGGCCACGATAAGCCACGCGCCATGACTGGACGTGAATATGGGCAATACTTGGTGCATCAGCGACTGTGGCTGTGCGAATTGTCACGAGATGATCTGGTGCGCCTAACGATTGTTCAACTCGTCCATTCACTTCAGCCAGAGGACTGTGACTCCTTCGTTGGTTGCGTTCAAGTCCGGGTCACCGCGCATTGCCGCAGCACTTTTTGTACTTCTTGCCGCTGCCGCAAGGACACGGATCATTGCGCCCGACTGTGGCAGTCCTCCGCACGGACTGCGGGGAGTCGTCGTCGATTGTCGCAGGCGGCGGTTCGGCATCGAACGGGAAATTGAAGTACTCGAACACTGCCTTTGTCCGGTCGTAAATCCCGCGCTCGGATATTTCCGCCTGCTCGCACATCAGATTCATCGGCAAGAAGTCCCGCTTGAGCACCTTGAGCACGTCGAGCGGATCACAGGTGACCGCTACCTGTGTACGCCCGTCCACCTGCATGGTGTTGACGGACGGCAGACAGCACATGGTCATCGCCCTCAGAGTATCCACGTCGAGATTGCAGAAATACAGCCAGTACGGCCACGCATCATGGAAAGCTGAATAGAAGCGCCGGATTTCGGGGATCATGTGGATTTCACGGCGGTCGTCGTCCCAGCCTTCGATGCAGAACACGAAGCGGTTCATCATCTCCCGCAACGGACGGCCTTCAGGCAGTTTGTCCGGCGCGTACAGGCTGAGGAAATGGCTAAAGTCGCACCGCTCGACCTTGCTGCGGCTGAACTGGTAGAGAATCAGATCGTCTGCCATGTCTCCCTTCATCGTATAGAACGCACAATCCCTCGGCGATGCCATTCACGCTTGAGCTTTTGTTTCGCCGAACCTTTGGTCGGCTGGCATACTCGTCGGCCAGTGAAGTCGGTCACGATTCAAATCAACGACCTGTTCGAGTTCGAGGGCCAGCCGGTTCCGGCGCAGCGACCTGACAACGCCGTCGTTGAGGCGATGGCCCGGCGGCAGTTCGAGTTTCTGCGTCAGCCGATCCAGATCGAGGTCGAGGATAGCACTGTGACCATCTCCTTTGCTGAGGAATCCACCACCGCTCAGGATGAGGCCGCCCGGCTGGCGGAGCGGGCGGCCAAACGCGCCGGTGAGGGCAATTACGGCAAGGCGATCTCGCTCTGGAAACGCGTGCTCGAACTGAACCCGTCGCTCCACAAGGCCCGGCGCGATCTGGCGATGGCCTGCATGGAGGCGAGTGACACGGAGAACGCCAAGAATCACCTGATCGAAGTGCTGCGGCTGAATCCGGGTGACGCTTGGGGCTGGGTCGTTCTTGGCAATCTCTACGCCAAGAACGAGAAGGACTGGGCCACCGCCGAAAAGTTCCTACGCCGTGCCTTGGAGATTGCGCCCAACGACCCGTGGGCGCTCAACGGCATCGCCGCCATCACGGCGCAGCGCGGGCAAACCAATGAGGCCGTGAAGTTGTTCGAGCAAGCGATTGCGGCCAATCCTGACCTTCCCAATCCATATTATGGTCTTGGCGTCACGTTTCACCGCATCGGCAAGCCCGACCTTGCCGCCCGCGCTCTCGACCGGCTGTTCTTCAGCGCACGGGCACACGATGCACGGGCGAAGCACGTCTTCGATCAGGCCCGCACGCTTTACGGCACGGTTCAGGATGACCTGATGAAGCAGCAACACCCGGAGGCGTTCAAGGCGGTCGAGAATTTCCGGGCCGGGCTGGAGCAGTTGTCCGGCTATCCGGTGCGCGTGACCGAGGGCGAGTTCAGGGACAAGACCTCCGCCACGATCCAGATGGCATGGAAGCACGGGCGCGACCATCACCTGATTACGTGCCGCTCATCTCTGCCGGAAGAATTGCGGACGCATCAGACGGCTCACGAATTGAGCCATCTGCAATTAGAGGCTGAGGCTCGGAAGGCAGGCACGAACCGGTTCTTCGTCACAACGACTGCGACCGAGCGAAGTGTGCTTCAACGTCTGGACGGTGACATCCGCAAATTGCAGCGCAAGGGCTTCCCAACAGATGCCTCGCAGGGTTTGGTCACGGCACTCATTCGCGGGTTGGCGGGCTTCTTGTTCAACTGCCCACTCGACATGCTCATCGAAACCCGGCTGCGAGAGCGGATGCCTGCGCTGTCTGCTGGACAGTTTGTGGCGTTACGCATGGGTGCGCAGGAAGCCTTGGGAACGACCACCGACCCTAAAATCGTGGAAGTCACCCCCAAATTCATCCTGCGGGCAGGCATAGCGTTGAATGGCGCATACGCGCTGTTCTTGGACAATCTCTTTCACGGAGCAACCACCTACGCGCTGGCCTACCAGCGTGCCGAGTCCTTCGCTGTGTCACAGCGCCTGTTCCGGCACTGGCAGGCGCGGTGCCCGCAGCTTGGGGCGGGCGACGAATACGCGCTCGTGGATGAGTTCGCCGACATGGCGGGGCTGACCGGCTGGTATGAGTGGAAACCTGATCCCGGCACACATGCTGTCACCGCTTCACCGCGCAAGGAAGGCACGTCCAATCCCGAACTCCTGCGTCTGAAGACCACGCCCGCCGTTTACTACTGCCTCGACGCGCTCAAGCGTTACCAAGAGATGCCGGTCGAAAGGATCAGGGAGATTGCATTTGAGATCGGCATGGTCGGTCGCAACGGCCTTGATTACGCATCGCCCGACCAGAAATACACATTGAAGTCGCTGCCGGACGAGAAGTTCAGCGGCCTCCACCTGATGTGCCTGATGTATGCGGGCTTCAAGCGCATCGCGCCGGACCACGATCTTCACATGGACTTGAATGAGCCGTTCCTGACCGCGCTGGAGATGTTTGAGAAGGGCGAAACCGAAGCGGGACAGTAGATGATACAGAGCACTAACCAGATCGAAGCTGGGATTTGATGGGCGGCGCTGATGAAAGCGACACCGAATAAAATCGGAAGGCTTAAACTCGATTCAATCCGTCTCGATGCCGGGACGCAGACCCGTGCCCACATCGACGACGCGACCGTGGCGGAGTATGCGGAAGCGATGGCGCATGGCGACCGGTTTCCGCCGGTCATCGTGTTTCAGAACAACGGCGAGTTCATCATGGCCGACGGGTTCCACCGTCATAAAGCCGCGCACAGGGCACGCCTCAAGCATCTCCTCGCCGAAGTCAGGCAAGGCTCCCGCAAAGACGCGCTCCGGTTCGCCCTCGGAGCAAACCACAAGCACGGGCTGCGCCGGACCAACGGCGACAAACGGCGTGCGGTCGAACTGGCCCTCGCTGAATTCGGAAACCAGAGCGACCGCCTGCTGGCGGAGATGTGCGGCGTCTGCGTGCAGACCATTGGCAACATCAGGCATCAACTGTCCATTTTGGACAGTTCGCCGCGCGTGGGAAAGGACGGGAAGTTTAGGGCGTTGCCCGTCCGGGGCATCAATGGCTCTACCCGGCCAGAATCCGTCGGCTACGACACTTCGGACGCGTTTGACGGCGGCAGAGCGTTCATGGAAGTGGCCGAGGCGCTCGCCAGCCTTGAAGGTGTAGTTGAGCGTGTAGTAGAGGATCACCCGGAGAACCGGGCGGCGGTGCGGGCGGCAATCGGAAAGGTACGGACGGATTTACTGAACCTTGAGAGGCGGGTTGGGGCCACAGAGCACCGCAGCCAGCGGAACACCGCCCGAAGATCCTTCGCTTTCCGGGTGCCAAGACCAAGCTCCTGCCCCTGCTGCGGCCGTACCTCGATAAGCTGGTGGATGGTCAGGACTCATTTCACGACGCATTCATCGGCTCTGGCGCAGTGCTGTTGGACACCGCCCGTCGGCATCCCGGTCTGAAGCTCTACGCCAACGACGCCGATGCCGGGCTGATCGCCTTCTGGAAGATCGTGTCCGGCAAATCCGTCGAACCTCTTTGCGAGCGCATCCGGTCCACCAGACCCACGCTGAGGCTCTATGAAAAGATGCTGGCGTCGAAGCCTACTGAGCCGGAAGACATCGCTTTCCGGTTCTACTTTTTGAACCGCACCAGCTTTTCCGGCCTTTGGCGGGGCGGGCCTATCGGCGGCTATACGCAGCGGAACCGGTGGAAGGTGGATGTCGAATGGCGTCCCGAAAAATCGGTGAAGGACATCGTTGAGGGGCACCGGCTACTGCGGGGCAGGCTGCGGCTAAGCTGTATGCCCGGCGCGGATTATGTGGCGGACAACATCAAGCAACCGCTGTTCGTCGATCCGCCCTACTTCGGCTGTGGCGACCGGCTGACCGCGTGGGGGTGGAGTTGATGGGCATCGACTTCGCGAAGGTGGGCTACCTGAACTACTGCGCTCAGGCGGGTCTAGGGGAGGGCGATTTGCAGAAGATTAAGGTGGTCGGTGAACCCATCGCTGCGCATGTCCGGCGTTACAAGCTGGCCGACAACATTGACCAGCAGTTGGTCTGGATGACGCCACCCAAGCCGATTTGAGAGGCTGCTCGTAAGTTCTGCCCCAAGGGCGGCGTCCATGCAGTCGCCGTGGAGGCGCTGCTGTGCGTGCCGGTTCCGGTCTGGTGACGTGATGGGCGGCGCAAATGGTCCGCAGGGCTGGGGGCGATTCGGAACCTTGAGCAACGCCGCCGCGCCCTCAGACCGAGGAAATCTCGATGTGGCTCCGGGGCGTGCCAGCGTAAAGCTCTAACAAAAACCCCGCCCTTGTCGTGTTTCGACCGTGCTTCGGAACCTCGTCAGAACATCTGGGACAAGCGGGCTGCTTTCGACTTCCAGTAAAGGCGTGTCGGCCACAACCGCCGCTGTGCGTCCCTGAGTCGTTCAATTTACGGTTCGAGTGCTTTAGTCGCTGGCCACGAACAGGGCAGGGTAAATTCAAATTAAAGTCTGGCAAAGAACACGGTGGTTTTGGCCGCAGCATCCATGCCAGTCTCACGAATCAAGTCAAGGAAGTCCCCAAAAAGACCCGCAGAAGCTCTGGGGACCGGGAAGGTTTCCTCGCAGGAGGCACCGGCGTCGTTTGGCGGATGGGCGTTGCTCAGGCAGGGCTAATGCCCGCCCGTGACCGTGTAACCGGCCCGGCGCAAATCCTCCGCCAAGTCCACTCGACCGGGTGCCGGTCGGGCTGCCAAGTCGCCGGTGTGGTAAACGCGGACAAACGAGTCAGTAGTTTTACTGGCCGGTTTTGTTTGCTTACAGCCGCGATGGCTGCCTATATTATTACGAGCTTGGAACGCGGATTACTCGCTCGTGAGTATGTTGTACCGCAATAGAATATCTCGAACCGGCCTCCAGAGAGGACTGTTTTTCACCGCACTGGTTTTCGGCCTCGCGCACGCAGCACTGGCCGTCACCCCTGCAACGAATGTCCCGCCCCTGATACTCTCCGGCAGGCAAAGCGCCCGTCCGGCGGGAACGTATTCTGCAGGCATCGCCGACATAATCAAGCTGCTGGATGCGAAGGTGGATGCGCCGGTCATCCTCGCCTACATCCAGAACTCGGCCATCCCGTATAATCCCGAAGCCACGGAGCTTATCGCCCTCACGGAGCACGGCGCTTTGACCGAGACGCTGGTGGCGCTGCTGCATCGCGGGGACGAGTTGAGGCTGCAACTGGCCCAAGCACAGAGCGCGGCCAATCCCCCGCCCGCTGACTCGGCCTACGATTATCCCCCGGCGGCGTCCTATCCGCCGTATCCGTACGATTATTCTGATGCCTCCTACGCGCCGTATCCCGCTACTGATTACAGCTACGCCTCCGGCTGGTCCTTGGCTTACTGGCCCTCAGTTGGTATCAGTGGGTACGGGCCTTACCGGTATGCGCACGGGCGTTATTACCCGCGTGGCGGTTATGGTTATCATGCGGGCGGTGATGCCCATCCGAATTGGGCCAGTGCTGCTCGTCCCGCCCCTCAAGCACCGCCTTCAATGTCCGCGCCCAGCGGGGAGCACACGAGTTCTCCGGTCGTGCATTCTGGTGGCTGGCGGGGTTCTGGGCATTCGGGTGGCCATTCGGGAGGCCGGTCGCGTTAGGCGAGGCTGCTTAGGCACCGGCCAAGCTGATCTCCTAGCTCAGAAGCACACAGCCGGACTTTTTCTCAGGTGCCATTATCACTCACACCGCACTCCCTTCGGGTTTCTTCGGTGCAGTGCTTGCGGATGAAGGCTTCGAGCTTTGCTTGGTCTATCTGGCCCCAAAGGAAACCGCAATCCAAGCAACCGCTGAACTGCGCCACCGAAGGTTCAACCCCGCCGAGCAAAGTGAAGGTCAAATTGCGTAGTTCTCCGGGCTGAAACACGACCGTCCCACTGGACGTAATCAATCCACTGGACGTAATCAATTTTCCAATAGCTACTCGTTGACTTTGGCATCGGGGACATTGCACGGCTGCCACGTTCGCGACATCCTCGACCGGTGTCCAGTCTTTCAGACGGGAGCCGTCTCGGCGCGTCCCGCACTTCCAGCATGAATCCAAGCGATCCTCAAACGGTTCCCCGCAGTTAGGACATGTAGCCGGGCCAGTGCGCGGAAATGCCGCAGCGAACTCCGGCACGTCCGCCACCCGCTTCCACTCGCTGCCGCCTTCGGCTTGCAGCTTGGTTTCGGAATCGACGCGGTGCTCGGCGATCCACCGGCGGATTTGCTCCGCGCTGACCGGCCCATATTCGATCTGGTCGGCTCCGATGATTTTGTAATTAACCAAGTCTCTTGGGGTCAGGTCTTGAGCAACCGAGGCGTCGCAGGGCGCAGGAGAGCAGCTTTCTTGTTCCTTGCCTGTAGGTGTAATCGCAGGGGGAGTCTTTGTCTGTGGCGGGCCAACGAATGTAAGGGGCTGCTCGTCAACCGAGCAAGCGGTTGCGTCGTCAGGGTACTCTTTACCGCAATAGGTGCATTTTTTCATACGCCTGCAATGCCGAGTCAACCATTATTCAACTTCATCCGGCGCGACACCTGCCTCGTCTCCCACCGAGCAGCCGGGCGGGGAGAAACAGCAAAGCCCGCACCAGCGCGAATATCGCCTCCATACTGATGCCGATCAGACGCAGCGGCAAAGACGCGAGCCAAACAACGGGAAAGAGGATCAGGGCGAGTAGCGCCACGGGCCAGCAAAGCACGAACAGAATGCACCAGCCCACAAACAGGATCAGAGCTTTCATACCATTCCCATCATTTCATTTCTGGGCCGAACGTCAACCGCCGCCGAAGGCCCATCCTCACCGCACCGGATGCGGTTGGCGAACGCCATTCCAAAGCCTGCCTCGCTTTATAGTAGTCTGGCTGCTCGATGCCGACTAAAGTCCGAATCAGTCAGAACCGTAAGGTTCAAGAACTACAGCCCCAACTGAAAGAATTAAGAGCCTATGAAACTACGAAACAGCATTCGGTTCACCCTCGCCGCATTGACCGCTGGCAGCCTGCTCTGGTGCGGCAATGAGGGCAAGGCAGCGGAACTCAACACGGTCGATCCGACCGGGACATGGAAAATCGCCACAATCAACCCCGAAACTAAAAGCAAGGTTTCTGAAGCACCCATGAAGCTGAAACGGGAGGGCGGGAAGTTGACCGGCACCATCACCCACCAAAGCACGGTGAATGGCGAGACGCGGGTCTTGGAGCGGGTGCTCAAAGAAACTAAACTCCAAGGGGACGACATCTCGTTTACGGTGAGCATTCCTCCGGTCACGGGAACAGGGCCAGAGGCCACGAAGACCTACCGAGGCAAGATCACCGGTGATACCATGAAGGGGAAGGTCGAAACGGAGTGGAACGGCAGTACCTTCAGGAGAGACTGGGAGGCCAAGCGCGTGAAGGAATAGCAAGCCTTGAACCGGTGGGACATGAAACCTCGGATAAACACGACTGAGTTTGGGTCAATCACGATTGATGGATGTGTAATCGAGCACGACGTTATCATCCGGCTTGGCGGCAAGGTGAAGAAGCGAAAGAAGAAGCTTTCCAAGCGCGTGTATGGCACTTCTCACACGATCTCGCTGGATGAGGCCGAGCATGTGCTTGAAAAGGGCGCGGAAAGGTTGATTGTGGGTTCGGGGCAGCAGGGCATGGTGGTGCTGTCCAACGAGGCGGAAGATTACTTTCGACGAAAGGGCTGCGCGGTCGAACTCGCACCCACTCCGGCAGCGATTCACCGTTGGAACAAGGCGGAAGGGGCGGTGATCGGGCTGTTCCATGTGACCTGCTGAGAGTCCACACACCCGACCCCGGAAAGCACTGGTTGCTGAATTACAATCCCCAAACCGGTTTCTAATCGTCAATCGGCTCGGACGTGGCAGATTAACGCCTGATGAATAATCCAAAGGTAAAGTTGTCGTTGCTCATCAGCGTACTGGCGGCGCTGGGCGCGGTGATTACGGCCTTCGCGGCTGGGTCGCACTTCCAAATTGGCTATAACGATGGCCGGTTCAACTTTGACTTCAAA
>Ga0074044_10004756_pt1 | contig 11190 bp, 7 predicted proteins | sample BogForMeECP23OM1_FD_94443 | JGI IMG/M metagenome (GOLD analysis project Ga0074044, IMG submission 94443) | Bog forest soil microbial communities from Calvert Island, British Columbia, Canada - Bog Forest MetaG ECP23OM1 | ecosystem: Environmental > Terrestrial > Soil > Wetlands ...
AGAGGAGTGGGAGACGCTCCTTCTCTCCGGCAACGACGACGTAGAGGTCGCACTCCTCGAACGAATTCCAGTCCTCGATCCCGATGAACTTGGCGACTTCCTCGAAGAACTCGAAGACTGCAAGCCGGAAACCGGCGTGGATTGGCTCAAGGACTATCTCGCCGAGGTGAAGACGATCTACGCCTTCCAACACCTGCAGGGAGCGGATACGGAGGATGGCGGCAATGTGCTCCACGCATTGCGTGCGAAGCTCTGGGAGCGCGGCGATTCGATCATGCAGGCCGATCATGAGGGATTCACAAACGAAGAAGGCTTCCACATCGTCTGGCAATTTTCAGATTCTGTTTCAGGCCCATGGAACATGGGAGTCTTGCAGGATGGGGTCTGGATCCACTTCAAAATGGACCTGGGTGACCCCGATCATCGAGCTGCTTTCCTCGACGGCGAAATGCCGGGGGACTTGTCTGCAATCCGGGTGACCGGGCCGCAGCGCTAGACACGCCCACAAGAATTCGGCCGTCCCGTTGCTGGAAATATCGATCGTCGAATGCACAATGGATCACGAGATCGATCGCGCACTCTCCACTCCGCTGCCTTCATTTGTGGTTCCAGATCCGGTGCTTTTGACTGTGGTGTGCCCGTAGACTCGGCGATTTCAAGAAATGATCCCTAAGCCTTTTGCTAAGAGAAATTTAGCCATAAGCGATTGATTCGATTAAGGTTAGCGTAAGTTATTGATTCCGACAACTTCAAATAAATGAGATATTTAGCGAAAAAGAGAGGGAGGGGGCATATCGCAGTGGCCGGGTATAGACCGATCACATGCCTGAAAGACTGAACCGCTGCCTGGCGGGGTGTAGCACGCCCGGAGAGGATAGTCGCTGTGCTCCCGATCACCCGGCGCTCAGGATCCGTCCGATAAAATCGGCCTGAGGATCCCAGAAAAAATGTCACGGAAGAACCTGATTGCTGCTAATTGGAAGATGTACAAAACGCCTGCCGAAGCCAAGGCGTTCGTCGACGCATTTTTGCCCCTTGTTGCAGGCCACACGCGTGATGAGATTGCCCTCTTCCCCTCGCCGGTTCTGCTTCCGTCGGTGATTGAAGCTGCCAAAGGCTCCCAGGTCGCCATTGGCGCGCAGAACATCCATTTCGCCGAGGAAGGCGCGTACACCGGCGAGACTTCGATCGGCCAGTTGCAGGCCGTCGGCGGAACGCACACCCTCATTGGGCACTCCGAACGCCGGCAATATTTTGCCGAGACCGACGAGATCGTCAATAAGAAGCTGCACACTGCGCTCAAGCACGGCGTGGTTCCCATCGTTTGCATCGGCGAAGTGCTCGCAGAGCGCGAAGCGGGCAAGACCGAGTCTGTGCTCAAGACCCAGGTCACCGGCGCCTTCGCGGGAATCACCGCCGCGGCCGCTGCGCCGATCGTCATCGCGTACGAGCCCGTATGGGCCATCGGCACAGGCAAAACAACCACTCCTGAGATGGCAGAGGACGCGCACAAGATCATTCGCGCCGAAGTGGCCAAGCTGCTTGGCGCCGATATCGCGGCGAAAATGCGCATTCTTTACGGCGGAAGCGTCAAGCCCGACAATGCGACGGCTCTTCTCGGCAAGGAAGAGATTGATGGCGCACTCGTGGGCGGCGCCAGCCTCAAGCCCGATTCATTCACGGCCATCGTCAAGTATTGATGGAACTGCTCAAGCGGGCGCATCTGCGTTGCCGCGCTCTACAGCAAAACCAGGGTCTATGTATCCCGGAGCCGCAGCTCTCAAGTCGACGCGACCCCAAAGAGCGGCGACCTGCAAGGATTTCGAGAGGACACAGGTTCTCTGGTTTTGCTCGAGACAACTGCTCCTCCGCGACCAGCCATCTGACTGTCGAGGAGACGAAACGATGGCAACAAAAAAGAAATCGGGCAGCACAAAGAAGAGCAGCAGAAAAAAGAGCTCGGGCCGCAAATATTCCCCTTCCGCGGGAAGGAATGTCGAGACCGAGATGCGGGAAATGAAGCGCGGCAAGCTCAAGTCGGGACGCAGCGGCAAGAAAGTGACCAACCCGAAGCAGGCCATCGCCATCGGGCTCTCCAAGGCAAGAAAAGAGGGTAAGAGGGTGCCCGCGAAGCAGTCCTAAAATCAGAACGCAGTCGTAGCGATCGAGACGGGCGCGAAGACGCGCTCACAGCTTCACGCGCAATTCGCCGTCTTCAACCTTCGCCTCAAAAACCTCTGCCTTGACCGCAGGATCGTTCTCGGCCACGCCGGTGCGCACATCGAACGCGTAGCTGTGCCATGGACAAACAACCTTTCCATCTTCGATCGCCCCTTCGCCCAGCGGTCCTTCCTCGTGCGGACACGTTCCATTCAGTACACTGATGGTCCCATCCACATTGGCGACACAAAGCACGCGGCCGGCGTTGACGAATTCGCGGACCTGGCCCGCCGGAGGCAATTCAGATTGCGCGCAGATACGCACAAAGTCGGACATCGTGATTTCCTCTCAAGGTCTCAGTCGGGTCGCTCGCCCGAAGCAGGACGATCAAATTAGCATAAAGCAGCGCCACCCTGTGGCTGCAAGAGCCCATGAGCAAGCCGATTCCGTCCAAGAAGCCTTCCAGTCCCGGTGCAAGTGCAACGCCCTTTTCGAATGGCTCACGCGATGCGCCGCCGACCGTTTCTGCCCGATGGATTCTCGCGGCCATGGCGTTCGCCCTTCTCGGGGCTGCGCTCTGTGTCTGGGGCGTGCTCTGCCTGACCTTCTGGCAAGGAAGCTGGCAGCTGCTCTATCATCCAACCGCGGCGGTGACGCGAACACCGGCCAATGTCGGGCTTGCCTTTGACTCCCTCGATTTTGCGGCCACTGAATCAGGGCAGCCCCAACTTCACGGGTGGTGGGTCCCTTCGGTCCCTACCAATCGCTTCACTGCAATTTACCTGCATAGAGCAGACGGGAACATTAGCGACACCGTCGATGCACTGATCCCGCTTCACGCGGCCGGCGTGAACATTTTGGCCTTCGATTATCGCAGCTACGGCAAGAGTCAATCCATTCATCCGAGCGAGCAAAGCTGGCGCGAAGATGCGGAATCGGCCATCGCCTACCTGCGCGACACGCGACATATTCCGGCCGGTTCCCTGATCCTTGTCGGAACGGGCTTGGGCGCTAACCTTGCGCTGGAAGTGGCCGCGGCGCACCCGGAGATCGCCGGGGTTGTGTTGGACGAACCTCTCGACACACCAATGGACGCGATCTTCAATGACTCGCGTGCGCGCCTGGTTCCCGCCCATTTGCTCGTTCACGACCGCTGGGATACCGTCGGCTCAGCAGCAAACTTGGGCATTCCATCGCTGTGGTTTTATCGGATACCTGCGCAAGACCATCCGAGCCAAATCAAAACTGAAGCATACGAAAAAGCGCCGTCGCGCAAGATGCGAGTCTGGCTGGATAACTCAGCGGATGCAGCGAAGGACTATTCTCTCGCACTTGCTCGCTGGCTCGACGAATTGCCCGGCAACCACCAAAATCAATGACTCCAGCAATTCTCAGGGCGGTTGTCGAACGGCAGATTTGGTTCCTAGTTTGTGCGTAGCATTTACCGCGGAATGTCGCGGTGCAAAGCCTTGACCTGGTAACCGGCTTTCCGGAGACGTTTCGTCATCTCTTCCGCCATCATGACACTGCGATGCTGGCCGCCCGTGCAGCCAAAGCCGACGGTCAGATAGCTCTTGCCCTCTTCGACGTAGTGCGGAAGCAGGTAGAGCATCAGGTCCGTCACCTTGCCAAGAAATTCTTTCGTTTGCGGAAATTTCCTCACATACGCTGCGACCTTCGGATCCTTGCCCGTCTTCTTGCGGAACTCCGGAACAAAATGAGGATTGGGCAGGAAGCGCACATCGAAGACGAGGTCGGCATCCAGTGGCACGCCATTCTTAAAACCGAAGCTCACGCAACTCACGAGAAGCCGCTTGGTTTGTTCTTCAAGGCTGAAACGTTGCTGTATGTGCGCACGCAATTCATGCACATTGAAATTCGAAGTATCGACCAGCGTATCGGCCACGTTGCGGATTGGGTCGAGCAGTTGCCGCTCCTCGACGATCGACCGCTCAACCGTCTCGGAGCGGCGAAGCGGATGCGGGCGCCTCGTCTCGGAGTAGCGCCTCACCAACACTGCGTCCTGCGCATCAAGGAAGACAACTCGTGTGGGAAGTATCTGTTTGACCTGCTTCAGGATTTCAGGAAGCCGATCCAACGTCTGGCCTTCGCGCACATCCACCACAATCGCCGCACGCTCGATCTCGCCCGACTTGCCTACCAAGCCGGCGAACTCAGTCAGAAGTTCCAGAGGGAGATTATCCACGGCATGATAGCCCAGGTCTTCGAAATTCCTGAGAGCCGAGGCCTTGCCGGCGCCGGAAATACCCGTGAGGATCACGAGTTCCTTTTCCGGTTTCTTCTTTGGCACAAACCCGTCGGCAGGCAATTTGTTGGATGAAGGTAAGGACACCTGCAACGAAGGTATCATGCGCACATCGTACACCGAATCGGACCGCGCATGAGTTGAAGCAAGATGAAAGCTTTGCTGCTGGTAATCGGAATTCGCACAAGTCTTCGAAAGATTACTAGAGGAACTTCGAATCCAGACCCGGCGAGAATCTTCTCCACCGCAAGAGCTTACGATCCAGGTTCCGATGATACGGCTATGGGACCTCCACCAGTTCCATTTGGCCATCGCGCCGCCTGTGGAGCACATACAGTTCTCCGACGGGATTGCGAAAGACAAGGAGGTCGCGGTCTCGAAACTCGGCTTCTTTGACGGCTTCTTCGATCGTCATGGGCTTGATCGCAATGGCTTCGGCGCTGGAGATAATATGCGGCTCGACGATCGTCGCATTCGCCGGAAACGAGTGCACGGCAATCGACGCGCGAGCATTCGCACCACTTTGCTTTCCGTTCGCAGGCGTTTCTTCTTGCAAAGCAGGCCGCGCCTTTGGCCGGGAAACCGGGGGCGCGGTCAGCATCTTTTCCTCTTTAGGTAGCCGCTTGCGTGTAAGGTGGCGGTCGCGATAACGCAAGGCCTGATGTTCAGCATGCGCCAAAGCTTCGCGCAATGCGGACTCCAGCGAATCGGCCTGCCCGGCAGCCACGATGGTCTGCAGGCGCGCCTTAACAGTCAATTCGGCAATCTGCAAGTGTCGCTGAACGCGAAAGATCACACTCGCGCTTGTGGTTCGGCCCAGGATCCGTGCAATACGGTCCATGCCCTCCTCGGCTTGTGTGCGCAACGCCTTGGAGACTTTTACCTGTCTGGCTGTCAACTCAACTTGCATCGTCAGCCCTCCGGTCCCTGTTCTGCTTGCATCTATCTTTGGCCGAGAACCTCTCACTTATCGCCCGGTCCGGCTGCAATCATAGCAGTTTAAATCTCGGCTTCGCTCACGCGAAGCAGCGCGACAACGGTCGGATTCCAGGAGCAAGAATCGAATCGATGTCGAGTGCGCGCTGACCGTAAGGGGAGCGAACCATCGAAATCAGAACACACGGTGACGCAATGCATGTGAGGAATTATAGCCATCACGCCGGATTCCTGGACAACCGGAGGTTAAAAGAACTTCCTGAGCTCTCGGCGAAACGGTCTCCCAGATCCCGGGATTTTCCAGCTTGGCGCGTCAGCGCAAGGTGATTGCAGGAACAACACCAGGATCGGAAGCCCCGGAGGCGCGCCAGCCCCGCTCACCGTTGTTGTTGTTTTCCGGCTCCAGATTCGAATCCCCGTCGGCCCCGTCCGGCACAAGATTCAACGTACCGTTTCCTGGAAGGAAGACGCGGAAACAGGTAATGCAGTCGCCGCTGCGGCGATAGCTTCTGTAGGAAATCCGGCCGCTGTATTTTTGCAGAATACCTTTGCTGATCCAAAGTCCAAGGCCGGTGCCCTTCGCCGCCTTGGTGCTGTAGAACGGCTCAAAGAGCCGCTGTGCGTCTTCAGGTTTAATGCCCATGCCTGTATCAATTACGGAGATCGCCGGCCCGCGCCGTTGCGTGATCCAGTCCGTTGCTTCGTGCACATGCAGCCGCAGGACTCCGCCCTTCGGCATGGCCTGCACCGCATTGGCAATTAGATTCAGGAATACCTGGCGAAGTTCCACCGGGAAGCCAGTCACATTGCTGGCGCTGGCATACTTCTTTCGCAATTCAATTTTGTTCACCTGAAAGGCACGGTTCTGCAGCTCTGCAACGTCGTCCAAGAGTTCGTGCACCCGAACCGGCGTGGGCTGCTTTGATTCCCGATAGAAGCTGAGGGTCTGTCGGGTTATGTGGGAAACGCGAACCAGTTCTTGCTCGGCCGCGTCCGCATAGCCTCGCGCCTCATCGCTGAGCGAGGGATGGTTGCGGAGCAAATAAAAAATGTTGGTTATGGCCGCGAGTGGATTATTGATTTCGTGCGCAATGATGCCGGCTACACGGCCCATGGCAGCGAGCTTTTCACTTTCGCGCAGGGCTTCTTCCGCCTTCATCTGGACCGTGATATCGCGGTTGACTTCGAGCACTGCATTGCCTTCACGATTCATCGTTTTGCGGCACGCGACGATGATTTCTCGTCCGCTTCTGGTCTGTTGAATCAGGTTTCCCTGCCAGCTTCCCATCTCCGCGAGCGCCCTTCCCACGTCCTCTCGTGAAATCGGAAAGACGGTCTTTAGCAATCGGTGCATATCCTGACCGATCGCTTCTCCTCTGCTCCAGCCATAGAGCGTTTCCGCACCCCCATTCCAGAACTGAATGGCCCCTTGCATATCGCGCACGATAATCGCCTCCGATGCAAGCTCCAGCAAATTTGCCTGTGTGCGAAAGCGGGATTCGCTCTCCTGAAGCTCTTCTGTACGCTCCGCCACGCGCCGTTCAAGCTCGCTGTTCAGCTTTTCCAGCATGCGGGTCTTCCGGTGCAACTCGACAAAAACGGCGACTTTTGCACGCAGCACCTCCGGAATGACGGGCACCGAAATGTAATCGACCGCACCGCTGCGATATCCCTGGATCTTGTCGGAGTCGGCAAGGTGGACACCGGAGATAAAGATAATCGCTGTCTTCTGAAATCGGGGATGCTGGCGGATCACATCGGCGAGTTCAAAACCATCGACGTCCGGCATACTCACGTCCATCAGGACGACGGCAATGTCGGTCTTCAAAAGAATGTTCAGCGCGTCGCTTGCCGAGTGAGCCTTGATCAGATTCTCGCCCAATTCGGCGAGGATGACTTCATAGCTCAGGAGCTTAGCCGGCTGGTCATCGACCATTAGGATATTTATTCTGTCAGACGTCATCGGTCTTTGCTCCTCGCATCTCCGCACCGAGCGGCAACCGGCAAAATCGAAAGCTCTCGCGCCGCGGATTAATCATCTCGATTCGATAAATGATGTACTCTCCGTTCGAAGTCGTTCGCATTCACAATTGCTCTTCGTCTAACGATGCAACCACATCCGGAGTGCAGCGAGCAACTGCTCCGTATTAACAGGTTTAGCAAGGTATTCTGAAGCGCCCGCTTCCAGGCATCTTTCGCGGTCCCCCTTCATCGCCTTGGCCGTAAGCGCGATGATGGGCAGGCGGCGAAGCGCGGGATTCTGCCGAATCACTTGCATCGTTTCGTATCCGTCCATTTCAGGCATCATGATGTCCATCAAGACGATAGCCAGGTCGGTCGTCTGTTCGATGGTTTCGATAGCCTCGCGTCCGGTACCTGCGGAAAGCACCGTCATGCCGCGCCGTTCCAGAACACTGCTGAGCGCAAAAATATTGCGCACATCGTCATCGACCACTAGCACCTTGCGCCCTGCCAACGCGTCGTCGGAACGGTGCAGGCGATCGAGCATCTGCTGCTTCGCCGGCGGCAGATCGGCAACCACGCGATGCAGGAAAAGTGCAGTCTCATCGAGCAATCGCTCGGGCGATTCCACATCCTTCAAAACGACGCTGCGCGCCAGTGTGCGAAGTTGCGCATCTTCTTCCGGCGTCAGTTCCCGGCCCGTGAAGACGACCACGGGTAGATCTTTCAACTGGGGCCGGTCGCGCAACTGCTCCAGAACTTCAAAGCCAGTCATGTCAGGCAAACGCAGATCGAGCACGACGCAGTCATAGCCTCCCTGTTCGAGCGCCTTGATCGCGGCTGCACCGGAGTCAGCGGCCTCGATGTCGATATCCTTATGCCACAACAGCTCGCGCGTGCTCAACACCTCGGCAGGATTGTCTTCCACGAGCAGAAGACGCTTGCGGCGCGGCTGCGAGTATTCCTTGATGCGTGTGAGTGCCGCATCGAGATCCTCAGTGGACGTTGGCTTGGTGACAAACGCGAACGCACCGCGCGACAGGCCGTGGTGCCGGTCCTCGTCCAGAGTCAGCATCTGCACGGGAATGTGGCGAGTCCTCGCGTCCTGTTTCAGATGATTCAACACGGTCCATCCGAGCATGTCGGGCAGGAAGACATCGAGCGAGATCGCCGTCGGGTTGTACTCCTGCGCCAGCGCCAAAGCCTCGGTCCCGGTCATGGCACTCAGTACCTTGAAGCCCTTATCGCGCGAGAGGTCGCACAACACGCGGGCATAATGAGGATCGTCCTCGACGATCAAGAGGATCGCGTCCCCGTCTGCGAGATTGTTACGATCGTCTTCAATCCGGGCTTCATGTTCGACCGCAGTGACTGTAGTGATAAAGATCGGCATCGCCGCTTGCGAGCCACTTTTCTCAGTCTTGACGATGCTCGGCGCAGATGGCCCAACGTAGGTCTGCGGCAAATAAAGCGTGAAGGTGCTGCCATGGCCTGGAGCGCTCCTTAGTTGGATTTCGCCGCCGAGCAAGCTGGCGAGTTCGCGGCTGATGGCGAGGCCCAGGCCGGTTCCGCCGTATTTGCGGCTCGTGCCCGCATCGGCCTGCTGGAAGGCCTCGAAGATGATGCGCTGCTTCTCAGGGGGAATGCCGATTCCGGTATCGGAGACCGCAAACGCGATGACCGAACCGGCTCCGCTCAGAATTGGATGATCACCGCTCCAGCCTTCCGACGCGCTCGAGACGGTGAGCCGGACGCCGCCCTGTTCGGTGAATTTGAATGCATTCGAGAGCAGATTCTTGAGAACCTGCTGGAGACGCTTCGAGTCGGTCACCAGGCTGCGGCCCATGCGGGGATCGCTCGTGACTTCGAAGAGCAGCCTGCGGTTTTCTGCTTCGTGACGGAAGGGGCGGGAGACGGTTTCGAGAAGCGCGCCAAAGAAGATTTCCTCGGCTTCGACCGAGACGGTTCCCGATTCAATTTTCGATAAATCGAGAATGTCGCTGATGAGGTTGAGGAGATCGGTGCCCGCACCATGGATGGTACGCGCGAATTCCACCTGCTTCGCGGTCAGACTACCATCGGGGTTCTCCGCAAGCTGCTGGCCGAGGACAAGGATCGAGTTGAGCGGCGTGCGCAGCTCGTGCGACATATTCGCAAGGAACTCGGATTTGTACTTCGAGGTCAGCGCCAGCTCGCGGGCCTTTTCTTCCAGCGCGCGGCGTGCTTGTTCGATCTCCTGGTTCTTGCGTTCCACTTCGTAGTTCTGTTCGGCCAGCTGCTGGGCTTTTTGCGCGAGCTGCTCGTTGGTCTGCTGCAGTTCCTTCTGCTGGGTCTGCAATTCCGTCGCGAGCTGCTGCGACTGCTTCAGCAGGCCCTCAGTCTGCATCGTCGCTTCAATGGAGTTGAGCACGATGCCGATGCTGGCCGTGAGCTGCTCGAGGAATGCAAGATGCGATGCGGTGAAGGCGCTCAGACTAGCCAGTTCGATGACAGCTTTCACACGGTCTTCGAAGAGCACCGGCAGCACGATGACGTTTTTCGGGACCGCTTTGAAAAGGCCGGAGCGAATCGGCACGGTTTTCTTGGGGAGTTCTGTGATCAGCATGCGACGCTTTTCTGCTGCGCATTGTCCAATCATGCCCTCACCAATCCTGACTTCTTTCAGGTAACCGTCGGGCGTATCGGCGTAGGTCGAGAGCAGCACGAGGCTGCCGTCGGGTGCGGTGGACTCAATGCCCATCTGGTAGATGACGCCCTGTTGCGCGTTGACGAGCGGCGCAAGTTCCGATAGCAGCATGCGGCCCACGGTCGCAAGATCGCGCTGGCCTTGTAACATGCCGGTAAACCGCGCAAGGTTCGTCTTCAACCAATCCTGCTCGGTGTTGCGGTCGGTCGTGAGCCGGAGGTTGTCAATCATGGTGTTGATGTTGTCTTTCAGCTCGGCCACTTCCCCGCGGGCATCCACCTGAATGGAACGAGTCAGGTCGCCCTTGGTCACGGCGGTCGCCACTTCGGCAATGGCGCGGACCTGGTTTGTGAGGTTGTCGGCCAGCAGATTGACGTTGCCGGTGAGATCCTTCCAGGTTCCGGCGGCGCCGGGCACGTTGGCCTGGCCGCCGAGGCGCCCTTCCACACCCACTTCGCGGGCCACCGTGGTGACCTGATCAGCGAAGGTCGCCAGCGTGTCGGTCATGTTGTTGATGGTTTCGGCGAGCGCGGCCACTTCGCCCTTCGCGTTCACCGTGAGCTTCTGCGTGAGTGCGCCGTTGGCGACGGCGGTCACTACTTTCACAATGCCGCGCACTTGTTCGGTCAGGTTCGCAGCCATCACGTTGACGTTATCGGTAAGGTCCTTCCAGGTTCCGGCGACACCCTGCACCTGTGCCTGGCCGCCCAGCTTGCCTTCTGTTCCGACTTCGCGCGCAACACGCGTCACTTCAGCAGCGAATGCGTTGAGCTGATCGACCATGGTGTTGATGGTGTCTTTGAGTTCCAGAATTTCGCCCTTCACGTCGACAGTGATTTTGCGGGATAGATCCCCGCGGGCCACAGCTGTCGTGACTTCGGCGATATTTCGAACCTGGGCTGTGAGGTTGCCCGCCATGGCGTTCACCGAATCGGTCAAGTCCTTCCAGGTCCCGGCCACGCCGGGTACGTTCGCTTGACCGCCCAACCGCCCTTCTGAACCGACTTCGCGGGCTACGCGGGTCACCTCGGCAGCGAACGAGCGAAGCTGCTCCACCATGGTGTTCAGCGTTTCTTTGAGCAGCAGAATTTCTCCTCTGACGTCGACGGTGATCTTCTTCGAGAGGTCGCCGTTGGCGATGGCGGTGGCCACCTCGGCAATGTTTCGGACCTGCCCCGTC
>Ga0074044_10004757_pt1 | contig 11189 bp, 5 predicted proteins | sample BogForMeECP23OM1_FD_94443 | JGI IMG/M metagenome (GOLD analysis project Ga0074044, IMG submission 94443) | Bog forest soil microbial communities from Calvert Island, British Columbia, Canada - Bog Forest MetaG ECP23OM1 | ecosystem: Environmental > Terrestrial > Soil > Wetlands ...
ATGAAGGAGCACCGATTCAGATCATGGACATGCTGGAAGCGTCCGGTTCGCACTTCGACGCCCTGTGGATAGCCGGATTACATGATCGCGCATGGCCACAACCGCCGCAACCGAATCCGTTTCTGCCTCTGGTGTCCCAGCGAGTGGCCGGAGCGCCGCGGTCATCGGCCGAGCGTGAACTGCAATACGCACGTCGGGTGACCGAGCGATTGCTGCGATCCGCGCCAGAGGTCGTTTGCAGTCATCCCGCTTATTTGGGAGAGGAGAAGTTTCGGATCAGTCCCCTGATCGCGGATTTGCCGGAGTTGGACGATGTCTCAATCAGCACAGAAACGATTGCGGAAGTTCTATGTTCGACAGCCGTTCCATTGGAAGAGCGGGCACTGGAACAGGGGCCCATGCTGCCGCTTGGTGCTGAGCAGTCGGGTGGAATGAACGTGCTGGCCGACCAGGCCGCTTGTCCGTTCCGCGCCTTTGCGGTTCATCGTCTCGGTGCGCGCGGCCTCGATGTCCCTGTGGTAGGCCTTTCACCGGTCGAACGGGGCAGCATCGCGCACGTGGCATTGGAGGTTCTTTGGAGGGAACTCAAGACGCAGCAGGCGCTGAAGGACCTCTTGGAAGAAGAACGTTCAGCGCTCATCCGACGGAGTGTTCGCGCAGCAATGGATCGAGCGTTGAAAGGTCACGCAAGTGCCGTGCTTCAGCGGCTGCAGGGTCTCGAAGAGGAACGTCTGGATAGGTTGCTGCAACAATGGCTCAGAATTGAAGCGGATCGGCCACCGTTCGAGATCTCAGACACAGAAACCACCACGACCGCAGAGCTGGGCGGACTGAAGCTCCACATCAAGGCAGATCGTGTGGATCGGTATGCCGATGGCCGACACGCGATTCTCGACTACAAGACTTCGAAGAACCTCTCCTTAAGCGGATGGGAGAGCGAACGGCCAGACGCGCCGCAACTGCCACTGTACGCGGCGATGAGTGAACGGCCGATCTCATCCGTCCTGTTTGCGAAGTTGGTTGCGGGGGAACCGGCCTTGGTGGGCATCAGTGACTCTGGCGAGCAAGCTGGCCGCCAACCGAAAGGCCCACTGCTTACAGAACGTATCCAGGGGTGGCGAGCAGTCATGGAGGCACTAGCGACGAGCTTTCGGCAGGGTCATGCTGCCGTCGATCCGAAGAAGGCAAAGCAAACTTGCCAATATTGCGATCTGGCACCACTGTGTCGCATCGGGGAGCTCAGTCGCGGGCGAATCGAAAGCGAGGAGGAATTGGATGGATAACTCTGCCGCGATCTTTGCGCCCGATCAAGAGCAACGCCGCTTGGCAATTGATCCAGGCCGGTCGTTCATAGTCCAAGCCCCGGCTGGCTCCGGCAAAACGGAATTATTGATCCAGCGGTATCTGCGATTGCTCACGGTGGTCGAGAAGCCGGAGGTTATCGTGGCCATCACGTTCACGCGAAAGGCGGCTGGAGAGATGCTCGACCGCATCCTGTCCGCGCTACGGGAGGCGCTCAATGGTCAACCGCCAGAGTCTCCGCATGAAAGGCTCACATTCGATCTGGCCACCGTGGCGCTGGCGCGAGACAACGAGTGCGGTTGGGACCTGCTCGCTAACCCCGGTCGGTTGCGCGTCCAGACGATCGACTCTTTATGCATCGCGATCGTCGGGCAGATGCCATGGTTAGCCAGGCTCGGCTCTATGCCGCGCCTCGAGGAAGAACCGCAGCCACTTTACGAGGAAGCTGCGCGCCGGACGGTTCTCATGGTCGAGGAAACTGGACCTTTCCGGGAGCCGCTCGAAACGTTGCTTCTGCATCTGGACAACAACACAGTGCGAGTGCAGCAATTGCTTGCCGCGATGCTGGCTACGCGCGACCAATGGATCGAGATGGCCGCAGAGACTGGTGAAGAAGAGCGGTCACGGCTCGAAGAGGCACTATGTCGGGCTTTGTGCGAAGGTCTGCGCACGGCGGATCGTTTGGTACCCACTGACGTGCGCGAAACTTGGCTGAACCTGGCGTACTATGTTGCCGCAAACATGGACAGTGATCCGGGGTATCCAGCACGGGCCTGCATAGGCGTAGGCACGTGGCCTGCCACCGCAGCAGACCAGCATGCAGTTTGGATGGGTTTGATGAGCGTGGTTCTAACAAAGGAGTCTGCGTGGCGGGCAGAGCGCGGCCTCAACAAGAACTGTGGATTCCCTCCAGAGAACCGGGCCAAGAAGCAGGAGTGCGGAACGCTGATCGGGAAGCTACAAGCAGTCGAGGGCCTTCTGGACGCATTGGCGTTCTTGCGTGTGCTACCACCACCGTGCTATTCGGACTCCCAGTGGAAGGTAATGCGGTCATTGCTGACGTGTATGAAGCTGGGAGCAGCGCAGCTTCGGCTGGTCTTCCGTGAGGAAAGTGCAGTGGATTTCTGTGAAATGGGCCTAGCCGCGCGCGACGGCCTCGGGCGCGCCGATGATCCAACGGATCTCGCCCTGAAGCTGGATGCGCGCATCGAGCACCTTCTGGTTGACGAGTTCCAAGATACATCCCTCGGCCAATTCGAGTTGCTTGTCAAGCTCACCGCCGGATGGCAGCCGGGGGATGGGCGCACGCTATTTCTGGTCGGCGATCCCATGCAGTCGATTTATCGCTTCCGGCAGGCGGAGGTCAGCCTTTTCCTGGAAGCGCGCGACCGAGGGATTGGCGAGATTCAACCCGAATATCTCAAATTGTGCGCCAATTATCGGTCTCTGAGCGCCATTGTCGATCGCGTGAATGAGGTCTTCTCCACGGTCTTTCCGGCAACGGATGACATTGTCACCAGCGCCATTGCTTATAGTCCGTCACAAGCTCCAGTGACCGAAGAGACCGGGCTGGCAGTGGCATTACATGGATTCCAGGAGGGTCAGGATCAGCTCGAAGCCAACACAGTTGCGCAGATCGTCAAGGATGCACACGAACAGAGCCCGGAGGACAGCGTCGCGATTCTCGTGCGGGCACGTACGCACCTTCCAGCCATCGTGAACGCATTGAAGTGTGCCGGTTTGAGGTTTCGCGCCGTGGAGATCGACCCCCTGGGTGAGCGTACAACCGTGCGGGATCTGCTTGCGTTGACACGAGCCATGCTACATGCCAGAGATCGCGTTTGCTGGCTGGCGATCCTCCGGGCACCCTGGTGCGGACTCACGTTAACGGATCTCCACGCGCTCGTGACCGGAGATACAAACCAAACGATCTGGGAGCGATTGCAGAACGTCGAAGCACTGAGCGAAGACGGTCGCCTGCGCGCCAAGCGTCTGCGCGGTGTGCTAGCAGAAGCATTCGAGGAACGCGGACGATGGCCACTTCGCCGCTGGGTGGAACGAGCTTGGACAAAACTGGGTGGTCCGGCCTGCCTGGAGGACAAGGGGGCGCTTCAGGACGCTTCTGACTATCTCGACCTGCTTGAGTCTGAACAAGCAGGCTGTGACCTGGTCGACTTCGACGGCTTTAGCAAGCGGGTGGACAATCTCTACGCACAGCCAGACACCCAAGCGGAGGATTGGCTCCAGGTGATGACGATCCACAAGGCCAAAGGGTTGCAGTTTGACACGGTCATTCTTCCTGGGCTCGGCCGCCCTGGGAGAACCGACGATTCCAAGCTATTCCTGTTTCACCAGTGGCCGCGCCCAGAGGGCACTTTGGAACGTTTGCTTGCGCCCATCAAAGAAGTGGGCTCCAATGATGATCCAGCATATCGATACCTACAAGAGATCGATAAGCGCAAGACCCGTTATGAACGCATCCGTCAGCTTTATGTCGCCGCGACACGCGCCAAGAAGCGTTTGCACCTATTGGCTCACGTCAAAGTAAAGGCAAACGGCGAGGTGAGCCCAGACGGACGTTCCATGCTGGCCGATCTGTGGCCGGCACTGACGCCCGCCGAAAAGGAGCTGTTCAACGCCGCTGTTGGGGATGTGACCGCACGTACGCAGTCAACGGCATTAGCACCAGCGGTTGTACGTCGCTTGCCCTCTACGTGGTCACGGCCCATGTTGCCCGTTCCCGTTGAGTGGGAAGGCATCGATGAGCCGCCGGTGGAACTTCATGATCCCAGTTTCGAATGGGTTGGCGATAGTCTGCGCCGTGCCGGAACCGTGGTCCACGCATTCTTGCAACGAATTGCCCGCGGAAGTTCTAGTGTTCCGGAGCTAGGGACTATTCGGAGCGCGCTTACACATGCCGCTGTTTCTCCGGCAGAAGTCGATCAGGTCGCAAAGCGCGTCGAGGGCGCATTGCAGCGCGCTGTAAGCAGCGACCGCGGCCGCTGGATTCTTGCCGCTCACGCGGAGGCTCGCTGTGAGTACCCTGTTACGGGCGTACTCGGCGGCAAGATTGTGCGTGGCATGATTGACCGTACGTTTGTCGACGCAGACGGTGTCCGCTGGATCATCGACTACAAAACGAGTGCCCACGAGGGTGGAAGTGTTCGAGACTTCGTTGACGACCAGCAACGGCGGTACAAGGACCAATTGGACCGCTACGCTCGGCTCATGACACCGATGGGTCAGCCTGTCCGGCTCGGGTTGTACTTTCCACTTTTGGACGAATGGAGGGAATGGGCCTTCGAAAACTAGAGGCCATCTCATAAATAGTTCCTCATGAGGATGAGGATGCATCCGAGCTGGACCAGACCGAGGAAGTTGGCCTCGTAGTACTCCCAACGGGTGACCAGACGATGAAAGTTATGCAGCCAAGCAAACAAGCGTTCAATTTTCCAGCGTCGACAGTAGCGTCGCAGATTGCGTCCGTCTTTGGGTTTGGGGCCGACTGCGGTTCGACTTGTGCGGCGCGATGAGTTCGATGGCCGTACTGCTGTTGGAGGCGCGCATCCAGCGGATCGCTGTCATAAGCGCGGTCGCCGATCATGCATCCGGGTGTCGCCGCCGTGAAGCGCTGTTCGACGGTCGGCTCAACGAGCCGGGTTTCATGCGGCGAAGCGCTTGCAACCCCCACGGCGACAGGAAGACCATGGCGGTCCGCAATTGCCATGATCTTGGTCCCTTTGCCGCGGCGTGTTGGACCAACTGCACGGCCCCCTTTTTGGCCCCGCTGAACGAGCCGTCGATGAAGGTCTCGGCCAAGTCCAATTGCCCGCGCGCCAGCAGATCCCCGGCCAAGGCCCGCAAGACCTGGACCAGCGTGCCTTCCCGCACCCACCGCTGGAAACGGCGGTGGCAGGTCTGGTACGGCGGGAACTTGTCCTGGGGCAGTTCCGCCCACTGTGCTCCCGTCCGCAAAATCCATAACACGCCCTCCAGCACTTGCCGAGTGTCGCGCCACGGACGACCGTGCCGCTTCCCTGGCGTCCTCGGCTCGACCAACGGTTTGAGCAACTCCCGCTGCACATCGGTCAGTTCCATACTCACCGGTGTGCCTCTAAATTCAACTCCGCACAATTACTTAGTGCGGTTCGCATTTATGAGATAGGTTCTAGACGATTTCAAGCTCTACCTCAAAACTCCTCTGGTTTGCCGCCCACGTGCAACGGTTCTAGGATCTCCCTCTCGGCGAGTCAGGCAATTCGACCAGTTCCACGCTCTTCAGGAGACTTTTCGGGGTCACCCTCTCAACCTGCTGTTTCGGCAAGTCTTTGAGACTCGGGTGCTTGGTCTTCTAAGTTGACAATATGAGGAATACTCCCCGGAACGTTTGCTAACGCGTCGCGAACACTTCGATGATGCGTGAACAGCAACACTTGTGTTGTCTTGCTAAGTTCTGTCAGGAGCTTCAGGGTCGCGAGGCTCCGATCATCATCGAAATGGACGAGCAGGTCGTCCGCGATAAAGGGCAGCGGTTCGGCGGCGGCGCAATATTGTTCAACACTGGCTATACGAAACGCTAAGAATAGTTGGTCGCGAGTACCATCGCTCATGTTCCCAACTGTGACCGTCGACTCTGAAATGCGCTTTCCGACGACAATCGGACTTCCTTTCTGATCGACGTCAGTCTGAATTCCAGCAAAAGCCCCATGAGTGGCAAGCGAAAACAACTCACCTGCGCGTTGGATCAAAGGATCCTGTTGTTCACCCCTGATCTGATCGATCGCTGCTACTACGAGATCTCGGGCCAGCGCCAATTCTACGTATCGTTCAAGCGTCTCGTGCATTTCGGCGATCGCCCGTTCACGTTCTGTCGATAACCCAATTATGCGGTCGTCGTCTTCGAACCGATCAAGCTGTTGCCTGCAACTCTGCACAGTCTTGATGTCAGCTTCTATCGTGCCTGCCAGTTCCTTTTCCTTGTCTTGAGACTCGTGCAGTTCGATTCTCACTGCGTCCAGATTCCGTTGTCCTTTCGCTTCTCTCAGCTCGTCAATTCCAATACCATCCCCGGCAGCATGAATCATTTGCAGCGTTTGCCGATGCCTCGCATGCAATGCAAGGAGCGCTTCCTGTCGCTCTGCGAGTGGCATGAGCCCGGATTCAACTACCGACGCTTCCTTACAGAGTCTCACTACCTCTTGCATCGCCGCATCGAAGACAGATTTCGCATTGTCACAATCTGCCTGCAGGCGGACAAGCTGTGATTGGAGACTCTCCCTCCTTGCGGAGCACTTGGCTGTTTCTTCGTGCCTGTCTTTCAACATTTCCGCTGCAGCTACACAATCCTGTGGCAGTGGGAAGTCTAATGTTGAGGACACGGCCGCAATACGACTTTCAAGATCGTTTTCATCCTCGTCCATTCCCTCGATACGTCGTTCGGTCAACTTCACGCTGTCAATCAAACCCGTAGCCGCGGCCCATTGCGTAGCGACTTCGTTCCCCCGTTCGGGAGTCACATCTTCCCGGAGTCCAAGTGTTGCGACAACGTCCTTCCACTCTTTCGCCCATTTCGATTGTTTCTCTAATAAAACAGATAGCTCTTTACGTTTTTTGACCAGCCGATCCCGCGTTGTCTGAAGTGCCTGTTGGTCACTGCGATAGTCGCTGTAAGAGTCCTCGTGAGCCTTTATCTGGCGAACAAGGTTTTGCACACGCTCGCTTACAGTCCTACTTTCAACCGCCTTGATTCCAAGTTGTGTTTCGGCTGACGTAATTTCCTCTCCCGTGGCATCGACTTCTGCAACGAGATCTTCGATTCCAGATTGCGAAGCAGCAAGGGTGTTCGCGAGGTCGAGAACAGATGTGCGCTCTCCCACAATCGACTTAAGCTTTCCGAGATCCGCCTCGTGACGAACGGCATCGGCCCAAGTCTTGATGAACGAGTCCCGAATCAATTTCAATTTCTCGGCTAATGTATTCTTGGCGTCTATCGCCGCTGTGACACTTGTTTCGGCGGAGGTGAGCTCCCGTTCAGCAAGGTCGAGCGCAGCAATTCTTTGGGCTTCAACAGACTTGCGGTCGGCGAGTTGATCTGCATCACCGACCTGAATCTCAAAACTCCGAGCCGTAGCATTTCGCTGCTCTAAAGGCACCGATGCCAGATCCCGCTCATCTTCTGCTAGATACACATTCCGTATGCCAGACCAAGTTGAAGCTCGGGTGCCCCGAGCTACAGCAATTGCAGCCGCTGTCGGTATTTCTCCACCTTTCTTGAGTTTCTCAATTTCAGCTTTGGCGCCATCTCGATGGGCAATTTGCTCCGAAATGATCTGAATTTGCTGGGCCAACTTCTCTTCCAGACCTGCTTCGAGATCAATCTCCGCCTGGATCACCGCCGGATCGGGACAAGAAAACTCCTGCAGGGCCGCCAATGCAGTAAAACCGAGTCCTTTAATCCTTCGATCTACTACTCCAGCTTGCCGCTTCGCTTCGTTGCGGGCGGTGTCTAACTTGTGGGACAGCGACACAACATTTGCGAACTGTGAGGCTGAAACACCCAGAGGCTTGTCACAGCCGGATTTCGAGCGATCCGATTGTCGGCGTTCAAGCGCAGCCACCGTCGCGTCATCCTCTTCGATCTGACGTTCCAGTGCCTTCAGATTACCCTTAGTCCCGATAGCATCCGTGGCTAGGCGCTGGACCTTGTCCAGAAGATCTTGCGAAGGAAGAAGCGCTGCAATATCGATCTCCACCGGAATTCCTACACTCTGACGTAAAGTGATGAATTTCTTTTGCTGCTGATCCAGTTCATTCTCTCGTTTGGGCCTGTCTGCACGTTGCTTCTTGACATGCACGGCCTTCTCCATGATGTCCCTAATAGCAACCTCTGCATCCACGATAGCTTTCGACAGAACAAGGGTACCAAGTTCCGCCTCAAGAGAAGTCCTACTCTCCTGAGCTTTGCGGAAGCTCTCTTCGGCTCTTGATTTGTCCTGCAGTGCCTTCCGCACTGATGCGGCAAACTCTGCTCGCAAGGTTTCCACGTCTGAATAGCTTGTGATCTCTCCATCGATGCGATCCAATTCTCCTAGACACGGGATCACGCGCTCCAGGCGCTGCAATTCCAATTGCCTTTCACGAATGAGTCTCAGATGGTTGCGGTGTTCTTCCAGGGCCAGCTGTGCAGTTTGGTGTGCTTTACCTGACTGCTCGTATGTTTCACGAGTGATCACGGCGTCCCTAAACTCTTTGTCGGCAGCCTCGAATGCATCCAGCGTCCTGTAAAAGATCCGATCCGCGCTCCTTCTGACTGTAAACAAACTATCTGTTGCTTCACGCAATTCTTCGACGGATTTAGCCAGAGCACTCAGGCCGCCACCGGCTTCAACGATCAGCCTGCCAATGTCTCCTTCGGCCGCAAGAAGTTGGTTCCCTCCGATGCGCAGGTTGCTGTGGTCGAGGCCAAAGATCGCAGCAAACCTCTCGCGATTTACGGCACCCAGTACCGAGGAGAGCCTGACGTCATCTGCTGACTTACCATTCTCGTCAGTTAACGTTTTGGAGCGACCCTTTTTGCGATGGAGCGTGACGGTTTGGCCATTTGCTAACCGGAGAGTTGCCGTTAAGCGGATTGGATCATATCCGTACAGTTGGCCATACGCGGTGTTATTCGGGATCCCGAAGAGAAAGTCAGACACAGCAGACAAGCAAGTACTCTTGCCCGCCTCGTTTGGACCGTAAACTATGGCGAGCCCCCCCTTGTCGACCAAGTCAAGCTGAAGTTTGTTGTACACTCCATACTTTTCGATTGAAAGTCTTTCGAATCTCATCGGGCGCTCGCTTCCCGCGCTTCTATGACGGTGACTGCGAGTTCGAGCGCTCGCTGAGGAATACTTTCGCGAAGAGAATCAAACAGCTCTTCTGCCCGAGCGGCCGCTGGCATCTTGCTTCTTATCTCCGTAAGCTTGGCTTCCAAGCTCGCCGCATACGAAGGATCCGCCGCCAGAGTATGAATGATGCTCTTGATTCTACCGGCGATTGTGGGATCAGTCGGGGTGGTGAGCCCTGGCTCAGCAGTATCTATTTCCAGCCGCTCGATCCAGAAGTCGGGGGAAATATCTGCTGCTAACGTCTGGACTTCTTCATACATCTCCGAGTGTTTCTTCAGGAGATTTCCGTGCAAAGCCGTTTCGCCGATAAGTCTCACACGAACTGCAATTGACCTGCCTCCAGCGGCATCCGAACAGATTGCAAGGGACTCTCGGATGAGGCCCTGTACTGCTTCCAAATTCACAGCTTCCGATATATTTGTATCGGCAATTAACCATCGGACCACATCGAGCGCGCGATGCTCGATCTCAGTGACCTTTCCTTCGTCAACCGTCACCAATACTCCTCCTTTCGGGCCAGACTCTCTGACCTGGCGACCCTGCAAGTTACCCGGATAGACGATGTAAGGACTGTCATTTAGGATTTCATGTCGATGGACATGTCCAAGCGCCCAGTAATCGTAGCCGTGATTCGCTAGCTGTTGCATCGTGCATGGCGCATAGGAAGCGTGACCTGGGCGACCGTCACAAGCCGTATGAAGAACGCCAATATCGAAATACCTGTCGTCACCCTTCGGGTAGGCCAGTGCGAGATTATCGAGCACGTCCCGCTGCGGAAAGCTCCGACCATGAATCGCCACGCCCAATTCATCGATACAGATGGTCTCCGGTTTCTTGCTTGAAAACACGTGGACGTTTTCGGACAGCTCCAGCCGCGAAGCGAATCGATTTTCGGCATCATGATTGCCGAGAATCACAAAAGCGCGGATATTGGCGGATTTCAGCCGTCGCATTCGATCAGCAAAGAAGAGACCTGTTCTGTAGTCCCGCCATTTCCCATCAAACAGATCGCCGGCGATCACGATGAATGCACATTCTTCATCAATTGTCAGGTCAATCAGGTTGTCGAATGCTCGACGGGAGGCATCATCGATGCGCGCAGCAAATTGTCTTGACCTCTGGGAGAGACCTAGCAGGGGACTATCTAAATGCAAGTCAGCTGCGTGCACAAATCGAAAGCGGCTCATGTGGACTCCGGCAGTTTAGTGATCGCTGTACGAAAAGCAATACGCATATTCTCACCGCTCATGACCTGTCTGGGCATGGTTACTCCTCTTTGTCGTTCCGGTGCTCAACTTCAGACGCGTTCTCCCCGGCTGCGGATGAAGGACTGGGTTCGCTGACTACAGCTTCTCTGAGGGTGCCGGGGGTAACCTCTGAATGCAATCCTGGCAACCACGTCTCATTTCCAACCCGAAACGCCAAAGGCAGTGGCTGTTGGCCCCGGCATGGTGTGAGATCACGAATCGGCAACCAACCTACGCTATCTCAACTTTGCCGCATATCGTTTCCGGACCTTACTGCTAATAAAACTGTTCAGCCCTGTTCCAGCAGTCGCCAATTCCTTCATTGTCTCGACATCTTGCTGCCCGGTGCTTTCGTAGGTATAGAGATAGAGCGAGTCATCCTTGAAATTGACCTTTATGAAATCACTTCCAATCTCGTATCCTGTAACGCCGGAATCACCGCCCAGGTTTCTGTACTGTTCCATCGGCTTCTTCCTTTCCAGAATTCTGCTGATCGTGAGTTACTCCCCGCTTAAACACACTCACGAGGTCGAACGTTCCCGGAACGAAGCGATTATCTCCCCGAAATCCCGGTTTGGCAATATGAGTTGAGGCTGCCGAATTCGCAGCTAGCTTCAGGGCAGATTGCATTCTTGGCGTGGGAGGCTCCAAAACAGCGATAGATCTTCTGGTTCACAAGCTGAGTAACCGGAGTGCGTCTGATTTGCCAAGACTAAGGCGCTGAAGAGGAAACAGAGGAACCGGTTGATGG
>Ga0074044_10004759_pt1 | contig 11183 bp, 11 predicted proteins | sample BogForMeECP23OM1_FD_94443 | JGI IMG/M metagenome (GOLD analysis project Ga0074044, IMG submission 94443) | Bog forest soil microbial communities from Calvert Island, British Columbia, Canada - Bog Forest MetaG ECP23OM1 | ecosystem: Environmental > Terrestrial > Soil > Wetlands ...
AGCCAGCCGGCGGCACGAAGCGCGCCGCGCGCGAGCGAGTCGCGGCTCTGCGCGCGATGAATCAGCTCGAGGCGCTCGCCCTGCCCGCCGAAAATCACGGTATGATCGCCGACCGCGTCGCCCGCGCGCATCGCGAGCACCGCAATCTTGCCGTCGGGCCTGACGCCGGTGATTCCTTCGCGGCCGAAGACCGCGTTAGAAGCGAAATCCACGCCGCGTGCCGATGCGATCGCCTTGCCCAGCGCTAGCGCGGTGCCGCTGGGCGCATCGATTTTGGTGCGATGATGAATCTCGATAACTTCGGCGTCGAAGTCAGGAAGGATCGCGGCGACTTCGGCGACGATCTTGGCGAGCACGTTGACCCCGATACTCATGTTGGGTGCGATCACGGTGCGCGTCTTATCCGCCAGCTCGCGCGCACGCCTTTCCATCTCCGGCGTGAAGCCGGTGGAGCCGATTACGATCGCGGCGCCCGCTTTCGATGCGGCTTCGAGATGTTCCATCGAGGCGGCAGCCGTCGTGAAATCCATCGTCACGGTGTCGGGCCGCGCGAGCGCCGCATAGTCGTCGGTGATTTTTACCCCGAGCGGGCCCACCCCGGCGATCTCGCCCGCGTCGGATCCGATCGCGCTGTTGCCGTGCGCTTCGAGCGCGCCGACGATTTTGTGTGCCGGATCGCGCGACGAAAGCGCGACCAGAAGGCGGCCCATCCGGCCTGCTGCTCCAGCCACGATTAGATTAGCCATCGGAATTCACTTTGCCCGCGTGATGCGGGCGGGGTTGCCGGAGCGGTCGCGGGTCAGGAAGCCGGAGCCTCGGCGGCCGCCGCTTCGGGCGCGGGCGCTGCTTCCTCGGGCTTGCCATGCTTGGCCTTGAAGTGTTCGTCGCACAGGCTGCTGGTGCCGTGGCGATGCTTGCGGCATTTCTCGAAGATGCAGGTTTTGTATCGCGCCTTGGGCATCTCGCCGGCTTTCCAGAGCCGGAAATGCATCCGGCAGTAGCCCTTGCCTACCGCCTCGCGTGCGCAATCTTTCGCTTTGCAGTTTCCTTTGTTCGCCATGAATCCCTTCTTGGAAGCCGCTTTCCCGACGCGAGCAACGAGCACGCGAGTTTGCGGCCGAGCAATTCATCTACAATAGTGTTTGCCGCCGTAGCTTCATAGAGGGCCGGAACAGCGTCTTAATCAATCGTGCGCAGTGAGAGCGCCAGCGCCGCCATCGCGATCGTGGCCGCCAACGCGACCTCCATGCTTGCGCGCGCGCTCACATCAGCGATCGCATGGCCCATGATCCAGGGCGCGATGATCCCGCCGAGCGAGCCGTCCGCCACTACGATCGAAGTCATCCTGCCGACCTCGGCCGGGAACCGCGCCGCACCAACCGCGATCATGTTGGGGAAGACCGGGCCGTATCCGAAGCCGATCAGGAATACCGCCGAGGCCGCGAGACCGCCCGCCGCGGGCGCCGCGATCAAAATCACCAGCGCGGCCGCCGACAGGACAGAGGCCAGCATCGTGAATTGCGGCAATGCGGTGCGATGCCCCAATCGTCCGCCAAACGCGCGCCCGCATACCAGTCCCAGCCAATACAGCGAGACGCCCGACGAAGCGAGCAACGGGCTAAGCGCGCCCGCCGTGCGCAAGTAAAGAAAGAGCCACGCGCCAATCCCGAGTTCGCTGCCGCAGTAAAGAAACATCACTCCGCTGATCGCCCAAATCAGCGGACGCGAGAGCATCGGCATAAATCCGTTGCCGGGCGCCGGCGCCGTCCGAACTTCGACCGCCGGACTCACGCCCAAACGAAATGCGATCGCGGCACACGCCAAAGCGCCGCCGCCGAACACCCACCAGTACGGCACGCGGCTCGCGAAGGCGGCGCTCACGATCAACGGTCCGAGCAACGCCCCGACACCGAACAGCACGTGCAGGTAGTTGAGCGCGGAGGCGAGCCGCTCGCGATTGAGCTCTGCGATCAGGGCATTGGCGCCGACATCGATACCGCCATTGGCAAGGCCGATCAGAAATCCGGCGCACAGCAGCCCCGCAAGTCCCGGAGCCACGGCGAGCCCAGCCAGACCGGCCGTGAACAGCGCCATCGCGCCGACGAGGATCTTCTGCGCGCTCAGTTGTTGATTGATCTCGCCGGCGATCAGCACCGACATGAAGTAACCGGCCGCCGAGGCGCTGACGATCAATCCAGCGCGTTCGATCGGCAGATGGGCGGTCTGAGAGATCTGCGGAAGAAAGGGGCCGATCCAGCCGCTATTGATGCCCACCATCAGCAGGCACGAATATGCCAGCCGGGTGATCGTTCCCTCGCGGCTCAACAACCGGTCATCATCCAATGTCACGACGCGACGGAGCGGATCACGCGGTAGAGCGGTTCGAGCTCCCCAAACGCGTCGAGTACTTCGTCGCGATCGACCTTCAGCGCGTCGCGCACCGGCCATCCGAAGCCGACGTCGATGCCGCCGGTTTTTTTCGCGAGCGCATCCCCCAGTTCGCCGAAGAAGTCGCGGCCGGCCGCGCTCGAATCCGGTAACCTGCGGCAGTCCCAGTTTTTGTACTGCTGGATCTTGGTGCCGCGAAAAGATTTTTCCAGGTCAGCCGACTTCGACTTGATCTGCCGCGCCATCTCGGCGCGCTGGTCGGCCTCGGATTTCACCACCGCGCGCGCGTGGATGCCCGCGCCGGAGATGCAGAGCGCGAGATACCCGTAGCGCTTGTACCCCCTCGGCGACGGCCCGAATGCTGCCCACGTCTCATCCGGAGGATTCACCGTGCGCCGCATATGCTTGGCGACGTGCGGATAGAACTCCATGTGCAGTTTTCGCGACAGTTCGGGCGCCAGTTCGATTCCCAGCCGCACCAGCCGAGGCCGGATGAGCTCGTAGATCTTCGCCATGCGAGCGTTGAAACCCTCGATCGCGAACACCTCAAAATCGCCGCGCCAGAAACCCAACGTCGCCATCATTAACCGTCCTCACTTCGCTACTCGGCCGCGCTCGCGCTTCTGTTTGTACCCCACGATGCTCTGCTCCCAGTTGCGTCCGTCGAAATGTTCGTACTCGAGCCGGCCCAGGTCCACACCTTCGAGGCATCGCGCATTGACGTCGATGCCTTCGGGATCGGAGCGCGGAACATAAAACGATGCAACGCCGCAATTCGGGCAGAAGAGATGCTTTGCGACTTTCGTGTTGAAGGTGTAGGCCGCGATATTATCGGACGGCGTGAGCAGCCGGAACGCGGCCCGCGCAACGATCCAGTGGAGGTAGCCCTTCTTCGTGCAAATCGAGCAGTTGCATTCCGAGACGCGCTCGAGCTTGCCCCTCACCTCGAAGCGGATACGTCCACAATGGCATCCGCCGCGGTATGTTCGTTCGTTTGGTTTTTTTCTCATGAGCGCTTTTTTAACGCACCCCTTGCGGCGAGGAAACCGGGCCGGCAACGAAATCACGAAATTGGGATGCCGCCTACACGATTTGGAACGCCGAGATTCGCCGGGTTACGATTTCGCATCATCGAAAAACCGCAGATTCCTGAGGAAAAGGCACCGCCGGCGCCATGGCATGCAAATCGCTTCTGCTATAATGCGCGGTACGTATCGAAACCAGACACGACCATGGTCGTACTAACCTGAGCGGGCGGAGGCCCATGAAGATGAAACGAGGAATGACGATATTATCGGCAGCGGCACTGACATTCGCGATGGCGGGTCCCGTGATGGCGCAGGGTCCCATGATGCACGGAGCAGCCGGAAACGCGGACTACGCGTTTTTCGATTCGCATCCTAACGTCGCGCGGGCGCTCGAGAAAGATCCGACACTGATCGACAATCAGCAGTGGGTGGACAATCATCCGGCCCTCCACGAGTATCTGAGGACCCATCCGTACGTGCGCCACGAATTCAAATCGCACCCGTACAATTTCATGCATCGCGCGGAGCAGATCCAAGAGCATCACTAGAACTGTCGCGATCAGTTGATTTTCCCCCCGCTAGCGCAGGAGGCCGGCCATCCGGTCTCCTGCTTTTTTTGGCGTTGTGTTCGCGGACGGCCACGATTTGGCCGTGTCGCGAACAGTTAAAGATGTCCGGGTCATAAACATTTAGAGATGTCCGTTGGACGCGGTTGCGAGCTAGGGAGCAGGACATACGGGATCACCTCCTGAGTCTGGATTGGTAGTGTGAGCGATAGACATTTTTCCGCCCGCACTCTCACGCAGGACCGGAGCGCGGGCGGAAAAATGTTGATTCCGGATCGGCGTCCGCAAGTGCGTTGCAGCGGCGCCGGCCAGCATTGTTTCGCTGGCCAAGCGCTGCGCACTTGCGGCCCGTCCCTTATTCGAGGCGGCGGGGAGGAATTCGCCGCAGCAATCGTAGCGCGCCAGCAGATGACCCTGATAACTGATGCCGAGGTTGCCGTCGGAGAATTGATGAACGGTGACCGGACAGCGCACGAAATGAGTCCGCGCTCTGGTGGGCGGCAACTGAAGGGTGAGGTTCTGGAACAGTACGGTGTTGTCGTTGCGCACCACCCGTTGATGGCGAGCGGAGAGCACCAGATCCAGCTCGATGCAGGCCAGCTTGACGAAAGCGCTTTCCTTCTGGGCTGGCTTGACCGTGAAGCGGCGATTGAAGTCCGCAATGAAGACCTGCTCGAGATAACGATTGGCCGCGTCATAGTTGGCAATCCGGTTAATCCTGAGTTCCTGCGGCAGGCGCCCCTGAATGGTGCCGAAGGCGCGCTCGCTGCGCCCGCGGGCCTGCGGCGAGCGGGCCAGAATCTGGCGGATGCCGAGCGCGCGCAGCGCCTGTGCTACCTGGCCATTCTGCTCCTCGGCCGGTGGTTGCCCGACCTGCGCGGTACGGCAGAAGTGGCTGCCGCGGTCGGTGTAGAGTTCGCAGAAGCGGCCGTAGCGGCGCAGCACCGACTCCAGCGCGGCTAAGGTCGAAGCGGTCCCTTCCTAGGCGCAGAAGCGGCCGTACAGGATGCGGCCGTCGGCGTCGTCCAGCGCGATCACCAGGTCTTGGGTCGGCAATCCCGCAACCCAGTGATGGGTCGAGGCGTCCAGATGCACCAGCATTCCGACCAGCGGCCGCCGTTCACGCCGGCGCCGATACTTGCCGCGCGCGGGTTCCTTCTCCACCACCCCGGCTTCCTGCAGCATCAGCCGCAGCCAGTTGTAGGAGACCTTCACTGCGTGCTTCTCGGTGACGTGCTCGTAAAAGTGCTGCACCGAGAAATCCGGATAAACCTCGCGCTTGAGCCGGCACAGCAGCGCGATGCTTCCGGCCTTAATCCGCCTTCGGCGCGGCCGCCCGCCGCGCTGATCCATTACCGCCTCCATCCCGTGCCGCTCGACCGCTCGCCGCACGCGCCGCATATGCCGTGGGGTGATCGCCAAAACCTCCGCCGCCTGTGCCCAGCTCAACTGGCCGACGATCGCCTTGGTAATTACCTCCCGCCGCGTCATCGCCCGCACCTCTCGCCGCACCCGCCGCTCGATGTTCTCCATCGCACGGCTCTACCCCACCCGCCGGACATGTTTAACTGTCTATGCCCCGGACATCTCCTATGTTTATGACAGCCACGATTTGGCCGGTGACGGTCACGCGATGCGCGTGTTAGAATCACGCGATGGCCGCCATAGCCGAGTCAGTCTCCGGTCCGCACTTCGACGCGGCGCTGGCGCGCCACGGAATTCGCGCGTTCAGCCGTAAATCGCCCACGACCATCCAGGTAAATGTCGGCAAGCTGTGCAACCAGGCGTGCCATCACTGTCACGTCGACGCGGGCCCGCGGCGGACCGAACAGATGACGCGTGCAACGGCGGAGCGAGTTATCGAAATGCTCGCGGCGAGTGCGCGAGTCGGGACTCTGGACTTCACCGGCGGCGCGCCGGAGCTGAACCCGAACTTTGCGACGCTGGTGGAACGGGCGCGCGCGCTTGGCCGCAAGGTGATCGTTCGATGCAATCTGACGGTGACGCTGGAACCCGGGATGGAATGGCTGGTGGAATTCTACCGGCGCTCGGGTGTCGAATTGGTTTGTTCGCTCCCATGCTACACCGCGGAGAACACGGATCGTCAGCGGGGCGCGGGGGTGTTCGACAAGAGCATCGCGGTGTTGAAGCAACTGAATGCCGTCGGATTCGGGCGCGGTGGGCTGCGGCTGGATCTCGTGTACAACCCGATTGGAGCGTCTCTGCCGCCGCCGCAGGCCGAGCTTGAACGGCAATACCGCGACGAACTCGCGCGCAATTTCGGGATCGTTTTCGATCGGCTGCTGACAATTACGAACATGCCGATCGCCCGCTTCGCCGATCAGTTGAGAACTACCGGGAGTCACTCAGCGTACATGAGCTTGCTGGTGAATCACTTCAACCCCGCGACCGTGGAGGCGCTGATGTGCCGCAGCCTCGTGAGCGTCGGATGGGACGGCCGGCTCTACGACTGCGACTTTAATCAGATGCTGGAAATTCCGCTCGGTGACAGTGCGGCATCGACGATCTGGGGCATCGACGATGTCGGCGAACTTGCAGGCGCGCGCATCGCGACCGGATCGCATTGTTTCGGATGCACCGCGGGCGCGGGATCGAGCTGCGGCGGCGCCCTCACCTGAGCCGAACGGCGTCCCCGCGCACTAGTTCGTACAATTCAGGAGTTCATGCAGCCTCAACACTTGAAACCTTCTGATAGGCACGCGATCGAGCATAAAGGAGAGTTCTTCATCGTGCGTTACAAAGACGTCTGCCGCCGAAGCGGCGCTGACCGCGTGTTGAATATCGCGTGCAGCCGAGCTTTTGGGGGATTTCTTTTCGACCGACGTTCGATACATGAACGACATGCCAAGGCCAATCAGGGCTCGGATACTTGGAATCCTCGACAGTTTGTCTAGACCGCGCCTCTTACACTCTTCGGCGACGCCGAAGGACTCTACGAATGCAAGCACCTGCGCTTCGATACCATCTTCGAAAAATTCCTCGAAGCTGGGGATACCGTTAGATTTCCGGAACTCCTCAAGCTCTGGGGCTGTTCCCGCGTTGGCTCTCCTGACGGTATTGAGGAATCCCGTCTTATATCCCCGGTCCTCTCCAATCACCGCTTCGAGTTCTCCGAAGCCGATGCGACCTTCGATGATGAGTTGCACCTTTGACCGGATGCGCACTGCGCTCTTCTCAAAAGGTGTGTTGGCCGCTTCACCATTGAAAGCGAAGTGCCTGACGTCGTTTTCCAATATTTCACTGCTCAATCGAACGAAGCAGTCCCAATCGGCAAGACTTGCGATCAGCTCAAGCTGTCCGCGCGCGATGTCGGGGCGCGATTCTAGAGCGGCGAGGGCCTCTCGAATTGTTGTGTGGCTGACGACGACCGTTACTCGCCCCGACGAAACCGCTGCACGCAATCGCGCTTCGTCTGCATCTGTAATACCGTTCGTCTTCTTGATCAGGTTGTCGAAGACATTCGTATCGAAGTACGTGAGCGTCGAGCGGAGGCGGCGAGAACTCATTGTGAAAACTTTACCAGCGCTAGCGTTCGCAGCAAGACGACGCGAAGTACCGGCAGTCATCCTGACCGAAGCGAGCAACGCGAGCGCAGCGGAAGGACCTCGGACAGCTTCGCGTAAGCGAAGCCGGTACCGGTTTCGAGTCGCTGCGTCCAACCCAGTTCAGGGATGACCTAATTCAGCCTGACCCCGCCGGATTCGGCGTGCTACGCGTACGCTATGGTCAACCGCCAGGATGCCCCGTACTCGCCGCGCTCGCCCGAAATCGGGGCAACGAAACCCGCTTCCGGCGAAATATTAATTTTGACGGAACGAAGCTACGCCTAGAGCGGAGCCGTCCCAAAACCACCACCTATGGGTAGTGTCTCAGTTTGAAATTTTCAAACTGAGACACTACCCACCTATGGTATGAATCGCTTCTTCGCGCCTCTATTCGATCAGTCAGAAACCCGCCAGATCATCCCCCGTATGATTGTTTTGAGGCAGCCGTGAGCAGTTAAGCCGCTGGCGGGGTGGGATTTGGTGAGCGACTGGGGTGCGTGGTATGTGGAGGGTCGATTGTGAAATCAGGAGATTATTCATGGCGGTGAAAATCGAAGGCACCTGCGATCCTGAATTCGATCGTGTGAAGGATGCGTTCGCCGAGAATTTCGAAAAGCGAAACGAGGTCGGCGCCGCAGCCGCAGTTATGCTCGACGGTAAAAGCGTGGTGGACATCTGGGCGGGACACGCCGACAAAGCCAAAACGCGGCCGTGGACGCGCGACACGCTCGTCAACGTTTACTCGACCACCAAGGGCGTCACCGCCATTTGCGCGCATCGCTTGGCCGACAAGGGCCTGCTTGATATCGACGCGCCCGTGGCGAAGTACTGGCCCGAATTCGCGCAGGCGGGCAAGGACAAGCTACCGGTGCGCTTCCTGCTGAGCCATCGCGCGGGTCTCCCCGCAGTGCGCAAACTCCTCGACGACGACGCGCTCTTCAGTTGGGACACGATGACTTCCGCGCTCGCGGAGCAGGAGCCGTGGTGGGAGCCGGGCGCCAGGCATGGTTATCATGCGCTGACATTTGGATTTTTGGTCGGCGAGGTGATTCGGCGCATCACGGGCAAGACCCCGGGCTTGTATTTGCGCGACGAGATCGCCGGTCCGCTCGGTCTGGATTTTCATATCGGTCTTGACGCCAAGCATGATGCGCGAACCGCGGACATGATCGCCGCGCCGCCGCCGGGACCGGGCGAACTGAACATTTTTGCCGAGATGATGAAGGATCCGGAATCGGTTGGTGCCAGGGCGTTCATGAACCCGCCGGTGATGGCGAAGCCGGGACTGGTCAACTCGCGACAATGGCGTGCAGCAGAAATTCCCGCGGCGAACGGGCACGGCACCGCGCGTTCGCTGGCGCGATTGTACGGCGCACTGGCGCGCGGGGGAGAATTGGACGGTGTTCGCGTGATGTCGAAGGACCAAATCGCGCAATGCTCGCTCGAACAATCGAACGGTCCCGACGCAGTGGTGATAAACAACACCCGCTTCTCGCTGGGCTTCATGATGTCGCAACCGGGCGCATCGCTGGGGCCGAATCCGAAATCATTCGGCCATCCCGGAGCGGGTGGCTCGCTCGGATATGCCGATCCCGAGGCGAAGATCGGGTTTGGCTACACGATGAACAAGATGGGGACGAGCTTGCTGATCGATCCGCGCGCGACTGCGCTCATCGACGCGCTCTACGCCTCGCTGTAGAGAGGGATGCGCGCCGGCCTGGCCCGCGTCAGAAGACCATCGGGAGAGATTGCAGTCCGCGCAGACTCATAGCGGGGCGCCACTTCGGGTTCGGGTCGGCCAGCGCCAGCCTGGGCATGCGGCGGAGAATTGTTTCAAAAGCGATACGCCCTTCCACTTTGGCCAGCACTTCACCGATGCATCGATGGGGGCCGGCACCGAAAGACAAGTGATGGTTGTCGGGCCGCGCGATGTCGAGCTTGTCAGGCTCCGGAAATCTCGCCGGGTCCCGGTTGGCGGCGCCCAGAAACACGACCACGTGCTCGCCGCGCGGAATCGTTCTGCCGCTGACTTCGATATCTTCGCTGGCGGTACGAAAAGTCACCTGCACCGGGCTGTCGAAACGGAGGAACTCGTCGAGCGCCGGCTCGATGAGCGATGGGTCGGATCTCAGCCGGGCCAAGGCATCGGGATTGCGAAACAGCGCCAGCATTCCGTTTCCGATCATGTTCATGGTCGTTTCGTGGCCGGCCAGCAGGGTGAACATCGCGCTGAAGACGAGTTCTTCTTCAGTCTGTAGGTCGCCGCGTCCTTCGGCGGCCACCATGATGCTGATCAGATCCTCGCGCGGATGTATCCGGCGATCGGCGGCGAGATCCGAGAAGTAGCGCCGTACGTCCGCGATCGCCTGGCGCACTTCCACGCCCGGATCGTTCGCGCTGATTACCGGGTCGAGCGGCACGCCAAGGGTCCGCATCCAGTCGCGAAACATCGGCTTGTCCTCGTCAGCGGCGCCCATGACCTCGGCCAGCACGTCGATCGGAAACGGAAAAGCGACGTCCTTGATCAAATCCATCGAGCCGCGATCCTGGACCGCGTCTAGCAAGTAATCGATGATGTTCTGAATTCTGGGCTGCAATCCGTCCACCACCGCCGGCGAAAAAAAAGTGGTCATCAGCTTGCGCAAGCGGGTATGGTCGGGAGGATTGCGAAAAACGATCGCGTGCTGCAACGCGTCGCGCATCGACTTGAGACCGTCGTCGGGCGGGAAGGCGTCCAGGGCGTTAAGGTCGAATGCCAGGAATCGCTTGTCGCGCAGGACGTCGAGACAGTTGTCGTAACGCGTCGATATCCAGAATCCGATCGGCGTTCTCAGCAGTGGGTAGCGTCTGCGCAGGAATCGATACAGCGGATATGGATTGGCCGAGAACAGCCGGCCATACAAGCGGCTGACGACGCGGCTGACCCTGGCGAACATTGCTGATGAGGCCATCGGTTTCCCGTTTGATGCACCGGGCAAGCGCCAGTATAGGCGACTTTGGTCGCATAATGAATCAGACGGGCGCGGATGCGCTGATCGACGGGCGCGCCGCATCGCGCGATGTTCGCGGCGCTCTGAGGGCTCCAGATAAAACGATACCGCCCGTCTGACTTCGGCGAGCGGCCGCTTTGTCCCCTTTTGCGAGCTTTAGACTCCGGCCGATTTGTAGAGCGCGCAGCGCAGCTTGAAGAAGTGAGCCATCGAGGTGAGGTATCGGACGCGCCACGCCGCCGACTTTTTGTCCTTCGTGAAATCGAGGTCGCAACCCAGTCCGATCAACTCGTAGTTCTTCTTTAACCGGTTGAATAGACCGTCCGAGAAACCCGGCTTGAGTTGCGTAATGTCGCCGATCTTCTTGATCAATTCCGGGCTGTAGGCTGAGAGCGCGACCAGACTGTCGGCAAACAGTTCATCCTCTTCGAGCAGATGATTCGCGATCGCGCCTTCCATGAATGCCGTGTGAGCGGCATTTTCTCCGATCAACGAGCCGTATATGTAGTGGCCGAGTTCGTGGCCGAGTGTCGCGGCGACCGCGCCGGGATGATGCGCGGTGTTGACGAAGATCACGAACTTGCTTTTGTCGCCGAGGTTGGCACGGCAGAAAAATCCACGCAGCGCCAGCCCTGCGCCGGTTTC
>Ga0074044_10004761_pt1 | contig 11179 bp, 9 predicted proteins | sample BogForMeECP23OM1_FD_94443 | JGI IMG/M metagenome (GOLD analysis project Ga0074044, IMG submission 94443) | Bog forest soil microbial communities from Calvert Island, British Columbia, Canada - Bog Forest MetaG ECP23OM1 | ecosystem: Environmental > Terrestrial > Soil > Wetlands ...
CTTGAGAATCGGCGCCGCCTTGAACGTGGGTTGTCGAAAGCGGGCCAGCCGGTCGTCGCTGGCGACTCTCAGGTCCACGGGAACAACGCCCTCGCGCAGCAGGCGATGCGCAAGGTGTCCGGCGACGTCGGCCTCGCGCTCGCCGCGGTCGAAGTTGCGGCAGGTCGCCTCGACCGCCAGCGTCAGCGTTCGACCAAGCTCGCGCAGCCGTTGCCGTTCCAGGCTGGTCAGTCGCTGCCGTAAGCCACGCAGCGGATCACCTTCACGCTTGAAGAGCATGCAACCGGTCGAGCCCAGGTCAGTCGCGATGCGCTTGTTGTGGCACAACTCGGCGACCGGCTGGAATGGTTCGTCGAACCAGGGGCGCTCCTTGAGCTGAAAACCCAGTCCGGCCAGCTCTTCCTCGAAAACCCGGCTGCTCTGGACGTTGTCGGAGATGACCGCCCGCGAGGTGCGGTTGATGAACAGCAGCACGGAGCTGTATTCGGAGGTCAGATCCTGACCCAGGTCGCCCCCGGAAGTGAACCAGGCCACCGAATCGGCACGCCCCAGCACCACCCCGTCTTGCTCGCTGGCATCCAGAAACTCACGGATACGCTGATGTTTGAGGTCGATGTCTGCACGGCGTCGCTTCAGCTCGCTGCACTCGTGGTCGGCTGCCGGGTCGGGCATGACCGGCAGAGTGTCGTTAGAAGGTCGATCCGCGGCCGTGATCAACACCGGATCGAATTCTCCCGACAGATCGATCTCTCCGGGAATGGCCGTGATCGCGCCCGCCGCATGTAGCTCCGTCGCCACCGCGTCGCCTCCGTATAACGACGACCATCCGGCCCGCCCCCAGTCGGGCGTCGGAACACGCACGCAAACACGCCAAGTATTAAAGGTTTAAGGATTGGCTGTCCTTATCGTTCCAGGTTGTCGCCAAGAATTCAAGGATCTGGAAGACCAAATTTCCAGGTGTCTTGATCGGGAAGGCGAGATCGTGCCCCGCCCCGGGGATCACGACGAGCCGGTTGGGCACTCCCGCGTCTGTCAGCGCGGCGGCCAGCTCCTCCGACTGGCTGACCGGCACCAGAGGATCATTGGCTCCATGAACCAGGAAAGTCGGCGGGTCGCCGGGCTCACCTGGTCCACCGGCGAGGCCGTCGCGTAGCTGCCGGGCACGGCCGTTGGCGGCCCGCCCAGGAACTGCGCCACGGCTTTTCCCGCCTGGGGACTGGCGGCGTAAAGTGCGGCCAGGTCGGTCGGAGCGGAAAAACTGACGACCGCCTCAACCGCCGCGGAGTCCGCTGAACTGGCAGTGCCTGTGCAGGGCTAGCGGTGCTCGCGTAGGTGAACTCGCCACACGGAATCGAGGAAGGCAAGGATTTCCGGGAGAAGGTCCCGGGTTTCAGGGAATTCGACCAGCAGCTCGAAGCCGTGTCGCGCGCCGGGAACAACGATCAGGCGGTCAGGTACGCCGGCCTGGGACAGGCTCACGGCCATTCGTTGCGACTGCTCGAACGGCACCCACCGATCGTCCGACCCGTGAACGAGAAGGGTGGGAGAGTCGTCACGGCTGACATGTTCCAGGGGTGAGGCAGCCCGGGCGCGGGCCAACCAGTCCGGCAGGTCCTGGCCCAGGAGCTGTCTGGCGGGGTCGTTGAATAAGTGACGGCCGGTCACGAGATCGGCCAGGTCGGCCGGGCCGTACATGCTCACGACGGCCTGAACTCGCGATGAAATGCCATCGGGCTCGTGATCGGGGGGAAACGTGCCCAGGAGGAGGGCCAGGTGTGCCCCCGAGCCGCTGCCGAAGGCAACCAGCCGGTCCGGGTCGACAAGAAACTCATCGGCATGGCGGCGAATCCAGCGGATGGCCTCGCGCAAGTCTTCGAGCGCCCCGGGCCAGCTCGGTTTGCCGGGGCGGGCCAGTTCGTAATCCGCCGCGAAGACAACGTACCCATGCCGCGTCAGGCGTGCGACTTGTGGCCCGTACTCCGATTTCGACCCGCCGATCCAGCTACCGCCGTGGATCGCCAGCACGCCCGGGAGCAAAGCAGAACTGCCCGCCTGAACAGTCCTGTTGGGCGGCATGTAGACGTCAAGCTTCGCTGTGCCGGATGCAGCGATGCGGTAGACGCGGTTCCTGAGGATGGTTTGATCCTCGCGGCGCGCGGTCTTCGCCGTCAGCAAGGGATCGTGGAACCAGAGCCAGGCAAACAGCCCGACGACGCTCATCCAGCCCAGGGCATGAACGAGGAACCAGATCTTACGCATCGGCCAGGTGGGTACTCTCTCGAAGAGGTTTTGCGCATTCTCTCCATCCTCAAGTATGCGGCATGGCACGGGCATTCGGTAAGCTGGCTGCCGCTCGAGCGGGTTTCCATGGCGTGGCCGGCCGGTAGAATGATCACAAGTCGGTCCCATCCCGATTTCCGTCAGAGGATGGAGAAGGTGAAATTCGATGAGCAACGAGGCCCCAAAGCTACCGCTGCTTCAGCAACGCGAGATCGAGGCCAGGATTGTCGGGCCCTTGGTGCGCGCGTTTACCGCGGAATTGGGTCAGGAACGCACCCTCGCCATCCTTCGCCAGGTGATCGGCGAGCTGGCGCGGCAGGGTGGTGCCGATCTGGCAAGAAGCCTGGGTGAACAGAGCCTCGAGGCATTTTCCCGGACGCTCGACCGCTGGCGCGAAAACGGCGCCCTGGAGATCGAGCTGATCGAACAGTCGGCCGAGCGTCTCTCGTTCAACGTCGTGCGCTGCCGTTATGCCGAGATGTACCACGCCCTGGGTCTGGCCGAGCTCGGTGCAAGCCTGTCTTGCCAGCGAGACTTCGCCCTTGCGGAGGGCTTCAGCCCCGAGATCCGGCTCGTGCGCACCCAGACACTGATGCAGGGGGCGCCGTTTTGCGACTTCCGGTTTCAAAGAACCGGCGGAGGCGAGTTGCCGAACGAGGTTACCAGGGGTGAGGAACCGGGATCTTGAGCGCGGCTTGTCGTGCTCAACGCTGTTCCTGGGAGTAACCGGCTTGCTGGGCTGAGACGTCGCGTTTCCCTGGCGGCACGGCCGTCGCGACGAACCGGAACGGAGTCCCCAGGAGGTTGGCCCATAGCTCCTGCTGGCTGTTTGAGAGAACCGACAAGGCTTTCTGGCGAAAGTCCTGCTCGGTTTGCGGTGCTGACCGGCCTTGTGCTCGCAGCCGGGTCCGCTCGGCGATGATGCGTGCCAGCGTTTGCTGCTGTTCCGAAGTGAGCTTGAGATAGCCGGCGACCATGGGGCGGCTCAGCATCGCCGGGACGCCCTCCCATTGCAGTTCGATCTGCCGGAGTCGCTCGAGCTGGTTCCCCGTAAGGTTGCTGCTCAGCCATTCGAGCTGTGCCTGGTCGATTGCCCGCCGCTCGGCCACCACCGCGGCGCCCGTCTTGCCGCGCAGGGGCAGGGCTCGACGTGTGAGCTCGTTGATCGTGTTTTGAGTTCCCAGGATCTGTGCCCGTTCGAGCCGTAGATCGACCTGAACGTCAGGGCGCGAGAGCAAGAGCAAAGGTGCAGTGCGGATCCCAAGTCGATTGTCCGGCAAGCACCAACCGCCGGCATGGCCGGGGTTCTGGGCGTGCAGCAGAGTCGCCTCGCCGCAGCCCATCCAGAGAATCCCCAGAAGGACAATCCGTCCCTTGCTCTGACGCATGGCCTGGTTCCCTCCAGTGCCTCGCTCGTCCAACGGGTCTGCCTGGCGCCTGCCCCGTTCGGTTCGCGCGTGGCGACAAGGACAAGCAAAACCACCACGCCCCGGGTCAATTGACCGGAGCGTGGTAGTGAGGTCTTCTTATACGGCGAACCGAGCAATCGGGAAAGGCCAGTGTCCACCCGGGTCTGTCAATCGATCTAACGATCAACGGCATCACAGGATATGACTGAAATCATTGAGGCGATTCGCCCTCGGGCGTTGGCTGCTGGCCACCAAGGCCTCGACGCTCGCGGAGACTTTGCCGTCGGGGTGTCGTGGCCGACTTGGTGGTCGTGGTTGAGGCTGCACTGGAATCGGCGCTGGCTGCGGGCGTCGTCTTGGCGGTATCGGCTTTGGCCGCAGCCGTGGTCTGGTTGGCGTTGCCATTGGCCCCGTTCCGCCGCCCTCCCGGACCACCCGGACCACCGCGGAAGAAACCTCCCCCCGCCATGACTGATTCGACGTCAAACGGCTTGCCCAGCATCTTCTTGAACGTCGCCACCTGACGTCGATCCATGGCCTTGTAAACCATGGCGTACTCGCGATCACGAAGCTGTTGTTGCTCCTTGCGAGTCTCTTCCATCTTGGCCTTGACCTCGGGCTGCTCCATGATTTTCTGCATCGCTTCGGGATCGACGCGCGGCCTGTTCTGCCCATTCGCGCCGCCTCGTCCACCTCGTCCGCCGCGTCCGCCCTGTCCAGGTTGGCCGGCTTGACCACCTTGGCCCGCGGCGGGTGTGGCAGCCGCATTGGGATCGGGCTGTCCGTCCGCAGCCGGTGGATTGCCGCCGGCGGGCTGATTCGGCACCAGGGTACGTATGAGCTCACGGTTCTTTTGCATGATCTGCCACCGGGCCGCATTGGTATCGTTGAGTATGGTCTGGATCTCCGCGTGCTGTTCCTCGTTGATCTCGAGCCTCTCGGCGACGTCCTCGCGGAGCACGGCGGCAGGCCCCTCGACCTGGAGCTGGATCTCCTTGAGCCGCTTGACCTGGTTCTTGTCAAGAACCTTGGCCAGGTTACCTTCGGATTTTTGCTGAAGTTCCTGCATCGCCTCGCGCATCATCTGCCTGCTCTGGGCCTGCACGGCGTCGGCCGCCTGCCGTCCCTGGAACTCTGCCGCCTGCTGCTGCACGGCAGGATCGACCAAGCCCCCCTGGACCCGCCCGCCGTAGACCTGGGGCTGATAACCCCGGTTGTTCAAGGCCCCGGCCAAGGCATTGCCGGCTGCCGAGCCGCGAGCATCGACGGAGGGATCAATTTGCTCTCCTTGCAGCGCCTCGGCCTGTGCTAGCTGGGCCGCCTGCGCCTTGGCCATGTCAGTCTGCTGGCGAAGTTGCTGGAATACCTCGTCCCGCTTCTTGTTCTGATCGTCGGAGATTTGCTTGACCTTCGCTTTCTGGCGATCGGTCAGCTTGAGCTCTTTCGCCACGGCCTCGTTGCCGGCCAGCGCGATCAGGCTGCTGCCGGGTCCGCCGGGTCCGCCCGGTCCGCCGCCGCGCTGACCGCGTCCCCCTCGTTGACCGCTTGGAGGTGGTTGTGCCTGCGAGTTGATCGCCACGGCCGCCAGTGCAACGACCAAGGCCGTCATCAGAGTGATTCGGATGCGAAACATCGCGTTGCTCCTCGTTGTCGCGGCCGGGCACGGACGCCTTCGGTGGTCCAGGCGCGCAGGCCCGGCTACCGACCGGTTAGTTTATCATCTTAGCGGTTTTCTCGCATCCGCTGGCAACAAGAACTTCCGAAAGATTCGCATTATTCTGGCGAGTCGTCTCCGGTTCGCTGGTCACTGCCTCTCGCCGGCCAGTTCACCGCGCTGTCCAGAGCCAGACGCCTAGCACCAGCATCGCGGATAATGTGCTTACCCGGATGAGATTCCGGTAGATCGCGTAGCGGCGGCCGACGATCAAAGAACCGGAGTCACTTCCCTCCAGTGCGACCGATCCCTGCACGGCAATTCGCTCCAGGTTTGCCAGCGTGCTCATGCCAACCAGGTGAATCAGCCAGAGAACCAGGAATCCCACCCCGTGATCGAGCCAGGCCCGCCAGGGGACAGGAGGCAGGCCGGGCTTCCACCACGCGGGGGTGATGAGCGGCCTGTCGCTCTGGTAGACCACAAGCCGTGCAGATCCAGTTGCGATCGAAAGGCCGTCGCTGACCCGTACCGAGAGTGACAGTGGCTGGGGCGTCCCTTTCGCCGGAGTTCCCTGCAAGACTCCGGATGCGGGATCGAAGGTCAACCCCTCCGGCAAGGGTCCCTCGATGTTCCAATGCAGCGGCCCGCGGCCTCCGGCGGCAGCCAGGGCAATGGCGTAAGGACGCCCGGCGATTGCTTCGGGTAGCGCCTCGGGCGTGGTGATCGACAGCGGAACGGGCTCGGTCTCGGTTCCCTCCCGAGCGTTGTCGCCCCCCGGCGGCACCAGGTCCACCGCCTTGGGCAACAGGGCCATGATCACCATCGTCAAGAGCAAGATGAACAGCAGGGCGCCGGTGAGCTTGGTCACGACCACGGCGACGAACGAGTCCTCGCCGGAACCGCCGAACTCCAGGCCCGAGCCCCCACCCCTACGATTGCGGCGCATCGAACAACCCTCTCCTACACCACCCGACTGGTTCCCTTGGAATCCGCCACCTGAACCCTGCGATCACGCGGCACGGACCGAGTCAGACCGTGATGATCCGCCGGTCCGCTCGTCGAACATCTTCTTGACGATGTTGCGGTAGAGCGAGTTCCCCTGCTCGATGCTCACGTTGATCAGCTCGAGCGCGTCCTTGAGGTTGCTCATCGTGCTGGCGAGCTGCTCCTGGGTGGTGCGGCTCGACTTCTCGTAAGCCGAAGACCACGAGTCGGACAGGCTTTCGATTGCCTGGGTTGCGCGGTCGAGCCCGCGCTTGATGTCCGCGAGCTGCGGATCAGGTACGGCCGGTTGAGCCAGGGCGCGTTCGATCCGCGAAAGCGACGCGGCGCCCTGCCGCATGGACTCGCCTGCCGTTTCCAGGATCTCCAGCTCGTTGCCGACCCGTCCGATGGCCTCGGCCCCTTCCTGGAACGCCGCCATCGAGCGCGGGAACTGATCCATCGACGCCGCGAGCTGTGCGATGGGCGCCTTCAGGTTCTGACCGATCTTCGCGGCCTCCGCCTGAAGCGACTGGGCCGCGGGCGCCAGGATGGTCGCCAGCTCGCTGCGCAATTGCGCCAGGTGCGGACCGATCAGCTCGTCGAGCCGTTCGGCGAACGGATCCTTGGTGCCGACTCCCGGCAGCACGTGCTCCACGACCCAGCCATCGACGCGGGCCAGCAGGGCCTCGGACTTGCGATAGACCAGGGTTTGCACCAGCATCAGCGCGGCGCTCAGAAAGAGGGCGAGCAGTGTGCTGTCAAAGGCGATCTGGAGGGCCGAGGTCACACCGGTGAGGTTGTTCAGGAAGGCATCGAGGTCCTTCACCAGCGGCAAGACCTTGCTGATGTTCATCAAAGCCTTCGAGATGCCTTCAACCGTGCCGATGAAGCCGATCACCGGCAGGAGGTAGAGGATGTAGCGCGTCAGCGTGAACCGGCCGGCCATGTGCTCCTGATCGAGCCCCGAGGCCTCGCGGTTGACCTCCATGAGCTGGGAGGCCGAGGGGGTGTGCATATCGCGGACGTTGCCGACGAGCTGGCGGACTCGCACGTGGAGAATTCGCCCGTCGCTGGCGAGCCCCGCGGCAATGGTTGAGACTTCGCCCGAGCCCTGCCTTGTTCCCGGTGCCGATCCGCCGCGCTTGAGTGCTCCACCAATGTACTGGAGCAGCCGGGCCGCTTCAGCAAACGCTTTCTCGTTTCGCCAGAGCCACCAGAGCTCCCGCCCCAGGGTCACGACCGCCCAGAGGTAGATGGCCGTGCCGACGTACTGTTCCCAGCCCCGCTGGAACATCAAGGTCGGGTTGAAAACCATCAGCCCGATCGGGAAAAGGAGCGCCAGAACCAGCATGGCCAGGGCGACGAGATAACCGAGCCTTGGAGAATCGTGAACACTGCGTGCCATCCGTGGAATCCTTCCTGGAATCTGGCCCGGCCCGGTTCGACGTCGCTCGTACCCGGCATCCGCCGCAAAAACCCGCCGGACGGCATAACCACGAGAATCCGTATCAACCCGCTCATCGGCAAGATCGGGCCGGAACCTTGAGCCTTTTCCGCGAATTGCCCGCCGACGGCGACCAGGAAGGGCAGCCCCGGGGGTGTTGACCTGGGCGTGGGAGAACCTATAAGGCCTTGATTTATTTAGGTTTAGAGCGGTTGGTCTGCGTGCTGCGCACATCTTGGTTCTGGGAGGGCTCACCGATTCTTCAAGCTCCGCAGGAGCTCGCCGCTGCGCGGCTGGGGAGCATCTCGGGTTCCGGAGCAGGATGGCTGGGCAGGATCATCGAGTTGCTGCTGGCTTGGTTGCAGCCTGCTGTGGCTTCTTGTCGGGAGTTCCGGGATCCTGGCGGAGCACGAGGATCCGGTCGTGGGCGATCAGGACCAGGTCCGCACGGCCGTCGCCGTCCACGTCGCCGATGACCAGGTCGCGCGGCTCGCTCATGTCGCCGACCCCGCGAAAGATCTTGCGCTCGAACACCTTGAAGGTGATGGCGTGGAGGAGATCCTTTGCTCCCGCGTAGGTCGCGATCTCCAGCATCTGTTCGGCGACGTCGGTGAAGACGACATCGGGGACGCCGTCGGCGTTCAGGTCGCCGGTTGCAAGGTCAGAGAGCCGAGCTTCGTTGCGTTTTGACTCGTAGCTGGCGATCGTCTTGAGCCGCTGCCCCTTGCTGCCGGTCTGGAGCACGCCGAATCGGTCCGAGCCGGCGATCAGAAGATCGTCGCGGCCGTCGCCGTCGAAGTCAGCGACGTGCAGGCCCTCGAAATTGAGCGAGCCGACCGCCAGGCTGCCGGCGGGCCGGTACACTCCGTCCTTCTGGCTCAGGAACAGGAGCGATCTGCTGGTGCGGTCAAGCAGGACGATTTCCTTCTTGCCGTCGCCGTCGGCATCGAGCGCGGCGGCACCCTGGATCACGGCCGAGTTTCGACCCGAATTGAACTGGGTCTTGATTTCCCATTGCCCCTTGGAATCGAGCTGAATATGCCGGGCGAAGGTGTTCTGGGCCACGATCAGGGCAGGGCCGTTCAGGTCCATCAGGCTCAGACCGGCCGGCGTCGCGGCCGCCATCGGGCCAAGGCTGCCGGTGAAGGGTTTCGGCGGCTGGCCCTGGCTGCCGATCAGCAGGATCGGCGAGCCATATCCTGTGAAGACCAGGAAGTCCATCAAGCCGTCGCGATTGACGTCGATCGTCTTCACCCCCGCGGGCGGCCCGCTCAAGCCGGCGATGCTCACGAGTTCCGCCGGGCCCCAGGAGTACGCCTTGAAAGTGCCCGAGGCATCCCGCTTCAGAGCCCGCAAATCGAACGCATCGGTACCGTTTGGTGCCTTGCGCTTGGCAATGTAGACCAGTTCCGGAATCTTGTCGCCATCGAGGTCGCCCAGGTCCATGGCCACGGGCTCGTCCGTGATCGGCAGGGGCGACGGGAAGGTGATGCGGCCATTCTCCATGGTGCTGCGGCCAATCTGCTTCTCCTGTTCGGAAAGCACGTAGACCTCATCCTTGCCGTCGTGGTCCAGGTCGGCGAGGTGAACGATCCGGCCGCCGAGCAGACCGGGATACGATTGCCCCGCGCTCAGGCCCGAACGCCCGCCCTGGCGATAAAGCCAGACCTGGGCGTTCGCCGGATCGGAGACGACGACATCCTTCCGCTTGTCGCCGTCCAGATCGCCGACGGCCAGCGACCGGCCGCGATCACTCCCCTGGGGAAGTCCGAAGAAGATCAGTCGTCCCCACTTGTTCTGCTCGTCGGTCGCCGATTGGTCGAGCGTCAGCACCCTGCCCCGGCCTGACTGGTTCTCGATGGTGAGGATTTCCTCGCCCCCACGGCCGTCGATCTGGCCGAAGGCGATTGCTCGAGGCGCTTCCACCTGAAACCGCTGTTCCGGGCCCAGCTTTTTCTCATCCGTGGCGAAGCGAACGTGAATGGGATGATCGGTCCCACCGTCGAGGATCACCAGGTCAAGGGCGCCGTTGCCGTCCAGGTCCACAAGTTTCAGCAGGCGGGGATTGCTCGCGGTGTGGGGCACGCGCTCCGGCTCGGAGAGTACCCCGGATGCGGTCTGGTAGATGAAGATAAGGTCGTTCTCGGCCAGCAGGGCAATGTCATCGCGGCCGTCCTGGTCCAGGTCGCCGATGGCCAGTGCGCCGGGGGCTTCGAGGGCGTCTCCGGTATTGATCTTCTTGCTGCCGCCGAACCGGCCGGAACCCTCGTTGAACAGGATCTCGACCTCGGCGGGCGTTCCATAGTAGATCAGGTCGGGCTTGCCGTCGCCGTTGAAGTCGCCGGTTCCAATGCTGACCACCTCCTTGTTGACCGGTATGCTCACGAGCCGCATCCTGCGGTCGAACTCCAGGTCATTGGTTTCCTTGCGGAACGGCCGGGACTCAGCCTCGTCGGCCGGTCGCTTCGAGCTCAAGAGCAAGTCAATGCGGGACCGGGCATTGTTACCGACGATGATGTCGCCCGTCTTGTCGCCGTCCAGGTCGCGGATCATCAGGTTGCCGATCCTCCGCTCGAGCTTGTAGATCTCCAGCGGCTGGAACCCGAAGTAATCCGCAAGCTTGGGGGCGTCCGCGGGCGGCTGGGCCGGCGCCTGCTTCGCGCCCAAGAGGGCCAGGCCCCCGATCAAAAGGGCGGCCTGTAACCTTCGCATTCCATAAGGAGTCATCGCTTGATCCATCGTGCAGGTCCCGGGTCTCAGGGCGGCGGGCGTCGCGCTACTTACCTTGCGCCGTAAGCGTTCAGCCTACGAACCTATCGATCTGGCGACAAGATGTTGGTCCACGCTGAGTTTCAGCGGAACCACCTGGCCGAGGCCGGCCAGGTGCCATCGGTTCACGACATCGCGGAGCGTCTCGTCGTCGCCCAGCTCGATCAGTTCTCGGATCTCAGGAAGGACGAGTTTGCCCAGCATCGCGTCACCAATTTGAGTCCGGGTTTCGCGGGGCAAACTCCCGCAGGTGGATTCCGATCAACCATGAGCCGCATGCAAGCGAAGTCCGGCCGCACTGCCTCGATCCCGACTCGCCATCCGGAGAGAATGGACGCGAAGGTTCCGGTCAACCAAAAAGGACCGAGAGGCACCAGCCCGAAGTGCGCAGCATCGTCGCTCCGCCCGGGCTTTCTTGTTATGGCAGAAGCTGCAAGCCGCCGCAAGGTCCGCTCGCTGGATTCGAGAGAAAGTGCATCAGCCTGAGGACCGTCGCACCGTGAGGACTCGTTGGCATCAGTTCCGGGCCGGGTGGCCCCAGGGGATTGCTCCCCTGGGGCTCCCGCAGATCCGTACTTGCACTTTCGCGCATACGGCTCCTCATATCATGAGCTCGCTACGGGACGGCTCCCTGAGTGA
>Ga0074044_10004762_pt1 | contig 11177 bp, 7 predicted proteins | sample BogForMeECP23OM1_FD_94443 | JGI IMG/M metagenome (GOLD analysis project Ga0074044, IMG submission 94443) | Bog forest soil microbial communities from Calvert Island, British Columbia, Canada - Bog Forest MetaG ECP23OM1 | ecosystem: Environmental > Terrestrial > Soil > Wetlands ...
CGCCGCCGTCTGTCCCTGGCGTTCAGCCACCACCCAGTGCTCGACGCGAATATGGTCCCCGGTCAGCGGATCGGGCCAGCGCGCGATATCTCCGGCTGCGTAGATCTGAGGAATGCTGGTCTCAAGGTACTCGTTCACCAACACGCCCTTGTCGGTCTTGATGCCAACTCGCTCAGCAAGATCAATCAGGGGCCTGACGCCGATTCCGATCACGACCAGGTCGGCCTCGATCGCGTTGCCGTCCTTGAGCACGACCCTTCGCTCGTCAATCGCGACAACCGTCTGCTGCAGATGGAACACCACGCCGTTTCGTTCGTGCAGACGACGCAGATGTTCGCCCACCCGCGGTCCGAGAACTCTCTCCATCGGCACCGCCTCCGGCGCGACGACGTGGACCGGGAGCTTTCTGTGAATCAAAGAAGCCGCAACCTCCATCGCAATGAAGCTCGCGCCTACCAGCACGACACGCTTGGCCTTGGCGGCCTTGCCAATAATCGCGCGGCAATCATTCAGCGAGCGCAGGTAACAAACCCGCGGCGAGTCCGCACCGGGAATCTTGAGCTTCACTGGCTCAGCGCCCGTCGCCAGGAGCAACGCATCAAATTTGCGATTGCTGCCATCGGCGAGCTGGACGCTCTTCTTCCGCGGATCGATCGCCGCAACCCGCGTATTCAGGAGCAGTTCGATCTCGTGCTCGCGATAGAAGTCTATCGAGCGCAGCGGGATCCATTCCTCGCTCGCAGTACCGGCTAGAAAATCTTTCGACAGATTCGGGCGGTCGTACGGAGTGGCTTCATCCGCGCTTATCATCGTGACGCCGCCAGAATACCCGTCGCGCCGCAGCATCTCTGCCCCAGCATTGCCTGCAGCGCCACCGCCCACGATAATGACGTTTTCCGGCGCCTTCGCGGAAACAGCCGGCCGTTTCTTCTCGGGCTGTTTTTCGCGGACGAAGAGCTTGCCGCCGCTCGTTTCAACCTTCCAGGAGCTGATCGGGTCAAGCGCGGGAGCGCGGAGCGCCTCGCCGGTGCGAAGACTGAAACAGGCGTGATGCCATGGGCATCGGACGATATCGCCGGCTATAAGGCCTTCGGCCAATGGACCGCCATAGTGGGTACAGGACGCGCCGATGGCGAAGTAGGTATCGCCGCGACGAGCGACCAAGATCGCCTCGCCGTTGGCGTGGCCTCGCACCATGCCGCCGTCGGCGAACTCGCTGAAGGAAACTCCTTCCGCAAAGTCGGGCCCGCTCAGTTTCTTTTCTTCGGCCATTGGTTCGCCGAATTTCTATTTCGAATCGTGATCAATACTCGCACCGGTACCGGCCGAACGCAACGAAGAAGTCTTGGCTCGTTTTTCGGCCGCGAGGTAGAGCATCGGCTCGACAGCTTCATGTTGTGGCCCCTTAAAACCTTATCCGGCGGAGATCCCTCCGGCCGCGACGTGTCCGCAAATGATACTGGCCTGAAGCGAAGAACACTCGAACATTATCCGCGCCGGCGACCGACCCCGGGAGCCGTTCGGGCCTCCCTCTGAGGTCTCCGTTTGTGCGGACCAAGTTTTGATGGGATGGACCGCTCCCTGCTGATAACGGCCTCAATGGGCAATGGTGGTACGTTTCGACCACCAACAATCAAAGCAGGGAGGGTCCGAAGATGCAGGTTACTACTGTAGGGATCGATCTGGCAAAGAACGTCTTCCGGGTTCACGGCTGCGATGCGAATGGCAAGCCGGTGTTGCGCAAGCAACTCTCGCGGCGGCAGCTGCTGAGGTTCATCGCGAACCTCCCGCATTGCCTGGTGGCGATGGAGGCTTGCGCGGGCGCGCACTATTGGGCGCGCGAGATTGAGAAGCTCGGTCACCAGGTGCGGCTGATCGCGCCAAGGTTCGTAAGGCCCTATGTCAAGGCCAACAAGAACGACGCCAGTGACGCCGAGGCGATCTGCGAGGCCGCGAGCCGGCCGTCGATGCGATTCGTCGCCGTCAAGAGTACAGCGCAGCAGGACCTGCAGGCGCTCCATCGGGTGCGGCAACAACTGGTGAAGACCCGCACTGCGCTGGTCAATCAGCTGCGCGGGCTGCTGGCGGAACACGGCATAGTGCTTGCCCGGGGCGTGGGGCAGTTGCGCCGCGCTCTACCGGTGATCCTCGAGGATCGGGAGAACGGACTGAGCGGAGTGATGCGCGAGCTGCTGGTGGAAAGCGGTGAGCGTCTCAAGTTCATCGATGGCCGGCTGCGTCAGTACGACTCAACCATCCAGCGGCTCTTCCGCCAGGATGAACGCTGCCGGCGGCTAGCCGAAGTGGAAGGCGTGGGCCCGCTGGTCGCCACCGCACTGGTAGCTGCGGTCGGCAACGCCACCGAGTTCAAAAGCGGGCGTGAACTGGCGGCCTATCTCGGACTGGTGCCACGCCATCGCGCTAGCGGTGGCCGCACGGTGCTGCTCGGGATCAGCAAGCGCGGCGATCTTTACCTGCGCACTCTGCTGGTTCACGGTGCGCGCTCAGCCATGCGAACCATCGAGCGACGACTTGGCGCGCGGGGCGTCTGGGCCGCGCGGCTCAAGCTTCGTCGTGGAGCCAATGTGGCGGCGGTAGCGTTGGCGAACAAGAATGCCCGGGTGCTATGGGCGCTGCTGAGAAGAGGCCAGAGCTACCGACCAGCGCCGTTTTCCGCCCGTGTCCCCCAAGCTGGTTGAGGGGACGCGGGCGGAAAACGGCTGTTACCAACCTGAGATTGCGCAGGCTGTAGTGGGAGAGCTGATGGCGAACCGGTCGGAACCGGCACTTTCTCGAACCTGAGCTCCTCAAGGGCCCTCGAGGCCGTAGTTTTGATCAGGCGAATGTGCGCGGATTTCCATCTGGGCCCGGGGTACAAAAGATATGCCCCATCCATGAGGCCGAATATATGACTGCAACCGGATCATCGCTCACCAGACCACCCCGCCAACAGTCTTGCGCTCGGGAGCGGTCCATATATGAGGAGCCACACGCATTCGAAACAATTTTGCGGACCACAACCCAACCGAATCTCAAATTCAGCTTGCTTCGTGAACCATGACCGCATTTTATCGCAGGATGATCTGCGCGGTTGGCGGATACTTAGAGCGTAACCGCAGCTCCGAATTACGCTGGACGCTCCAGGTCTGCGATGAGCCCGGTTTGCGTTGGGCGCCATCCCAGACGTTCCTGCGTTTTCGCGCTTGAAGCCGGCGCGTCGCCGCCGACGAAGAATGCGAGCCAGCCAAAATGCTCGGGTGCCTCCTCGGGGGTTTTGGAGACGACAGGCACGTTGATGCGTCGGCCGACTGCTTCGGCGATCTCTCGAAGCGGCACGCCCTCTTCGGCGACGGCGTGAAACCGTTCTCCCGCAGTTCCCTTTTCAAGCGCCAGCCGGTATAGGCGCGCAGTATCGAGCAGGTGCGCCGCGGGCCAGCGGTTGCGTCCGTCGCCCACATACGCCGAGACACCCTTCTCGCGAGCTATCTCGATCAGGTACGTGATGAGGCCTTGCTTGATCCGGTTGTGGACCTGCGGCAGGCGCATCACCGACGCGCGCACGCCCCGCGACACCATCTCGATAGTAGCCTCTTCCGACGCGCTGCGGGGGCTCATCGAGCTCGGAGTGGGCGGATCGTCTTCGGTTGCGGCGCGGCCCGGCGTGAGGGCCATAGCGGTCCCCGAGGTGACGACCAGGGGCCTGTCCGATCCGGCGAGCACGGATCCTAGAACCTCGATAGCGCGCCTGTCTGCTTGACAGTTATCGATGTACTTCGAGAAGTCGTGATTGAAGGCGAGGTGAATCACGCCATCCGACATGGCTGCTCCAATGCGCAGGCTTTCCAGGTCTTCAAGATCGCCGCGGTGCACCTGCGCTCTAGCGGCGACCAGCGACTTGGCGCCCGCATCCGAGCGCGCAAGACCGATCACCCTATGGCCGGCGTTGATAAGCTCCGGAATAACTGCAGTACCGATAAAACCTGTAGCACCGGTTACGAAGACACGCATTTCGACTACTCCTTCAAGTTGATTTCATGACCATGACCGCATTCGCAGCCCCGTTATCATCGGACTTCTCATTACTGATTTTGCCGACTATCAAACGTTTCCGTTAGTCGCTGCTGTATCTCCGCCAATCGAATCAAGTCCGGCAACCATTTCGGATGGAAGCTGTAGTGTCGCAGCTCTGAGATTCTCGCGAAGATGCTCGACGGACGATGTACCAGGGATCAGCAGAATGTTGGGCGAGCGTTGAAGTAGCCAGGCGAGTGCTACCTGCATTGGGGTAGCTTGCAGGGCCGCCGCGGCGGCATCTAGCGCCGATGACTGCAATGGACTGAAGCCTCCCAGCGGAAAGAACGGCACATAGGCTATGCCTCGATGTGCAAGGTCATCGACAAGGCCGTCCTCCTGGCGGTTCGCGATGTTGTACAGGTTCTGCACGCACACGATGTCGGTGATCGCCTGCGCCTCGGCCACCTGGGCGGCCGTGACATTGCTCAGGCCGATGTGACGCACCAGGCCCTGCCGCTGAAGCTCGGCCAGCACCGTCACCTGCTTGGCGATGGACCCCTCCTCCGGGCCGTGGCCCGACCCCATCACGCGGTAGTTGACGATGTCGAGCGCGTCCAGGCCCAGGTTGCGGAGGTTGTCGTGGACGGCATCAGTCAGCTCCTTACGCGAAATTGCGCGAACCCACGACTTATCCTCTCCCCGCCGACCACCTACTTTGGTGACTATCACCAGTCCTTCTGGATACGGATGAAGCGCCCGTTTGATGATCTGGTTGGTCACATGCGGACCGTAAAAATCGCTCGTATCGATGTGATTGATCCCAGCCGCAACAGCCTCCCGCAAAACAGCTATTGCGGCGTCAGTATCACGCGGCGGTCCCCACACCTGCGGACCGGCAAGTTGCATCGCACCATAGCCCATTCGCTTAAGGCCTATTGAAGTACCGGTAGGTGTGAAGCTGCCGCCAAGGTCTATCTGTTTCGTCATTTCGTGTCTCCTTTGGCCCATACACCGGCTGCGGATCGACTTACCGTCGTCGATGAAGAAACCCTAGTCGCGAAACGCGGGAATCACTTCCTCCGCGAAGGCCTGCACCTCATCCTCCGCGACCATCGGCCATATCTGCATGAAGATGAAATGAGTTACTCCAGCTTTCCGAAAGCCGTCGATCTTGTCGATACACTCCTGCTTGTTGCCGATGATTATGCGATCGCGCGCTTTTTCCGGCGTCGTTTGAGCCATCATCGAGATCAGCCCGGTCAGCATCTCCTCGCGCTGCTTGGGCGGGTTGTAGGACATCGCGAGCGCCAGCGTCTTTTCGATTTGATCGGCGTCGCGACCGACCGTATCGGCATGACGTTCAATCACCCCGATGAGGCGCTTCATTTCGGGGGCGTCGGCATTGCCCATGTTCCACATGTCGGCATACTTCGCGACGATTTTGAGCAAAACTCGCTCGCCGTGCCCGCCGATCATCAGCGGAACATTTTTCTGAATCGGTTTCGGATTGCAGACCGCATCGACGACGTTGTAATGCTTGCCTTTCAGCGTCGTTTTTTCCTGGCTGAACATCCCCTTGATGATCTGGCACGACTCGTCGAGCGCTTCGAGGCGTTGCGGGACAGTTTTGAAATCGAAGCCGAGGCTTTTGTGCTCGAGCTCGAACCATCCGGCGCCCAGCCCGAGGTTGAGGCGACCGCCGCAAATCTGATCCAGCGTCGCGGCCATCTTCGCGGTCAGACACGGATTGCGATAGGTGTTGCCGTGGACCAGCGCACCGATGCGCACGTGTGTGCTGGCTGAGTGCGCCGAGCAGCGTCCAGCTCTCCATACATGGTCCGGTCGGGTCGGGCACGAAGATAGGATAGAAGTGGTCGAAGGCCCACAGCGAGTCGTAGCCCCATGCGTCGACCTTTTGCCAGAAGTCGCGCATCCGCTCCCAGGTGACGTCTTGCTGGCCGGTTTGAATTCCAAAACGAATTGGGTGCGTCGCCATGATGGTTCTCCTCGCTGCCTCTTCTCTTGATTGTTTCTTGTCTTCTGCCGATAATGGTATGAAGGATTCTTCAGGTTCACAATTCGCATTACGGATACGCATTCCCAGGTCTCATTTGAACCAAGAAAAACGCCAGTGCAGGCGCGATCCGTAGTTACCGTAGAGGCCATATTCGAGGCTACCATTCAGGTTTTACTCGAGGTGGGCCTTGACCGTCTGACCACGACGCGGGTTGCCGAGCGGGCCGGAGTATCGGTAGGCACGCTATATCAATACTTTCCGAATAAACACTCGCTCCTCTTTTCGGTGGTGGAACAACATCTCAATCACGTCGCTGACGCCGTGGAACGCGCGTGTCAACGTAATCACGATCAACCGGTGGCGACCATGATCGAGTCAGTTGTTCAAGCGTTCGTCGAAGCAAAGATGCAGCGTTCCGACATATCCATGGCCCTCTACGCGACAGCTACCGGCCGGGAAGCAACCGCACTTGTAAACAAGGTGGGGAAGCGTGCGCGGGTTGCTTTGACTTCGATGCTGGCTACCGCCTCCGACGCGCAATTCGCCGACCTCCCGTTCACGAGTCTCATACTCTATTCGGCGATGGGTGGCGCGACCCGAGCTGTGCTCGAAGCTGGAGCATCGCCAAAGATGGTGCGCTTGCTGCGCAAGCAGTTGGTCCTGCTTGGGCGGGGCTTCCTGATGAGTGTAGCTGCGCAAGCCTTGCAGCCTGCCTGAGGCCGCGCAGATCGCACCGCCTACAATCTGCAGAGGATCGCGAGGCTGTGTCCGAGCGGATGAATCGAGCCGGCGAGATGCTGTGCCTCCTCGAAACTCCATCCACACCGAAAACACAGTAGTTTCGCGCCTCCGCCCTCCACCAGATGAATTTCCCTGCTCCGCCCTGAAAATTCCCTGCTACATCAAAAAAATTCCCTGTTCCTCCAAAATAATTCCCTGTTCGGTTGAGTAGGGAATTTCAGCAAAAACCCCAGAGAAGACACGGCTTTTTCGGCTGCAAGTCGACCCTGAGATGGTCGAAATCGGGAAAATTCCCTGTATTTTCCCTGATGATCAGGGAATTTGACGCAGAGAGCATTTCGCATCAGACTCCGTCATCCACCATTTTTCCCCTGAAATTCCGACCGATTTCTCGCTCAAGATCTCCGCTGAGGGGCAAGCGAGGGGCAAACCGCTCAGATCCGGCTCCTTTCGAATCGATTTTAGAGAGTTCCAAGGCGTCGCTCTTGCTCGCATGGATGAAGCGCCCGTAGTGCGTCCTGAGCGTGCCTTCGGCTACGCCAGTCTGTTCGGAGAGCCACGTAAGATTCACGCCCCTCGTGAGCGCGATGGAGACATAGGTGTCCTTCGTCGCGTAGAGGTCGCGATGCTTGAGCCCCAGCGATCGCTGCGCGGTGCAGAAAAGTTTGTAGAAGCTTCGCTGGTCGATGGGGTCGCCGAGCGTATTCTTGAACAAATAGTCGTCAGGCTCCGCCGCCTTAATTTCCACGATTTGACGCAGAATCTCGACGTGGCTAGGCGTGAGGCGCACGACCCGCGCGGCGGCGGCGGTCTTGGGCGCGCCCTCGGCGCCAAGCGAGCGCGAGCGTTCGATGAAGAGGGTACCCGTCGCGAGTTCGACAGATTTCACCCGGAGTGCGACGGCCTCCGACGGCCGCAGGCCCGTATAGAAGAGCGTGAAGAGGAACGCGTAGTACGCGTAATACCGGTCCGCTCGGTAGGTACCTCGATGCCGGCCGAGGCGCCAGCGCTTGGTGCGGAAGTACTCAAGCAGCCTGTCGCGTTCGTCCTCGGTGAATGGGTCGGGGCCCGGAACAACGCGCCTCGGCCATTCGAGATCTGCGAACGGAAATGCGACTTCGAAACCGCTCTTGCTCGCGTCGCGCATCATCGCCCGCAGCGACCCGTCAATGACATTTCGGACCGTCTTCATGCTCAAACGCCGCTCAGTTCGAAGCCGCGTCCTCAAATCCTCTAGATGATCCAACGTCAGTTCCCGGAGCGGCACCTCTCCCAGGTAATCCAGGATGTAGGTACGGAAGTGATTGCGGTAGTCGCGGGCACGAGAAGGACGGACGACGGGAGGCAGTTTGCGGGCGATCCATGCCTCGTAATACTCCCCTGCCGTAAGCGTCTGTGCGCTTGAGGAGATGACGACCCCAGGCCTCTTGAAGTATGCGGCCTTGCTGCCGTTCGGGAACCAGCGCAGATAGTCGAACGTGCCGGCCCCGATTTCCGCTCCGATCACAGACGCTCGCTTTGCTAAGAGAAAGCGGTTCTCGGGCGTGTCAGGAAGATCCGTCGTTTCGGAAAACTTGTGCAGTCCAGTTTCAGCAGTCAGGCGCCACCGAAACCGCAGCCTCAGGAACCCGCCGCTGGTTCTCTCAATCCAGCATCCCTGGCGTCGCGCTCTACGTCTCCGCGATACCACCTAGGAATCCTCCGCGGCGGAGCGGTATCTCCAGCTCATCTTCTCTCTCTCGACCTTCAATGAAGGCTATGACAGCCTCCCACTTAAATACGGGTCTCCGTCGGACACGGAAGAAGTGCACGCCTTCGCGAAAGATGCCTTTCGCAATCATTGTCCTGATCGCTTGATCCGTCCACGGCGTCAGTTCCGAAAGCTCGCGGATTGACAAGTATGGCTTCGCGCATAGTCGCCTCGTTTCAGTCTCGTTGCCAATGCGTAAGCCGTCGCAAGGTCTTTCGCTCACGCCTCTAATGTAATGATATTGTCATTACATTGCAAGTCAGGTTTGAGGATTGGTTCTGGTTTGCCGCGTCCATACGATGTCGCTACATTACGAATGTGAAGCGGAGGAAGCCGAAGCGACAACGAAAGGAGGGGACGATCCAGATCCGTGTGTCGTTCGAGCAGAAGGAGGCTCTAATCTCTGCTGCTCATAGAGCCGGCTTGGAGCTCTCTTCGTGGCTGCGCCAAATCGCTTTGCGCGAAGCTGGCTGGGTACCACCTCAAGGATGATTTTCTCATCCGCGATTTTCCCAGAGGCCGCAAGGACTGCACTGTGCCGAAAAGTATCTGGCCCAGTGGAACGCGACCATGGGGAGCCGGTCCCCCGCGAAGCTTCCCTCCTCTCCTCCTCCGAACGTCCGCTCCACATGGTAGCTTGTTCCGGAACCCCGGAAGCCGAGGAGGCGCCGAGTGGTCAGAGACGCGGACCGCCGGCCCGTTGCGTTTTGTAAACGGCACCGGGGGTTCGAATCCGCCCCTCTCCGCCACACAGTTGGTAGTGTTTAGCTACAGCCCGGAGATAGCGGCAAATACGCGCGTGGGCGGGCCGATTCGCTCGGCTCGTGGCAGCGGAGAGCGCCGCCAATCTTGCAAATCGCCAATTCGCCCCGATTCCTCTCTGTTCAGAAGAGATTCGGTGCCACGAGCGGGTTGTAGCCGATCGCGGCCTGACGCTTCCCCATTCTCTAGATCGATGGTCCTTAGTGGGTCAGAAACGAAGAGGCGCCGCCCTCTAATCCGCAAGGAGCCGCTGCTGCGCGTCCCATTCGATCGGAACACCGGCCTGAGTCTTCAGACGCTCGGCGGAGAGGCAGACGCTTTGCCGCCCTGCACAGATGCATTCCACGATTGCTGGAGCGAGCAGGGCGAGCGGCACCAGATGGCGCACATAGCTGTCGCTGACACCTTCTCGGGCTGCGATCTGCTTGGTCGACACCGCAGTTCCCGCCGCCAGTTCGCCGAACCACTGGTAGCCGCGGGCCAATGCTCGAAGCAGGGCGGGATCTGTCCGCGGAGCTACAACCGCTTCGCCTGGGAGCACCAGACGCGTTTCGACGCCACGACGCCTCATCTGCAGCGGAACAAGACGAGTCATTCGGAGGTTGGCTCCGCCGCCGGGGAACCGATCGGATGGCAGAAGCGCTCGTAGATTGATTGTGATCTGCATTCCGTCCCGCCTTAGCTCGACTCGCTCTATGAGCGTGCCCGTATCCTCTGCCGTCTCGACCCGCTGATGAGATGTGACCTTCGAATCGATTGCCTCGAGCGCCTGCTTGAGTTCCGCAGCAGCGAAGCCAAAAGCTCTGAGGGTTGAGGCCAGCGCCCCGCGGTCCGAGAGCATCTGTCTTGTGCCAGCCATTACCGCCAATTCAGTTCGTTCGGCAGGCAGGCGCCACCCACGTTCATCCGGCTTCGCGGTTCCCCTGACTAGCCTCTTCGAGACGAAGTACCGGTAGCGCCGCTGTCCTTTTTTCGCCCAGCAGGAATACAGCGGCTCGCCGTTCTGATCGAATAGTTTGCCCATGAGGAGGCCAGGGCTTCTTCTGACCGTTCGTCCCCGAGGGTGAGCGGCTTTCTGGCTCAGCATCTCTTGGACCCGCAGCCAGGTTTTTCTTTCGACAATCGCTTCGTGCTGACCCGGATAGGTAATGCTCTTGTGCCGGATCTTGCCCAGGTAGATCGGGTTGGCCAGCAGGTGATAAAGCGCGCCGCGTCCGAAAGGGAAGCCCCCGTGCCGCACATTTCCTCTCGACATCCATTGCTTCGAGGTAACCGACCTGCGGTCCAGTTCTTTTTTGACCCGACGCGAGGTCTTGAATTCGAGATAGAGCTTAAAGATCAATTGCACCGTCTTAGCTTCGGCTTCGTTTACCACCAGCCGACGATCGCGCAGGTCGTAGCCCAGCGGGGGCGTGCCTCCCATCCACATACCCTTCTGCTTGGAAGCGGCGATCTTGTCGCGGATGCGCTCGCCGGTCACCTCGCGCTCGAACTGGGCGAACGAGAGCAGCACATTTAGGGTCAATCGTCCCATCGATGTGGTGGTGTTAAACTGCTGCGTGACCGCGACAAACGAGACTCCCTGCGCATCAAAGATTTCGACGATCTTGGCGAAGTCGGCCAGCGAGCGGGTGAGACGGTCTACTTTATAGACCACTACCACGTCGATGCGCTTTTCCTTGACGTGGGCGAGTAGGGCTTTCAGGGCCGGTCGCTCCATAGTCGCGCCAGAAAATCCGCCGTCGTCGTACCCCGTTTTAACCGGGCGCCAGCCCTCGCCGGCCTGACTCTTGACGAATGCTTCGCAGGCCTGACGCTGTGCGTGCAGCGAGTTGAAGTTCTGTTCCAGCCCTTCCTCGGAGGACTTGCGCGTATATATCGCACACCGCTTAG
>Ga0074044_10004763_pt1 | contig 11176 bp, 8 predicted proteins | sample BogForMeECP23OM1_FD_94443 | JGI IMG/M metagenome (GOLD analysis project Ga0074044, IMG submission 94443) | Bog forest soil microbial communities from Calvert Island, British Columbia, Canada - Bog Forest MetaG ECP23OM1 | ecosystem: Environmental > Terrestrial > Soil > Wetlands ...
ACCGTGGCCAGATGGGCGCGCGGGACCATCGCGCGCACGACCGTCGCGGTTCTGCCGGTATCGACCAGATCGTCGACCAAGAGAACGCCGGCGCCCTGCCCGCCGCCGAGCGCGACGATGGCGGGGGCGACCTCCTTGAGCACCAGCACCTCGCCCTGGCTGGTGTGGCTGTAGCTCGACACGCACACCGTCTCGATCACCTTGATGCCGAGCTCGCGCGCGACGATCGCCGCCGGCACGAGGCCGCCTCGGGTGATGCAGACGATGGCTTCGAACGGACCCGCGCCGCTCAACCGCCAGGCCAGCGCGCGCGAATCGCGATGGAACTGTTCCCACGAGACCGGAAAGATTTTTTCGGGATCGCGCCGGGGTGGTGTTTCGGGCTGTTGCACTACGAGCTCCATGTTCTAGCCGGCCGCGAGCTGAGCCTGCACACGAGCCAGCATAACCTCGACCGCGGCCTTCGCGCCGGCGAGCTTTTGCGGGTCGCGCGAGCGCATCACCACATGGGTGTTGGCGCCCCGCTTCTCGTCCATGAACGGGTAGGACCCGATGACGACGCCGGGATGCGCCGTCGCGATCGCACCGAGCTCGGTGCCGATATCGCCCTCGCGGCAGTCCGCGCGCACGGTTTCCGACAGCATTTTCGCGCCAGTCTTGAGCTGCGGCGTTACGTATTCGAGCATTGCCTGCATGATTTGCGGGACACCCGCCATGACGATGACATTGCCGATCCAAAACCCGGGCGCCGCCGAGATATTGTTGAGCACCAGCGCGGCGCCGGCGGGAAGGCGTGCCATGCGCATGCGCGCTTCGTTCATCACGCCTCCGGTTTGGACCAGCCGCGCGCGCAAAATCTCGACCGCGCGGGGGTCATAGTCGATCGACACGCTGAACGCCTTGGCCACCGCATCGGCGGTGATGTCGTCGTGGGTGGGACCGATGCCGCCGGTGGTAAAGACGTAGGTATACCGTGTGCGCAAGGCGTTGAGCGCGGCGACGATTTGCGGCTCTTCATCGGGGACGACGCGCACTTCCTTGAGATCGATGCCGATATTCGTCAGATATTCGGCCACGTAGCCGATGTTCTTATCCTTGGTGCGGCCCGACAAAATCTCGTCGCCGATGACAAGGAGGGCGGCAGTGACAATCTCGCTCTCGGCCGCGCCCGTCATGGGCAAAATCTCCGCGCTTCCCCGCTTCCTCTAGCGCGGCTGCCATGCCGGCTCAAGCGTGGCACTCATGCGGCGCCGCTGCTATGGTCAAGACGAATGAATCAGGCTTTTTCGAATTGCGATTTTCCGGTGTATATGTCACGCCCAGTCAGGGAGAGGGAACGTCATGAATTTTACAATGTCGGAGCGGCAAAAGCACTGGCGCGATCGCATCACCGCCTTCATGGACGCGCATATTTACCCGGCGGTCGAAACCTACCAGCGCCAGGCCGCCGAAGGCGAGCGCTGGAAAGTCATCCCGATCCTCGAAGAGCTGAAAGCCAAGGCCAAAGCCGAGGGCTTGTGGAACCTCTTCCTGCCGCCCTCGTCCGACCACGACGAAGGCGACTATCGAGGCGGCGGACTGACGAATCTCGACTATGCGCTTTGCGCCGAGCGGATGGGTCGAATCTCTTGGGCATCGGAAGTCTTTAATTGCTCGGCGCCCGATACCGGCAACATGGAAGTTCTGCATCGCTACGGATCGCCGGAGCAAAAGGCCAAATGGCTGCGGCCGCTGCTCGCCGGCGAAATTCGCTCGGCGTTCCTCATGACCGAACCGGCGGTTGCTTCTTCCGACGCCACCAATATCGAAACCTCGATTGTCCGCGACGGCGGCGATTACGTGATCAGCGGCCGCAAATGGTGGTCGTCGGGGGTCGGCGATCCGCGCTGCAAGATGCTCATCGTGATGGGAAAGACCGACCCGACCCGCGCCAGGCACGAACAGCAATCGCAGATTCTCGTTCCGCGCGATACGCCCGGCGTCAAAGTCGTGCGCATGCTGCCGGTGTTCGGCTACGACGACGCGCCGCACGGCCACGCCGAGGTCCTTCTGGACAAGGTTCGCGTACCGGCCGGGAATCTCCTGCTTGGCGAGGGCCGCGGTTTCGAAATCGCGCAAGGGCGCCTCGGTCCGGGGCGTATCCACCATTGCATGCGCACGCTGGGCTCGGCCGAAGTCGCATTGGAAAAAATGACCAAGCGGCTTCTCTCCCGCGTCGCCTTCGGCAAGAAGATCGCCGAACATTCCGTCTGGGAGCAGCGCATTGCCGAGGCGCGCATCGACATCGAGATGACGCGCCTACTCTGTCTCAAGGCCGCCGACATGATGGACAAAGTCGGCAACAAGGCCGCTCAGCTCGAAATTGCCATGATCAAAGTGGCGGCACCGCGCGTCGCACTGCGCGTGATCGATGACGCGATCCAGGCACACGGCGGCATGGGCGTGACGACCGACGCAGGACTGGCGGTGGCTTACGCGCATATCCGCACGCTGCGGCTTGCCGACGGTCCGGACGAAGTCCACTGCCGGGCGATCTCGCGCCTGGAAATGCGCAAATATACCAACACGCGAGTGTGAGAATTCGAACAACTTGGCTCAATTCGCGTGTTCGAGGAACAGGCGCTTGAGCTGGTTTTTCAGGATCTTGCCGTTCGCATTGCGCGGCAGCATGTCGGGGGAGAATAGTATCTTCACCGGCACCTTGAAGGCGGCGAGCCGTTCGGCGACAAAGGCGCGCAGTTCGTCTTCGCCAGCCTTCATCCCCGGCTTGAGCCTGACGACGGCGCCCGGCTCTTCGCCCAGCGAGTGATGCGGGATGGCCACGACCGCGGCGTCGATGACGGCGGGATGCTCGTAGAGGGCATTCTCCACTTCGATGCAATAGATATTCTCGCCGCCGCGGATCAGCACGTCCTTCGCCCGGTCGAGGATGTAGCAAAAGCCTTCGTCATCGAGCCGGGCTATGTCGCCGGTGCGCAGCCAGCCGTCGACGAAAGTCTCAGCGGTAGCGGCCGGGTCGCGCCAATAGCCGCGCACGACGTTCGGGCCCTTGACCCAAAGCTCGCCGACCGCGCCCACCGGCAATTCCTCGCCGTCCGCGTCCATGATCTTCATTTCACCGACCGGCGGCGCCGGACCGCTGCTGGCCGGCCGCAATTCATAGTCTTCGGCCGAATGACCGGTGAAGCCGCCCGAGGTTTCGGTCATTCCCCAACCGAGGGCCGGCGCCGACAGCGGGAATTTTTCCTTTAATTTCGGCACCAGCTCGGCGGCAGCCGGCGCCCCGCCATAGGCGATGCTTTCCAGCGAGGACAGATCATAATTTCCGAGCGCCGGATGCTCGAGCAACTGCCAGGCGATCGTCGGCACGCCCCCCGCGCTCGTGATGCGTTCGCGTTCGATGAGCTGCATTGCCAGCTCCGGGTCCCATTTGTGGACGAAGACAAGCTTGCCGCCCGTCGCCACCAGCGGGATCATCGTGGCGTGGCAGCCGGTCGTGTGAAACAGCGGAACCACCAGCAGAGCGGACTTTTGCGGTGCATGTGGGTCGGGCGCGGGGACCGGTTCGCCGCGTCGCAGGAAGTTTCGGGCCAGCCCAAAGGACCGGCTGACCACGAACGTGCAGGCATTGCGGTGCGTTCCGACGGCGCCCTTCGGCTTGCCCGTCGTGCCGGAGGTGTAAAGGATCGTGGCATCGTCCTCGGGGTCGAGCGGCACGTTTGGCAGCGGCCGGTCCGGCAATTGCTGCCACGAATTGACGTCGCCGATGATGGATTCAAGCTTGGCGACTTTCGGATGCGCGACTTCTTCGCTCTCGCGGCTGACGAAAACGCGCTCGAGCGCCGGACAATTGTGCAGATGTTCAAACAGCCGCTCAAGCCGTTCGCGATCGACGATCGCGACCTTCGCGCCCGAATCGTTGAGACCAAATTCAAGCTCGGGGCCGGTCCACCAGGCATTAAGCAAAGTCGCTACGCCGCCCACGAGCAGACAGCCAAACAACGCGGCAGGCCATTCCGGGACGTTGCGCATGGCGATGGCGACGCGATCGCCTTTGCCGACTCCGGCCTGTTGCAGCGCCTCGGCGATGGCGAGCGCGGCGCGCGCGAAGCCCTCGTAGCTCGCGCGCTCGTCGCGATACACGACGAACGTCCTGTCGCCGTGGGCGCGTCCCAAAAGAAAGACTTCGCGCATGGTCGGCGGCGCGTTCTTCCAGACCCGCGTGCAAACACCGCGAATGTCGCGCTCCTCGATCTCGAACGCAGAGCCCGGACAGGTTAGCGCCGCATTGGCTTGCGCAAGCGAAATGGCTGGGAAAGTCTTCGCTGCCGCCATGTCTCTTTCCTTACACCGACGGCGTCACGCCAAACTACAGGTCCGAAGGTCAATAATTGTGCAAGCGGGCAAGACGGTCGGCGTGAAAGCCCACGTCGCCAAACAGCTCCTGGCCGACTCGCGCGCGCTTCATGAAAAAGCCGATGTCGAATTCATCGGTCATGCCAATGCCGCCATGCATCTGGACGGCCTCCTGAACCGCAAGCGTCGCGCTCGCGCCCGCCCGCGCTTTGGCGACCGAAACGAACATGGCCGCGCGTTCGAAATCGGTGTCGAGCATCTGCAACGCCTTCAACACCGCGGCCTGCGTGATTTCGAGTTCCGTGAAGGTGTGGGCGGCGCGATGTTGCAGGGCTTGGAACGAGCCGATCGGCTGACCGAATTGCTTGCGCTCCTTGAGATAGGCGAGCGTGCGTCCGAAAGCCTCCTCGCCTAATCCGGTAAGTTCGGCGGCAACAGCGGCGCGGCCGACATTGAGTGCGGCTTCGAGAACCGGCCAGCCACGATCGACCTCGCCGATCACCGCATCGGCGTCGACTTGGACGCGATCGAACCGGATGCGCGCCGCATTATGGGCGTCGACCATGATCGTGCGCTCGATCTCGACGCCCTTCGCCTTGGCGTCGACGAGAAAGAGCGTGAGACCGTCGGTTTCGCCCGGCGCGCCGGCGCTGCGCGCCGCGACGATGAACAGATCAGCGACGTGTCCGTCGACAACGAAACATTTGTCGCCGGTAAGCGCGAAGCCGTTGCCGCTGCGTTCGGCCTTGAGCGCGATCGCGCTCGGCGCGTGTTTCGTGCGCTCATCGACCGCCAGTGCGACGAGAAGATCGCCGGCGGCGAGTTTCGGCAGTAGTTCACCGTTGCGGGCGCTATTGCCGTCGCGCAACAGCGCCGTCGCGCTGACGAGCGCGGTCGATAGAAACGGCGAGGGCGTCAGATTGCGGCCAATTTCCTCCATGATCACGCCGGCTTCGACATAGCCGAGACCAGAACCGCCCAAAGCTTCGGGCACGAGCACGCCGCAAAACCCCATTTCGGCGAATGCCTTCCACAGCGCGCGGGAAAACCCCTCGGCATCGCGGGCGTCGCGCAGCTTGCGCAAATGCGCGATCGGAGCCTTGTCGGCCAGAAAGGCGCGGGCGTTGTCCCGCACCATCGTCTGCTCTTCGTTGAGAATAAGGGCCATCGTCCGCTCCGATCACGCGCCGGGCAGTTCGAGGATACGCTTGGCAATAACGTTGAGCTGCACCTCGCTGGTTCCGCCTTCGATCGAATTGCCCTTGGTCCGCAGCCAGCCGCGGGCCCGTTCCCCGTGCCTGGAGCGTTCGCTCTCCCATTCGAGGGCCTCCGAGCCTCCTGCCGACATCACGAGCTCATGACGGCGTTTGTTCAATTCGGCGCCATAATATTTGAGCATGGACGAAATGGCCGGATTCGCTTGCTTGGCCTTCAGACGGTCGCCGGTACGCTCTAGAGCCAGTTGAAACGCGACGGCGTCGATCTCGAGCCGCGCAATATCGGCGCGCAGACATGTATCCGCGAGGACGCCGGCCTCCGTTCCCACGGAATCGGCCGCGACCTGTCCGAGCGGGCGCCCCGCCCCCAGCCCGATGGCGCTGATCATCTCGCGTTCGTGCATCAACAGATATTTGGCGACCTCCCAGCCTTTGTTGAGTTCGCCGACAACGTTGGCCTTGGGAACCGGCACGTCATCGAAGAACGTCTCGCAGAACGGCGACATTCCCGAAATCAGCAGAATCGGTTTGGTGGAGACACCTGGCGTTTTCATGTCGAAAAGGATGAAGCTGATGCCGAGATGCTTGGGCGCCGCCGGATCGGTTCGCACCAGACAAAATATCCAATCGGCCTCGTTGGCGTAGCTGGTCCAGATTTTTTGGCCGTTGACCAGAAAATGATCTCCCCTGTCCTCCGCACGCGTCGCCAGCGAGGCCAGGTCGGACCCGGAATTGGGTTCCGAATATCCCTGGCACCAGCGAATTTCGCCGCGCGCGATCTGCGGCAGATATTCGCGCTTTTGCGCGTCCGTTCCGTATCTGAGCAACGCCGGGCCGAGCATCCAGATGCCGAACGAATCGAGCGGTGAGCGGCAGCCGAGCTTGCGCATTTCGGCGCGCAGGATCTTGCCGTCCTCACGCGAGAGTGCACCGCCGCCATATTCCTTCGGCCATTCCGGCACGGTCCAGCCGCGCGCCACCATTCGTTCGAACCAGAGGCGCTGACCGTCGGACTTGAACTTGGCATTGCGCCCGCCCCAGAACCGATCGTCGTCGTCTTCGAGCGGGAGCCGCATGTCGGGCGGGCAATTGGCCGCGAGCCAGGCGCGCGTTTCACTGCGAAATTTCTCGAGATCGGACATCGGTCAGTTCTCCTTCGCGGCTGGCGTTGGCGGGCTCAAGCAACCGTAATGCCGCCATCGACGACGATAGCTTGTCCGGTAATGAAGCTTCCCGCCTGCGAGGCCAGCAGAATCGCGGCGCCGGCGATCTCGTCCGGCTCACCAATGCGGCGCAGCGGCGTCTGTTCGTTCCTGCGTTTCAGATTGTCAGGATTTTCCCAGAGCGCGCGCGCAAAGTCGGTGCGAATGAGGCCAGGGGCGACGCAATTTATCCGAACGTTGTGCGGTCCAAACTCGACGGCAAGATTGCGGGCGAGCTGCAAATCGGCAGCCTTGGAGATGCAATAGGTGCCGATGACCGGGCTCCCCCGCAGGCCCCCGATCGACGAGACGATGATGATCGAGCCGTCCTTGCGGGCGATCATTTGTGGCGCCACCATCGTGATCAGCCAATGATTGGATACAATGTTGTTGTCGAGGATCTTGCGCAGCTGCTCGTCGCTGATCGTCGCCATCGGCCCGTAATGGGGATTGGAGGCGGCGTTGCAGACGAGGATGTCGATTTGGCCGAACGCCCGCATCGTCTCGTCGACCAGGCGTCGGAGGTGCTCTTTCGAGGAAATATTCGCTGATACGGCGATGGCCCGGCCGTCGCCGTATTTCGCGTTGATCGCCGCCGCCACCTCGCGGCAGGGTTCGATGTTGCGTGAGGAGACGACGACCTTGGCCCCCTGCTCGGCCATCCGCTCGACAATGGCGCGGCCGATGCCCCGCGATGATCCGGTGACCACCGCAACCCTGCTATGAAGGTTAAATAGCGACACGAAAGTTCCTCCCCGTCCGCATATTATGTATCTTGCGCCCACCTTATTCAGACCGCACCAACCCGGCAAGCCAAGAGGAAATGAGCCATGGGCGCCATCAACGCCGTAACCGATCTCACTCGCGAAGGCGATATCGCCGTACTCACGATCGATTCACCGCCGGTCAACGCGCTGTCGGCGGACGTCCGCACCGGGCTTCGCGACGGCGTCGGGCAAGCCATGGCCGACCCCGCCGTCAAGGCCATCGTGTTAATCTGCGCCGGCCGCACTTTTATCGCCGGCGCCGATATTGCCGAATTCGGCAAGCCGCCAAAAGGCGCTCCGCTGACGGACAGCCAAGCCGCGATCGAAGGCGGCCCCAAGCCGGTCATCGCTGCGATCCATGGCACGGCTTTGGGCGGCGGTTGCGAAGTAGCTCTCATGTGCCACTATCGGGTCGCCGTGCCATCGGCGAGATTCGGGCAACCCGAGATCAAGCTTGGGATCATCCCCGGCGCCGGCGGCACCCAGCGCCTGCCGCGGCTGATCGGCGTCGAGAATGCGCTGGAAGTTATCCTTTCCGGTACGCCGTTTGCGGCCAAGCAGGCCCTGCAGTGGGGCGTCGTCGACGAGCTTGTCGAGGAAGGAAAATTGCGTGAGGGGGCGCTCGCATTCGCCCGCAAGGTCATCGACACGCACATGCCCTTGCGCAAAGTCCGCGATCTCAAGGACAAGATCGAGGCGGCCCGCGGCCGGCCGGAGATTTTCGAGAAGGCCCGCCGCGACTATGCCCGCAGGTACCGCGGCTTCGAAGCCTGGCAGGCCGCCATGCGCGCCGTGCAGGCCGCCGTTGACCTCCCGTTTGAGGAGGGAATGCGACGCGAGCGCGAGGAGTTTCTTAATCTCGTCACCACGGCGCAATCGCAGGCGCAGCGTTACGTATTCTTTGCCGAGAGGAAGGTGTGGAAAATCGCCGACGTGCCGGATGACACACCAACTCTTCCGATCAAGAAGGTCGGCGTTATCGGCGCCGGCACAATGGGCGGCGGCATCTCGATGAATTTTCTCAACTCCGGTACTCCAGTGACGATCGTCGAAACGGCGCAGGACGCGCTCGACCGCGGCGTTGCCACTATCCGCCGCAACTACGACAACACGGCCAAGAAAGGCCGGCTGACCCAGGCCGACGTGCAAACCCGGATGGGGCTGCTTAGTTCCGGCTTGAACCTCGACGCACTATCCGACTGCGATCTCGTGATCGAGGCGATCTACGAGAATATGGACATCAAGAAGGAGGTCTTCCGCAAGCTCGACAAGATCGCCAAGAACGGCGCGATCCTCGCCTCCAATACGTCCTACCTCAACATCGACGAGATCGCGTCGGTCACGAGCCGGCCGAACCACGTCATCGGCATGCACTTCTTTTCGCCGGCGAACGTGATGCGGCTGCTTGAAGTCGTGCGCGGCGAAAAGACGGCCAAGCCGGTGATCGCCACCGTCATGCAACTCGCCAGGAAGATCGGCAAGATCGGCGTGCTCGTGGGCGTGTGTCACGGTTTCGTCGGCAATCGCATGCTGCACCCGCGCCAGCGCGAAGCCGGAAAGCTCATTCTCGAGGGTGCCATGCCCTGGGACGTCGACCGCGTCATCTACGATTTCGGCCTTCCCATGGGACCCTTTGCCATGAGCGATCTCGCCGGCCTCGATATCGGCTGGTCGAAAGAGACGAGCAAATCTTCGACCATTCGCGAAATCCTTTGCGAGATGAACCGGCGCGGGCAAAAGACCGGCGCCGGCTTCTACGATTACGATGAAGCCCGCAATGCCAAGCCCTCGCCGCTTGTCGAAAAGATCATCCTCGACTTTGCCGCCAAGAAGGGCGTCAACCGGCGCACGATCTCGAACGACGAGATTTTGGAGCGCTGCATCTACCCGATGATCAATGAAGGCGCCAAGATCCTCGAGGAGGGCAAGGCGCAGCGAGCCTCCGACATCGATATCGTCTGGATCAACGGCTATGGCTGGCCAGTCTATCGCGGCGGCCCGATGTTTTACGCCGATCTGATCGGCCCCGACAAAGTCCTCGCCAAGTTGAAGGAGTTTGAAGCGACGATGGGCGCCGACTTCACACCGGCCCCTCTGCTCGAAAGGGTGGTAGCGGAAAAGAAGCGCTTTCAGGATCTATAGCCGATAGTTTCGATGGACGGGATGGCCGAACCGGGCCGGCGCGGCATTCGTAGCGGACGCGCTATAAGTTGCCGGTTAGGCGAAGGATGATCTCGATGACCGCGCCGGTCGAAATTCCGAGCGCTCGCGACACGACGCTGAGATCCAATCCCAACTGGGCCCCCAGCAACGGCAGCACGAAGAGAAAACCGATGAGGATTGCTATCCCGTAGGGTTCCAATCGAGCCAGCGGAGCGGCTGCAGCCGCCGGGAGTATTCCGATCAGGATGCGCCCGCCGTCGAGCGGTGGAAGCGGAAACAAATTGAACACGGCAAGCACGACGTTGATGAGCAGCGCGTTCTTCAAATTCTGCGCCAGCCATTGCGCGCCGGTGGCCGGCAGATAAAAGACAATGTGAAACGCCAGCGCGGCGAGGATGGCGAGCGCAATATTCATGGCCGGTCCGGCGGCAGCGACCAGCACCATGTCGCGTCGCGGGTTGCGCAGCGCGCGAAAATTGACGGGTACCGGCTTGGCGTAGCCGAACAGGAACGGTGAGCGCAGCAGCAGCAGGATACCAGGCAGCAGGATTGTGCCCACCGGATCGATGTGCTTGAGCGGATTGAAGCTGACGCGTCCAAGCCGCCATGCCGTGTGGTCGCCGAGAAGATGCGCGACGAAGCCATGCGCCGCTTCATGAAACGTGATGGCTATGATCACCGGGATGACCCAGATCGTCGCCAGATAAATTATATTAGTGGTCACTGTGCTTTTCTTCCCGGGTCACGCTTTCTGTCTGCGGCCGAACCCTACCAAGAGCGCAAGTTGGACCGCGTGGTCAATGCCGACCGTTACGGCAAGCCGAGCGGGATGCCAACGCTGCTGGACCCGCCGCCGCAATGATCATCCCGCCTAAAACATGAGCAATAACTGCGCGAACTTGAAGAGTTATGCGCTCCCCTTGCCCCGCTCGAGTTGGCGCAAAGATTGCAACAAATGTGCTACTGCCATTGATACGGCAGGCATTTCGAGCGCCCACTCGAATGGGCCGGGGGTCGACATGTTCGACGAAATGAGGGGGAGCCAAGGCGCGGTGCGGCCGGCCTACGCCGAACTGTCGCACTGGCTGGGTGAGGTTCCGCCGGACGTACTCGACTTCCGCCGGCGCGAGGCGGAGCTGTTTTTCCGCCGCATCGGCATCACCTTTGCGGTCTATGGCGACCCCGAGGCGCAGGAGCGCCTCATTCCCTTCGACATCATTCCACGCATCCTCTCGGCGGCGGAGTGGGTGGTCCTGCAACGCGGCTTGGAGCAGCGCGTCAAAGCCATCAATGCCTACCTCAAGGACGTTTATGGCCGCCGCGAAATTCTGAAGGCGCGGATCGTACCGGAGGACCTGGTCTTTCAAAATGCGGTCTTCCGCCCTGAAATGAATGGCCAAAAGGTGCCGCACGACATCTACGTCCACGTCGCCGGCATCGATATCGTGCGCGTCGACGCCGAAAATTTCTA
>Ga0074044_10004764_pt1 | contig 11172 bp, 7 predicted proteins | sample BogForMeECP23OM1_FD_94443 | JGI IMG/M metagenome (GOLD analysis project Ga0074044, IMG submission 94443) | Bog forest soil microbial communities from Calvert Island, British Columbia, Canada - Bog Forest MetaG ECP23OM1 | ecosystem: Environmental > Terrestrial > Soil > Wetlands ...
CCGGTCGAGATGCATGATGTCTTCGAATTCGATGCCGTAGCCGAATGTGCCGGCAGCGGCGATGATCGGATTCTTCAGCTCGATGCCGGCGAAGCTGACGCTCAAGTCGGGATTGCCGATAGGCGTCATTGGGTTCCCCCGGGCGGCGTGGCGGCCGGCATGGCCGATGGTGTCGCGGAATGATGCGGCGGCAGCGCTTCGGTCAGCACTCGTCCCGTGGCTTGCGCGGGCGCGTTGATTCCGAGCAAAGAGGCTAGCGTTACCGCGAGGTCGACCGGTTCGGCGTGCGTCCGGTAGATTCCGGGCTGGAAGGCGAGGCCATAGAAGGCGAGCGGCACATGGGTATCGTACGAGAAAGGCGTGGCGTGATCGGTACCCTTTGTGATTCCGACTTGAAAGGGAACGGGGATGCCGATCACATAATATCCGCCTTCGAGAGTGTAGCTATGGGCATAGCGGCGGCCGATCTCGGTGGGCGGAATATCTCCACGAGCGAGTTGCGACTTGGCGAAGTATCCCGTGAATCCCATTTGCTTCATGGCTTCGCCTACTTCGCCCTCGGCGACGGATTCGTCTTTCGCGCCGAGAGTTCCGGCGAACGCGTCTTTGTCCAGCCAGGCGACCGGGTAATCGAGATCGAGCACGTAGTCGGCTTTCTTGGCGAATTTTTTCGAGAGCAGCGAATTGATCTGTTCGCGCAACGCTTTCGCGTCGAGATTGGCTGCGGGCAGACGAAGAGTTTTCGCGAATTCAGGCAGGGGCGCGACGCCGTGATCGGCGGAAAGCGCCATCCATATGTTGGCCATTCCGATATGATGACCGAGGAAGTCGAAGAACTCCGCCAAACTTCGGTCGAGTTCGAGCGCCATGCTGCGCATTTGTGGGGAGTCGGGACCAACCTGGTGGCCGAGAATATCGTTGGCGGAGAGGCTGACCACCAGCAGGTCGGTCGCCGGGCCCGCGCCCAGCTTCTCGTACAAAACGAGTTCCTTGGCAAATTCCAGTTGGTAATCGTTGGCGAAGGGAGTGGAGCCGACAACCTCGTAGAAGCTGGCGGGCGTGCCGTCTTTGCCGTTTCGCCGTGCGGTTGAGCCGAGCGTATTGCCGTCACTATCCTTCCACTCTCGATTCCAGAATTTTTCCGCGCGATGGCTGCCGTTGAAATTGCGCACCCACTCGGGAAGATCGGGACGGTAGTAGGTGGAGGTGATCCAATCGCCACTCTTGGGATCGATCCAATAGGCGGCGTCTCCGGAAAACCCGGCGGGCAGGACGGCCGCACGATCCTTTAGCGAGATGGCGAATACCCGGGCTTTGCCGCCGGTGGCCAGCTTCAATTCGTCCCCGAGCGTATCGCTCAGGAGGTTGTGTGGCGACGCGCCTACGCCAGTTTTGGCGACGCCGACAAGTTTCGTCGTGTCGTCCTCGACCGACGTTACCCGCTTCTTTTTCTGCGGGTCCCACCATTCGTTGGCGACGATGCCGTGTCCGCTGGTGTAGCTTCCGGTGAAAAGCGTGGCGTGTCCGGGAGCGGTGCGAGTGTTGGCGTAGTCGTAGTTACAGTCGGTGAAATAAGCGCCGCGATCGAGGAATAAGCGGAAACCCCCGTCGCCGAACTGGTCGCGATAGCGTTCCAGGTAGTCGCCGCGGAACTGGTCGATCACGATTACGACGATGAGCTTGGGGTGGGCGTTGTAAGCGCTGGCGGAGGCGCAGACAGCACAGGCCAGCATGACTAGCAGAGTTCGCCAAGACTGGGGGAGTCTCATCGCGACTTAGTTTACAGGAGAATCCAGCCCCGGTAGGGGCGGACCAGCTTAGCCCAGCGCTTCAGCGCTGGGAACAGGGGGAGAGCGATTTAAGTCCCGGAGGGACGACCCGGCTTTTGCGCGCACCCGTGATTCCCGCCCGCGTGCACGGAATCGCATTTTTCAGCTAAAGTTAAAGCACAATGCTCGATCTGAATTTTGTTCGTGACAACCTCGCGCTGATGGAAGAAAAGCTGCGTCAGCGCGGCATGAATCCGGCGGAAGTTTTGAAGGACTTTCGCACCATCGACGCCGAGCGCCGCCAGGCCATCACGGCAGCGGAAACGCTCCAGGCGCGCCGCAACCGGGCTTCCGAGCAGATTGCCAAGCTCAAGAAAAGCGGGCAGGACGCTTCGGCACAGATCCGGGAGACGAAGGAACTGCGTGAGCAGATTCAAGAGTCCGAAAAAAAGGCCGGCGAACAGGAAGCTCGCCTGCGCGAAATTCTGACGTCCATTCCGAATCTTCCTCATGCCAGCGTGCCGGTGGGGTCGAGCGTCGAAGATAATGTGGAAGCACGGCGCTGGGGCGCGCCGCCGCAGTTCGATTTCAAGCCCAGGCCGCACTGGGAGCTTGGCGAGCAACTGGGAATACTCGATTTGGCGCGCGCCGCCAAGTTGTCGGGCGCTCGCTTCGCCGTGTACTGGGCGCTGGGCGCGCGGTTGGAGCGGGCCCTCGCCAACTTTATGCTCGATCTGCACACGCGAGAGCACGGATACACTGAGGTGCTTCCGCCGTATCTGGTGAATTCCGAGTCGTTGTATGGCACAGGAAACCTCCCAAAGTTCGCGGCGGATTTGTTTCGTGTGCCGCACGGCGAAAAAGATCTCTGGCTGATTCCAACGGCCGAAGTGCCGGTTACGAATCTCTATCGCGACGAAGTGCTGGACGGGGCGCGCTTGCCGGTTTCGCTGACCGCGTACACTTCCTGTTTTCGCAGCGAAGCGGGATCGTACGGAAAGGACGTGCGCGGAATTATCCGTCAGCACCAGTTTCAAAAGGTGGAATTGGTCAAGTTCTCGCGTCCGGAGACTTCGTACGATGAACTGGAGAAGCTGACCCACGATGCCGAGACCGTCTTGCAGAAGCTCGGCCTGCACTACCGCGTGGTCACGCTGTGCACCGCCGATATGGGATTCTCTGCGGCGAAGACCTACGATCTCGAAGTCTGGCTGCCGGGGCAGAATCTGTTCCGCGAGATTTCTTCGTGCTCGAACTTTGAGAGTTTTCAGGCACGGCGGGCGAATATTCGCTATCGTCCGGAGGGCAAGAGCAAGACGGAATTCGTGCACACGTTGAATGGCAGTGCATTAGCGGTAGGACGTACATGGGTTGCCATTGTGGAGAACTATCAGCAACCCGACGGTAGCGTGCGCATTCCGGAGGCGCTGCAGCCTTACATGGGCACCGACCGCATAGCGGCCGCATCTTAACAAGGAGCGCGTAAACTCGCGCCGATCGCGGCATAAAACGCGCGGCTGGCTCGGTTTGCCATCCCATGAATTCCAAAATACACTGGCAGCAACCCGAAACAGCCTCGACGGCGCTTGAAAACGCCGTCTCTCCAATGGGCGCGATCTGGCGCACAATCCGCGGATACATTCTTTGGTCGTATGAGCGGGGCAGCCTGCATTACGACATCATGGTTACGCTGATTCTCCTCTTTGTTTTTGTTTCGCCGTACTTCATCAACTTCAAGGACAAACCGGTCGAGCGCAATCCGCATCTTACCGGCGTCCTTGTGATTCCCGACGAGAAGGGCGGCTTCATCTATCAGATCCAGGCCTCGGCAGTGAATGCCGCTCCGGGTGGAGATGTTCGCCGGCAGTTGGAACAGATCATCGAACCCATCTCCGGAGCGGTCAGCATCACAAAGTACGAGACGGTTAAAGACGCCAAGGGGCACACCCTCAGTTACAAAGTCTGGGTTGAAAAAGAGTAAGAGAAGGTTTCAAAGTTTCATGGTTGCGACGTGTCATAAATGAAAGCTGTGCACAAGACGTTTGTTCTCAGAATCGCGGTTGTCTGCTCTCTGCTGACTGCGGCCGCTTGGGCGCAGATTGTTGGCGAATCCCCTGAACTGGAGCGCGTTCTCGCCCAGATGGATGCTGCCGCTAAGAGCTTCAAGACCACCGAGGCGAGCGTCGTTTGGGACCAATACCAGAAGGTCATCAACGAGACCGAGACGCAGAAGGGTAGGATTTATTTCCGGCGTGAAGGCGGCGAAGTGCAGATGGCTGCCGACTTCGTCGAGCCCGACAAGAAGTACGTTATCTACAGCGGCGGTAAGCTGCAGCTGTATCAACCCAAGATCGATCAGGTCAACGAATACGATCCGGGCAAGAATCGCGGCGATGTCGAGAGCTTTCTAGTGCTCGGCTTCGGCGGCGGCGGGCGCGACCTGTCCAAGTCTTATGACCTGAGGTATTTGGGGTCAGAGACCGCCAACGGCGTCAAAGCTGAGAAACTGGAGTTGATTCCGAAGTCCGCCCGTTTGCGAAACAATATCGCGCGCATCCTGCTCTGGATCGACCCAGCCAAGGGAATTTCGGTACAGCAGCAGTTTTTTGAGCCGGACGGCAACTACCGCCTAGTGAAGTATTCCGACATTCACATTAATCAACCACTTCCGGAAAGCGCGTTTAAGTTGAAGACCACCAAGAGCACCAAGTTCGTTTCGCCACAAGGATAGGTTTTTCCGCGACGCATCCTGCAAAACCCGGACCCATAGAAACAAGCTGAAAAAGACCGGTTGCGGCTATATACTGCGAAGAGAACCCCGGAGAGTTGAGTTCGCATGGCCAAAGTGTTCACCATTCCCGTCCCTCCCGATTTCCGCAAAAAGCGCGAACGCATCGCCGACCCTCGCTACGTGGACGGACAAAAGATGCTGGTGGACGCGATTGAATATCTGACGAAGTCCGATCGAGTGGCCAATCGCGCAGCCATCGAAGTGCTGTCCGAACACGTCCGCACGCGTTTCCGCATGACCGACTCGCCACTGAGCTAACAGAGGCATTGAATCAGTGAGTCATTGAGCCATTGAGTCATTCAATATCGCTCAGTGATTCAACGACTCAATAATTCAGTTACTCAATGATCCGATGAGCGCCGCGCCAGCCACGACGATGCCAGCACAATGAAGACGGGATAGCATTCCAGCATGTAGCGCGGTTCCGGGCTTTCCACCGTTCCCAGAAATGCCGAGCGCAGCAGCAGGAAGCCGACCAGCAATCCGGCAAAGCGAACGCCTGACGGCCTGCGGGACTTTCTATGCAAGAGCGCCAGCAACGCGGCCGCCACGTAGGCCAGGTTCAGCAAGCCGAACCCTACTGCGATGAACGAGTGCCCCGCAACGTCATTGAACTCCCACCAGCGCGGGTCGAGAGGAAGGAGTTCGGTTCGCGGGCGCAGCCACATATCGGCGACGCGCAGCAGGGGCAGCACAAGGTAGTAGCGAACGGGATGGGCGCGAATGCGCTCCGCCGCTAAGTTGCCGAAGCGCGCATCCAGTTCCGGTGTCATGTCCTCGGATTCGTTGTAGTCCGCGATGACGGCCAGCGTCGCCGCCTTTTCATCCGCGTTGGAGTTATTAATGGCACGCGACGGCAGCTTCTGCGCGTCAATCTTGTCGCCAGGAACGTTCCAGTAGATTTCTTCCACCGACACGTAGTCGACGATCCAGGTTTTGACCCAGCGGTTGAAACCTCGGGGGACGAGCTCATCCGCATCGTTGGCATAACGCGGCGCCAGCGGCTGGAAATGATGGAGGGTGCGCAGATTTCGAACCGTCCAGGGAACGAGCGGCGCCAGGGCAAATCCCGCGACGATGATGGCAGCGACTATAAGCCCCGCCGTGTTTTTCTTACCGGCGTGATCCTTCGGCGCCAGAGTCTTCCACGCCACGACCGCCTGATAAAGCAAGACTGCGGCCAGCAGGATGCCGCCATCGGGACGCAGCAGGATGCAGGCCGCTACCGCCGCGCCGGTCGCGGCCCAGAGCGTGCAAGAAGTCTGGTCGAGAGCCTGCCCTGAGCTTGCCGAAGGCACGCCCACGTCTAAACGAACGTCATGCATCCGACCCAGCGCGGCAGCAGCGCAATCGAGAGCGAGCGCTGTAAAGAAGATCTCCAACGTTTCGGTAAGTTCGGCGGCGGCATAGTTTGCCAGGAATGGACACAGCGCCACCAGAACAAACGCGATTCTCGCCGCACGGCCGGAAACGGCGCGGCGGGCAAGGTCGGCAACGATCAGGCAGGTGGCTAGGTCCACCAGAATCTGCGCAAGCAGGACTGCTTTGAAATTACCGGCTCCAAATAGCCAGAAGATCCCAGCCAGAAAAGCAGGATATCCTGGCAGGCGCGCGTCGGTCGGCACGATCGGTTTCTCCGGCTGGCTGGCCTGCGTTTGGCCGTAGATGCCGTGCTGTAGCCAGTTGGTGGCGAGGTCGGCGTAGATGCGCGAGTCATCCGTGACCGCCGGGAAATAGACGACGAAGAAGAGCCGCAATGCCAGGGCGGCCAGTGCGGTTCCCGGAAACAAACTGCGGTGTTCGCGGATCAAGCTGAGCACGTTGGGAATATATCGCGAATCGCGCGATTTTCCGCGCCCTCGACGAAGGGCGCGTCATTCGCTGTTCGCTTTTCGCTAAAACCGGCGATCCGCGAAGCACTGGCGAACACCGAACGACGAACAGCGGACGACGTCTGACAACCCGGGTTTGACCCCCTGCGGCTCTCACCTTAGGATGTAGACACACCACAAGATGGCAAAACAGGTTTTTTACGATCCCTTGCAAGCGCGCTGGAGGCGCATTCGCCGGTTTGTCGACGCAGCCGCCCTGGCTTTTTCTTTGCTGGTGGTCTTTTTCATTTACAGTGCCCTGAGCAGCGAGCCTCTGCCCGATCTTTCCTGGTTGTCTGAAAAGAAGCCTTACCACGCTCTGAAAGAAGACGAAAAAGTGAGAGCGCGCGAAAAGCGCCGTCTGGCCACTCTAGCCCGCGCTGGACACCGGCACCCATCCCGCAAAGCTCCTTCGCAGCTCAAACTAAACTCCGAGCAAGGGGTTCGCGCCGCATTCTACGTTTCCTGGGACGCTGCCAGCTTTTCTTCCTTGCGCGAGTATGCGCGCCAAATCGACTTACTCTTCCCGACGTGGCTGCAGATTCTCAGTGCAGACGGCCATCTGCAAGCCTCGGATCCGGAAACGAACACGATGTTTGACGTGGTTCAGGGACAAACGGTCCATCACATCGACGACAAAGTAATGCAGTTTCTGAAGGCGGAAGACACCAACATGGAAGTCTTTCCGGTGGTGCAGAACTTTGACGGCGCCGACTTTGTTCCGAGGATCAGTGACTTCTTGAACAATCCGGCAGCTCGCGCCAATTTTCGACGCCAGATCGGGATTTATCTTGCCTCCGATCATTACCGCGGATTGATGATCGATTTCGAGTCCTTCCCGAAGAAAGCGCAACCCGGATACGTGGCTCTGCTGAACGAGCTCTCGTCTGACCTGCACGCCAAGGGGATGAAGCTGTACGTGAGCGTCCAGGTGCGCAACCAGGATTACGACTACAAGGCGATTGCGTCCGCTGTGGATGGCGTCCTAATCATGAATTACGATGAGCACTTTCCCGGCGGAACCCCTGGCCCCGTCGCCTCGCAGGATTGGTTCACGGACAACCTTGACTCCGCGATCGAAGAAATTCCGAAAGAGAAGCTCATCTGTGCCATCGGCAACTACGGGTATGACTGGGTCGAGCGGCCAAAAACAGAAAAAGGCAAGCTTCCCCCGGGAGAGGCCGACAAATCCGTTTCCGTGCAGGAAGCGTGGATCGGGGCGCGCGATTCCGAAGAAGACGTTGATTTTGACGGCGACGCGCTCAATCCGCACTTCAGCTATCGCGACGACGATAACTTTCGCCACGATGTTTGGTTTCTGGATGCGGTAACCACGCTGAACCAGATGCGCGCCGCGCAGACCCTCGGCATCCAGACCTTCGCCCTGTGGAGACTGGGCGCGGAAGACCGCTCCCTGTGGCGGGTGTGGGATATGCCCGGAGAAGCTAATGCGTCGGATCGATTGAAGGACGTTCCCCCAGGCCAGGACGTCGATATGGAGGGCAGCGGCGAAATCCTGCACATCGAGGCGCGCCCTACCGATGGCGAGCGCGACCTGACCATAGACAAGCAAACCGGACTCATCGACGGGGAAACCTTCAAGAGTCTGCCTGAGCCGTATCGTGTGGCGCGCTATGGCTTCAGCAAGAACCAGCTGGCCATGACCTTCGACGACGGTCCTGATCCGGAGTGGACCCCAAAGATTCTCGATGTCCTCAAACGCGAACATGTGCCGGGAACATTCTTTTTGATCGGAATCCAGGCGGAAAAGTTCAGCAGTCTGACCCAGCGCATCTACCGCGAAGGTCATGAAATCGGGAACCATACCTTTACGCATCCCGACATCAGCTCGATTGGCAGCGGCTACATGAAGGTGGAACTGAACCTGACTGAGCGCTTGTTCGCCAGCCGCCTGGGCGTTCGCGCCATGCTGTTTCGTCCGCCGTACTCCGTCGATGCGGAGCCAGATACCGAAGACGAGGTGCGGCCGCTCGAACTTACGCAAAGCATGGGCTACATCACTATCGGCAACAAGATCGATACCAGGGACTGGAACGACGAGCCTGCGCTCTCGCCAAAACAAATCGCCGCGCGCGTACTCGACCACCTGCCACCCTGCCAAGCGAACGATACGCAGTGCGGCAACATCATTCTCATGCACGATGGCGGCGGCAATCGGGAAAGAACCGTGCTGGCGCTTCCGCTGATTATCGATGGCGCGCGTGCCCGCGGATTTCAATTCGTCCCCGTCTACCAGTTGATGGGCAAAACGAAAGCGGATGTCATGCCGCCGCTCCCGGCCAACGAGTATTGGTCCGCGCGGTTGAATTGGATCGGCTTCTGGCTTTTCAGTGCCACCATGACGGGCATCACGGTCATTTTTTTCCTGGGTGACATCCTGATGACCGGGCGCCTGATTTCGGTCGGCATCCTCGCCATCTATGACCGTCTCCGCTCGCATGTGTATGGAACGCCCGAGCAGATTGCGGCTTACCGGCCCCGGGTCGCGGTTCTCATCCCCGCTTATAACGAGGAGAAGGTCATCGAACGCACGGTTCAGGGCGCGCTCGACTCCGACTATCCCAATCTGCGCGTGATCGTCATCGACGACGGTTCCAAGGATCGTACTTTGGAAATCGCCCGCTGGACGTTTGCCGCCGAAGAAGCTGCCGGCAGGGTATTGATTCTCACCAAGCCTAACGGCGGCAAGGCCGAGGCGCTTAACTTTGGACTGGAGCACATTGGCGATGCCGAAGTCTTCGTCGGTATCGATGCCGATACTATTGTTGCTCCCGATGCCATCTCGCGTCTCGTGCCGCACTTTCTCAATCCCAAAGTTGCAGCCGTGGCGGGCAATGCCAAGGTTGGCAACCGCGTCAACTTGTGGACGCGCTGGCAGGCGCTGGAATACATCACCAGCCAGAATTTCGAGCGGCGAGCGCTCAATACCATGGGTGCGGTGAGCGTGGTGCCGGGCGCGATCGGCGCATGGCGTACGACGGCGGTTCGCGAAGCGGGCGGCTACCATGTGGATACCGTCGCCGAAGACGCCGATCTCACCATGGCGCTGCTCCGCAGTGGCAATCGCGTGGAATACGAAGACCGGGCGCTCGCCTTCACCGAGGCTCCGACCAGTGCCAACGCGCTCATGCGGCAGCGCTTCCGCTGGTCGTTCGGAATTCTGCAGGCCATCTTTAAGCATAAGGGCGTTTTCGCGCGCAAAGGCGCTTTGGGATTTGTCGCACTTCCCAACATCCTCATCTTCCAGATTCTGCTTCCCTTGGTCTCGCCCTTTATTGACCTGATGTTTGCGGTCGGCGTGATCTGGTATTTCGTGCAGAAACACTTTCATCCTGACACCACCGATCCGGGCAGCTTCCAGCGGCTGCTGATCTTCTTCGTCGCGTTCCTGGTGATTGATTTCGTCGCTTCGTCGATCGCCTTCGCCTTGGAGCGCCGCCACCCCGAATCCCGCGAAGACGCTTGGCTGCTCAGCCAGGTGTGGTTGCAGCGCTTCGCCTATCGTCAGGTCTTTTCCCTCGTTCTGTTCCGCACCCTGAAGCGTGCCATCCAGGGCCGACCCTTCGCCTGGGACAAACTGGATCGCACCGCCGCCGTCAAGTATGTCCCGGCTGAGCGGCGCGACTCGGTCAAAGTCTGACGGTCGAATGCCGGGGCACGGGCTTCGTATCAGGGCGACACTTTAGCAATACTGGTGGGAGAGCCGGGCGTCCCCGCCCGGCTGGACGGGCGGGACGCCCGTCCCTCCACTTTTTCCGCGATCTCAGCCCCTGGCATCCGCAGGCTACAGCTTGTGGTAAAAAGGAGAAACCGCCATGCCCCGCACGATCATCGAGCCATTCCGCATCAAAAGCGTCGAACCCATTCGCTGGACGACCCGCGCTCAGCGCGAGCAACTGCTCCGCACCGCGTGCTACAACCTTTTTCTCCTGCCGGCGGAGGATGTCCTCATCGACCTGCTCACCGATTCCGGCACCGGCGCCATGTCCACCCACCAGTGGGCGGCCATGATGGAAGGCGATGAGAGTTATGCCGGCAGCCGCAGCTTCGAGCGTTTCCGCTCGTCGGTGCAAAATATTTTCGGCTATAAGCACGTCATTCCCACCCACCAGGGCCGCGCGGCGGAGCGCATTCTGTTCAGCGTGATGTGCAAGAAAGGCGATGTCGTCCCCAACAACACGCACTTCGATACCACGCGGGCGAACGTGGAATTTCTCGGTGCCGAGGCGGTGGATCTGGTCATCGCCGAGGGCCGACAGCCCAGCCTGAAGCATCCCTTCAAGGGCAACATGGACGTCGCGGCGCTCGACGCCCTGATTCAAAACTCCGGCCGCGAGCGCGTGCCTCTGGTCATGCTGACCGTGACCAATAACTCCGGCGGCGGCCAGCCGGTGTCGATGGAGAACGTCAAAGCCGTTAGTGCGGTTTGCCGAAAGCATCGCATCCCGCTCTACTTCGATGCCTGCCGCTTCGCGGAGAACTCCTATTTCATCAAGATCCGCGAACAAGGATACGAGAAGAGAGCGCCGAAAGAAATCGCGCAGGAAATGTTCAGCTACGGCGACGGTTGCACCATGTCAGCCAAGAAGGACGGCATGGCGAACATTGGCGGATTTCTTTGCACCAATGACGATTTGCTCGCGCAGCAGGAGAAGAACCTTCTGATTCTCACCGAGGGCTATCCTACCTATGGCGGCCTCGCCGGGCGCGATCTGGAAGC
>Ga0074044_10004765_pt1 | contig 11171 bp, 11 predicted proteins | sample BogForMeECP23OM1_FD_94443 | JGI IMG/M metagenome (GOLD analysis project Ga0074044, IMG submission 94443) | Bog forest soil microbial communities from Calvert Island, British Columbia, Canada - Bog Forest MetaG ECP23OM1 | ecosystem: Environmental > Terrestrial > Soil > Wetlands ...
GTTCTCGACCCGCTGCCCCGCCAGCGCCGCGCTGAGCTTCTCGTTCTCCGCCCGCAGGCGCGTCACCTAATCAATCCACGAACCAGGCCGATGAACTCGGCCGGCGTCATGCGTTCAAGCGAACCTTTCGAGTCGGGCGACATGCCCGGCGTGAATCAAGCCTTCCTTACTTTCCCCTTAACGATCCCGCTTCGCCCGGGAATCTGCCCCGATTACAGTTTTGGCGCCCAACCCTTTGAAATCGCCTGCACGCGACCAGTTTTGCGCGGGCGGCCGCCTGGGCCTTGAAACCTCGCGCCCGGGCCGGCGCGCCGATCGCGGGACAATTGTCGTCACCCCCCTCAGGGCCAATCGCGCCTGGAAACGGCGCGCCTCGACTGCCAAGCGATTCTCCCGGGAGGCAAAGCCGTGACGTCGCTCTTCCTGCTTTGCCCTAACTTCGCCATGCAATTCGTTTTCGTCGGCGCGCAGTGGTAGTCGAACGGGGACCATGGGGCTTCTGGGCAACTCGATGCCGGCGAGCGTCAAAAGTGCGGAGCGGCCGGCGGCGCGGGCCGCCCGCGCCGGGCATCGCCGCGTCGCCTTCTCGCCGCCGTCCGATCGCGAGCGGGCCTTTGCGCGCGCGCGACGGCGCTCGTCGCGCGTTCGATTCCTCCGCAAGGCTATTCTCGTCTGCGGGTTCGGGACCGTGGCCGCGTTGGTGCTCATCGGGGTCTACAACCCCTTCTCGACCAAGCTAGGCTCACTGAGCTTCTCGGACATTTCGATCGACGGAACCAAGATTGAAATGGCTCGGCCCAAGCTCGCTGGCTTCCGAACCGACGGTCAGCCTTACGCGCTCACGGCCGAGAGGGCGCTCCAGGACGTCAAGCAGCCCACCATCGTGGAGTTGCAGAAGGTTTCCGGCGAAATCGGCGCGACAGGGGGAGAGACGACGCACGTGACGGCCGACACCGGCATATACGACAGCGTCGCGCAACACATGAAGCTGTCGAGCAACGTCCGAATTGGCAGCGCTAGGTTCCAGGTGCGGTTGCGAAGCGCCGACATCGATTTTAAGACGGGCGTGTATCAGAGCGACGAACCCGTAGAGGTCCATGTCGGCGACGGAACGACCATTACCGGCGACCGCGCCACGGCTCGTCACAACGGCCAGGAATTGACCTTCGAGGGGCGCGTCAGGACAACGATCAATCCGCCGGCCGATGCGGCGGCGGACGCTGACGCGAAGAGGACCGGTCAATGACAATTGGGTCGAACAGGTCCTGTTGGGCGGCGCTGTTGACCGGGATGCTGATTTTGGCTTGTCACGACGCCGACGCGGCCTCGAAGGCCGCCAGTCCGCCCGCCTCGGCCGCCTCAAGCCCCATCCAGATCCTCCCCGGCACAAGTTCGAAGGAGCCGGTCTCGATCGACGCCGACAAGCTGGTTTATTTCGACAAGGAGCGGAAGGCGATTTATTCGGGCAACGTCGTCGTCGTCCAGGGCGACACGAAAATGACCTGTTCGGTCATGACGGTTTTCCTCGACCGTTCACCCACGCCCGGGGCCGCAGCGCCGCCCGAAAGCCCACAAGGCGGTTCCTCGCCCGGGTCAGGCCTCACGCGCATGGAGGCGAAAGGCCCGGTGACTGTGATCTCCAAAACCCAGGTCGCGACCAGCGACAATGCGATCTACGACAAACTCGAAAACAAGGTTCAACTCATCGGCCACGTCACGCTCAGCGACGGACAGAACATCACCAAGGGCGACAAGCTGACCTACGACCTGAAGACCAGCCAGGCCACGATCGACACCGCCAACCCCAAATCCGGACGCGTTCACGGGCAATTCCTGCCGAACGCGAGCGCCGACCCAACGAAGCCGAAATAGGAGCGTGCGTTGGCGAGGGCCGCAGGCCAATTCATGCGACATGAGCATCCGCCTGTGAGCGAGGATCTGTCCAGCGCAAAAGTGGAGGAGCGGAGCCGGCGGAAATGGTTCGGCGCGGGCCGTTCCCGTTCTGCCTCGCCCGCCGATTGGGAAACGGTCGGGCGACAGGGAGTGCTTGCCGTGCATCACCTCGGCAAAGGCTATCGCGGCCGAATGGTGGTGCAGGACGTCAGCATTTCGGTGCGGCGCGGCGAAGCGGTCGGCCTGCTCGGCCCGAACGGCGCCGGCAAGACCACGGTCTTTTACATGATCACCGGACTGGTGAAGCCGGATAAGGGCGCGATCGAACTCGACGGCCATGACGTGACGGGTCTGCCGATGTTCCAGCGCGCACGACTCGGCGTCGGCTATCTGCCGCAGGAGCCATCGATTTTTCGAGGCCTCAACGTCGAGGACAACATCCGCGCGGTGCTTGAAGTGAACGAGCCGGACCGCGCCGCGCGCGAAGCGACGCTCGAGTCGCTGCTCGACGAGTTCGATATCGCGCGCCTGCGCAAGTCGCCCTCGATCGCTCTGTCCGGCGGCGAGCGGAGGCGCTGTGAGATTGCGCGGGCGCTCGCCGGCAAGCCTTCCTTCATGCTGCTCGACGAGCCGTTCGCCGGCATCGATCCCATCGCCGTCGGCGACATTCAGGATCTCGTGCGCCATCTGAAAGGCCGCGGGATCGGCGTGCTCATCACCGACCACAACGTGAGGGAGACGCTCGGCCTGATCGATCGCGCCTACATCATCCACAGCGGACACGTTCTGACCGAGGGGCCGCCGGACGCGATCATCGCCCATCCGGAGGTGAGGCGCTTCTATCTAGGCGAAGATTTCCGAATGTAACTGGATGGTCTTCACTCGTCCTCGCCAAAACGATTGGCGACGAGTTCGGCAAGCGCCGCCAGCGCCTCCAGCGCCTCGGCGCCCGAAGCGAAGACCGTGATGGTCGATCCTAGCCCTGCGCCCAGCGTGAGAATGCCCATGATCGAATCGCCGCCGACGGTTTCGCCGCAGCGCGACACCTTGATGTCGGCGTCGAACCGTTCAACGCACTGGACGAATTTTGCGGTGGCGCGGGCGTGCAGACCTCTCCGGTTCACGATCTGCATCTGGCGCGAGAACGCTCCTTCCAACGCGGGCAGAGAAGGGCCTCCGTCCCAAGTGCGAGGCTCGCTCATTTTCCGGCAAGCACCTTGCTGGCGACAGTGATGTACTTGCGCCCAGCTTCGCGCGCCTCGACCACCGCGTGGTCGAGATCGGCGGTCTCCCGCATCGTCGCGAGCTTGATGAGCATCGGGAGATTGACCCCGCAAATGACCTCGATGCGGCCGCCGTCCATGACTGAAATCGCCAGGTTGGACGGCGTGCCCCCGAACATGTCGGTCAGAATCACGACGCCCATGCCGTCCTGAACGCGAGCCGCGGCGTTGAGGATGTCCGAACGCCGCTGCTCCATGTCGTCTTCGGGGCCGATCGTTATCGTCTCAAGCTGAGACTGTGGTCCCACGACATGTTCCAGCGCTGCACGAAAACCAGTGGCAAGCTGGCCGTGGGTCACCAGGACCATTCCAATCATCAAAGATCCATCAGTCGGCCGGCTCAAGCTTCCGGCGTTCGTCGGACTGGCCGCGCGCCGGTAAGCGGGCCATTTTTGTGCACTGCGGCGCAATGTTCAAGCGAAATTCCTTTTCGCCTCGCACTGGCCGCCGCGATATTCCCCAGGCGTTCGTCTACGGCGAGCGCCTGGTCTGAGGCGCTCCGGCCGGAATCGAGCGCGAGCCGCGACAGATCCACACCCTCGACCGTCACGGCATCCGGCTCATACGGCAGGCGCGGCCACGTGCGGCCGCGTTCACTGAGCTCAACAAACAATCCGATGACAGCCGCCGGCTCGTGAGGCGCCGTCACGAGACCGGCCGCCCGCCGCTCGATCAGTCCGGCAAGTTTCGGCGAGCCAGAGGCAATGAGCCGCCCACTGACGGATCGCACCCAAACGCGATCGTCACCGACGAGAGCGCCAAAGACTCCTACATCGCGGGCTCGGGCGAGCAACGCGAGAGCCAGAGCGCTCTTTCCCGACCCCGACGGTCCGAGGATCAAGACTCCGCTTTCGCCATGGACGACGGCTGTGGCGTGCATCCCGGTCCTCTGGCGTTCAATTTCGCTCATGCGGTGAACGCCGGAAGTTCAACGACGAACCGGGCGCCGGCGCCGTGCCGTACAGGCTCACATCGGACATCAGAGCCCGACCCGACGACCTTGACTGCGTCCGCGTCGGCGGGTCGATTCATCGCCCAGATCCGCCCGCCATGCGCCTCGACGATCTGGCGCGATATCGACAGCCCAAGGCCGGAATTCTGGCCGAACCCCTGACTCGGCCGATCTGTATAGAAGCGCTCGAATATCCGCTCCAGCGCATGTGCGGGAATGCCGGGACCATCGTCGTCCACCGTGATGGCCACCTTCTCCTCTGGCGCTTCGCCGTCCGTTGAGGTCGTGCTCCTGGCGAGAGCGATGCGAACGAGCCCTCCCGGTTCGGAAAACGAGCAGGCGTTGTCGATCAGGTTTGTCACGACCTGTGCCAAGCGCGAATCGTGGCCCAGCACGAAATAATCCGAATCGGCGCGCCGGCCGCGCCTCAACGGAATCGACAGATCGATCCGTGCCCCGTTGCTGCGCGGCGAATCCTGGGCCATGGAGACGACCGCGCGCAGGAGCGCTGCCACGTCGACCGGGCCCGCTTCGCCGCGCGCCAGTTCAGCGTCCAGGCGAGAAGCGTCGGAAATGTCGGAAATCAGTCGGTCGAGCCGCCGCACGTCATGCTGCATGACCGCGATCAACCGCTCTCGCGAGTGGCCGGCCTTCACCCGCGGAAGCGTCTCGAGCGCGCTGCGCAACGACGTCAACGGGTTCTTTAGCTCGTGCGCGACGTCGGCGGCGAAGCTCTCGATGGCGTCGAGGCGATTGTACAGCGCCTGTGTCATTTCCCGAAGAGCGCGCGAAAGATGGCCAATCTCATCGGAACGCGCAGTGAAATCGGGAATCTGTTGGCGGGAGCGGATGCCGCGCCTCACCCGCTCGGCTGCGTCGGCGAGCCGGCGCACCGGCTCTGCGATGGTGTTGGCGAGCGACAGCGATAGGACCAGCATGACGGAGGCCAGAACCACGAAGAAACGCAGGATCGCCCAGCGCTCAGAGGCGATCACATGGTCGATGTCGCCGCCCTGAGTTGACAGCTGGAGCGCGCCGCGCGTCGCCATCATGTACTGAATCGGCACCGCCACAGAAACGATCGTCTCGCCAGCATCGTTGATCCGGGCGGCAGCCATCGTCTGTCCCTTCAGCGCCGCAGCGACCTCGGGCACCGACTTTCCGTCGACGAGCCAAGGGTCCTTCGCCTGCGGTTGCGACGGCGTGGCGAAGAAATTCCGCACGAACCCCCTCACTCGGTCGAACAGCCCCCGCCGCTCGGCGGTGTCGGGCAAGTCGGAGCGCACGACGGCCCCGCGCGCCGAGAGCGAACGGGAATCGAGCAGCAGCCGGCCGTCGCTGTCGTAGATGCGCGCGCGGGTGTGGGTCGGCGTGACCAGCCGATGGAGCACGGGCCCGATCCGCTCCGGATTGATCGAAAACTGGATTGCGTCCTCGTCGCTCGGCGGCGCGGCGGTCTGGCCTGGGGCGAGCTGAAGCAACTTGTCGGGATCGACGGTGATAGAGTCGGTGTCGACCGCCGCCGACGCCGCGATCGCAGCTGAAATGATGTCGGCCTGGGTCGTCAGGCTTTGAACGCGCGCTGCGATAATGTCGGCCCGAAACTGGTTCAACAGCAGGAAGCCGATCATCAAAACGACGAGGCCGCCGAGATTAAGGACGACAATGCGGCGCGTGAGCGAAGATGAGAAACGGGCAGTGAGGAAACGCCAAACTAGCCGAGCGCGAGCGCGAAACCACTCCCGCCCGCCGCGTGGCGTTACGGCGACGATGCGCTCCCGACGTGTCTCAGCGCTCATGACCTCGGCGGAGGCCGCCTATCCTTCCTTGAACCGGTAGCCGACGCCGTAAAGCGTCTCGATCATCTCGAACTCCGGTTCGACAACCTTGAACTTCTTGCGCAGCCGCTTGATGTGGCTATCGATCGTGCGATCGTCGACATAGACCTGGTCGTCATAGGCCGCGTCCATCAGGGCGTTGCGACTCTTGACGACGCCGGGGCGCGTCGCGAGCGCCTGCAGAATCAGGAATTCAGTGACCGTCAGCGTGACCGGAGTGTTGTCCCATGTGCAGGTGTGGCGCTCGGGGTCCATCTTCAACCGGCCGCGCTCAAGAATCTTCGCCTCGGTCTCTTTCTGGGTCGCGGCGTCCTTGGGGTTCGAGCGTCGCAGGATCGCCTTCACGCGCTCGACCAGCAGGCGCTGCGAAAACGGTTTGCGGATGAAGTCGTCGGCGCCCATCTTCAGGCCGAAAAGCTCGTCAATCTCCTCGTCCTTCGAGGTCAGGAAGATCACTGGAAGGTCGGATTTCTGCCTCAGTCGCCGCAAGAGCTCCATCCCGTCCATTCGCGGCATCTTGATGTCGAAAATGCCGAGATCGGGCGGGTTCGCCTTGAGGCCTTCGAGGGCGCTCGCGCCGTCGGTGTAAGTCTGCACCCGATAGCCCTCCGCTTCGAGCGAGAGAGAGACAGACGTTAGAATGTTTCGGTCATCGTCGACCAAGGCGATCGTGGGCATGAGGCTCCCGTTTCACTCGAATCGCTGCGCCGCCCGGGCGCCGCGGCACGCTTTGACCATCTTAACCGTTCGCGGCCGAAATGTGTTCCTGTTTTGGGAAATCGGCCGAGCCACAGGCAGCAAGATGGGGACGCCAAGCAAATTGCGCAAGTTCGCTCTGAAGTTGAATGAGCTCGGGGCTCGACCAGGGTCAGGAGCGGTCCACACAAACGGGCCTCGCCGCCAAAACAGCCACCGAACAACTTCTAGCAGTTTGTCGGACTTGATGCTTTCGTGCCGCGTAAGATGTTAATATCATTTGGTATTGTGTTTCTCCCGAATTTGAAAAACGCTAATGAAATCAATGGTCCGAAGGTTAAGTCCGACAGGCTGCTAGCGCACTTTTAGCGGGACGGCTCAATTTTTTCAACGGGTTGCTCTCCCGTTTAGCGGCGTCTCGCAAAACAGCTATTAGACACCGTTAACATGTTGTTAATTGGCTCTCGAGCGCTTGACCCATCGGCTACTGACGCGCTTTTCTCATGCGGCCCCATCGACCCGAGACCGTCATGCCGAAAGCCCCCGCCGATTCTCAAGCGGCTCATGCCGAGGCAGTCGCCGACGCGAAACGGCTCATGCGGCTTTCGCGCACGGCGGCGCTGGCGACGCTCGATCCGGGGACGGGCGCGCCGCTGACGACCCTGGTCGGGGTGGCGAGCGACTTTGACGGCGCGCCGCTTTTTCTTATGTCGACGCTCGCCCGCCATACGAGGCGCCTCGCATCCGACCCCCGCGCGTCCGTGCTGCTCACCGAGGAGCCGGGGCGTGGCGACCCGCTGAACCATCCGCGCATCACGCTGAACGGCCCGATCGAGCGAGCGCCGGACTCGCGAGTGCGCGCCCGATATCTGCAGCGCAACCCCAAAGCGAAGCTCTACGCCGACTTCGCCGATTTCGCCTTTTTCAGGCTCGCGATCGAAAGCGTCCATTTCAACGGCGGTTTCGGCCGCGCCAACGCGCTGACGCCCGCCGACATCCTGGCCTCGCGGGAAGGCGAGGCGGCGCTCGCCGGGGCGGAGGCGCGGCTCGTCGAGTGGATCAACGGGCTGGGAGATGAGGCGCTCGCCCGTTTGGCGGGCCACAAGCCGTCCGGCCGGCAGGCTTGGCGGGCGATCGGTTTGGACACGGAAGGTCTCGACCTTGCCGCCGGCGGCCGCGTCGCTCGCGCTCAGTTCGCCGCGCCGGCGCACGATGAGGCGAGCTGGCGGGCGCGGCTGGAAGGGCTTTTCGAGCGATAGGATGAGCGCCGGCTCCGATGAAACTTGTCTGTCGGGGGAAGCGGGTGAGAAAGGAGGCAGCTCTCGGAACGTTCCCTGTTCAGCAGCTAAACCCGGTGAGGCGAAGCGGCGCTTTTGAAGCCCTCAGCGTCCGCAACACAACATCTGCAGGCCGGGCTCAATCGTCGGATCAACTTGGCCGCGCTGACTAATCGCGGCAACCCCAAAAATGGATCCAACGATGCGGGGAAACGGCGCCGGATGGCTTTGACATAAACAAACTTTTCGCAAGGGGGAGCGTTTGAGGGTTGCCTGAGTGCCGATTCACAGATTGAAAGCTCATCCAAGCGGCCGAAGCGACTTCGGTTGATCCTGCATGCGTCCGTAACTGGCCCGCAAAAATGCCCGATGGGTTAGGCCTCGCCCCCGGATGGATTTCGACGCCGTTTCCTGCGAGAAACGGCTGTGGGCGCGTGTTCGCGGATAGGTCGGGGAAAGCGCAGAATGTCCGGGCGGTCTTCGGTTTCACCAGATGCGTCGTTCTCGGTCGCCGTCGCCACGAGCGCGAAACCGGTTGGGCGCAGACCCGTCGGACCCGGCGCGCCTCCGGTGTTCGTTCACTCGAGCTGGCGCACATCCAGCACCTGGCTCTGGGCCAAGCTCAGGCAGGCGCCGACGACGTTCGCCTATTGCGAAATCTTCCATGAGCGGCTCGAGCGCCTGACAGTCGACGAACTGCGTAAAAGCGATTTCTCAAAGTGGAATTCGAACCATCCAGAAAGCGCGCCGTATTTCCTCGAATTCGCCCAGCTGATCGAGCGCGACGGCGCGATGCGCGGCTTCGACAGGAGCATGGCGTTCGAACGGTTCATCCCTGAGGATGGGCTTGCCGGCTCGCTCAGCGGGCCCGAACGAGCCTATGTCGAAGGATTGATTGAGCACGCCTACAGTCGCCGCAAAATTCCGGTGCTGACCGACACGCGGACGCTTGGCCGCTTCGCCGCGCTTGCTGACGCCTTCCCGGGGCGACACGTGCTGCTCACCCGCAACGCGTTCCATCAATGGGGGTCCTACGCCGAGCAGTGGGCCCATGGGAACAATTACTTCCTCGACATGCTGTGCAAGACGGTCGAAGCTTCGCGGCGCGATCCGTTCGTCAGGTTGCTGTCGGACTGGTTTGTCGACGAGGACCGGTCTCCGAACAGCGCTGCGACGTTCCAGCTCTTCCTGCTGTTCCATCTTTATCTCTACGCGCACGCTTTCGATTCGGCGGACCTCGTCGTCGACGTCAATGCGATCGCTGCTCAGCCCGAGCATCGGGCCGCGGTTGAACAGCGCTTGAGCGAATGGGTCCTTTCGCCGGTCGATCTTTCGGACGCGCGCCCGGCCTTCGGCCTGTCCCTGTTCTCCGTCCCCTCGAGCGCGGCCTTCGTCGACGTGATCGACCAGTTCGTCAAACAGATGATCGACGAGTCGACGAGCGCGGACGCGGCGCAATTCGTGACCCGCGCCAAGGACGAGGCGCTGGCCGAATGGGAAAGGCACGAATTCTACAGCCGGACCTTTCGCGCCTTCTCCCTTGAGCGGCTGAAGCTTGCAGAAGAGTCGTTCGAGAATCGCGCGGCGTTGTTCCCCCATTCGGCTGCAGCGGAGGAGCGACCCGACCCGACCGACCGCTCTGGCGACGAGAGCGACCCCAAGACGGCGGGGCGCGCGAAGCCAAAGGCCAAGTCGGGGCATCCGCGCGCAGCGACGGCGAAGCGCCCCTCGCGCGCGGCCTCGAAGGCGAAGGCCAAGCCGGCGCCACGGCGCGGCGCGCCCAAGCGGGAACGCTAAAAGCATCGACCGTCCGTCGCTTCAACTCGCCCTCGACACCCGCTCTATGCGGCTCTACGCTCGCGGAGCATGAAACACGGACAGGCAAGCCGTACGGCGCTCGGCGCGGCGGGACATCGGGCAGCGCATCAGGCGCTCGAGAGCGGGATGGTCTTCGCCGACCCCCTGGCGCTCGCCATACTGGGCGATGACGCCAAGGAAGCGATCGCGCTCGCCAGGGAGCGGCCGGAGCGCCGGGGCCTGCGCTTTTTCGTCGCCATGCGCAGCCGCTTCGCCGAAGATTCGGCCCGCCGCGCGATTGAAAACGGCGTACGCCAGATCCTCATTCTTGGCGCCGGGCTCGACACGTTCGCTTATCGGCTCGAACGGCGCGAGGGCTTGCGCGTGTTCGAGCTCGACCATCCGGCGACCCAGCGCGACAAGCGCCGTCGCCTCGACGAGGCCCGCGTCGCGGAACCTTCGCATGTCGTCTATGTCGCGCATGATTTCGAACACGGAGGCATGACGGCGGCGCTCGGCGCTGGCGGGCTCGATGCGGGCCGGCGGACCTTCGTGCTGTGGCTCGGCGTCACGCCCTATCTGACGGAGGACGCCGTCTACGCCACGCTCGGCGAGCTTGCGCGTTTTCCCGGCGGAGCGGAGGTCGTGTTCGACTACGCCAACCCGCCGCATGCGATCGAGGAGGCGCAGGTGCGCGAGTTTCATCACGCGATGGCGGAGCGCGTGGCGGCGAGCGGCGAGCCGTTCCTCTGCCATCTTGACACGCACGAACTGCACGAGCGTGCGCGCGCCCTTGGTTACGGCGACATCGAGGATCTGGACCGCGCGGCGCTTGTCGCGCGTTATCTGCCGCAGGCTCCGGCGAAGCCTCGCCCCGGGCCCGGCGGCCATGTTGTGCGGATGGCGACGCGATAGAGGCTCGGCCGGCGGAGCGCTCCCGCGACAGCCGTGCGAATTTTCCGCGAAGCCTGTCGCCGTAACGTCGCGGCGAAAATCTGAGGCTTGGTGCCCTGTTCATCTCGGCAGCGAGGCATAGGCCCGCTGACGACCCGAGGCGCGCGTTCCTGTTCGGTCCCGGTACGGAAGGAAGGCGCCAGGAGCGGTCGTTCCCTGACCGCGTTTTTGAACGGGGTCAGATCGAACGGAAGTGAACCTTGGGATGCGCCGCAACGGTCACGTCGAAGCAGTCGGACAACCGTAGCGTGTGTCCACGACGGCGAGCTCTTTCATCCTGTTGACGAAAGCCGGCGGCCATGATGACGTGACGAGCGTTGTGCAGGCTCCGCGAGAGGATCCATGCGGCCAAAAATCGAAGATTACGCCATCATTGGCGACTGCAAATCGGCGGCTTTGGTCGGCTCCGACGGCTCGATCGATTGGTTATGCTGGCCCCGTTTCGATTCGGCTGCGTGCTTCGCCGCGCTGCTTGGGACGA
>Ga0074044_10004766_pt1 | contig 11169 bp, 8 predicted proteins | sample BogForMeECP23OM1_FD_94443 | JGI IMG/M metagenome (GOLD analysis project Ga0074044, IMG submission 94443) | Bog forest soil microbial communities from Calvert Island, British Columbia, Canada - Bog Forest MetaG ECP23OM1 | ecosystem: Environmental > Terrestrial > Soil > Wetlands ...
CGTTGGCGAAGATCGTCGGAAAGCGCCATCCCCGCCGCCTCCTTCGCGCGGCGAAGATCATGAATCAGAACTCAAGTGATTCGGGAATCCCTCAGCGATTCACTCCGCTCGGATACCGCTCTAGCGTTACCTAGTGAGTTTTCACATAGTCGTACTAAGATGTCGTGACCCCGTTGCAAAGCGTCTCGTGCTCTTGCCCTGTCATTTAGTCTAGTGAAAGCGATGGCAGTTACAAGGTATGATTTTGATAAATCGTGCTGATAATCCGCATTGCGGCCGTCGGACGCGACTAAACGTTGCCTAATCAACAGCCCGTCGTGAAACTGTTTCAGAGCCTCTGGCAGTTTGCCTTCCGCCATCAGGGCCTCGCCAACTACGCTCAATGAAGCCGAAAGGTAGCGCTGCCAGACCATGTTGCTGGGATCAGAGCACGCAAGGCGTTCTCTAATCAATAACCCCTTGTGGAACCAGTTCAGCGCCTCCGGCGGATTGTTCTCCATCATCAACACCTCACCTATCTTGTGATACGATATTGACAGGTTGTCCTGCCAGTCTTCGTTGGCTGGGTTCAACTGTGCAAGACGCTCGTATATAGCGAGCGCGTCGCGGAACGACTTAAAAGCCTCGGGCAATCGGATCTGTTCCAGCAACACTTCACCAACTTTGTGATATGATTTCGCTAAGTCGCACTGCCAGCCGACGTTGCTAGGATCGGACCGCGCAAGACGATCCGCTCCCGTAAATCCGTCGCGGAATGATTTCAGTGCCTCGGCCAGTTGGCCGCGTGCCTTCAACACATCTCCAATACGGTCGAATGAGACCGACAATTCTCGCTGCCATCCAGCGTTGCCTGGGTCGGACTGGGCGAGTTGCGAGATAAGTTTCTTTCTCTCTTCATAGAATTTCGTCGCGGCGTCAAGATTGCCTTGGATCGCCAACGTATCGCCAATCCTTTCGTTGCTGTTGACGAGATCATACTTCCAGAGAAAGTTCATTGGATCCGAATGGACGAGGCGCTCCCTGAGCAATAGACTGTCGTTAAACAGCCTCAGCGCTTCTTGCAGATTGCCTTGCGCGGCGAGAACACCTCCGAGTTTATTAGAGGACACCGCTAGCGCGCGCTGCCATCTTGTATCGTGGGGATTAGCTTTCGTCAGATGATCCCATGCATCATATGATTTGCAGAACAATCCAAATGCCTCCGGTAAATTGCCCTGCGCTATCCGAACGTCGCCGAGGCGCTCAAACGACGTTGCCACAGCGACAAGCCATTGGGCATCGACTGGGTCATCTCTAGTAGCGAGACGGCCCGCGGTCGCGAGTCCATCAAGGAACGCCTGCAACGCCTCCGGCAGATTGCCCTGCGCCACCAGCACGTCGCCGATCCTTCTCTGAGACATCGAGAGTTCCAACTGCCAGCTCACATTGCCGGGATCGGCGCGCGCCAGACGATCCAAATTCGCGTGTCCCTGGCGGAACGCCACCAGCGCGTCCGGCAGATTGCCCTGCGCCACCAGCGCGTCGCCGATCTTCATCTGAGACACCGAGAGATCGTACTGCCAGCCCGCGTTGCCGAGATCCGTTTCTTCGAGCGCCGCAAATAACGTTTGCAACTTTTCGAATAGGATCCGTCGAAGTCCAGTTTGGACTCGATCAGCAATGCGCTCGTCGAGATTAAACAGAATTTTCTCTGCTGCTCTACCAGCGACCGTTGCAAACAACGGTTCCCGTGGATCCAACCCTTCCAGGAGCGTCAGGACCCGGGCAAGTCCGGCCGCCTTGCTTTCGCTCGTGTCCCTCAAAATGAAGTCCGCCAATACCTGCGTCGCGCCATTCTCGGCCGCTCCATTTAACCCCGAATCGCCGTAGTAGAGGGCAGCTCTCCGCGCGCCGTCCTCGCCCTCGATCAGGTGCAGCATTGTTTCGGTCAGCCGCAGCGGATCGTCCTCGGGCGTGACGACCAGATGATCGGCGATGGCCGTGTGCAGGCCCTTCTCCTCGCCGAGGGCGCGTTTGCCTGCCCATTGTTGAAACGCCTCGCGCATTTGGCCATGCGCAAAGTCCCATTGCGCCAGCGCGCCACGGGCGCGCATCTGCCCGCGGAACGGGCGGCGCAGCTGGGCGAAGCGCAGTTCGTCCCACGGCTCACCGGTCAGCTTCGGCAGAAAGCCGCGGAAGTCCGTCTCCCGCCAGCCACCGCGGCTGACCGCAATCGCGCCTAGGAACGACCAGACCGTCCTCTCGCCGAACAGCTTCGCCGCGCGATCGAAGCTCTGCCCGTACATTCCCGGAATGTCGGCCGGCATGGCGGCGACCATCGCCAGCATCAGTGCCGCGTTGCGCCTGGCTTGCGGCAAATGAGCGAACTCGGTCCGGGTGCGGGCGAAGTCGTCGCCGTCGAGCAGGTTGAGCGCCTCGGCCGCCAGAACCAGCCACAGCGCGTTGCCTTGCGCAGGGCCGGGCGCGACGATCCGCCCCGCAAGTGCCTCGATCACCTCAGCCTCGAACGCGCGGTGATAGCGCCGGCAGATCGCCCGGACGATGTCGCGCGCCTCGTCCCTGTCGAGCTGAGGCAGGGGAAGCCTACGCATGCCGGCAAGACGCTCGAGCGCCTGCGTCGCTTCTCCGGGTATCGCGGTCGCGACGAACCTCGCATTTTCGGGCCAGAGCTTCGGCAGCCAGGTTATGAACCGGCCGCGATTGGTCGTCTCGAACTGGTCGAGTGCGTCGACGAGGATCAGCACGCGCCGCGTTTGCGCGACCCGGCCGATGAGCGAGGCGAAGGCGTTCTCGACCTCTTCGTCTTTGGCGTTGTCTTCCAGCTTGTTCGTCGTGCCGAGCTCGGCCGCCGTTTCTTCGATCCAGCGCCGCAGCATGAGATCGATTGAGGGCGCGCGTGGGCCCGCCCCCGCCGCGTGGCTGAGCAGGAACAGGCCCTTGGCCTTGCTCAGCCGTGCGTTCAGGACGCCCCAAAGCGCGCTCTTGCCCGACCCCGCCTCGCCGACGATCACAAGCCCGCGCTGCGTCTCCTCCGGCTTTGAGGCGACAAATCTAATGATCGCGTCCAGCACCCCGGCGCGCCCGATGAAGTCGCGCGCTCGGTCCTCGGCGAAGTCGAGGAGCGCCTCGCGCTCCTCCTCCTGCCACGTCGGCACTGGCCTCGGCTGAGCCGTCTCGGCGTCGAGCTCTTTCCACAGCTCGTCCTCGACCTGCCGCGCCCACCCTTCCAGGCCGGTTACCTTCCTTCCGCCCCACTCCGCCGCGTAGTCGAACACGTGGTTTGGCAGCGCCGCCCTGATCCGCTCTTTCAAGGCTTCGAGCTTCTGGGCCCGCTTGGGCGCGTCGATGTCCGTCGCGCGCGCGTCGTTGTATTCGGCTGCCGTCTCCGGCGAGATCACGTCGTACGGCAGCGCTCGGCGAAACCAGAACAGACTCCGCTTGCGCTGCTCGGGATCCGACAGCACGCCGAAATCGATTTCAAGATCGGTGACGCTGCGGCCGTCGAGCGCGGCGACAATCCGCCTCTCCAACTCCTCGGCCGCCGCTTCCTCGACCGCCGCCTCGGCTCTCTCGCGCGGCGGAACCCAACCGTAGCGGTCGCCTAGGAGCCCAATCAGAAACGGCCGACTGCGCTTAACCTCATCCAAGCACACCTTAAGGACCTGCGCTTCGAACGCTTCTTCGCTGTCGGCGACCGCATTGGCGACGCCAACACGCAGATCGATCCATTCAAGATGGACTCGCCGGGCCTTCAGCTTCTCCTCGAGCGCAGGAAACACGACGTTGCGCAAAAGGTCGCGCTCCGCCTGCATATCGTGAAACGTGCTGGTGATGAAAACAGGCCGCGAAGACCAAGCCCCGGCGTCCGCCATCGCCGCCACCCAAGGCTGGGATGCGCGAGCAGTCTAACCTCAATGTTGACGACGCGTCCATTGTGGAATTCGCCGGCGGACAAGAAATCGGACGTCGGCACCGTCATGACCTGCGGATGTCTTACGACCTTATCTGCACGCCCGTGGCACGGGGCCGGACACGAAGGCGGTCGGCCGACAGCGTCGCGGCACCAAGGAACGGGTAAAAGGCAGGACTCGAATCGGGGCCTTCGCGCCCCACCACCTCGAAACTTCCGCTCCGGGCGGAGATGAGGCGATACCGCGTAACGCCGAATGCCCGGTCTCCGGCCGATTCCGGCTGTTCCCTGCGCGACGCCTGTAAGCGCGCTCTCCGCCCATTGCAGACGACGGAGTGCTCGCGGACGCAAACCTGACGATCCGGGTGAGTACCGACATGGGCGGCCCAAATGTCCCGCTTGGCGTCGACGACAGCATCCGGGGTCGTTGACGTCCTCACCAGTCAAGCCGGAAAGTCCGGTCTGAGGTTTCTGGACCGCACCGGCCGCGACGTTCGGTGGTGATCCGCCTCCCGGCGGAGGGGGGCGGGGGAGAGGACGCAAGAAGAGGCACTGCCGCCTCGTGGCCACACGAGCAGCACGACCGACACGCAGGCCGATATCGTTTGCTATTCCGCCGGCGTGGCTCGCACCGTCGCCAGGTCGTCGACTGGAATGCTGGCCGGCTCTTCGGGGCGCAGGAACCGCCGGAACGCCATCCGCACGTCGCGGAACAGCCGCACCCAGGCGTTGGGTTTACGGAAGTGCGAAGCGAACTCGCGGTTCGTCTCCAGCGGTGTCGAGTATTCCCTGCGCCACGTCTTGAACATCGAGACCAGTTCGTCGGACTGCTCCTGGTTTACCGACATGCTCGCGCAGCCGCACGGCGCGTCGATCGTCACCCGTCCCAGCTTGTCGAACTGGAATTGGTGGCGGCTCGGCACGTGACGCAGCCAGCCGTTTTTGAACTCGAAATCGTCCGGCTGGAAACGAAGTGCCGAAATCATCGGCGAGACGTCCAGATAGCGGGCCATCGGCCCAGAAGCGTATCGAAACTCGACGTTAGCCATGGGGTCCTCCTCCGCCTGAAAAGCCCAGCCCTCGTTTGAACCGACATTCCCCAGATGGCCGCCGGTTGGACCGATAGACTGCGCCACGGCAACGATAAGCCGAAACCGTCGCGGCAGGAAGTGGATGACATCCGATAGCACGGCGTCAAGGCCGAACAACCCGAGAAGCCCGGTGGACGCTTCCAGCTTCTCGGCGAGGGTTTCTGTAGCGGTCTCTACCGCCCCTCCGGCCCCCCGAGGGAGACGGTCTTGCCGACATACTCGGGACTGCCGAGCGCGTCCAGCATGAAGCGGGCGACGTCGGCTCGCGCAATCGACGAAGGGACTGGGCCAGGGCCGACCCGTGCGGTGTAGCGTCCGGTGCCTGCGGCCATTGTCAAGCGGGTCGGGCGGACGATGGTGTAGTCGAGGCCGCTCTCGCGGACCGCCTGCTCCTGCAAGACCTTGTCGGCGTACGCCCCACGCAGAAGCAGAGCGTAGAACACCCGCTCCAGTAACCCGGCGTCGCGTCGGCTGTCCCCGACGCCGAACGAACTTTGGACGACAAGGCGGCGAACGCCTGCGGCCTTCAAGGCTGTGATCAGGTTCCGTGTGCCTTGAGAGAAGACATTGGTGGGCTTGCGGGCAGCGGCGAGGGAGACGCCCAGCATCGACACAGCGGCATCCTGACCTCGCGCGGCGGCGTCAAGGGAGGGCTGATTGAAGACATCGCCCCGGACCACCTCGAGGCCCGGAGCAGGCTGCAGTGCGGCGGGGTTGCGTGCAAAGGCGCAAACGGCATGCCCAGCAGCCAGCGCCTGCGCCACGAATTCCCGCCCCTGCGGGCCGGTGGAACCGATGACGAGGATTTTCATGATCCAAAACCTATCAGGCTGCCTGATGATCGTGAAATCCGATGCTCGGGACGCTGGCCAGGACGTTACGCCTTTGGAGCCAACGGCGCGATCACGGTCGAGGCGGCGAACTTCCTGGTCTCACGTCGTGAGGAGCACTGCGCGGCCCCGAGTGTCACGGCGGTACAGAAAGCGCATCGACCCGTCTCCGCGTGCACGCTTTGGGTCGAGCGACCCGAGAAGTGCTCGACCTACACCAGGCCCTGCGCCTGAAGGCTTCTGGCAGTGTCGAGGATGGTCTCGGAGACCGGCCGCGTTGCCCAACCTAACATTTGTCGCGCCTTTTCTGACGAGACTTGTCGTGGCTTCCCCAGCTCGTACAGCCGCCCCCGCGCAACCGGGTCGAAGATGGCGATCAAGCGGACGAGAAAATCTGGGACAGAAATGGACGGGACTTTCCGCGCCTTGTCTCCCAAGCCCTGTTTGAGGATTTTGGCAATGTCGGCCACCCAGTAGAAATCGTTCGAGCCGATGAAGCGTTGCCCCGCAGCAGAGGGCGTGGTCATCCCCAGCAATTGAAGAACCGCGATGTCGCGCACGTCGACCACGGAAAAGCCAAAGCGTGGCAACGCGGGTAGCGAGCCGTCCAAGAGCTTCCTGACTGCCTCAAGCGAAGCGGAAAAATCAGACCCCAGAACGGGGCCGAGAACTAGGCCGGGGTTGACGGTGACGAGTTCGAGCCCCCCGCCTTCAGCTTTGTGCCATGCCCACGCTGCGCGCTCGGCGATAGTCTTCGCCCGATCATAGGGCGATGTGTCGTTGCGGTTCGTCTCGTCAGTCCAATCCGCCTCTGTGAAAGGCTTCTCACGAACTCCCCGGCCGTAGATGATCGCCGAGATCGAGGAGGTCACGACTATTCGCTTCACGCCCGCGTCCCGCGCGGCCTTGAGTACACGAAGCGTTCCGTCGCGCGCCGGACGGACCAGTTCGTCGTCGCTCTTCGGGTCGACTGTCGGGACAGGAGATGCGACATGGAGCACGTAGTCAGCCCCGGCGACCGCGTTGGCCCAGCCACCGTCTAAGTTGAGATCGGCTTCCACGAATTCGATCGCTCCCGCGTTCGCCGCAATCTTGCCGATCGCCGCGCGCACTTCCTCGGCCAGTATGATCTTCCTCACGGTCGTGCGAACGCGCCAGCCATCACTGAGAAGCTGAGCGATGCAGTAGCCGGCGATGTAGCCGGACCCGCCAGTGACAACGACGAGGCCGCGCGGGCTCGTGGGTTTGTTCGTAGGCGTTGTCATTACGCTTCCCCGCTGTTACGCGCTCCGAATGAGCCCGGAGACAAATTCAATATAGCGGATGTGGGGCTCCGCGCGCGCCGACACGTTTCGTAAACAATAGATGCAGCCTGCCACCACGTCTTTACTACGGAATTCATCCATACTTTAGTTTGTTGACATACGCTCTGCGCCGTTAATGTGCCGGAGCACCGAATTGGCCCCCGCCGTTCGCACAAGGTACGAGGTTGTTCGCTGGACTGCGATGCAAACGCTGTTGGGGTTGAGCCTCGTCCTCCCGGCGACCGCAGTCGGGGTCTTCTGGCTTTACGGCGGGCATTTGAGCAACTCAGTCAGCGGGTACGCCGCAATGGGGTTCTGCCTCGCTTTGGCGGCCGTGGAGACGCTGATCATCGCCCCGACAATCGCCATCCGCAGCGGCAGAATGCTCCGACAACTAAACCTCGCCCGCGACGAAGTCGTTCGGCTTGCGCACGTGGACCCCTTGACCGGCCTGCTCAACCGTCGAGGGTTCGACAAAGTCGCCGCAGAGACCTTTGCCACCCACGATGCGATGGGTGGCTCGGCAGCCGCGCTGATGTGCGACCTCGATCATTTCAAGTCGATCAACGACGAGTTTGGCCACGAGTTCGGCGACGCAGCCCTGCGGCATGTCGCCAACGTCTTGCGCGCGGCGACCCGTGGCAAGATGGCGGTCCTCGGCAGGATGGGAGGCGACGAATTCGTGCTGCTGCTGAAAGAGGTCACACGTTCCGACGCTCTCGCGGTTGCGGACGCTGTACGGGTGGCTGTCGCTGCACTGCCGGTCGAGTGGGATGGCGAAAAGGTGTGGATCACCCTGAGCTTGGGACTTGCCGCAACTCCCTCTTCCGAGGGCCGGGTCTCTCCAATGATCGCTCGCGCAGACGCGGCGCTCTACAAAGCAAAGCGCGACGGGCGCAATTGCCTAGCCGTCGCACCAGATTTTCCGCTTGAGGCAGCAGAACTCAAGGCTGTTTTCGAAACGGCAATCGACAGCAAGTCGCACGACCCACAGACAATTTACCATTGAGCCCGGAGCAGAGGACTTTATTGCGCGGGCCCCGCCCCGTGGCTGTTGAGGACAGCATCCTCGGGGTCGTCGACGCGATCGTCAGTTGACGGACCGGGTTGCTGCTATCTGGGGTGAGAGTTCGACGTCGTGTCTTGAAACTCCGCGCGCGTGAACGCGCCGACGAAACCCCGTCGCGGATGTCCTCGCCGAGGCTGCCTCACGAACCATGCTCGTGAAGACCCGTAGGAGCCTCACAGACCGAGCGGACGCGCCGACGCGGGGAAAGGAACAGCCGGCCGGCCTTGTGCTGCCCTTCTCCGCCGGCCTAAAGGCCATACAGCCGCGACGATCGAACCCGACAGCCGCCATTTGTTCGCGCACGATCAAGCTCACGGCCTCTCTGGACAGGGGTTCTGCGGAAACGCGCCCGTGGCGGTCCACCAGGTGAAATGCAGCCCCTAGCTTCATTCCCGTCAGCGGCAAGCGAGTGGTCGAGGGCGGCCACGGGCCACCACTTCGAGCAGGGGGATGCCGACCTTCCGTCCAGCTGCCTCCTGGTCGGTCCTGGACCGGCGTTTGCTGACCACCTTCCCCTGGCGCTCGCGCTCGATGCCCGCACACGTCTGCATCAAACTCGGCATGCCTGAACCCGCCAGCGAGGCCGGCGAGCAGGAGTGCCGTGTCGCGCATGTCCTTTGCCGAGGCTGCCTCCCGGACCATGCGCCTGAAGGTCCTCAAGAGCCTCACAGACCGAGCGGACGCCCGCAGGCGGGGAAGAAGCCTGCTACCCTGCTTCCTACCGGAGCCGCGCCCCCGGCATCTCGCGCAGCCGGGAGTCTCTGCAGTCTTTTGCTCACTCGTTATCCGCCTGTGCCCCAACGGCTTGAGTTCCTGGCTCCCTCCGTTAAAACCGATGAGCAGAAACTGGGAGACATGGACATGCCTCAAGTCAAGTGCAACGGTATCCACATTGAAATTGAAAGCATTGGGCGCGACGACGATCCTGCGGTTCTCCTCATTATGGGATATTCAGGGCAACTTACCATGTGGCCTAACTCTTTCTGTAATGGCTTGGCAGCGAAGGGGTTTCGAGTCGTCCGCTTTGACAACCGCGATGTCGGCAAGTCCACCCATCTGATGGACAAGGGCCAGCCGGTCATTCCAGAGCTGATGGCCGAGCTGATGTCGGGCAAGCAGCCCCAAGCCCCCTATTCGCTGAACGATATGGCTGCCGACGCTGTGGGGCTTCTCGATGCGATCGGCATCGATCGGGCGCACATCGTGGGAGCCTCAATGGGCGGCATGATCGCTCAGCTCGTGGCGGCAAACCATCCGGCAAAAGCCAAGAGCCTTGTCTCCATCATGTCCACCACGGGACGACCAGGCTTGCCGCAGGCCAAACCCGAGGCGATGGCTGTGTTGATGACGCCGCCGGCAAGCACAAGCCGCGAAGATCGCATTCGGTCTTATATCGACGGATTTCGTGTGATCGGCAGCCCGGAGTATCCCGCGACCGAAGCGGAACTCCGCGCCTGCGCCGAACGCGACACCGATCGTGTGCCATATGAGCCTGCCGGCTTAGCTCGCCAATTAGCCGCGATCATCGCCGCGCCGCCGCGCAACGAGGTCTTGAAGAAAGTGCGTGCGCCCACGCTCGTGATCCATGGCGCGGACGATCCGCTCATCCCCGTGTCGGCCGGCAAGGACACGGCTGAAAGCATCGGTGGAGCTGAATTGGTTGTCATTCCAGGCATGGCGCACGACTTCACGGAGGCAGCGGTTCCTGTCTACCTCAAGCACATCGGTGATTTCGTCTCGAAGGTCGAAGCGCGCGTCAGGTCAACTTAGCGAGACGGTCCCACCAGAGCGGCTGAACGACAGTGTTCAAGTCGCTGTCCGCGACACGCTCGCGGAAGATCAAGCTCACGGCCTCAGCGGAAAGACGTTTGGCTGAGCCGGAGCCGTGTCGACCCACGCGCCGAAATACTGCCCCGGCTTCGATCCTGACGGCGACACGCGAGCGGTCCAGGGCGGCTATGGGACACCATTCGCCCGCCCCAGGGGAATGCCGACCTTGTCCTGCTGCCTCCTGGCTGGTCCCGGAACCACGCTTGGTGACCACCACGCCCTGGCCTACGCGCTCAGGCTCCGCCCGCCTGAGCCGGCCTGCGAAGCCGACGAGAGGTGGCGTATCGCCGTCTCGTCGGAAGATGTTCTTGTTATGTTCGCTCCGCTCGGCTATCGTCCATCGATGACCGATCCCGCAAGCAGACTCACGCCAGCAGACCCTTGCGACCTCGCCGACGCGCTCGCTTTCGCGTTGCGCTTCGAGGGCCGCAAAAGAGCGCACAAGGCCGACGAGATCATGTCGGAGATCGTGGCGAAGCGCCTCGTCGAGCATTTGGAGCGGGCCGGCTTCGTCGTCATGAAGCGCCCGGCGATCATCGGAGGCGCGGCGCTCGGGCGCGGCTTCGAGGACTGACCATGCCGACAGAAAAAGCCTTGCGCGCCGCCGCCATTTTGCTGGTGCCATTCGGTCTTTCAGCCGCCGCCGCTCAGGAGGTCCATTTCTCGCCAGAGGAGGACCTGGCGCAGATCGACGCGCGCCTGATCGCGACCGCGAGGACGTCGATCGATTTCGCTTCCTATGCGCTGACCGACCGGGTGATCATTCGCGCGCTTGGCGACGTCGATCACCGGGGGGTCGCGATTCGGATCGTGCTCGACCCGCGCGAGCGGCACGATTTCGTCGCGCTCGGCGATCTCGCCGACAATGTGCGAATCAAGCGCGGCGGCCCGTACATGCACCTGAAGGCCTATTCGATCGACGGTCAGGTCCTGCGCACCGGCGCGGCGAACTTCAGCACCAGCGGCGAGCGTCAACAGGACAACGACCTCGTCATCATCCGCGACGCCGGGGCGGCCGCGAAGTTCGACGCCCATTTCGAGCGCATGTGGGACGCGGCGGAGCCGATGATCGAATTCGAGCCCGCGATCAAGGCGCTCGAACCGAAGTAGAAGGCCGGGTTTATGCGACGACGCC
>Ga0074044_10004767_pt1 | contig 11168 bp, 8 predicted proteins | sample BogForMeECP23OM1_FD_94443 | JGI IMG/M metagenome (GOLD analysis project Ga0074044, IMG submission 94443) | Bog forest soil microbial communities from Calvert Island, British Columbia, Canada - Bog Forest MetaG ECP23OM1 | ecosystem: Environmental > Terrestrial > Soil > Wetlands ...
CGACCGTGAGGACTTGGCAGGCTTCACGCGCGAGGCGTCGGCAGACGGCCGAGCCGACCATGCCGCGATGCCCGGCGACCCAAACCCGTCGGCCTCTGAAATCGCTGCCCTGCTGCTGTGTGTCTGTCGGTGCCACGCTCAATCGACCTGCTGTTGCGGCGACCCGTAGGCGCGAACACTAGAGGCGCGCTTCCCGGGTAATATTCCACACAAATGAGGGGTAGCATTGGGAGGGCGTGACTGTCCATATCAATATCAATCGATGCTTCCACCGATCGTTGGCGCCCCTTATTGGGCGCATGGGCCGGGCCGGTCACGCCAATCGGGCGCCTTCTGGGCCGGGAGGCCGCGCTTGACCTCGGCAGGTCAAAAGCATAAAGGTTTGACCCGGTTCGGGCCGGGACCGTTGGGTGCCGGCGCATGCGGGCAAGTGTCGCAATTGGCACCAAATCATCTCGCTGCATTCTGCACGATTCCGAGGAGCTCGTGAGCCATTCAAAGCGATATTTCGAGGAGGCCGCCCGTATCGCCCGAGAGCTCGACCATACCGTGGTCGACCGGATTGCGGAGGAGCTTGCCGCCTTGCGCGAGCGCAATGGCCGACTCTTTTTGCTGGGCGTGGGCGGGAGTGCCGGCAACTGCAGTCATGCCGTCAATGATTTCCGCAAGCTCTGCGGGATCGAGGCCTATACGCCGGTCGACAACGTGTCGGAGCTCACGGCGCGCACCAACGACGAGGGCTGGGATACCGTGTTTGCCGCTTGGCTGCGCACCAGCCGTGCCAATGAGAAGGATGCCATTCTCATCTTCTCGGTGGGCGGCGGGGATGCCGAGCGCAACGTGAGCGCCAATCTCGTCCATGCCATCGACGAGGCCAAGGCGCGTGGCCTCAAAGTGTTCGGCGTGGTCGGCCGTTCGACCGGCTATACGGCCCGGGTGGGCGATGCCGTGGTTGTCGTTCCCACGGCCGACCCCGCGCGGGTGACGCCGCACTCCGAGGCGTTCCAGGCGGTGGTCTGGCACTGCCTGGTCTCGAATCCCATTCTCCAGATCAAGGGCACCAAATGGGAGACGGTGCTGGAAGCGCCAGCAGCCGGACGATGAGGCGCGCCGTCTTCCTGGATCGCGACGGCGTCATCAACCGCGCCGTCATCCGCAACGGCAAGAGCTACCCGCCGGGCTCGCTCGCGGAGTTCGAGATCCTTCCGGGCGTGCGCGAGGCGATCGCGGCGCTGCGCGAGGCCGGGTTCCTCGTCATCGTCGCGACCAACCAGCCCGACGTTGGGGCGGGCAGGCAGCGGGTCGAGGTGGTCGAGGCCATGCACGCGCGGCTGCGCCAGGAGCTCGCCGTCGATGACATACGCGTCTGCTATCATGTCGACGCCGACCGCTGCGAGTGCCGCAAGCCGCTCCCCGGCATGCTGCTCGACGCGGCGCGCTCATGGGACATTGCGCTGGGAGAGAGCTTCATGGTGGGCGACCGCTGGCGCGATGTCGAGGCCGGCCGGGCCGCCGGATGCCGCACGGCATTGGTCGACTATCCCTACGCCGAGTCCATCCCGGAGGCCGCCGACGTGACCGTCGACTCGCTCGCGGCCGCGAGCCGGTGGATTCTCGCGACCCTGCGCCCGGAATGAGCGTTCCGCGGCGCCGGAAAGGCGGCTGGCCCGCCTTGGACGCTTGATTCGGGCCGGGCTGTCGGCTAATGGAATGCCCGGGCAAGGTGGCGGCGAGGGATTGCGGCAGGCCGATCGTTTGTAGCTCAGCGCGCCGCCCTCAGCCTCGGGCGCGGGTCAGCGGCGGCGGGTATTCGGGGAATTTCAAACAAGGCGGGAGCTGATTGTGAAGACGATTCTGATCACCGGGGGCGCTGGATACGTCGGCAATCTATTGACGCCGCAACTGTTGGAGGCGGGCTACAAGGCCGTCGTTTACGACACGCTCTTCTACGGCAAGGAGACGCTGCCTCTCGGCCACCCGAACCTGACCGTGGTCGAAGGGGATATCCGTGACACGGCCAAGCTCGCGCGCCTTTTCAAGGGCGTCGATGTCGTCCTGCACCTCGCTTGCATTTCCAACGACCCGAGCTTCGAGCTCGACGAGGGCCTCAGCAAATCGATCAACTTCGACTGCTTCGAGCCGATGGTGATTGCCGCCAAGTCGGCCGGCGTCAAGCGCTTCGTCTATTGCTCGTCGAGCTCGGTCTACGGCGTCAGCGACTCGCCGGACGTGACGGAGGATCATCCGCTCGTGCCGCTCACGCTCTACAACAAGTTCAAGGGCATGTGCGAGCCGCTTCTGTGGAAGCACCTGGCCCCCGGCTTCACCGGCGTCACCATTCGCCCCGCCACCATTTGCGGCTACAGCCCGCGCACGCGGCTCGATCTCTCGGTGAACATTCTCACCAACCACGCGGTCAACAAGGGCAGGATCACCGTCTTCGGCGGCGAGCAGAAGCGGCCGAACCTGCACATCCAGGACATGTGCGACGCCTACAAGCTCATGATCGAGGCGCCGGCGGACAAGATCTCGGGCGAGACCTTCAACATCGGCTACCAGAACCAGAAGATCATCGATATCGCCGAGATCGTGCGCCGCGTGGTGGAGGCGGAGTTCCCCGGGAAGCGGCCGATCGAGATCGTGCGCACCGAGTCGAACGACAACCGCTCGTATCACATCAATTCCGACAAGATCTTCCGCGTCCTCGGCTTCCGGCCCAAGCGCTCGATCGAGGATGCCGTGCGCGATCTGTGTCGGGCTTTCAAGGCCGGCAAGCTTCCCAACAGCTTCGACAACGACTGGTACTATAACGTCCGCACCATGAAGGCGATCAAGGCGGCATGAGCACCTCGGGCGGCTCGGTACCGGTTGCGGTCGTAACCGGGGGCGCCGGGTTCATCGGCAGCCACATGGTCGACCTGCTGCTCGAGCGCGGCTACCGCGTGCGGGTCATCGATAATCTCGTCGGCGGGCGCGAAGCCAATCTCGCGCATCACGCGGGCAACCCCCGGCTCAAGTTCGTCAAGGCCGACATTCGCAGCTTCCGGCCCGGCGATGCGCTCTTCGCCGACGCGAAGTACGTCTTCCATCTTGCCGGTATCGGCGACATCGTGCCCTCGATCGAGCATCCGCTCGAGTACATGTCCGTCAATGTGCAGGGCACGGCCCACATGTTGGAATGCGCCCGCGCGGCGCGCGTGGGCAAGTTCGTCTATGCGGCGTCCTCGTCCTGCTACGGTCTGGCCAAGACGCCGACGCGCGAGGACCATCCCATTAGGCCCCAGTACCCTTACGCGCTCAGCAAGTACCAGGGCGAGCAGGCGGCCTTCCACTGGCACCAGGTTTATGGGCTTCCGGTCAACGCGATCCGCATCTTCAACGCCTACGGCACGCGCTCGCGCACCTCCGGCGCCTACGGCGCCGTCTTCGGCGTGTTCCTGCGCCAGAAGCTCGCCGGCAAGCCCTTCACCGTGGTCGGCGACGGCAGCCAGAGCCGCGACTTTCTCTATGCCTCCGACGTCGCCACGGCCTTTCTCGCGGCGGCGGAAAGCGAGCGCGTGGGCGAGGTCTACAACCTCGGCGCCGGCCGCCCGCAGACGGTCAATCGCCTCGTCGAGCTCCTCGGCGGCGACAAGGTCCATATTCCCAAGCGGCCGGGCGAGCCCGATTGCACCTTCGCCGACATCGGCAAGATCAAGCGCGAGCTGGGCTGGGAGCCCAGGATCAGCTTCGAGGAGGGCGTTGCCCGCATCTTGCGGGAGATCGAGTACTGGCGCGAGGCGCCGCTGTGGGACCCCGAATCGATCGCCAAGGCGACGAGGACCTGGTTCACCTATCTCTCGAGTCCCGCGGAGCTCACGGACCATGACTGAGGACAGGCTCAAGAAAAAGATCAAGACCGTCGACGAGCTCTGCAAGGCGATCGGCGCGCGGCCGCGCGAGCATAAGGTGATCATGTGTCACGGCACCTTCGACATCGTGCATCCGGGTCACGTGCGTCATCTCATCTATGCCAAGAGCAAGGCCGACAAGCTCGTCGTGAGCCTGACCGCGGATACCCACGTCACCAAGGCCAATTTCCGCCCCTTCGTGCCCCAGGAGCTGCGCGCGCTGAACCTCGCCGCGCTGGAGATGGTCGATTACGTGATCATCGACACGGAAGCGAAGCCGCTTAAGAACCTGAGCGCGATCCAGCCCGATTATTTCGCCAAGGGCTACGAGTACGTGGCGGGCGGCATCGATCCGCGCACGAGGGAGGAGCTCGCCGTTCTCGAGAGCTACGGCGGCGAGTTCATCTACACCCCCGGCGACATCGTGTTCTCGTCCTCGGCGATCATCGAGAGCATGCCGCCCAATCTCTCGCTCGAGAAACTGCTGTCCGTGCTCGACGCGGAGGGTCTCAAGTTCTCCGATCTGCGCGCGGCGCTGAAGCGCTTCGGCCATATTCGCGTCCACGTGGTCGGGGACACCATCGTCGACAGCTATACGCAAACGACGCTTGTCGGGGGCACTACGAAGACGCCCACCTTCAGCGTGCGCTTCGAGAGCCAGACGGACTACGTCGGCGGCGCCGGCGTCGTCGCCAAGCACCTCGCGGCCACGGGTGCGGACGTCACCTTCACCACCGTCCTCGGCGAGGACAAATTCAAGGATTTCGTCCTCGAGGACCTCGCCAAGACCGGCATCAAGGTCAACGCGATCATCGATCCGACGCGCCCCACCACCAACAAGAATGCCTTCATCGCGGGAGGTTACCGGCTGCTCAAGGTCGATACCCTCGACAACCGCTCCATCTCCCAGCGGATCGTGGACGAGTTCCGCGACAAGATCGCCACGACCAAGGTCGACGCGGTCGTCTTCTGCGATTTCCGCCACGGCGTGTTCAACCGCCGCACCATCCCGCCGCTGGTCGAATGCATTCCGCAGGGCGCTTACCGGGTGGCCGACAGCCAGGTGGCGAGCCGCTGGGGCAACATCCTCGACTTCGAGGGCTTCGACCTCATCACGCCGAACGAGCGGGAGGCGCGCTTCGCGCTCGGCGACCAGGATTCGGTGGTGCGGCCTCTCGGGCTCGAGCTCTACAAGCAGGCGAAGTGCAAGACCCTCATCCTCAAGATGGGAGAGCGCGGGCTCATAACATATCGCATGATCCCGGAGACGGAGGAGGATTTCCGCGCCTTCTTCGTGGTCGACAGCTTCGCGGTAAACGTCGTCGATGCCGTCGGTTCGGGGGACGCGCTGCTCGCCTATGCGACCCTTGCGATGGTCGATACGAAGAACGAAGTCGTCGCCTCCGTGCTGGGCTCGATGGCGGCGGCCGTCGAGTGCGAGTACGACGGCAACATTCCGGTGTCGCCCGACGATGTGCGGCGAAAGCTCGACAGCGTGGAGAAGCGCGCGATCTTCGACTGATCGCGACGGGTGGGGAAGCATGCGCGTCATCGTCGTCGGACTGGGCGTGCAGGGCCACAAGCGCCGCCGCTTCGCCGGCGCCGATTTCGTCGCCGCGGTCGATCCCGTCAATCGGGAGGCGGAATACCTGAGCGTCGAGGACGTCCCGCTCGCCGATTTCGATGCGGCCCTTCTTTGCGTTCCCGACGAGCCCAAGATCGGGCTCTTGAGCTACCTCCTCGGCAACGGCAAGCACTGCCTCGTCGAGAAGCCGCTTTGGGCCGAGAACGATGCCGACATCGAGCGCCTCGCCACACTCGCGCGGGAGAAGCGCGCGCTCTGCTATACGGCCTATAACCACCGCTTCGAGCCCCATTTCGTGCGCATGCGCGATCTCATCGCCTCGGGGGAGCTCGGCGAGATCTACCGCTGCCGCATGTTCTACGGCAACGGCACCGCGCGTCTGGTGCGCGACTCGCGCTGGCGCGATCAGGGTGCGGGCGTGCTCCCCGACCTCGGCTCCCATCTCCTCGATACGGCCCGCTTCTGGTTCGGAGACATCGAGGACCGCTTCCGCGTCGCCTCGGCCCACGCCTTCGAGAATCGCTCACCCGATCACGTCGTCATCGATTCGGTCAAGGGGCGGCCGGCGCTCGAGTTCGAGATGACGCTTCTCATGTGGCGCAACCACTTCACCTGCGACATTCTCGCCGAGAAGGCGACCGCGCACATCCGCTCGCTCTGCAAGTGGGGGCCCGCGAGCTTCGTCAAGCGCACGCGCGTCCTGCCAAGCGGACGGCCGCTTGAGGAAGCGGTGACACTCGTCGAGGACGACCCGACCTGGGCCCTCGAATATGCGAATTTCAAGGAGCGCTGCATGCGCGGTCACGAAACCGACCTCGCGAACGATCTGTGGCTCAACCGCACGCTGCGCCGGCTCGGCGGTGCCGCGCTCACGGAGCTCGCGCGATGAGTGCCGCAGTGCCCGCCATCGGTTATGCGGGGATGACCCACCTCGGCCTCAACTCCGCCGTCGCCGCGGCGGAACGCGGCTTCGCGGTCGTCGGCTTCGATGCGGATGCGAGCCGCATCGCCCCTCTCGCGCGCGGCGAGCCGACGGTGATCGAGCCCGGGCTTCCCGAGCTCATGGCGAAGAATAGGGCACGCCTGCGCTTCACGAGCGAGGCGTCGGCACTTGCTTCATGCGAAGTCGTCTACATCTCTCCCGATGTCCCGACCGACGATACGGGGACGAGCGATCTGGCTCCGCTCCGTGCGCTCATTGCGGCCGTGGAGCCGCTGATGCGGGCGGATGCGGCGATGGTCGTGCTGAGCCAGGTGCCGCCGGGTTTCACCCGCGGCCTCGCGAGAGCGGAAAGCCGCCGCTTCTATCAAGTGGAAACCTTGATCTTCGGGCGCGCGGTCGAGCGGGCACTCCATCCCGAGCGCTTCATCGTCGGCTGCGCCGATCCCGCGCGTCCGCTTCCGCCGGCCTTCGCCGCCTTCCTCGCCAGCTTCGGCTGCCCCGTTCTGCCGATGCGCTACGAGAGCGCCGAACTCTGCAAGATCTCGATCAACTTCTTCCTCGTCGCCTCCATCAGCGCCGCCAACTCGCTCGCGGAGCTCAGCGAGCACATCGGCGCCGACTGGTCCGAGATCATGCCGGCGTTGCGCCTCGACAAGCGCATCGGCGCGCAGGCCTATATCGCCCCCGGCCTGGGGATCGCGGGCGGCAACTTGGAGCGCGATCTCGCCACCTTCGTGCGCATGGGAGGAGAGACCGGCACGGACGTCGGGGTGGTGCTCGCCTGGCAGGCCAACAGCCGGCACCGCCGCTTCTGGGCGCTCCGCCGGCTGCACGAGACCGTGCTGTCGCGAAGGACGGACCCGTTGATCGGCGTGCTCGGCCTTGCCTACAAGGAGGACACCCACTCGACCAAGAACTCGCCCTCATTGGCGCTCATCGCCGAGCTCAAGCCCTTCCGCTTGCGCGCCTTCGATCCCGCGGTCAAGGTAGAGCCGGACTGGCACCCGGCACTCGCGCAAGCAAAGGACGCGCTCGATGCCTGCAGGGGTGCCGACGCCGTGATCATCATGACCCCGTGGCGGCCGTTCAAGGCGCTCGCACCTGCGGCGATGGCAGAGGTCATGACGGGGCGCGTCGTCATCGATCCTTTTGGCGTGCTCGACGGCAAGGCCGCCGCCGCCGCGGGGCTCGAGCATCATCGCTTGGGGGCACCCGGGGGCTGAGGCACCCGCTCGCGAGGAAGCGACCATGCTCGAGCATCGCAACGCAAACCCGGCTCTTCCCAAGCGCGTCGTGGTGTTGGGAGCGCGGGGCATCATCGGCAAGGCGCTCGTGGCGCGCCTCAAGGCCGAATCGGCTCCGCTCCTGGCGCTGAGCTCGTCCGACATCGATCTGCTCGACGAAGCCGCCGCGGAGCGGCTGCGCAGCCTGCTGCGCCCCGGCGATGCGTTGGTCGTGCTCGCGGCCTTGACACCGGACAAGGGCCGCGACATCGCCACCTTCATGAGGAATCTGCGCATGGGCGAGGCGATCGCAAGCGCACTCGGCGACGGCGGATGCGACCAAGTGATCTACTTGAGCACGGACGGCGTCTATCGCATGGGGCCCCAGTTGATCACCGAGGCCGCGCCCGCCGATCCGCCCGAGCTATACGGCGCCATGCACAAGGCGCGCGAGGTCATGCTCGCATCCGTGGTCGAGCCCGCGCGTTTGGCGATCCTGCGCGCGACCATGGTGCTCGCGCCAAACGACACGCACGGCTCATACGGCGCCAACCGCTTCCGCCGCCAGGCGCGCGAGAGCGGCAAGATCACCTTGAGCGGCCAGGGCGAGGAGACCCGCGACCAGATCTATCTCGACGATCTGACAAGCCTGATCCGGTCGGTGCTCGCCCATCGCAGCCACGGCCTGCTCAACGCGGCGAGCGGGGTCTCGCTGAGCTTCCTGGAGGTCGCCCGGCTGGTTGCGGAGCAGTTCGCACAAAGGCCGGAGATCGTCTTCACGCCGCGCACGATGCCGGTCACCCACCGCCATTACGACATCACGGCGACGCGTCGCGCCTTCCCCACCTTCCGCTTCACCGCCCACGCCGATGCGATCGCCCGCGTGCACCGCGCGGAAGGGCTTTAGCGTCCGCCTACTTCGCCGCGAGGCCGAGGCTGCGCAGCGAAAGCCCCAGAGGCCGGGGGTCCGGTGCGATGCCGAGGGCCTTCGGCGGGCGCGTATCCGAGAGCTCGAGCGTAATCCGCAGCGGGCCCGGGCCGGCGAGGAGCGCGTGGGGGACGGCGAGCGTCCGCTCGGCTATCGCCTCGCCTTGTTTGAACTGGAGCGTGCCCACGGCCGTGCCGTTGACCAGCACGGTTGCCGCGACCTCCGGCCGGGAAGGCCCCGTGAGAGCCGACGCGGTGATCGCCAAGACGCCATCGCCCGCGGGAGGCGGAGCGAGCCCCAGACTGAGCTCGGCGCTCGGGCCGACGCTCCAGGTGCCGGTTGCATCCGGAGCGAGCCAGCCGTCGCCGAGATAGGGCCCGGCCGTTCCGTCGCGCGTGAAGTCGAGCATCGTACCCAGCAGGTAAGGAGCCGCCGCCGGCGCGCGCGCGTCGCCGAGCTGGACCGTGCGCACGAAGAGGCCGAGCCGGCGCGGATCCGACGACAAGCCGAGCTCGCGCGGCGACTTCGGCTCGGCGAAGCGAAAGGCGAGATGGAGCGGTGCTTCGCGGCGCATGAGCGCGGCAGGGATGAAGAGCGAGCGCGGCCGCTCGGGCTGGCCCGCGACGAAGAGCCAGTGACCGAGCGGTGCCTCGTTGGCGAGGACGGTCGTCTCGAGGACCGGCTGCTCGGGCGGCGTGAAGGCTTGGGCGGTGACGGTGAGGCGGGCGCCCTCGGCCGGCACGCGCTCCAGCTCGAGCGCGAGCTCGGCCTCGGGCGAGAGCGTCCAGGTGCCGGAAGCATCCGGGCTCGACCAGCCGTGCTCGAGGCAAAGCCCCGATGTGCCGCCCTCGCCGAAATCGATGACGCTGTCCCACGCATAAGGCGGGCGTTCCATCCCCATCCACAGCAACGCCCGCCAATGGCCGAGGAGGACGTCGCCGACCATGAAGCCCTCGCGCTGGAGTCCGATGCGCCGCCAGCGCTCAATGGCGGCGACCGTCGCCTCCGGCAGCGCCGCGTGCCCGGTGCCGCGCCAAGTGAGGATGTAAAAGGACGGGGTCTCGGCATAGAGATCGAAATAGAGCGGCAAGTTCCGGGCGCGCATGAGCGGACTCAAGCCCGGCGCCCAAAAGTCGATGTTGTGCTTCTCGACGAGGAAGAAGTCGATGCCGAGCGAGCGGTAGACCTCCTTGGCGCGCTCGGGCGCCGAGAATACCGCATCGCGGAAGCGGCGGGCGAAGGCGGACTCGTATTGATGGACCAATTTGTTTCGCGGCAGGAGAGGAGAGAACATGCAATACGACATCGAGGTATAGCCGTTGAGGTGCAGCACCGGTGCGTCGCCCGGCACCGCGCGGGCGATCTCGAGACATTTGTCGAAGGGTGCGCTGGGGGCGGCGATGCTGGCCTCGCGGCCGTCAAGGCCGGCGAGATAGCGCGCGACCGCGAGCGGCGGATGCTCTTTCGCCTCGCGCACAAGTGCCGTCCCCGCCAAGAGGAGCGAGAGCGCCGTCACGGCCTCGAGCAGAGCGGGCGCAAGAGCCAGGTGCTGGAGGGGGAGAACGCCTGAGGGCGCCTCTCTCCGCTCCAGCCAACGCGCGAACAGCCCCGCAAACACCAGCCCCAGCGCCGGGAGCAAGGCTGCCGAGGGCTGCATCAGCCGCGCGAGGCTCCCGGACCGCACGAAGGCCACGAAGAGCGCTGCGAGCACGAGATAGGCCGCGAGGCCGAAGCCGAAGACGCCGGCCCGGGCGCGGAAATCCCGGCCAAAGGCTGCTTGCCGGGCGGATGGGCTCGCCAGCAGGCCGACCACGGCCGCTACCACGAGGGCGAGGAGGAGAGCGTGGAAGGCGAGCTCGAGGGTGGAGGCGCCCTTGATCCCGCCGGGCGGCGCAAGCCATCTGAGTGCTGCGAGCGCAAGCGCGGCAAGAGCGGCACCGGTGACCGCTCTTGCCAGGAACGCCTCGAGCGCCGGCCCGCGCGCGGCGGCTCGCAGTGCCGCAAGCCCCGCCGCCACCAGCAGGACTTCTCCGGCCGCCGTGAGCCATCCCACGGCGGCACTCGGCACCGCGGCAATCCACCAGCCCGCCTCGGCGCTCGGTTGGATGTTGAGGAATGAGGAGGTGTATCCCTGGATGTAGTTGGTGTAGAGCTGAACGGCCGTGCTGGTATAGCGCCCGAATATGCGCGGAATGATCAAGGGCTCGAAGAGCCAAAAGGGCGCGAGCTCGGGAGCGCCGAGATACGCCCAGTTGAGCGCGAGCGAGCCCAAGCAGGCGCTGATACCCATGCCGAAGAGCAGCAGCAGGCCGCGCTTGCAGGCGCGCTCGCCCTTGAGCGCGAGAGCGGCCGCGGCAATGGCGAGTATGCCGGTCGCGAAGGCTTGATATTGGGGCAGGCTGAACGGGAGCGCCACCACGAGCGGTGAGAGCAGGCGGACGAGCGAGCTCCGGCCCTCCCGGCCCGCGGCGGCATAGTGCAGGCTGCCGTAAAGCAGGCCGACGAACCACACCGCGGTCTGCAAATAGTATTTGCCGAAGCTGACGTCGAGAAGGCCCGTGGCCAGCAGCAGCACCGCGAGATCCGGCAACAGCGCCGC
>Ga0074044_10004768_pt1 | contig 11165 bp, 10 predicted proteins | sample BogForMeECP23OM1_FD_94443 | JGI IMG/M metagenome (GOLD analysis project Ga0074044, IMG submission 94443) | Bog forest soil microbial communities from Calvert Island, British Columbia, Canada - Bog Forest MetaG ECP23OM1 | ecosystem: Environmental > Terrestrial > Soil > Wetlands ...
CCAGCGGAGAAATTCCAAATCACGCCGGTGGCTGACGGGGGCAAAACTGATAAAGATGCGCGCCTCAACGCCATTGAGCCGTTGAATCAGCCACACCAGGTCGTTCGAGTCAAACATCACCTGCGAGGTGAAAAATTCCACTCCTTGAGCGTGCTTCTTACGAATGCGTTCCGGCTCGTTGACCCGGCTGGGAATCGTGATGCCGCCCAACGACACGGGCAGGCCCAAGGATTTTATGAGCTTTGCAGCTTCGCCAGGGTTGGGGCCGGGATAACGTATCTCTTTCGATTCGCCCCCGACGAGTACCCAATTGGGGATGTCCCACGGCCCCAGGGTTTCGCGGAACCAGCGCTCCGGTTCAGGGTCGTGAACGGTGACGCGATTGATGACCACGTCAATCCCCAGTTCGCGTTTGATGCGCGAGCCGAGGATGCGGGGTTCGACCCGCTCGATGAACTTGCTGGTGCGCTCACCGGGGCGGTCCTCGTCGTGGATTTCCGGAATGTTGATGGCATCCGCGCGCCCGCGCAATTGTTGGAGTTCGTGCAGAGAGGATTCCAGCGCCTCGGGCTTCGCGGCGGCGGGGGGAACCACCTCGAACAGCGTCACCGGAATGGCCGGATGTAAGAGTGCCTCGTGAAAACCCATTATCCGCAGATTACTCAGATTTCAAAGATTACGCAAGAAATCACGAATCTTTTCAAAGTCCTCGCGCAGGATTTTCTCTTCGCGCGGATTGCGCAGGACCTAGGCGGGGTCAAGTCAGCATTGGGTCTACTCGCCAGCAAAGAAGACTGATGGCGAAACATGGAATCGCCGGCTTAGCCGCGCGATGTGGTCGCGGTTCAAACGACGCTTGCCGGAAAGAACCAGTGAAACGGTGCTCTCGCTTCCCAGTTCCGTTGCGATGTCCCTTTGCGAGAGCCCGTTCTGACGGAGAAGAAACCGTAGTACCTCGATCGGGCCGGCGTCCGGCACCGGGTAGCGCTCCGCCTCATACCGTTCAATGAGAAGTGTCAGCAACTCGATGGCCTCTTCCTCTTCCCTTGTCGGGTGAGACTTCGCCGTTAGCTTAAAGAGTGCCTCCGTGTATTCCGCAAGCTCCTCATCCGAGCGGATAAGATGAGGTGCTCCTCGCCGGATCATCTCGGTTGGGTTTGCCAGCGCTGTACTCATCGAGTAACCCCTTTATCCCAGTTGGCGGGATTGTCGTACTCTTTATGCGTCAGGAATGACCGGATGTAGATGTGTCCTTCCGTAATCCTGTCATCCTTCCGTCGCGAGTAATGAATGATGGTAACCAGGCGGTAGCGATTCTGGCGGATATTGAAGACGACATATCCCTTTACATCATCGGCGTCGTTGAAAACTTGACGGACTTCCACGAAGTTCCGCCACCGCGCGGCCTTCGCGATTTTTCGCCATGCCGCAATTTCTTTGGCGGCATCTGGGTATTGCTCCATCGCCCGGTTCATATACTTTTCAGTGACGACGTGCATGCAGGCTCATCCGCTGTTCGCCAAGAACCCTTACCTCCTATAGGATACTTTTCAAAATGCAAAGGGTCAAGAAGAACTTTTCATTTTGAAAAGAACCTCTTTAAGCTCATTCCTCGCAAAGCGGGGCGATCACTCGGGGGGCACGCGCCGGACCCCGCTAAGTATTTTTCAGGAAGTCGCGGATCTTCTCAAAGTCCTCACGCAGGATTTTCTCTTCACGTGGATTGCGCAGGACGTACGCGGGATGGACGGTGGCGAGCGCCTTGGTGGAGCCAAAATCATAGAATTGGCCCCGGATTTTGGTAATGCCTTCCCTGATGCCCAGCACGGTGCGGACGGCAGGCGCGCCCAGGCAGCAAATCAGGCGGGGCTTGATGGATTCAATCTGGCGATAGAGGAAGGGCGAGCAGGCATCCACTTCGTCCTTCTCCGGCGTGCGATTCATCGGCGGGCGGCACTTGACGACGTTACAGATGTAAACGTCTTCGCGCTTCAGGCCCACGGTTTGCATCATGCGGTTCAGGAGCTTGCCGGCCCGGCCCACAAAGGGGAGGCCTTGTTCGTCTTCGTCGGCGCCGGGCCCCTCACCAATAAACACCAGCTCGGCGTGAGGATTCCCCTCGCCAAACACAATGGTCTTGCGCGTGGGCGCGAGCTTGCAGCGGCGGCAATCGCCGAGATCCTGCCGAATTTGCTCCAACGTTTCCGGGCCGGAACGCGGCGCGGCGGGAGCCTCAAAGAGGCTGAAGGATGAAACCGGGGGCTGAATGCTTACGGACGGGGAGGAAGGAGGCGCCGCAGGTCGGGGCTCGACTGGCGCGGTACGCGCGGGGCTCACTGTCACCTTGGGGGGCAAGGCGGGCGACGCCATCTGCTGCGGCACAGGCGCGGCTGTCGCGGACGCGGGCCGTGCGGTATCGAAGCCGGCCGGCAACTTCACCGAGCCCGGCTCGCGCCGGTAGAAATCCTCAATGCCGAGTTCGCGATAGAACTCCAGCCAGGCTTTTAATTCCTCACGCAGTGGGTTGTCCATATGCGGGATTAGCCATTATGCTGCAAAAACTAAGCGGAGAACAACACCGCCCATGAGGCGCGCAAGGACGGCCGCCCGACGGTCCGCACGCTAAGTCTCGCGACCTTGGCAATGGTACGAATATCAGTGCGCACCTACCTGGGATCGAACCGATTGGATCAGCTTTTCCGAATCGTATCCGACGCCGTCTTTGAACACGAGCTCCACTTTCTCAACATCCGCGATTCGGATGGCCGGATTTCCATCGATGACCACCAGATCGGCCTGCTTGCCCGCAGCAATCGAACCGATTCGGCCGTCCAGACCCAGAAACTTCGCGCCGTTCAGCGTGGCAATGCGAATCGCCTCCTCCGGTGTGAAGCCGCCGGAGACCAGCAACTCCAGGTTGCGCTGATCACCGAATCCCGCCACCGCGGTGCCGTTCCCGGTCGGATCGCATCCCGCCATCAGCAGGCCTCCGGCCTGGAAGAAGGCTCGTTCGAATTCGAGTTCCTTCTGAATGCGCATCGCGCTGTTCCGGCGCGAGGTCTCGGGAAGTCTTTCCCGGCCGAGCAGGTAATTGCGCAGAGCGTCCGGGGCCAGCGCGTCGATGAAACGCTGGGCAAGCGGCGGCGCCACCTCGAAGACCGCGAGCGTGGAGGTGACCGCCACGTTGTGGCGCACCAATTCGCGAATCGTCTCCTGGAGGGGCTCGCTATTCATATCGAGCTTTGACAGATCCTCCACGGTTGGGACGGGCGGGCAAACGTCGGGCTGCTTGCCCGCAAGGAATTCGGTATCGACAATGATGCCGTGCTCCAGATTGTCGATGCCAAGTGCGGCGGCCTCGCGAAACCCGATCGAGCAGAGGTGCCCGGTGAGCTTCAGCCCATGGCTATGCGCGGCCGTAAGAGCCGCCTCCAACTCCGCGCGGGTGATATGCATATAGGCTTTGAAAGATTCGGCGCCCTGGGTGGCCCAGTAGTTGACAAACAGGCGCGCGTCTTCCGGGCCCGTAAGCTCGGGCATCTGCGGGGTGAAGCCTCCCTTGCCCTCCAAATACCCCACCGTAATGTGCATCTTGGGACCCGGCATCCGCCCCGTCTCAATCATCTTCTTGATATTGAAGTCAGTGTAGGGTTCGAGCGTGCCGGCCGTGCGCGCCGTGGTCACGCCGCACGCCAGGTAAAGGCGCGGAAAACTCATGCCGTGCTCGATATAGAGCGGCACGCCGCCCCCGGAGGGGTAGAACAGGTGCTCGTGCATGCCCACCAAGCCGGGAATCACCGTGTGGTCCGGCAGGTTCAGCCGGCGCGCGGCATCGGGGATTCGCACCCCGCCGCTGGAACCAATGGATTCAATACGCCCGCCGTCGATCACAATCGTCTGATCCTCGAGTGGCGCCACGCCGGTGCCGTCAATGACGCGCACGTGCTCGAGCGCTACCACCGGTGCGTCCACTGTGACGAACGGCTTGACCCCAGGAGTGAACGGGCTTTGTGCCAGCACCACCGCGGGAAAGAGATATGCGAGCGCAGCAAATCGTTTTAGCATAGGCTTCCATCCGGGATTTCCATTTTGAACTTCAGGGTTCCGCAATCAGTGGCTCTCCCGCTGTTTGCGCAATTCCACCACCTCGTCGAGTACGTGCCCGGCGACCCTCAACTTGCTCATCTTTTCCAGGGCTTTCTTCCTGCCGTCGGGGAATAACAATGTAACGATGTTCGTGTCCAAGTCGAAACCTGCGCCATCCTGGCTGACGTCATTCGCCACGAGGAGGTCCAGGTGTTTGGCGCGAATCTTGGCCACGGCATTTTCAAGCAAATGCTCGGTCTCCGCGGCAAAACCGACGAGGATTTGCCCATTTCGCCGCCGGCGCGAAAGTTCGGCAAGGATATCAGGCGTGGGCTCAAGCTTCACGGCGGGGGCGCCGCGCTGCTTCTTGATTTTTCCGGCGTGGGCGGTGGTGGGGCGGAAATCGGCGACGGCGGCGGCCATCAATACCACGGTGGCCGAATCGGCGTGGCAGAACACCGCTTCCGCCATTTCCCCGGCCGTTCGCACCCGCTCGAAGGTGTGGGCGGCGGGCGGTTCCGTGTGTGTGGGTCCCGCGACCAGCAGAACCCGTGCGCCGCGGCGGCGGCTGGCCTCGGCGAGGGCGTAACCCATTTTTCCGCTCGAGCGATTGCTGATGTAGCGAACCGCGTCGAGAGGCTCTTCCGTCGGGCCCGCGGTTACCAAAACCACTTCGCCCGCCAGATCCTCGCGGAGGCCGAGGATTTCGAACACGGCTTGCGCGATGCACTCCGGTGAAGCCAAACGGCCGGGGCCGGTCATGCCGCAAGCCAGGTAACCTTCATCGGGATTCACCACGCGCACGCCACGGCGGCGGAGGGTTTCCAGGTTTTGTTGGGTGGCCGTGTGCTCCCACATGTTGACGTTCATGGCAGGAGCGACAATCAGCGGCGCCCGGGTGGCCAGGCAAAGGGTGGTCAGGAAATCGTCCGCGATGCCGTGCGCCATCTTGGCCAGCACATTGGCCGTGGCGGGAGCGATCACCAAGGCGTCGATCGATTGCGCCACCGCGATATGCTCGATGGCGCTCTCCACGTTGCTTGAGCCCTGCGCCTCGCCGAACATCCCGGTGATGACCTTGTGCCCGGAGAGCGCGGCGAAGGTCAAGGGGGTGATGAATTCACGCGCGCTGCGGGTCATCACCACCTGCACGTCCAGGCCTTTGTCCTGGAGAAGGCGCACCAACTCCGCCGCTTTATAAGCAGCGATTCCTCCCGAGATGCCGAGGGCGATGCGCATGATGTCCGCCGTTTGAAGACAGGAGTCAGGAGACAGGAGTCAGGAGACAGAATACGTGAAGGGGAGACAGACTGCGGCCAGAGTATCGTATCCTCAACCCTGTCTACTGTATGCCGTGCCCGGACAGATGACTTCTCACTTCTGGCTCCTGACTCCTGTCTCCTGTATCCTATTACTTTCCCGCCTTCTTTTTTTGGTTCTTATCGAGGTTCGCCAGGGGCAGGACTTCGATTGGCACCAGTCCCGCGCCAACCTCCTGCTGCGCCACCCGCGTCGACCTCTTCGTAGAAGCCTGAATCAGGGGTTTGGCCCCCGCCTGTAGTTGCCTTGCTCGCCGGGCGGCCACCAGAATGAAACGGAACTTGCTATCCAGGTTCTGAGGTATTTCCATTCGTCATCATCCTCCAAATGTTCCAAGAATTTTCTCCACCCGCCCCGCCTGGCTGGAACGGCGGAAACGCGCCGCTCGAACAATATCCCGCAGCGCCTGGGTGGCGTCCTTCAGGTGCTCGTTCACCACCAAGTAATCGTATTCAGCCCAATGGGCAATTTCCCCGTGGGCGGTTTCGAGCCGGCGTTCAATCTCCTTCGGCGCGTCGGAGTGGCGGTCGCGAAGGCGCCGCGACAACTCCTGAAACGACGGTGGCAGGATGAATACGCTCACCGCTTCGGGAAGCCGCCGGCGAACTTGCTGATGTCCCTGCACATCGATATCGAGCAGAAGGTCTTGACCCGCTTCCTGAGCAGCTTGCAATTGCTTTTGCGCCGTGCCGTAAAGGTGCCCGTAAACGTCCGCCCACTCCACGAATTCGCCCCGGCGGGCCATGCGTTCGAAAACCGGGCGCGACACGAAGAAGTAATCCCGCCCGTGCTTCTCATGCGCCCGCGGTGCGCGCGTGGTGTAAGAGATCGAGAAGCGCAGGCCCGGCGAAGTGGCCATCAGGCGCTTTACCAGAGTCGATTTCCCCGCGCCCGAGGGGGCCGAAATCACGAAGATGCTGCCCCGCGCCAGCGGAGATTTGTGATTCTTTGCCATGCTAAATACAGTCCGGAGTCCGAGGTCCGAAGTCCAAAGACAGGAATCGGTAGACGTCATTCGGAATACTGGACCGTGGTGCCGCGCCCTTTCCCCTGTCTGCCGTATGCCGCCTACTGACTTCGGACCTCGGACTCCGGACTCTATTCTATGTTTTGCGCTTGCTCGCGCAGTTTTTCGATCTCGGTCTTCATCTCGATTGCCTGCCGGGTGATCTCCAGGCCCACTTCCGGTACGTCAGTAGTCTTGGAGAGCAAAGTGTTGGCCTCGCGATTCATCTCCTGAAGCAGAAAATCGAGCTTCTTGCCTACCTCCGAACTTTCTGCCAAGAGTTGACGAACCTGCTCCAGGTGGCTTTGGAAGCGCGTCAACTCCTCCGCGATGTCGGAGCGCGAAGCGAGGTACGCCACCTCCTGCGCCAGGCGTCCGCTGTCCATTTCCACGTTGCCGGCGAGATCGCGAATCCGGCCTTCCAGCCGCTGTTGATAGTACTGCGGCGCCTTCTGCGCGAGGTTGGCTACGGCGCCGCGCAGCGCTTCCAGGCGGGCTAACCGGGACAGTAAATCACGTTCCAGCGCCTCGCCTTCGCGGGTGCGCATTTCATTCAGCTTTGCCAACGCCTGCGCCACCGCAGTCTCCACCGCCTGGCGGATGCGGTCAAGAGCTTCCGGCGCCATCTCGCCGTTGCCCGAGACGACCATGCCGGGGACGTGCAGCAAGGCCATCAAGTCGGGCTCCGCCGTAGCGCCGAATTCCTGCTTCAGCGTTTGGTACCCCTTCAGGTACGCCGCCAGCAGCTTACGGTCAATCTCGAACTCGGTAGCCCCCTCGCCGCTCAACGCCACCGAGATTTCCACGTGGCCGCGCGAAACGTGCTCCTTGAGCAAACGGCGCACGACGGGCTCCAGGCCGTCGAGGCTGGAGGGCAGACGCAACTGGGGATCGAGAAAGCGGTGGTTGGTGCCACGGATGCTCACCGTGAGGGCGAATCCCCCCTCTTCGGCTTCCACCCGGCTGTAACCTGTCATGCTGCGAATCATAAAATCAGGTTCCAGGTATCAGGTGTCAGGTGTCAGTCATGCGGTTCCAGGGTTTTTCCCTGACACCTGACACCTGGCTTTACGGCTCCACATCGACGAATTGCAAATCGTGGAGGCGCTGGTAAATGCCTCCGCGGCTGACCAAATCCTCATGGGTTCCGATTTCACAAATGGCGCCGCGGTCGATGACCACAATGCGCTCCGCGCGGCGCACGGTGGAGAGCCGATGGGCGATCACCACCACGGTGCGGCCCGCCATCAGGTTGGCCAGGGCGCGCTGGACAAGCATTTCCGATTCCGAGTCGAGCTCGGAAGTCGCCTCGTCCAGAATCAGAATGGGAGGATTCTTGAGCAAAGCCCGGGCGATGGCGAGGCGTTGGCGCTGCCCCCCGGAAAGACGCTGGCCGCGTTCGCCGATCATGGTTTGGTACCCCAGCGGCATCTCCAGGATGAAGTCCTCCGCCAGCGCCACGCGCGCCGCCTCGCGAACCTGGTGCTCGGTCGGCCATGGGCTGCCATAACAGATGTTGTTGTAGACGGTGTCGTTAAAGAGCACCGTCTCCTGGGTGACGATGCCGATCTGGGCGCGGAGGGAATTGATCTTGACGTCGCGAACGTCGTGGCCATCAATGGCGATGCGCCCCTGGGTAACATCGAAAAAGCGCGGAATCAGGCTGGCCAGGGTGGTCTTGCCGGCCCCGCTCGTTCCCACGATGGCCACCACTTCGCCTTTGCCGATATGCAGGTTGATGTCCCGCAACAAGGGGACCCCGTCCTCGTAATCGAACTCTACCTGTTCGAAGGCAATCTCGCGCTGGAAAGGTGGCAGTTCGAGGGCGCGGGGCTTGTCGGTCATCTCGGGCGGCGAGTCCAGATAATGGAAAACCTGTTCGGAGGCGCCTAAGGCCTGCTGGTAAGCGTTATGGACACCCGTGAGCCGCTTCACCGGCTCGTAGGAATTGAGGAGCGCAAAGAGAAAGGCAATAAAGCCCCCGGTGGTTTGCATGTGGTGCAGGATTTCATTGCGCTCGTAGAGCAGCAGCCCGGCGATGGTGATGGCGCCGAGAACCTCCATGAGCGGTGACGCTACGGCCTGGGCCCGCACCCAACGCAGACTGACTCGCAGCAGACGTCGTGTGGTGGTCTTAAACTTTTCTATTTCAAACCTTTCCATGGCGAAGGCCTTCACAATGCGGATGCCCGAAAAGGTCTCCTGCAAGACGTTATTGAGGTCCGCCATCTTATCCTGGCTGCTGCGGCTGGAAGCGCGGATGTAACGGCCCAAATTGGCAGAGGGCACCACCACCAGCGGAATCAGAATCATGGAGGCGAGCGCCAACTTCCAGTCCAAATAGAAAATAACGCCCAGCAATCCCAACAGCGTAAAGGATTGCTTCAGCATATCGGCGGCGGTCTGCGAAACGGCATACTGAATGCGCTCGATGTCACTGGTGACGGCCGACATCAGGCGGCCCGTGGGGTTCTTCGCGAAAAAGGAGATGGATTGCTCAATGATCTTGGTATAGAGGAGATTGCGCAGGTCGCGCACCACCGAGTGGCCGATGAAATTAATAAAGTAAGTGGCCAGGAATTCCGAAAGTCCTTTGACCAGCGACACCCCGATGATGGTCACCGCCACGATGGACCAAACGTGGTGAATCCTATGGGGGAGGAAGTCTTGGAGGTAGACCACGCGATGGAAATAGGGAAGTTGAAACAGAGCAATCCTGGAGGTGTCAGCGTCTGGGGTGAGGACAATATCGAAAATCGGTTTGATGAGAAGTGCGGTCACCGCCTGACACCCCCCCACCACCGCCATCAGCATGACGGCAAAAAAGAAGCGGAAAGTGTAAGGCCGCAGGAATCCGAGCAGGCGTTGAACTTGAGTCATTCCGGCTGCTGCCCCCAAGGCGGAAATACTCCTAATCCCCTCAAAAATAAGAATGTTAGTTAGCAGGCGGGGCGTTCGTCAAGAAAATAGCGACAAACGGCGCGTATTGGCTCGGTCTTCTTGATGTTAACTCCTTCTTTTACTTAAGGTTAGAGTTAGTTTTTCTCTCCAGCAATTAAGGCTCTTGATTAATTATGATTCATATTAATGGGTTGTCAAGGGCCATGGCCGCCGCCCCATAGAGGGGAGAATAATTTCCCAAAGCCGCCGTAACGATTTCCGTGGAGTAGGTGATGGTCGGCGAGGCAAGTTCGTCAAGAAAGCCATTTAAGGTGTCAAGGAGCAGAGCCCCGGACTGCCCCACTCCTCCACCCAGAACGATGATGTCAGGATTCAGGATGCGGATGACCATCAGCAGGCCGCGGGCGAGCCAGCGAGTGGTCTCGTGGAGGATATGCGTGGCGACCATATCACCTTCTGCCGCCGCCTGCATCAACCCTTTCGCCGTGATTTCCGGACCGCCGCTAAGCTCCAACATGCGCGCGACGTGCTCAGGGCGGCGCTGCGCCCATTCCCGCGCGCGCGTCTCAATGGCGCCGCCGGAGCTGAACGTCTCCAGGCACCCTCGGCCGCCGCAGCCGCAGCGCGCGCCGGAGTCCGACACCGGAATGTGCCCGATTTCGCCCGCCATGTAATCCTTGCCCCGCACGATCTTGCCCTCGTAAACGATGCCGCTGCCAATGCCCGTGCTGATGGTGATATAAACCATCGACTTCGCGCCACGACCAGCCCCATAGTGATATTCGCCCAGCGCCCCGGCGTTGGCATCGTTATCGAGCCGGCAGGGGATCCCCAGGGTTTGCTCCATCCATTTTCCCAGTTCGAATCCCTGCCATCCCGAAGCGTGAACGGAGGTCACACTCTGGCGCCGGAAATCTACCGGTCCCCCGAAGCTGAGGCCACAAGCTTTGACCGGTGCGTCCGTCTGGGCCATCAGGTCGCGGCAGCGCGCGGCGATTTGATTGAGCATCCAATCGCGCCCCGCCACCCGGTCGGTGTCACCGTCCAACACCAGGAGGCGCCGGCCCTGCTCGTCAAACAAGCCGGTGCGAAAATGCGTGCCGCCGATGTCTACTGCCAGAACATTTTTCACGTAGACCTCCAAGTTCGGGATACGGGACACGGGATACGGGATTCGGGCAAAACCCTAACCCCCAGGTAGCCGCCTCTACTGGCACCTGACACCTGGCGCCTGACATCTGCACTTCTCACGTCCTTCCAATGTCCCGGTGCGATACCTTGGTCTTATAGCCTTCATGCACCAGCGCATTGGCCACCTCTTCCGCCAGGTAGACGGAGCGATGCCGGCCCCCCGTGCAGCCGATAGCAATGGTGAGATAACTTTTTCCCTCACGGACGTACTGGGGCAGCAAGTAGAGGAGCAGGTTCATCAGCCGGCTCATGAATTCGTGCGTTTGCGGGTAGGAGTCCATGAAGCGCTTCACGCCCAAGTCACGTCCGGTTTTGTTTTTCAACCGAGGAACAAAGTTGGGGTTGGGCAGAAAGCGCACGTCGAACACCAGGTCAGCATCCGCCGGGACGCCGAAACGGTAGCCGAAGGAAACCGAGGAAATCAGCATCGAACGGCGCGCCGCAATGCCCCCGAAGCGGGTTTGAATCAAGTCGCGCAATTCGTGAACGTTCAGTCGCGTGGTATCAATCACCACGCTGGCAAGTTGGCGCATGGGCTTCAGCAACATGCGCTCCAGGCGGATGCCCTCGCGCACGGGCAGGTCGCGTCCCAGAGGATGCGGGCGGCGCGTCTCCTCGAAGCGGCGGATCAGCGCCTTGTCCGAAGCTTCCAGGAAGACCA